>Ga0247843_1001284_pt1 | contig 52248 bp, 37 predicted proteins | sample LaCruzMarch2017__FD_192420 | JGI IMG/M metagenome (GOLD analysis project Ga0247843, IMG submission 192420) | Freshwater microbial communities from meromictic Lake La Cruz, Castile-La Mancha, Spain - LaCruzMarch2017_8m | ecosystem: Environmental > Aquatic > Freshwater > Lake | place: Spain...
CAATTGCGGCTGCTGTTGCAAGACCGACACCCGCGTCTGCACATCGTAGCCATTTGTGCGGATGGAATGGAAGGCTTGCAGGCCATTCAAAATCTAAAGCCGGATCTTGTTTTCACCGATGTGGAAATGCCGAATCTGGACGGGCTGGAGATGTTGCGCAGCTTGGAAAAACCAGACTTTGAGGTCGTTTTCATTACTTCTTTTAACAAATATGCCATCGGGGCCTTGCGGTTAAGTGCGCTGGACTACCTGCTCAAGCCCGTCAACCCGACAGAACTCGACGCTGCGGTGGCCCACTTCTTCAAAAAAAGATCGGCGAAACTCCGCAGCGAGGGTATCATCCAAAATTTCCTCCACAACATGAGTACGGGCGAAAACGCACAGCAGCGACTCGCCGTGGCCACCACCGAGGGCACTCATTTTGTTCCTTTGGCTGATTTGTTCCGGGTGGAAGCCATGTCCAACTACGCCCGGATTTTTGCCCGAAACAGCAAACCCATCATGGTCTCAAAAACCCTGAAAGACCTGGAGGAATCCTTGCCCTCCAATATTTTTCTGCGCATCCACAAATCGCACCTGGTCAATATTTTACACATCAAAAACCTGCTTCCCGAACAGCGGATTGGCCTGACTAATGGGGATGTGCTGGAGGTGTCGCGGCGGAGGTGGGCAGAGGTGCAAAGGGCGGTGGGGTAACATAAGGTTTCACACAAGGTCAGGACGGCAAGACGATGCTGGAAATAATGGTCGCGCCAATTCATAGGTCATTCGGCGGATGCAGCACTAGCCAGATCGAATACGTTTAAGTAAAAAGCGAATTCTTACAAAAATACACGAAAAACGTTTGAAAAATGTAAAATTTTCGCTTAATAGTTTGAATTTGTGAAGCAACCCAAAAATAAATTTGGCATGATGATTGACTAACTGAATCCGACCACATACTTTTGCCCGAGAATAACTGAACTTTAACAATTCCAACGGGCTCATGGGAATGAAAACAACCAAGATCACGATAGGTAGAGACCCTTACAACAACCTTGTATTATCTGACCCGCGTATCAGTAGTTACCACGCCGAAATAAAGTTTACTCCTGAAGGCGAAATCATATTGGTGGACAGGAGCACCAATGGTACCTGGGTAAATGGCAGGCTTGTCCCCAAAGGGAAGGACTTTTATTTAGAAAAAACAGATCAGGTTAATTTTGCTGGTGTAGCACCCTTGGATTGGCAAAGTGTAATCTCATCCAAAGAAGCCGTTGGTCGCACTAGATTTTCCATCATCCTCCAGACGAAGTTTTTTTCAGATCTCCGCAGAGTAGTGCGGGAAGCAAGTGAATTCAGTGAAATCGCCCCAACTATTCGCCTGTTTTGGGCCATTTTACAACCTGGCAGCAGCACTCAAATACTCGCTTGGGCCAACGATCTCAAAAGTGAAAGAGTCAATCCTTTGCGCTTTTTCTTGATTAGCGTTGGTTTTTTCATTTTCTGTGCTGTTAGTATTTCTATCCCTGAAGCGGTAGCAAAAGCAGAAGGAGGGCTAATAGAAATGTTGCAGCGTTTTAGCAGTGCCAGTAACCCTTTAGAGGTATTGATTTATATCCTTCTTGTACCAATCATCTACATTGGGGCGTATTTCTCCTATCAGATGTTTAAGTTGTTTGTTGGAGCAGGGCAGCATTGGGCACATTTTAACCGCATGTATATGTTGTGCGTGGGGTTCGGTTTTTTGGGGTTTGGTTTTTTTCTGACTTTGAGTTTGCCCGCAATATTTTTAGAAATGAACGGCGAATTTATTCTTCTGATGGTAAAATTCTCTTTGGGGTTATCGTTCCTTCATGCACTGCACGTTTATCTGTTAATATTCCAGACACACACAAAGTTTTGGAAAATCCCATTTATTACTACTGTGCTGATTGTACTCGCAAAGACCTTTGTTTTGTTGATGCTTTTGATGTTGGCGATCAAATTTTTTAGGAGTTGAACTTGAACAGGACGTTTGTTTTACGAAACTCAATCTTTTAGTCCATGACCTTCGATGATTTTACGGATATCCTTCGAGACTATATCGGAACTGATAATCCCGAAAAAGTGTTGGAAGTATTGAAAGTGTTGTTAAAACCACTGGAAAACCGCCATTTTCAAAACGCGACTATGATCGGTAGTCGTCTATCCAACTTGCGTCAAAGCATTTACATCGGTCAAATGGATGGCATCGGCATAGAACGGATGCGCATCTGTAATGCCTTGTATGAACTTTTAGATGCATTGGAAGATGATCGGTCGGTAGAATCCCACTTCGAACGAGACTGGATGACCATCATCAGATCGTGTGGTTTGGAAAAGGAACTGCCTACAATAAAGGGGGAGCGCAAATTGGGACTGCGCCTGCTATTACACTCCAATGATGAACGTGCACCAGGGCCGGTCACAGAACTGGAATGTGAAGCGCTCATAGGGCGCCGGTCCGATTGCCTGATACGATTGAACGATCAATGTATATCGAGGAGGCATGCGCGCATTTTTTTTGCAGAAGACCAACTATGGGTAGAAGATTTTGACAGTGACAACGGCACTTATGTCAACGACCAGCAAGTGATCGCCCCAACGCCTCTTGTGGATGGCTGCAGGCTACGCTTTTACGACATTGCTTTTTGGGTAAAAATCCATCAATAAGAAGGTGTTTATGCGCTTTTGATCCTTTAGTTCAAGCTGTTTTTACACGAAAACGAACCCATTGTCATAGATTTGCAATTTAACTCAACCTTTAACTTTGTAATGTTAGCAAACATTTGGTTCTTTACGGCTTAAACCATCTTAACACTTAAGCACCCTGCTGCTGCACGATTAAAGGGTTAAAACCTGTTGGCTCATTTTGCTCAGTAGTGTCTAATTTTTAACTTTCAAATCAGCTAATAACCAATGAGAAGATGCAATAATTGTGGTTGGACCAACGCCGATGAATTATCCAGTTGCGACAAATGCAACTCTCCGCTGACTTCAATTGCCAGCAGCAGCCCTCCAACGGTCCCAATTGCCACGCCATCCGGTTCCAGTCCTGCTTCCCCCAACGCCGGTAATCCTAACGTTGCTGCAACCAAAATGGGGAAGCGTGCCGCTGCCCCTGCGTGGGACAACAACCTTACACCACCACAAGCCCCCCCTATATCCAGCAATCCACAACAAGATGCTGTGCCCAAGCGCAAACACACGGATCCTATGCCCGACCGGGCAGACCGGAAAGCGAATAATTCAATAATTTGCCCAAACCCAAACTGTGGCTACCCTAATCCTATAAATTATACCGAGTGTGTAAAATGTGAAACGCCACTCCACGAGCCCGCAGAAACTGTTGTAAGCCCAAAAGGATTTGATGGCACCGGAGATTCCCCAAAAAAGGAGAGTAAAAAAGCGGCTGACCCTCGCCAAATTGACCGCAATGCTGCCGTAGATAAATCGCGGAAAGTACCCGAAAACAGTGGGGCTACCATGAACCCATGGAGTAAACCCAAATATGCAAGGTTTCACCTCCTGCCTGTTTCAAGGGAAGGAGAGGACCTGAATATCAGACTCGACTTTGAAGGCAATACGGTAGACTTGAATCGTGCCAACCTGGAGCCAACTAACATGACTATTACCAGCAAGGTTCAAGCTGTAGTGTCTTACCGGGATGGCCAGTGGTATCTCGCCAATGAAAGCGAAATGCAGACTACTTTCATTCGGGTGGACGGCGAGATAAGGTTACAAAAAGGCGACATTCTCCTCATGGGAGACCGAATGTTTGAATTCGACTGTTAAGGCTACCCCTCACCCCTTAATTTGATCAACTGAAATATTTGCAATCTATGTGTGATCCTAATATTATACCAGATCAGGTCCAACTCAACCCCGGAGACAGGATAGTGCGTTTCAAAGTGTTGGATAAATTGGGCGAAGGCGCATTTGGCATCGTCTACAAAATTGAGGATGTCCAAAGTCGCAAGGTAGGTGTCGTAAAAGTGCTGAAGTCTTGGTCATTTATGAACCGGGATCGAATCAATCTGATCAAGCGCTTTAAGTTGGAATTTGAAACAGGGCAGATTGACAGCGAATATCTTGTACGCAGCACTGAATATGGTTGTTTTCAAGGCAACCCCTTCATTATTATGGAGTTTTGCCCCAACAAAGACATTCGAAACCAGATCCGAAACGAAAATCTCAACGAACGCGCCATCCGCGATTTCTCCCACGACATTCTTCAGGGCCTCCATGCCTTGCATTCCAATGGCAAGACCCACCGCGATTTAAAACCGGAGAATATTCTTTTGTCAGAAAGTGGACGAGCCAAACTCACAGACTTTGGTATTGTAGGCCATGCTAACCTGGCCAGGCTGACCCACATGGATTGGCTGGGACGCCCGGCTGAAGTCTTCGGGACCCCGGCCTATATGCCCCCAGAACAGCTTGACCCCAGCAGTAAAAAACAAACCATCCTGCCGACCATTGATATTTTTGCACTGGGGGTGATTATGTACGAAATGTTCACTGGCGGTCATTATCCCTTCGGCAATCCGCCACAGGATGACCACGGCATGATGGCCTACAACCGTCGCTTGCGGACAGGCGTTTGGGACGATCCTCGTCTTTACAATAGTGCTATCTCTAATTTCTGGGTCGAAACCTTGGAACATTGCTTGTTCTCCGATTATAAGCGGCGCTATCAGACCGCTGACCAGTTGTTGGAGCGCCTGGGTCAAATGCCCGTACCAGCACCTACCTTAATTGCCCCACCAGCTACCGCACAGCGGATTGGCGACTTCTATCTTCAGATCATGCAGGGGGAGGAATTTGGCGAGACCTATAATCTTACCAGAATGATTGGGATGCGCACTTCTGGCATTCTCACCTTGGGCCGACTTGACCCTTCCAATCAAAGGGCCAATGACATAGCGATTCGGGAAGAAGAGTCTTCGTATATCTCGCGGGCTCACGCCACCATTGAAAAAAACAATAGGGGATGGCAGATCCGTGACGGGCAGTATACCCGCCGGGATGGCATGATGGGCTGGTTTCGTTCCACCAATGGCACCTACGTCAATGGTAAGGAAGTCACAGACCATACAGCACAACAGGTCAATCCCGAAGACATTATCACAGTGGGCAACACTACCCTCAAGGCGATACTGTTTGAATAAAATTGAAGAGAACCAACAACAGAAAATGCCATGGTCGACAGAAGGACGCAGCAATTAGATAAAAATCCCAGCCACAACTTCAACCAGTCGGTTGCTGCTGGCGTGAAGTCCCTGGTAGGTGGTTCGGGCCGAACTTTTTATGTCCTGAAACACCTTACAGCTTCCGCCGCCTATCCGATGGGAAAGGAGCAAGAAATCATCATCGAGTACATTGAATTGGGGCGGGATCCAAAATGTCAGATTCGGTATGATGCCGGGCAGGTTACGGTCAGTCGCCGCCATGCAGCCATTGCCAAAGGCCCCAATGGCTGGGTTTTGCGCAACCTTTCACAAAATAACCCAACGCTTATCAATGGTCGCCCAGTCAATTCCCAGTGGTTTTTGACCAGTGGCGACGAAATACAACTATCCATGGAAGGCCCGAAGCTTCGCTTCATAATGCCTACAAACAATTCCGTCAATACAATCCCACTTTCCCGCCGCCTGAGCTTGTTTAAACAACAGGCCATGCGTCCTTATCGCAATGCAATATTGGCACTCTCCACCTTATTAGTAGTGGCGATCGCTACTTTTTCATGGCTGGGCTGGCAGATGAAACGAGAAAATTTGATGTTGGGGACCAGATTATCCTCAGCAGTGACGCAAGGAAAGGTAGTACAAGGTAAAGTGGACTCTTTGACGAGTCGTCTGGATCTTACCAAGGCGCAAAGTGATGATATCAAGAAACGCAACGAATCTCTGGCAAAAGAAATGCGTTCGGTAAAAGGATTGCTCAAAAAAACCCAGCAGCAATATACCGAACGCTCCAATTCAGCCAAAGGCTCCAGTGCGATACCACCCGCCAATACCGATATGGCCCTGCTCGAAGCGATGCATCCCAGCGTTTATTTCCTGCGCATTGAAAGCATTAAATTAACCATGGATGATAAAACAGAAGAAATTTCAAATGTCAATATTACTGGAACGGGTTTTCTGTTGAGCGATGGGCGTTTTATCACTACGCGCCACATGGTGCAGCCCTGGACTTACCTGAACCGCAACAACCCCGATGCCGCCATGATTCTATTGAACATGGTTCAAAACAACAGCGGGGTTGTAATTGCTACTTTAAGAGCCTATTCCCCAGATGGAAGCTCTTTCACTTTTTCATCCCGCGATTTTAAATTCGATGCCACAGGCGATGAAACCATCTCGGTGGTGGACCCTAAAAGCAATACCAATGTTTTTGTAAAAATTGGCGTTCTGGACGATGGCAAAGACTGGGCAACCATTAAAACAGACCGTCGGGGACAGATATCTTTGGGATCCAGTGTGTGCGAGGCCCTCCCGGCAGGCGCCCGACTCTACACCTTGGGTTATCCTTATGGTCAAGGCGCTACCAGCAACACCGATATCAAACCACAATTCGGGCGCTCTGATGTGGCATCCAGCGGACTGATCAATGGCATGATCCGCATCACCGATCGCAATTTTGACCCTGGCAGCTCTGGAGGCCCTGCTTTTTACAGCGACGGCAACCGTCTGGTGGCGGTTGGAATCATTTCTACCAGTCTGGGCAATCAAGGTGGCCTGGTACCCGTGTCCCATATTCGTTGACGCTCACCATTCCTATTACACTATCCTCACCATGCAAAACTTAGCGATCACATTCACCAAAACACTGCTTACCCTCTCCCTTTTGCTGATTATTGCCGTCACCGACGGGCGCCTGAAAGCGCAAACCATTGCACCGGGCGGCGCCTACCTGAAACATCTTGAAGAAGTCCTTTTCATTGTGCGGGTAGATTACCTGCTGTATTTGAAAGACCCTGAAAATCCCGAAAGTTATGGACGGGAAGGCCGTAAATATTTTGGCCGGGCCGCCGGACTGGCTTTTGTTTCCGACGGAAGGTTGTGGTTTGACGAACGCTTGACCAAGCCCTGGCAATACTTCGACCAAGCCAACTACAACCGCTATAAAAGGGATACTTTGTTAGAGCCTCGCGTCAGCGAGGTGTCTATTCGTCGGGTCAGCGACAAAAAATTTATAAAGCTGAATGATAATTTTATAGGCGCAGAGCTTGGGCCAGTGTCCACCTGGGTGCTACCCGACTCGCTTGCGAAGCCCACCATGTTCTGTCTGCCGGATACAAAAGACACCAACGGCCTGCTCGTCATTGCCTCACTGGATAAGGGGGAAGACCTGAATAAAGAGAATTTCCAAATCACCCTGACTTCCACGCAGCCTAAGCGTGGTTGTAATCTGGAAGAAGGCAAAAATGAGTGGCGTTTTCCAGGCGCCCTCGATGGAGGATTATCCACCTTGGGCGGCATCTGGCTGGTGTACAAAGATTACCCCCAAGGCGAGGGAATACGCGGTGTTTATGCCCTGAAAGCAGCTGGTATTGGCAAACAGGCCGGACTCGACTGGCAAATTATGCCGCTGCCCAAACGATTTACGGAGGGTAAACGGGACGAACTAAATAGTGTGAAAAAGCCCACGCAATCGGAAACCGGCCCAGAAAAAAAAAAAAGAAACGCTGGTTCAGAAAAATCTTCGGCTAAGGGAAATACTAAATCAGGAAAACCAACCGTGAACCCCATTGAAAATCGAAGCAGTGACACAAAGCCCAAAAATTGATTGTAAAAAACTGCCCACCCATTACTAACTCTATCGCTTAACTGTAAAACACTGCATACCATGAGTGTCCTCACATTGCGCGTCGTTGCCAATATTCACCAAGGAGTAGAGCGCGACTATCAAGAAGATAATTTCATCATCGGTACCGATCCGGCCCAGGATGACTGGAAGGTTAACTCCGAAGTATATAGTCCCAGTGCCTGGGGCTCCATGCTCGTAGTGGCCGATGGTATGGGAGGACTCAATGCGGGTGAAGTGGCTTCCCAGCGAGCCGTAGAAGGCTTCCGGGAGCACATCGCTCAGATCGCGCAGCAACCCAACACCGCACCGCCGATTGCTCAGGCTCAAGATCTGTTGATCAAAGCCATCAAGGCTGCGAACACCAACATCCTAAATTACGCAGCCGGCCATCCAGAAACCCAGGGCATGGGCACCACCATTGTAGTTGCCTGGCTGGTGCAGGATAAAATGCATGTGGCCTGGAGCGGTGACAGTCGTTGCTACCATTACGCAAATGGGCGATTGAGACAGGTCAATTCTGATCATTCTTATGTGCAGGAACTGGTCAAAAAAGGCGATATTCAGCCCGAGGACGCCTTTTTTCACCCCAATAAGAACATTATCACCCAGAGTCTGGGGGATGTGGGCCGTGATCCCGCACCAGAATATGAGTACGCCCAGCTCAATGCTGGCGACCGCATCCTGCTTTGCTCCGACGGCCTGAATACCATGCTCACCGATGAGCAAATTGCGGTACACCTGACCATTCTCGACATACGAGAATGTGCCACCCAGTTGGTGAATGCAGCCAACGCCGCCGGTGGCTATGACAACATTACCGTGGTGCTGGCAGAGGTGCTGGCAGTAGACGATACGGCACCCGTGCCTGCACCCAAAGAGCCTGCTGCTATGGTGGAAGCGGGCGGACCGCCTCCGGCAACGCCGGGGGTAACCGGGAATACCATATTTAAGGTGACAAAAGGCACGGCGAAAATGGTCCTTTTAGGGGCAATTATAGTGCTTTTAATGGTCGCTATTTATTTTTTGAGTGAGGCCATTTTATCAAAGCCAGGTATTGAAATTACGAAACCAGGGAATGAAACACCTGTGGATTCAACAGATAGTAAGAAAGAAAAAAAAACAAACGATAAGACTCTAGATACTAGTAGTACCATTCAAAAAAAATTCAATGAGATCAAAAAAGATGAAGATCCGCCTAAAAACCAAGTTAATAATAAACATAAGGAGAAGGAGAAAGAGAAATTAGTAAAGGAACAAGACAGCAATATCATGAAAGTACAAGAAGACCCTTACCATGATTTCAAAAAATTACTTGAAGGAGCTATTGACAATACAACAGGTATAGAAAACAGGTATTTAAAGGAAATCAGGGGTAATATAAATAATTCTGCCCTAGTTTGCGAAAGAATTGACCTTCTCCGAAATAGCAATTTAACAGTGGTTTTAAACGTGATAAATTATGTCGATAAAAAACCGTGGTGTCAATCTAGACCTGATGGTCTTGGCGAAGTAAACAATGAAAAATTTGATCCCATACGAGAAGGAGCTATAAAGTCACAACATCAAAAAACCAGTCAAATTCAAAAAGGTTTCTGGGGGGTGCAGCTTATGGGTGGAATTAAAAAAAAAGATAATGCACTAGCACAAAGTGACAAAATAACCAGGGAAGAGGGCTATATAATAACCCCTCTTGAAATTATTGTGATTAAGAAAGTCAATGAATATGCCATAGTGGTTACTGGGTTCGCTAACCAAAATGATGTTGATAAACGAGTAGAGAAAATTAAAAAAAAAATGGATAGAAAAAAAGCCTATGTAATTTATTATACCCAGGACCAAATAGTGAACAACTAACTAATCAACCTTAACCCATGCTTACCTCATCTACCCTACTCAACGGACGATACCAACTCCAGCGCAAGCTGGGACTTGGTGGCTTTTCCGAGGTATGGTCAGCCCAGGACGTGCGGACGGGGCGTGAGGTAGCGATAAAGGCTTTCTTCCGGCAAGACGAGGAAGGTATAAGAATTTGTCGGCGGGAGTATGAGCGGGCCAATCAGATGTTTCACCCGCGTCTCATTCGCCTCCATGATTTCGACGTGTATCAGCAGATGCCTTATCTGGTGATGCCCTACTACAAGAACGGCAGCCTCGGCGAACAAGCTGGCGAACTGGATGAACAAACCCTCTGGATGGTGGTGCGTGATATCGGTTCTGCGCTGGAATACCTGCACGGGCTTAACCCGCCCATGATTCACAACGACCTCAAGCCCGACAACTTCCTCATCTCGAACGATGCATCGAAAAGTTACATTTTAAGTGACTTTGGCATCAGCGCCGAACTGACCGAGTACCAGAACCGCACCAACCCTGCAGGCGTAGCTCCCATGGCCTACCGGGCGCCTGAACTTTTTGACCAACCTCATCAGCAGGCACAGGCGGTGAAGGCCTCCGATATTTGGGCCTTTGGCGCCTGTCTGTACGAACTGGCCAGCGGAGAGACGCCCTTTGGAGAACAAGGCGGCCTTTTCCAACTGATCCACCACCGTGAAAAAGGCTCCGGGGTGCAGCAAAGCATTGTTGAATATTTACCAGGCCACTTTTCAACCCACTTCAGCGACCTGGTGTACCAATGTCTGCACCTGGAGCCATGGCAACGCCCTAGAGCCAAAGAATTGGTCGAAACCGCCCAAAAGGAATTGGAAAGGTTCCAGCCTGATTGGCAACCCGTGGAGCCGACCTGGGTGGCGGCTCCAGCCGTGGTGCCTGGGCCAATAACTGGACAAAGTACCGCATTCAGCCTTCAGTTGCGGGTAAAGCGGCGCTTTGTAACACTCGGTCTGCTAATAGTGATTGTGGCGATCTTAGGCATAGGCGCTTATGTGATGATGGATATGCTTTCCTCAAATCCGACTATAGAAGGAAAAGTTGTACCAATAGATTCGGCATACGAAAAGCCGCCTGTTGTAAATATATTGCCTTCGAATGACTCAACCATACAACAAAAGTTCAATAAGATCTATGAGCGTGAAGTGCCGCCTAAAAATCAAGGAGTTAATAACCCGCAAGGAAAATTAGTACCCACACAAAAAGACAATGGTCCTATGTTGCCAGAAGACCCTTACAAAGATTTCAAATCATTGCTAAATGGAGCTATTGAGAATACAACGGGTATAGAAAACAGATCTTTAAGAGAAATAAGGGATAATATAAATAGAGATAAAGTAGATTGTGAGGGTATTGAGGCAATTCGGACTAGTCGTTCTTTAATCGTTTTAAAAGTTGTAGACTATGTAGACAAAAAAAAGTGGTGCTCTTCGAAATCTGGTAGCGTAGGCTCTGTAGACAATAAAGAATTTGATGCCATACGGGAAGAAGCAATTAAGACACAAAATCAAAAAGTCAGTGGTTTTTGGGGTATACAACTTTTAGGCGCAATTAAATCAAAAGACAATGCTACTATTTTCAGAGACAAAACAATAAGAGAAGATGGCCATAGAATAAGACCCTATGAAATTACTATGATAAAGAAGAGGGATGGTTATGCTATCTTAGCTACTGGATTTGCTGACAGAAATGAAGCTACTGCGAAATTGTCGAAGATAAAAAGGGTTTTGGACAGGGATAAAATCTTCCCCATTTCTTATACCCAAGACCAAATTATCAACAACTAAAATAATTGGCGATAACCCATGCTAACCACCTCCACCATCATCAACGGACGATACCAACTCCAGCGCAAGCTGGGGCTCGGTGGCTTTTCCGAGGTATGGTCGGCCCTCGATATTCGAACAGGGCGTGAGGTAGCCATCAAGGCATTCTTTCGGCAAGACGAGGAGGGAATCAGAATCTGTCGGCGGGAGTATGAGCGTGCCAACCGGATGTTTCACCCGCGCCTCATCCGCCTTTTTGACTTCGACGTGTACGAGCGGATGCCCTATCTGGTGATGCCCTATTACAAGAACGGCAGCATGGGCGAACAAGTGGGCAATCTGGACGAGCAGACTCTCTGGAACGTGATCCGCGACATTGGTACTGCGCTGGAATACCTGCACAGCCTCCAGCCGCCCATGATCCACAATGACCTCAAACCAGACAACTTCCTCGTTTCAGACGATGCGGCCGAGGGCTATATCTTAACCGATTTTGGCATCAGCGCCGAGCTGACCGATTACCAGAACCGCACCAATCCTGCCGGAGTGGCCCCCATGGCCTACCGGGCGCCGGAACTTTTCGACCAACCCAACGAACAGGCTCAAGCAGTAAAAGCCTCTGATATATGGGCTTTGGGCGCCTGTCTGTACGAACTGGCCAGCGGGGAGACGCCCTTTGGAGAACAGGGCGGCCTTTTCCAATTGATTCATCATCGCGAATACGGTTCCGGTGTGCGCCAAAGTATTGCTGGCCCATTACCAGCCCAATACTCCAGCCGCCTGACCGAGCTTATCTACCAATGTCTGCACCTGGAGCCCTGGGAGCGTCCAAAAGCAAAAAAACTGTTGGAAATCGCCAACATGGAACCAGAAGTACTCCAGCATGGTTGGGACCCCACGGTGCCTGTATGGGAGGCTCCACCATCGGCGGCCCCCGAGCCATTGCCAGATCCCAACACCGCCTTTAGTTTTAATGTGCGTGTGCGGCGTCGTAATGCTCTGCTGGGCTTGGTTGGGGTGCTCGGCATTTTGATGGTACTCACCAGCTTATGGTTTTTTAAGGAGGAACAAACACCGGAATTCACTCAGGAGGAAATGGAACTTAAATCTGCTTCCTGGAGGGGCGACTCTGTGGAGTATGGGAGAATAGAAAAGTCTGTCGCGCCTGATGAACTAAAAAACATCCCATTAAAAAAGAATAATATGCCTACTTTGGCCGATGAAGACCGGTCATCACTCAAGAAGGCATTGGTTACGCTGGTGGACACGGCCTTGGCTAAAGTAGGCAAAAATAATATAGAAGGCAGGTATTTGTATGCGGTAAAGAACAACCTTGGATCCAATGAAATACTTTGTCAAAACATAACGAAACTAGAATCTAGTGTAAATCCAAGTGTCCGGGCAGTGGTGGAGTATTCAAGAATGAACCTATGTATGGATCCAGGCGCTTCAAAGTCAGGTATAGATGAATTGCGAGAAGAACTCAATGCTCAGGGAAAGAAAAATGACCCCTTGAAATGGGGAATTGTAACCGGCACCTTTTCTACTTTGTCGAGTGCCAAAAACTCAAAAAGAGACTTAGAATCGGCGGGGAATGAAATAATCGTTGTTAAATATCAGGACAATAAACAAGTCAACAACCTTGACTCTCTCTCTAACAAACCCCTTAAAAATACCTATCCTTTAAAAAACAAAGGAAGATATCAAGTGGTACTGGTATGCCCTTGCAGGTCTAAAGAAGACGCCAAAAGTTTTCTACAAAACCTAAGGGGCAGCAAGTCCGACTGGCGAGTCATTAATTACAATCCAAAAGATATTCTGTACTAGTCTCCCCCCTTTTTGTACTCGAGTACGCTTTAATCCGACCGCATAATTGCTTCCCATAACCCTGCGTAACAAATCAAACTTATCACCCATCATGATGAAACTCGACTCATCAACCATTTTGAACAATCGCTATCGCCTACAGCAGATGCTGGGCTATGGTGGTTTTTCTCAGGTATGGCATGCTTGGGATGAAAACGGCCAATACGAAGTGGCTATCAAAGTATTTCTAAGGCAAGATGAGGAGGGAATTCGTATGTGTCGGGAAGAATTTGACCGTACCAACCGGTTGCGGCACGATCGCCTGATTCGGCTGCTTGATTTCAATGTACACGAAGAAGCCCCTTATTTGGTGATGCCGTATTACCACCGCAAAACCCTGGAAGTCCGTATAGGGGATATGGACGAGGTGTCGCTCTGGCGGGTCATGCGGGACATCGCTTCCGGCTTGGAACATATCCACGGTCTCAACCCACCCATGGTGCACAATGACCTCAAGCCCGACAACTTTCTGATAGATGACCACGGAGGTTTTGTGCTCACTGATTTTGGCATCAGCACAGAACTGGCCGACAAGATGACTCGAAGCCGGGATTTTACCGGGGTTTCCGCCACAGATGAGGAGGAAGATGGAGACCCCAAAAATCGCCCGGCAGGCATTGCCCCACGTGCTTACCGTGCCCCTGAGCTGTTTCACTACCGCGATATTCTCAAAAACAAGGCGATAAAATCGTCCGATATCTGGGCTTTTGGGGCCTGCCTTCATGAACTGGCGGTTGGAGAGCCACCCTTTGGGGATCAAGGAGGGCTGTATCAATTGATGCACTATAGAGACTATGGCAAGTTGGTGCCAGAACTGGTCGTGGAGCGATTTCCTGAGCAATTCTCCACTCGATTAGTCGAAACAGTCTATAGTTGTCTTTCATTTCTGACCTGGGATAGGCCTGTAGCTCGAAAGCTCGTGGAGATTGCGAATCAAAACATGGTCCTGCTCGAAGGTCGCAGTACCGTTCACCTCGTCACCCCACCAGTACAAGCAAAGGCACCTGAGCCACCAGCAGAGCAACCCCGGGTTTATACACCTGAATACAAGCCCCCTGCACCGATAGTGCGGCGTAGCCTGCAGAACAAAATTCCGGCAAAAAACCGTGAAATGCCCGTCTGGTTATGGATTTTGTTGCTTATAGCACTGGCGGTGGGTGTGTTTTTTGCCTTGGAAAAGATTTTTGGAACTACGCCTAAAATACATGACCAAAATGGGAATACATTGGGGGTGCTGGATAAAAAGCCAGACAGTACAAATACAATTGCCCCAGGGCCTGCGATTGATTCGGGATTAATCACCGACTCTGGTCAAAAGACAAAAAGCGAAAAAAAAAAGCGAAGCAAAGAAAATCCAGTTCCTGACCAAGGATCTAATTTGAGTAGTAAAGGACCGGTAGGCCCGCCATTTTTTGAATCCATTGGCACGCCTTCAACCAAGCCGGGGTATCATATTGTCATAATGGGAGAGTTCTCAAGAGAGGATTCGAAAGAAACAATAAAAATATTAAAAGAGGCTTTCCCAGGGAAAAATGTTTGGGCAACGGATGCTGGTTGGGGCCGATTTAAAATAAAATTGGGCAGTTTTTCCTCCGAAAAAAAGGCCCAGGAATTTCAGGTCAATCTTTCCAACGAATTAGAGCAAAGTACTGCACTCACTATTTGTCGTAATTGATTTAGCTTTCACTCATGGCTTTTAAAGCAGGTGACATATTACTGAAAAAGTATCGCTTGGATACGTTCCTCGGTCTCGGGGGCTTCTCCGAAGTGTGGAAATGTCATGATTTGGAAGCAAAGCAGGATCTGGCCGTAAAGATCTTCCTGAAACAAGACCAAAAGGGTATTACACTCTGTGGGGAGGAATATGCAAAAATGTCCAAAATGAGGCATCCGCATATCCTTCGACCCTCCTTTTTTACGGCACAGGATGGCATTCCGTTTCTCTTCATGCCCTATTGTGAGCAAGGTACTGCCTTAGACCAAATGGGGAAACTTGATGAGCGCCACATAGCAAAGTTGATATTGCAGATTGGTTCGGCACTGGAATACATACACAACCGTCCACAACCCATCCTGCACAATGACCTCAAACCCGACAACTTCTTAATTGAAGAAACGGGCGACTACCTGTTGACCGATTTTGGGATTAGTGACCAACTTAATGAACGTCTGGCCAGGGAGCAGGACGAAGAACGCCGCACCCTTGTAAAAGCTGAGGAAGATCGGAAGGGCGTTACGCCTAAAGCCTATCGGGCCCCGGAACTTTTCAAGAAAAAGAATTCGCCAGAATTGCCCCCTGTGAAAGCCTCTGATATCTGGTCTTTCGGTGCCAGCATCTATCAGCTCATTACCGGAGAACCGCCCTTTGACAAAGACGGTGGCGGGCAACAGCGGGTCTATTATGATGTAAACCCTCAAACCAATATTAATGACATAGTCGAATCGCTTCCGGAGGGATATTCGCCTGTTCTGGAACAGTTGCTCCTGCGATGTCTGGCATTTCACCCCTGGGATCGTCCGGGAGCACAGGAATTGGTGAAGGCCGCCGCGCTTTTTTTGAAAGAAGGTGTTTGGGAGGATAAAAAAGAGGACCTATCAGAGTTTTACGTATCCAATACTGCGATTCATTTTGGAAATGTGCCTTTGCACGATAAGGCCGTGCGAACGCTGGATTTCACCACTGCCAACATGAGCGGGCGATTGAATATACAGGTGGGCCATCCTTTTTCTATTTCGCTCGACGGGCGCAATATCAGTTCTCGCCTAACAGTAGAACTCCGACCTGAGCGCGAACAACGTCCTTTGTATATCCATTTTTCTCCGCTGGATCCAGAAAAGGCAAAGGGGGCTGTTACATTTGATTGGAAGGAATTGCAAAAACAAAGCATCGAGTTATCGGGGCAGGGCCAAATACAGCGTCGGTTTCCACTTTGGATGAAGGTGGCTGGTGGGGTGGTAAGCATAGGAGCAGTTGCCTTGTTTGCCATTCCAGGAGAACCGGAAAAATCCGTGCCAGCGATTCAACCGAGCCCAGTCATTGAAACCACCCAACAGAAAAGCAACGCCGCTCCCAATACCCAACCAACGCTTGAGCAAAAGCCCAAACAGACCACTACTTCGAAGCCTTTAGACCCCACACCTGTAAAAGCCAATGAGCCTGCCATTACGCCCACCAAGCCCCCCAAAGGCAAGGGCAAGGCCAAAACATCCGGGGATTCCTTGATTGATAAATTGGAAAGAGAAAAAGCAGAACAATTCAAAAACAACTAAATTTTGACGGTATCCACAGGTGACAACACCTGCTTTTACCAAAACTAAATCGCATAAAATGAAACCAACTCTACCGTTATTATTCCTGCTTTTCCTAGTCTTAGGCCGCGTTGTCGCACAAAACGACGGTGATTGTGCTCGCCCCGAGGCCCTGGGAAACAATCTGTTCGCAGGCATAGACCTGGGTTCCACGGGCATGAAACCCGTGGTTTTCCAGCTTTCCAAAAAAGAGGATGGGCGGGTGATATTCCGAAAGGTATCGCAAGGGCTCAACCCGGATAATTCCATTGAATTCAGCAAGGACCGCTCCCCCCAAAACATGATTTGTTATGCCAAAAGGTTGGCAGAATACGTAACCATGTTTCAAAACCCGCTGTATCAGATTCCTTCTGAACGGATTTATTTTTTAATGAGCGCCGGGTTTATCCAAAACTTTAAAGATGACAGCCATGCATTCCAGGAGGTAAAGGAAATCATTCGGCAGTACAATCCAGATATCTCCCTGGCGCAGCTTACCAATGAACAAGAGTCTGAATATATTATCCGGGCCGTCACGATTGATGGGGTGCTGGATGAACCCAATATTAATATTATTGATATTGGCGGTCGAACCCTCAAAGGTGGCTATTTGAACAACAAGGGCAAGATCGAAGCTTTTAGTGTGGAAACAGGCCCTTCCGGGCTTGCCAAGGAGATTGAAAAAACGGTGGCGGAGAAAGCGTGGAAAGTGGACAATCCCGAACACCGTCGAATGATCGCGGAATATGCAAGTCAGTATTTTCGGGACAACTACCTGGCAAAAATCAAAATAAACAAAACCCGAGATAACCTGGTCGTGCTGAGCGGTGGCATCCCTTATGTCTATGCTTCCTGGAATCAGACCCAGGATGTCGCCAACCGAAATTTCATTAAAATCTTTGCCGACGATCAGGAAGCCGACGATTTTGTGGAGCAGGCCATCGCCAATCCCAACAATAAGGATCTTTTTAAAAATGGAAAGGGTGCATCTACTATTATAGACTACTTCGGACAAAAAATTTACGACAATTCGCAAACGATATACAAAGATGTAAAACTGCTGGCAGGGGCTGTCATTCTGCGTGATTTGTGCAAGGATTTGCGCGAAAACAAGGGCAGCAACTTATTCATGTTCAACAACGACATGATGTACTCCCACCTGTACTACCACATCTATCTTCAACAAAAGTAAATTGCGTATAAAAACGCTAAAGAATAGTTTCGTACCAATTTCTAACCAATTGTCAAAATTGATTTAACTTTGCCCCATGCCTTTTAAAGTTGGTGATATACTACTAAGAAAATACCGTTTGGATAAATTCCTGGGTCTTGGGGGCTTTTCCGAGGTTTGGAAATGTCATGACCAGGAAGCAAAACAATACCTGGCGGTAAAAATCTTCTTGAAACAGGATGAGCAGGGTGTCACACTCTGTCGTGAAGAATATGTAAAAATGTCAAAGCTCAGACATCCGCATATACTACGACCTTCTTTTTTCACAGCGGAAGATGGCATTCCTTATCTCTTCATGCCATTTTGTGAGCCGGGTACTGCGTTAACCCTGATGGGAAAACTCGATGAGTACGGTATTGCAAAGCTGATATATCAGATTGGGTCGGCATTGGAATACATACACAATCGCGAGCAACCCATTCTGCACAATGACCTCAAACCCGACAACTTTCTGATTGAAGACAATGGCGACTATCTATTGACCGATTTTGGGATCAGTGATCAATTAAATCAACGCCTGGCCCGTGAACAGGACGAGGAACGCCGTACCCTTGTAAAAGCCGAGGAGGAGCGCAAGGGCTTGACTCCCAAAGCCTACCGTGCCCCTGAACTTTTCAAGAAAAGGAATACACCAGAATTGCCTCCGGTGAAAGCCTCCGATATCTGGTCGTTTGGTGCCAGCGTCTATCAACTCATTACGGGTGAACCTCCTTTTGACAAAGACGGTGGTGGACAGCAGCGGGTCTATTACGAGGTGAATCCGCAGATCAAGATCAACGAAATCGTTGGATCGCTCCCACAAGGATATTCGCCTGTGTTGGAGCAATTGCTTTTAAGATGTTTGGCATTTCATCCCTGGGATCGTCCAACAGCGCAAGCGTTGGTGAAGGCCGCCGCGCTTTTTATGGAGAAGGGCATATGGGAAGACAAATCCGTTGATCCTGCTACATTTTATATATCCGATGCAGCGGTGCATTTTGGGAAAGTCCCGCTGCAACAACTCGCCGTGCAAAGCCTTACGTTCACTACCGCCAACATGAGCGGGCTGATGAACATCAACACCACGCCACCTTTTGCTATTTCGCTCGATGGGCAAAACTTTACCTCCAATATAGCCCTGGACCTGCCCTTGGAGCGCAAGCAACACCAAATGTATGTCCATTTCTCCCCGCCCGACCCTGGCCCGGAGCAAGGGGTGGTATCATTTAATTGGAATGGGGTACGTCAACACAGTATCGAAGTCTCTGGACGGGGACGGGGCGAAACTAAATTTCCGATTTGGTTGCTGGCAGTGGGTGGCGCGATAAGCTTGGCGGTTATTGTTTTTATGCTTACTCGGGGATCTTCAGATGACATAAAGGCCGAAACAGGTCCTACTACCCCTATAATAACGGATAAAGGCATTATTACTCCGCCACCTCCATCTATTGATACTTTTAAAGAGAAAAAAGAGCCTCCTCCGCCCATTAAAGAAAAAACTACAGAGAACATTCAAAAATCTGGTACCGGAAAAAAGAAGAAGGGAGGTACTATCACAGACCCTGCTGAGAATAAAATACAGGATGAAACCAAGCCTATCAAACAACCTACTGAATCTGATGATCTTTTCAATAAATTAAATGATGCCAGCAGTGAAAGATTTAAAAAGGCTGCCAAGAAAAAAGGCTCCGGTCAGGCTCCCAAATGACCTCATTTAAATAAAAACTAAATCCAATAACATGAAAAAAATCTTACTCCATTCCTTCTTGATTTGTGTCGTCAGTGTTTCGTTGTTTGCCCAAAGCGATGCAGATGCTCCACTACCAGAACCCTTGGGCAACAACCTGTATGCAGGAATAGAATTGACCACAACCAATATGAGGCCTGTAGTTTTTCAGATAGACACCCTGGCCAGTGGGAAAGTGTGTTTCAAGCGCGTCTCGATGGCCCTAAGTCCCGATGGTTCAATCAAATTCGATAAGATCCGTACCCCGCAGCAGATGATTTTTTATGCCAAGAGGATAGCGTCTTATGTAGAAATCTTTCAAAGCCCAATGTATCAAATCAAACCGGAGCGCATTTACGTTCTGATGAGCTCTACTTTTTTCACCCCCTTCAACAATGACAGCCATGCTATTGAGGAGCTGAAAGAAATCATCCGGCAATACAATCCAGACATCAATATCAGCCAATTTAAAAGCGAGGAAGAAGCGGATGATTGTATTCTGGGAATGACCAGTGACGGTGTGTTGAGCAAAGTTTTGGAGCAGGTTGGAAAGCGTCCCGTGATTAATATAATTGACGTTAATAATAGCAATTTTAAAGGCGGCTATCTGGGCAAAGCCGGTTCTCCTGTTAATTTCAACCTGGAAGGAGGGGTTTTTAAAATCACCAAATTGGCCGAGAAAGAAATCACTGATAATAATTGGAACCTGAACAACACAAGCCACCGTCGCGAAATAGCCAAATTTGCTGCAAGTCAATTTAGGGAGAAATACCTGCCAAATATCAAAATGAACAGTAGTGATGACAACGTAGTCGTGTTAGCGGGCGGTATTGTATTCACCTACAGCGTTTGGCTAAAAGCGCAAGAGATTCCTTCCAAAAGCTACCACAGGCTTTATGCGAAAGAAAACGACTCCGATGAGTTTTTAGAGGCGGTTATAGATAACCCTGACAATCAGGCCCTTTTTGAACAAGGTCCCGGCGGCGCAACGGTAAATAATTTTTATGGAGAACGAATTTTTGCCTCAGGAAAAAGAGCTTTGACCAATGTTCAAATCTTGACTGGAGCTGCTATTCTCAACGAATTGGTTCATGAGTTGCGGAACAAAAGAGGGACCAAAACATTCATTTTCAACACGGATCTGTGGTTCTCCGCACTATATTATCATATTTCTGAGGCTGCCCGGGAACGGCCCCGCCCATAGTTGCCCATTTTATTGTCTCAAAATCCTGCACCAAACATGACGAAAATCCAACAAGGCATCGAAATTGATGGTTATCGCCTGTCCGAAAAACTTGGCAGTGGCGGGTATGGGGAGGTATGGCGTGCCAAAGGCCCCAATGGCGGCGATTGGGCCGTGAAAATCTATGCGGCTCAAACTGGCCTGGACGATTTTACACGAAACACATTTCGGCAAGAATATGAAAAAACCGCCGGCCTCGACCACCCCAATGTGTTGCGTTGTGTGGCGTATGGCGAATATGATGGCCGACCTTATCTGATCATGCCCCTTGGGAAGGGTAGCCTGCTCGGCGAACTACGCCAGCGTATGGCCGATAGTCGCCACCATGGAACAGGGGTCAGCATCTTCTTTTCCGAAATGGAAATCGCACGCATCCTGGCGGATGTAGCCGATGGGCTGGTTTATCTGCAAGAACACGGAATTCTGCACCAGGATATAAAACCAGCCAACATCCTGATCATGGATATTGGCGGACAAACGCGATATGTGATTGCGGACTTTGGCGTCTCTATCCAATTGCGCAGCAATATTTTACGACAAACGGAGCCCATGTATCGCAGCGACCAGGGTTTTGCGCCAGGGTATGCTTCTCCAGAGCAATTGACTGGTCAGGTGGGCAAAAAAAGTGATGTCTTTTCGCTGGGTGTCATGCTTTACGAGTTGGCCACGGGCAAACTCCCCTTTGAGGATACTGGAATGAGTGCTGGCCAAGCGGTCAGCAGCAATTATCGCCCTGCGCCACTGCCCTCGGAATTCGCCCAGCGCTTTACCAATTTGGTGATGATGTGCCTTCAAAAAGATCCCAAATCGCGGCCGGACGTCATGCAATTGTTGGTGTGGGCGGATAGCTTTGTACGCGAGCAGTGGTGGTCCAACGAGTTGGGAAAAGGTGGCGTCAACAAGAAAATGCCGCGCCGTCAAATGGCAATGGCGGCAGGTGGTGTAGCTTTGGCCGCCATTGCCGGATTGGCTTTCTTTCTAATAAAAGCAAACCAAGGCCCGGATCCATCAAAAACCTATCAAAGTATGGGCGAATTTTACGAGAAAAGGGCCGCAGTACAAGATAAATCTGGAATGTGGGGCTTTATCAATGAAACAGGAAGAGAAGTAGTTAAGCCACAATTCGATGCTGTTATGCCATACAAAGATGGCTATGCGGTGGTGCAAAAGGGTTGCTGCTCCTGCGGCTATTTGAATAAGCAGGGAGACGTGGTAGGAACACTCGATCATAAAGTTTGTAATCAACCCATTCAGGGACAAGCCACAGTGACCGACCATGACGGCACCACCCGAACCCTTTCCTTGAAATAACCCCTCTTTTTAAAGACCAGTTTCATCCACCCGTCCTTACTATTTTTCCAAAAACATGACAAAACCCTCTAACATGCGTAAATTCATAACTCAAATAGGCTGTCTCACTGCGATTCTGTTATTGGCTTGTTGCAAGCCTGACAAGCCTGGTGAAGACTTTCTAATTAATGGCAAAAAGTTAGATAAATTTGGAGAAGATTACCTGGGAGATCCTGATAATAGTGATGCTGAGAAGGTCTATCCAACCAATACCAACACTGAACTCACCTTTACTTTTGTGAGCCTAAAGCCCACCCACCCCACTATTTCCTGGAATTTTGGTGACGGAAACACCGCGCAAGGCGACAAAGTAACCCATCAATACGCTGCCTCGGGCCGTTATAAAGTTGAGTGCCGTAACGACTCCGTGTATATCAGCAAGTTTGTATTTGCAGCAGCTGTGGAGCCCCCCCCACCGGCTCCTCCAACCACAGTGGAGGATCCAGTAGTAGAAAAACCAACTGAACCAACTAAATGCACAACTCCACCCGTTGCAAAGTGCAAGCCAAGCCTGAAAAAGACCCTGTCTTCTACTAGTTCGGTGGTGATTGTCAATGTACAGGATGTAGACAACGGCTCATCGTCTTATTGCAATGAACCGCTTGAGTTCAGTCTCTCCCAGAAATCCTTTCGTGCGAAAGGCAATTATCCAATTGTACTCACCGTAAAAGACAATCAAGGTAGTAGCACTTGCTCCACGACGCTGGAAGTGCTGCCACCGCCTAAACCCGATCCCACAAGGCTGCTCCCAGAAAAATGCCCACCGACCACCAACTCCAAAACTGTGGCCGTGAATCAAAAGCGGGATGAAAAATGTACAGACTGGCATGAAGGCAATGCTTCTATGACGATAAATGCCAAAAAGTGCCTCAGTCTGCGCTCGGCCATTGTATGGGCAGATGCCTGCGGCAGGTTAACGCTCACTATTAAAGGCCCTGGACTTAATACCGATGATGTAGTAATTTTAACCGAAGGACGCAATGAAATTCCGTTGCAGGAGCTGTACGCCGCCCTCAAACCAGGGGAGACCTATACCCTGACTTTTAAACCGCAAGCAGACGAGGCCTGCGGAAGCACAGTTCCCCGGCTCAAAAACTTTTCAAAATGCGAGTCAGGGCCTTACGCTGATGATTATCTCGGTATCCAGCAAACGGGTGCCGCCGTTTTGTTCACCCTTAAATATGCTTTTTAAAATCATGAAAAACCTACTAAAATCCCTGATTTTTGTTGCACTTCTGCTGGGTAACTGGTCTATTGCGAATGCTCAGACCTGTTCGATTAACGCTTCGCCGAATGACACTTTGACCTGTGATCTCGATTCAATTACGTTGAGTTATGTAGTCTCAGGAATGACTGCAACCGCATTTGAGTGGTCAAATGGTGAGACGATGATAGATGAAATTGTAGTCACTACGCCAAAGCTCTACTCTATAATACTTACAGATAATATACAAAGTCCACCGGTAACGTGTATTGCAACTATAACCATCGAACAGAATATAACGTCTCCAATGCCCACTATTTCACAGCCTATTGCACTTAATTGTAAAAACGATACTGCCAGGCTCCTTGCTACACCAATACAAGGAGTCGGCCCATTTACTTATAGTTGGGAAGCATCCATGGGAGGGCATATTGTATCCGGAGAAGATAATGCATTGGTTGAAATAGATTCAGCGGGCACATACACCGTAACAGTCACAAATTCAACCAATGGATGCTCAGATTCGGAGACAATTACAGTAACAGCGGATACCAACCCGCCTGACGTGAACATTGAAGACCCTGAAGAACTCACTTGCAGTGTGGAAAACATTACCCTGGAGGCTACTGTAACCGGGGCCGGAAATTTTGATTATAGTTGGGAGGCCTCCAGTGGTGGCAATATTGTGTCAGGAGCTGATAATTATAATCCTGTGGTTGATGCGGCTGGTACATATACCGTAACCGTCACAAACATGGATAACGGATGTACAAGTACTGACTTCACAAGTGTAACTATTGATACAATTTCTCCTACAGTAACCATTGCCATCCCGGGCACCATTAAGTGTAATATGCCTACAGTTATGCTTACCGCCCAAGGAAGTGGTAATCCGCCAAGCTACCTTTGGTCAACACAGGATGGCAATATTGTGTCTGGAGGCAATAGCCCTAATCCAACGGTAGATGCAGCAGGGACTTATGAAGTGACGGTTACCGGGAGCAATGGCTGCGAAGGCACCAATAGTACAAGCGTGGCTATTGACACCATTCATCCTACCGTAAACATAGACCAACCTGGCACCATAAAGTGTAATATGCCCAGTGTAACACTAAGCGCCCACGGAACAGGCGATAGTTATCTCTGGTCAACACAGGATGGCAATATTGTGTCAGGAAGCAATAGCCCTAATCCAACGGTAGATGCAGCAGGGACTTACGAAGTTATTGTAACGAATTTAAGCAATGGTTGTACCGGCACTGCTTCAGTGATGGTACAAAACGATTTAGCCCATCCCACTGCGATGGCTACTCCCAATCCTGTCAACTTGGATTGTACTAATTCCAGTGTTACCATTCATGCGAGTACCGCAGCCAATTATTCATACCGGTGGTTAACCCCTGCTCCAGATTCTGTCCAGATTGGAACGACCGACACCCTTGAAGTGAATTTAAGCAGTCCTGAAGGACTCTATACACTTATTGTAACTGACCAAGATAATGGATGTACCAGCACAGAACTAGTATATGTATTTATATCTGACACGGTTCCGATAGCCGATGCTGGAGACGGTGTTTCTATTTGCCTGGGACAAACTACTACTACCATTGGCAACGGTGCGCCTCAGTCGGGCGTGACCTATTCGTGGTTTCCTACAGCGGGTTTGGAATCCCCAAATGCATTGATGACCAATGCTAATCCTTCTATGACCACTACTTACACTTTGACTGCAACTAAAGGCTCGTGTCCCCCAGTAACCGATGCCGTCACTGTAACGGTCAATTTGCCGCCTGTTTTTACCATCACAGTTACTGAAAACTCGGGAGTCTCGATGATTGATAAATCGGTCTGTAAAGGTGATCAAGTTACATTAAGCGTACCTGTAGGTTATGATAGTCTCGTCTGGAGCGTTCCCAACCTTATAACGCCAACCATTTCAATAACGCCCAGCTCGAATCCCAGCACCTATTCTGTGACGGTATATGATGGAGGTTGTACAGTAACACAAACAACACCCGCTATAACTGTGCTGGAAAAGCCAACGCTTACCCTCACAACATTGGACAATTCAGGCCTGACAGATGACGATTTTATTATCTGTCAAGGAGATCCAGCTACCTTAAATGCAACAGTATCAGGTGGCTTGGGCCCCTATTCGTATAGTTGGTCTCCCAACCTTCAGACCACGCCCTCTGTTACTGTCATGCCGGATATTAAAACAACATACACTGTGTTTGTCACCGATGCAAACCAGTGCAAGGACACCGCTTTCCACTTGCTCAACGTGGATACACTACCCGTGCCTGTATTCATTGTAACCCCCGTAGTTTGTGAAGGTAAGACGGTGCAACTTACAGGTACTAGCCCGCTAAGTAATGATGCTATGTGGAAGTGGCAAAACGGTACCGTAATCTACTCAGGGCCCAGTTGGATTAGGCCTGATGCTATGACCACCATGCCCGAGATATACTTCGTCACGGTTACTGACAGCAAGCAGTGTAGCGCCGTAAGGAGCACCTCCGTAACTGTAGCTGAAACCCCGAGTCCTGAAATAGTTGGTCCTAGAACCGTATGTCAAAAGCAACTCAACGTGGGCTATGCAAATAGTAATCCTTCATCAGCACCCCACACCGCTGTTTGGACCTGGACCCCGATGAGTGCTGCGAATACGCAGGATACAACGAAGGACCACATCTTGTTTAATTTTTTAGAGATTCCAGGGACCTTCACATTGTCGTTAGAGGAAACTATTTCCGGCATCGGCCAGTGCTCCACCACCGTCAGCACAACCATTACCATCAGCCCCAACAAAGCCCCGGATCCAATTGATAGCCTGACTTTTTTCCCCGTCGGCAATATGCTGGTGGCGCCTGACAGCACAAAATGTTACCTCTGGGGGCGTACCAGATTATCGAATGGATACTCTGAACCGATGGAGGATGGCATCTACCAATCTTACATATTTGATTACAGTTCAAATAAGTACGAACCAAGCATATATGATTACTGGGCGGACTATTGGGAGCGTGATACGGTATCAGGGCAATGCAACCCCAATGCCTGCAAAAACCGGGCATTTCCTCGAGGCCATACTACATCTCTAGACTCCATCCTTTCTGATACACCCACACTAACCGTAATGCCCAACCCCAACAACGGCGTTTTCCAGGTTCAACTGGATTCGCCAGAACCTGGAACCTGGCGATTCACCCTCTGTGATGTGCTTGGCCGGGTGTTGAGCGACGAATCCATTGCTTTGTCCAGCGGTATTTATTATAAGGTGATTGATGGCTCCCAATGGTCCTGGAGTTCAGGGCTGTATTATCTAAAGGTGTCATCCCAAACAGTCCATGGAGGGACCTCCTTCATAAAGCCCATTGTCGTGCAGCATTAAACGGCACTGTCTACTGATTCTGTTACCCTCCATTTCTTCTAAAGCAATCAAAAAAGACACCTGGATATGAAATACCTCCTCTGCCTACTACTTTGCCTGAGTGCTGCCAACACCGCTTGGGCACAAAGTCAAAAACCCGTTAAATTAGAAACTGCTGGGGTTAAACTCCCCGCTGGCGTGCCTCTTGACACGATCAATAAAATTTTACGTGCTACCGAATTGCTGCTCGACCGCTATAATCTGCAGGCAAGCCTATTGGATCCTACCACAACGCCTCCAACGGTGACACGACAATCTGTAAGGGCCTTTAATTCACTCTTTATTGGCAACGCCAAACTTTTTAAAGATTATGCTGCCAATCCTACAGATATTCTTATGAATGCTGGAGACTACGCCGATGAGGTTTATTATTTTCTTCCGAATGAAGGTCTGGCGTATGAAATAAAAAGTGCGTTGCTGACTGAAATCGGCTACGATTCGGCTGGCTTTTATCAACCCAAAATTGTCTTAGAGAAAGTCATGTACAACTTTGTGAGTACCGATGGCATGACAAGGAACCTACCTAATGGCAAACTATATGAGCTTACTATGCTCATTGACATACCTATTGAGGACCTGACACGGGCGAAGATTGGGGAAATCAAAAACAATGATGACATAGGCGGTATCTTTGAGGACTATGAGCGCTACATGGGTATAGCAGCGCATGGGTCCTTCTTACAAGTCAGCGGAACGGCCAGTAGTTATTATTCCGACAATGCTGCTGCACTCGCCGCATTGGAAACACCCCGCTCCCCCGGCGATATCAGTCTCAGCGCCTCCCCTGCTTTTGGACTTGGGTTTTATTGGAAGTCCAATCGCCTGGCAAAAGCATCCAAAAAACACAAGCCACTTTTCCTGACCGCTGGCGCACAAGCCTCCTTCTTTACCATAAAAACACAATTGGACCAATATTCCATCAGCAACTTTGAGGCGCTTGCATGGGGTATTGGCAACGAAAAACAGGACTACACGCGGATCGTTGATGAAGTAAATACAACCCAGGAAGATGGACTGTTTTTGTTGGATATTCCCGTAGGCCTCAGCCTGCGTTTGAAAAAAACCGCCCATTCCGCGTATTTTCTCAACCTACAGTTTGTGCCACAGATAGCGGTGGTGACCAGTAGCAGCCTTTCCGGCACTGCTCGCTACGATGGTTATATCAGCAAAACGCACTATCGCTTTCTGGAAGAAATGGCCACGAATCCTCCATGGCTGAATACCCCCCCGAGTGACCCAAATAATCCAATCGGGGCTTACCATGTCGGGAATGAAGTACCCTTGAACTATAACAACACTTCCCTAAAGACGGGCCTGGGCTATTCCATACGCTTGTCTCCAGAAGCCTATTTCGACCGGGTCAACAGAAATCCATTGTGGGGTATTCTGGTTGGCCTTGACCTTTCTTTCAACCTGAAATCACCCATTCAACATGCTGAACCCGACGGCCAGCCCCTGGCTTTTGAAACCAATGCTGTGAAAAGTCATGAACAAGACGGTCTGACGGATAGTATCTTTCAGAGTATGTACAAGAGTTCTCGCTTTTCAAACATAGGGCTACGCTTCGGCATCTACCGCAAACTCTCTACAAAAGTTGACAGATAGGCTGTTAAACTGCACCACCTCAATCGCTTTTCTGCTTTATTTAAAAAAAAGACTCTTCTCTCTATGAAAATCAATCCAAACATTTTGGCAGGCCTATTTTTGCTTTTCTGCCTTTCACTCGTGAATATTGACCTGATTGCGCAAAGAAAGGTGTTGAGTGTTCCCGTAGCTTTCAAAGAACCCTTAGATCTGGGGATAGGCGTGATCCCCGACACGAGAGTAAAAGACAAGGAGACTCCCTGGTTGGTCGTCTCGGACCGCGATAATAACAAGGTCTACAGCGAGCCCTCGGAAAGTAGCACCGTTGCACGCACCATCAATTTTCGCGATCCGTATTATGTAATTGAAGAGAAAGGCGATTGGATTCAACTGGTTGATGCTGACGTGTTTGGGAGTCTGAAAATACCCGAATCAAAACCGGTTACTGTGATTGGTTGGGTACAGAAAAAAAACATGCTGCTTTGGACCTCCGGGCTGCTGAACCAATTTACCCGTATTCACCAAAAAGTATGTCTGCTCAACCGTGCGGATGCTGCCGATGAATTTGATGACCGAATGGAAAAAGTGGATGTTTACAGGGGGCCTACTGCTCCCAAAGATTCTAATTCTGCCGAAATCAAAATTTACAGTTTTTACTTTATTTTAAAAAAAGAGGGCGACCGCTACCTGTTGTGCGAAGAAGATGCTTTCAACAAACGCTACCTGGACAAAATAATTGGTTGGGTCAGAAGGACACGTTGTGCAGAATGGAACACACGTATTGCCTTGGAGCCAAACTTCGAAAAGGAAGCCGCAGAAGAGCGGCGACTCACCCCTTCCTTCCAACTGCATGGATATAATGATCGTGAGGCTGCCCGTATGTACGGGCAAACGGGCGACCCCAGCCCCATATCTGGCACTAAATTGCTCTGGGATCAAGACCCTGTTCGCCTGGATGCGAACGACAAGCTCCTCGCGCGCACCAACTCCCGCCGGTACATTGGACAGCGGCTGCGCTTCCCTATCCTGGCCCCCGAACAGTCCGCCCTCAATTTAGATGTTTTCCGAACGGGCGTATTAGGCTCTATTAAGGTCAAACGGGATGGATCTGGGATCTCATACGGCTCTTCGATCCCGGAAGATGTCTGGCTTCAAATAAAAAAGTATCGAGAAAAAGCAGACAAGGCTGCCAAGAACATCAACGTTTGTTTTGTGATTGAAGGCTCTGCTGGGATGGCCGCTTATAAAGATCGCATCATCGCTGCCATCAACAGCATCCATGACGAATATAAAGGCAAAGTAGACAATCTAAAATTTGCTGCAGTAGTCTATCGGGGTCCCTATGAAAAAGACGTGGTTATAGGCGGCCGAAAATTGGATAAACGCTTAGAATACACCCCGTTGACGCCCGATCAGGGACAGGTTGTCAATTGGATTAACCAACAAGAATTTGCCAGTTGGAACGACAACATGGATTACAAAGCGCTTTATTATGGAATCTCAAAAACGATTGAAAAAGTCAATTTTGACCATGATGCCACGAATATTATGATTGTCGTCGGCAATTCTGGCGATTATCGCGCAGACCAGTATATCGGTGAATCTTTGGCAAAAGACGAAACAAGGGTAAAAGCTTCGGATGTAGTCAATGCGCTTGCCAAGTACAAAACCCACCTCTATGCCTTACAATGTATCAACAATCAAAAGGAAGAGATGGTCTGGTTTGGTAAACACATGCGGTACTTGATGCTCGAATCTTCACGAACCGGCTATGTGAACTCCTACGGCAAAAAAGAGGACGATAAAGCAGCAAAAATCCGTGACATGACCAATCAGGATTCAGAACCACCCCTTATGTCTGACGACGATAAAGCCCTCAAAGTGGTGTTGGACAAAGGGCTGCTTTGGCCAGGTTGGCTTATCCGTGCCAAGGGCGCCCAACCTCCAGCTGAAGTACAAAACTTTCCCCTGCTTTTCACCAAAGCGTCCTTTGAACGGGTGAATAAATTCAATAACAAGTTGAAAAAAGTGATTGACGACGGTGAAGCCTTGAAAGATTCTGGTCCGGACGATTTTCCTGCTGACATGGCAGCATTTCTATACGACATGGCCAAGGGGGGCAAAGTGCCTTTTCAAAACGTCACCGATTTGATGGGCAAAAAGTTCCAGATCTTCACAGAAGAGTATTTTCCACAGAAGGTTTCCAATGCAAAATATCCCATGTTTTCTTATGTGTTATTTATGCCGCAGAGCGATCTCAATCGCTACCAACAGTTGATCCATAACTACATTAGGATTAACACACCCGTGTCTCAGATGCGGGAAAACCTGGAAAGTATCTATCGAGAATTGATAATACAGTTTACGGGTAATGATAAACTGTTGAAAGACTTCAAGAATATGTCTGTTTCAGATATTTCCGCTGTTGTACAAGGAGTGTATGGTGAAGGTCTGAAGCTCAGTGTTCCAATTGATGTGGTCATCAAGGATTTGAAAAACGAGCGCAAAACACCCGATGCCGTCATCATGCAACTCAATGATCGCTTCCAGGAAGTAGAGAAAAAAATCGGCGATATATTGCGACGTGATAACTATGAGTTCATGTACGACTCCGGTGTCCGAAAATATTACTGGATACCCGTCGAGGATATGTTTTAAAAGTGGCCCAACGCCACTATAGCCGACCATCATGGAATACATCTTTCAAATCGAAAACCTAAGCTGCGCTTATCAGGCAGACCAGCCTGTGCTGCGTATCCCCAAGCTGACCCTGCCACGAGGCCGCCTTATCTTCGTGGTAGGGCGCTCTGGAGTGGGCAAAAGCACTTTTATTGAGACGCTTGGACTCATGAACCGCACCATCGTGTCAGAGCCACAAACGTCTATCCGCTTTGCCGCCACGCCCTCTGAAAACGTGGAGCTGAAAAACCATTGGCAGCTTGGCAACGCAGCACTTTCTGCTTTTCGACGTCAGTACTTCAGTTTTGTTTTTCAGAACACCAATTTGATGCCCAATTTCAGTTCTGGAGAAAATATGATGGTCAGCCTTCTGCTTCAAGGCAGAGATATTGACACCGCTCGCAACCACGTAATGGACATGATGAAGCGGCTCGATCTTCCAGAGCGGATATTTGATGCCCCCATTGCAAAAGTATCCGGCGGTCAGCGTCAACGGCTTGCTTTTGTGCGTGCAATAACGGCAGATTTTCATGTACTCTTTGGTGACGAACCAACCGGCAACCTGGATGCTGCCACTGCCATTAACCTGATGGAGGCACTGAAAGCGCTGTTGCGCGAACGCGAACGTACTGGGATCGTGGTTTCCCACGACCTAAATCTGGCCTTTCGTTTCGCGGATGTAATCGTTCCACTACGCAAAATCATTGGCCCCAATGGTCAAGAAATGGGCGAAACAGACAATTCAATCCTGCTGCTTCGTGGGGCAGATCAGTCCACCTGGCATACCCTGGATGGCGTAAGCGTGGCAGACCCCGCCCAACAACTCGAGCTGTTACTTCGCCAACCCTCCACTGCACCATTTCTTGCATCATGAAAAAATTGTGGCACTCCCTGCTTGGCATTCGCACCGATGCAGAAAAACTTTTCTTTGAAAACGAATACCGGGCCTTGGCATGGCGTACTAAGGGCACCTTTTGGTGGCTGCTTCTGATTATCTTCATCATGTTGATGGCCCTTGGTTTTGCTTTTGGCAGCTGGCAAAACCTGGAGAAACGAATGCGCAACCCCTACACCAACTGGGTTAGCCATGATGTTAATGACAACTTGATTCAAAGGCAAATCCCCAACATGCAGCTCGCATTAGAAAACGATTCGGTGCGCAGAACCTACCATTTGAGGGACATGACCGTATATCATGAATTTTGGTTTGATGTCTGCCATCATGATTTCAACCCCTTTTTAACCTCGACCGACTCTTTGGTCTTTCGGTTTAAAGGGCGGACCGTGGAGCCAGACGAAGCAATTTTGAAGGCAATTCTGGATCCGAAATCAGGCAATGTGGTTATCAGTCATCTTCCAGTAGATGATCCTTACACCTTGGAAGGTTGCGGCATTATTGTCGAAGCAGACAAATTGAGCGCCTTAGGCTATGAGAACTTCTCTACGTTGACTTACTTGCCATTAATGTATGATTCGTTGCTGGTTTTGGTGAAAGTAGAGGCTGTTGTAAAAGACCTGCCTACCCAATATAACTTTGTGTGCACACCCCGTTTTTACAACCTCTGGAATGCGCGATCGGGCGATGAATCGAATGAAAATTTCGCTTGTAAACAACTTTTGCAGGGCAACCGCGATACTGGCAGCGTCTTTCAATGCCTGGTGCCCGATGCAGCAGCTACCCAGGTAGAAGCCGCTGCTCGCCAGGCTTTTGGTAAAAACATGGCAGATTTCGATCGTGGGCCTGAACAGGAATACCCTGGCCACCAAGCTGCCCTTTATCGCATCACTTTCAAAGCAGGAACTAAGCCCGCCCCTGGCAAGTGGCAGGAATTTCTGAACCAATCCCGGGAGCAAAAGCTGCCTTTGTCCGACTTCGCCACGATCGCCTGTGCGGAGCGCTGCAACCATATCGATGTGCCCAATTACATCGCTTTCAATTTCAATAATTTGGATCGTATCCGCGAATTTCGTGGCTACCTGAATACTAAATTTGCCGTTGAACTCAATATGGACCAGGTTGAGTCCAAAGACAACTTCGCCCAAGTGACCTGGCTGACCATTGTGGTTTGTGCTGTGCTACTATGTCTGGGTATATTTTGTGTGATGCTTTATGTCAACAACCTGCTCGAATCTCATTTGCAGGAAGTAAAGCCAAACCTGGGCACTTTCCAGGCCTTTGGGTTAAGTGAGCAATTTTTGTCCACACTTTATCGCAAAATCATCCTCGTGTTTCTATTGACCGCCTCCTTGGGGGCGTTGTGTTTGAGTATTGTCATAGATCGAGCTGAACAATGGCTCAACCCAGCCAATAGTTATTTCAATGTCTTTAGTTGGGTGATCCCTGGCGCATTGATCAGCATCCTGATTTTCAGTCTGGCCTGGACTTGGCTGACGATACGGCGAACCCTGAGTGACACCCCGGGCGACCTGATTTATGGAAGATAACCCACTTTTACTCACCTTAACTACCACATCAAACGTCATTTAATACCATGAAAATCCTTTTACCCTTCCTACAGACGCTGATTACCCTGACTGCTGCCTTACTGCTGAACTCCTGTGGCAACGGTACACCGGAAACCCCGCCCAATTTGATGCTGGCGGATACAACGGTTGCCAAAGCAGAGCAAATTATTGACTCCATGGAGAAAAAGGCGCCTCCTTCTGTCCAAGCGGTCAAGTGTGAAAAATTAAAAGAAAGCACTTTCTATTCCGTGGGATGTTGCAGCGAACTTTGTACCGACGGCCTACAACTGAAAGCTCAAGACTGTTGCTGCGACGGAGTACTGGAAGCCTACGAGAAGGCCTACCAAGAAAATTATACCACGCAAAAAGGACGCGCCAAAATTGGAAAACTGGAGAACGATCTCGTTTTTACAAAGTGTAAGCGCCGTTACCCGGATAAAGTGAAGGCTATTAAAGCCAAATATGTCCTAAAGCCCGAAACAGGGAAAGCAGTTTATAATCCTTATGATTGAGGGTTAATCCATTAAATTTCGCATCCCCTATCATCCCGCCTCCATCCCCTCCGTCTCCACCCGCGTATTCTTCCGACGGAACAACGAACCATCCACCTTGCCAAAACGATAAGTGAAGGTCAGGCGAGCCAACTGTGGGTCGCGTTTACGCCAGGTGTCTTGTATGAAAATGCCGTCGGACTCCGTGTGCGAACCCGTTTTGCGGGTACTGAATACATCCTGCATACTGAGCGTCAGACTACCAGTGCGCTTCCAAAAATCCTTGCGGATAGAGGCATCCATATACCAAACCGGGATGGTATAGCCTTGAGCAGTGCTGCTGGGGCCAATCCAGGGGTTGCCCCCTCCCGGGCGACCGGGAATGCCGCCACCACCACCTCCAGTGTCAAATGCGGTGCGACTTTGATAGGAGGCATTCAATTGTACTGTAAAGTTTTTAGGTAATTTGAGGGTCAGATTTTCTTTTACGAAATAGGTGAATTGCTCGTTTTGCAGGTCGGTCTCCACATTCTGGGCATTCATCACAGAATTATACAAATTGAGGTTCGACGTTAGCTCGAGTATTTTCCAGAAAGTATTTTTCAGGGTCAATTCCATGCCATACGCTTTGCTCGAATTCGTATTTGCGTAGGAAGATACAATCAAGGTGCGTTTAAGCACAGGATCGTACTCTTGAAAAGTATAGCGAGTTAGCAAATTTTCGCTCTGCTTGTAATAGGCTGAAAGAAGCAAATTATGGCCTTTAGAAATCACTTTTTGGTAGGTCATTTCAACGGAATGGGCAAATTCCGGTACCAAATTTGGGTTGCCGCGCTGCAAGATGAGCGAGTCCGTAAAATCAGTATAAGGTATGAGTTGGAAGTAGCTCGGACGGTTGATCCGGCGCGTAAAGCTAAGTTGGAGGTTATCTTGATCGTTCAGTTTATAGGTCAAAAATGCACTTGGGAACAGACTGATGGGGTACTCGTTGCCGAAACTGGTGTCCCGGTCTACCAGGGTGCCTGTATATTTGGAAGATTCGGCACGAAGTCCGATCTGATAGCCCCAATTTGTGAATTGCTGACTAAAAGTGCCGTATGCAGCCCCTACCAGATCATTGAATTCATAATTGTCGGCAAATGACGGGGTTATCACATAATCATTGAGCAGGCTGTCAAACTGGGAATTTTCGTTCTTGGAAAAAAAATCGCGCGTAGCAATGCGTGCGCCGAACTCAAGTTTTTTGGTCTTGCTGAGCGGGTTTACAAAATCAGTTTGTGCCGTAAAAAAAGTATTCCCGCTATTGCCTTCCTGGTGTTGAAATGACTCCCGCGAGCTGTCCGTGTATTCGGTGCGGAAGTCTCCTTTGTTGTTCGATTTTGCACCATTGAAATTTAGGTCAGCAGTCCACTCCTTACCTTCTTGTGGGAAAAGGTGCTTGAAAAGCAACTGGCTGCCGAAGTTCCGGAAGTGGCGCTCACTCTCCGCGATGCGCAAAGAATTGCTCGAGTTAAAATAACCCGTTGAAGAGAGCAGGGAATCGGTCAGGCTATAAATTTCGTCATTGTTGTAAAAGTCACCACCGTGATAGTTGCCTGCAATGGAAAGGGTGTTTCTATTATTTACGAACCAGTCAATTCCGCCCCGACCCGAAGCAATGAACCCCTTGTTTTCGGGGCTTTGAGACTGGAATACGTTGGTATAAGGACGGGAAGGGAATACTTGATCCGGGGAATTAAATCGGTCTGTTCCGCCCGTGCTGATGCTCCGCCGCTGGTTGATATTGCTGCTCAGAAATGCATTGACTTTGCCTTCCCGCGCATTGATGTCACCCCCAAAATTGAGGCGACCGCGCATGTCTATGCCTGTACGTAAATTGCCGTTGTAACCGATACGTCGTTCCTTTTTCAACACTATATTCACAATACCTCCATCGCCGCCCGAAGCGTCGTACTTGGCGGAGGGGTTGGTGATTACTTCTACGTTGTCAATAGCATCTGCAGGAATTTGGTCCAGTGTCAGGTTGCTTGGGCGACCATCCACAAAGACCTGCGGGGCAGCGTTTCGCATGGTCAGATTGCCATCTATATCCACATTGAGAGAGGGTACATTTTTTAAGGCATCTTCTGCCGTACCGCCTGCTGCCACGTTGTCTTTGTCTACCTTATAGATTTTTTTATCGAGTGCGAGGGTGACTTTGCTAGCTTCGCCAACGACCTCCACTTCTTTCAGTAGTTTGGTGGAGACCCCTATTTTTATATTGCCCAAATCCTTGTCCATAGCCGCCGCAGCCCCGCCTCCAGCCCATCCACCAGGGGCGCCTCCTGTGCCCACTGGCTTGCCACCGCCTGGAGCGCTGCCTGGTTTGCCACCTGGAACTCCAAAAGAAACTTTTTTCTCAAACGCATCGTAGCTCAAATATTTAATTTTCAGAGTAAATTCTCCTCGAGTCGGCAATTTCTCCAGACTGAACTCTCCGTTGGCAAGGGTCAATTGACCTGCAATCAGGGTCTCCTTCATTTTGCGGCTCACAGAGTCAAATTGCATTCCATACAATTGCACAGAAGAATAAGCCAGTGGTTCACCCGTGGTTTCATCTACTACTTTCCCATAGAAACGCCCGTTATTGGGTGCTGTCGTATAGGTTCCGGGAGGTTTACTCCCAGCTGGATTTGAAGGCGCATTATTGGCTCCGGCAGGTTTACTCCCGGCAGGGTCTTGAGCGGAAAGAGGAATCGAAATTAGCACCGCGAAAAACGTTACAAACAAGGGTGTCATTTGGTTGAATGTCATGATTTTTTGCATGGAAATTATCTGTTTAAATGGTTTACGTATTGGGAGAGCGACGTTAAGTTCGCCCCTTTTAGCATGCTACTTTTTCCGATTGCAAAGAAACGCAAGATATTTCTTGAAAGGTGCCGGATTAGATAAAATAATTGGCTAAAGTGTAGAAGAACACTTTTACATCTTCACACCGACCTCGCCAACCAAACCAACCCCACACAAGGCAACCCAATCCAAATCACCTCGCTCGCCAGCACTTCCAGCCCCCAGGGGCTGATAAAATCGCTCACTGACATCGGCGAAACCTGAATGGGTCGCCAAGGAAAAAATATCCGTTCCAGACTGAAAGGCCACCACAGCGCACAGCCGCGACCACCATTGGTCAGCATATCCAACAATGGATGGGAAGCCATGCTTATCACGAACCAGGCTGTAAGGCTCTTCCAAGTGGTCAGACGATTTGGAGACGTCAGACCATTAAAGATCAAACCAATCAATCCACCCACCACCAGCGCAAACAACAGCGAATGCGTCCAGCCCCGATGCCCCCATTCGCTGGCATAAGGAATTCCAAAACGGAACGAAAGCACATCTAAGTCGGGTGCAAATGCGCAAAAACCTGCCACTACCAGCGCAATCGGACGCACTTGTTTTGGGAAAAAAGCATAGCCAATGGCGGTAGAGACCGCGATGTGACCGAAGATGGAGGCCATATTTATGAAGTGATGAAGTGATGGAGTGATGGAGTGATGAAGTGATGAAGTGATGAAGTGATGAAGTGATGAAGTGATGAAGTAATTTGATTGGTAGTTTTTATATGATTTATTTGAATAATGAATTTATTTTGGGGTGGGTGTGCTCCCATCATTTCACTTAGCTAGCGGAATGCGAACGCGGCATCACTTCATAACTACATCACTCTATCACTTTATCCTAAAGGACCAGGTTATCCTTACCCGCGCCGCTTCGCGGCCGTCGGGTAAGGTGGCAATGGATTCTGCTTGAAAGGTTTGAGCTTCGCCAGTTTCAAGGGCTTTTTGGATAGCAGCTTGGAATTCGCTCCCGTCATTGCAAGTAAAAGTCAGGGTTTTGGAGGCTTTTTTCAAAAAATCTGCCTCGATATGGGTCACCAGCATCGAAACTGGGGGCTTTTCTTGCAAATGCGCCATGGCCAACAAGCCGGTGGAGAGTTCACCCGCCGCACACTGTGCTGCAAAATAGGTAGAGCGAAAGGGGTTTTGAGCGCGCCAACTGTAGGGCAATTCAACCATGCACTTTTCTAAATCACAAGATCGGACACCGATACCCATGAACCATGCGGAAGGAAGTTTCCAAAATAGAAAGAAGCGCATTTTCCAAGGAATATTGGCGCGGCGTAGGAAGTCAGTCTGGGACATTGGATGTTGGATATTGGACATTGGACATTGGACATTGGACATTGGATTTACCTGGTTCCTTTCCGTTTTGAAAAAGATCGCCCAAAACCTTTCCACATATCCTCAAAGGTGGCGTAATCCTTTTGAAAACTGAGGCCCAAACCAAAGCGAAAACTTCTTTGTCCTGATACATCAGGTTCCGTCCGTTGATAGACTTTAAGACGCCATTGGCGATTTTCAGTGAGCGCGATTTGCACCGTCACGTCCTCCCCAAGGAACCCATCGGAAGTAGTGATGCCGGTACCGCCTACCCCAAATTGTGAGCCTACCTGGACCGTTACCCTGTCATTGATGAAGCCGCTGCTAAGACGTACGTTTACTTCCCGACCACCTAGGAGCGTGGGGTCTGACAGCACGTCGTTTTGGTAGTCGCTGTACACGATGTCAAAATCAAGGCTCGATACCGCCCCTCCAAACCATTCTGAAGCCAGCCCTCCTAAGTAATTGGAAAACTGATTGCTAATCATTTGTGTCAGTGTATTGAACGCGGTAGCTACCGCGTCGGAACTCTGGAAAATAGTACTCGAAGGCGGTAAAAACGAGCCAATTACCACCAATCCGAATACTTGACGCGAAAGTTCGGCATTGTCTTGCCGCACAAGCCGCAACTTATTGTCTGTCAATGATTTAAGCTCACTGGTAATGTTGGGAAAATTAAGACCAAACGTGATATTCGGTTTCATCAGATCGCCAGCGAGGTGCATGTTGACGATCACCTTCGTGGCTTTGGATGCTTCTGCCAGCAAGCGCGGTCGCGCCTCGCGAAGCAATTCCAGTTCTTCTTTCACGAAATTGTACACCGATGTGTTTATCTCATACGTCGCATCCAGGTTAATTTGTGCGCCGTAAGGGTCGCCATACCAATTTATGGTACCACCTTTCGTCACCACAAAAGGTTTGTTCACAAAGTTGAGGAGTGTAAAAAGGTACTCGCCGCGCACAATTTGGTAGCCGCCATGCATCGTAAATTCTCCCTCCCGGTTGATGCCCAGCCGTATGTTGCCCTCACCCCGGCCTTTGATGATGTCGCCCGTTTGCTCATCGAAAATGAGTTGGATTTCAGCCAGATCCGTCACCGTCAAATCGAGTTCAAAATTCAGACCCTTAAGATCTGCACTAACAAAACTTTTTTCCTTTCGGGTTTCTGTCTTGGGCCTGTTTCTATCAAAATTGATAAATTGAGTCTCCTTTGCATCAGCCGTGGAAGCAAGTGGGATAAAAAGCCGCGTCCCTGAACCTGTGGTGGCTTCAATGGCGATGTTCGTGCGACTAAAAGTGCCACTAAAATCGGCTATAAAACTCCCTTCTGCACGGCCGTAATAAAGATCACTGTCGGCGGCAGCGGTGTTGAGTACCAGGAAGTTTTGATCCCTAGACTGAACACGACAATTAACCCGCCACTTGTTAAAATACTCGTGTTCAAGCCCCCCGTATACCAGTGCAAAGTGCTGCCGAGTTGCATCAAAAATGGTGTCACCATCCGCAGAAATCTTGTTTCTTGTGAATTTTATGGGTTGGTTTTTTATATGAAAAAGGGTCTTGAGGTAATCAATTTGGAACGTACCGGCATTCACCATGAGCAAGCCTTCCACAACGGGGTAGCTTAGATCCCCTTTCGCCGAAAGGTTGGCATCGAAATCCCCGGCGGTTTGGGATATTTCCGGCACGATGGTCTCGATTACCTCAAAAGGGAAGTCATCCGCAGTTATTTTGGCTGAAAATTCGCCCGAATGAAGTAATATCTTAGTTTCTTCCAACATTACTTCAGCATCTTCTTCATCCTTGCCAATCAAATATGCCCCAGATACACGCAGTCGTTGTTTTTGGGTACCTTTTTCCAGCAAAAAGATCTTTCCTGTAAGTGGCTTGCTTAAATCAGCGAGGTCAAAATTGCACAATACCTCTCCGTAAGGCTTGTCGTTAATATACAACATCTCCGAGAGTAAGTCTACCCGAATGGTTTGCATTAGAAACACATCCTCGATCTTGACTTCAAAATCATACGCTTTACCACGCAGCCTGATTTGTTCTGTATCCAAAAAACGGTTGACCTCGCTCAAGTCAAAATTGGTCAATCCAAATTTAAGTCCCCGCCCATTGTTCAGGCTTTCCAAGGTAATCCGTTTGATGTCATTAAACAACTCCAAGTCTTTGGTCTCGAAGTAGTTAGATCCGAAACGAATGTAGTTGTCATCCTCGATCAGCCATTCCTGACTGAAGAGCTTGATCTTTGAAGCATTCAAACTCAATTGCCAAAGGGAATCCGCCACCGAGAGTTCACCGTTAAGGTAGACGCTTTCGACTATGCTGTTGGGGGTTTCGTCTTTTGCCTCTAGTTTGAGGTAGAAAACATCTCCCACCAAGGGCCCGCCGAGTGTAATGGCCGGGAGTTTGCTTTTTTTGTTCGCCCGGTTATCCGGCAGTCGAAGGTAAAGCCAGGCGGAGTCGCCTTCGCTGGTCCACCGGAGGCTTGGGTCTCTGAATTCGGCATTCCCGAACCGGATCAGTGGGGCTTCCATCACCAGATTTGAAGTACCTCGTCGGGCATCTACACTGGCAGTAGCCCGCACATTGCGTAAAGTATCCAGCCCTGGGACGAAGAGCTCGGCCAGATTGCGGGAGTTTCGGATTTGAAAACTGAGGTCGTAATGGTCCGACAGGGGCATAGAATCATTGGCGGGCAAGCCGAGTTTCTCGACAAATGCGGGATGGTATTTCCCAATGAGTCGCAGGAGATTTTTGGGCGCGCGGGCAATACTGAAATCGCCTGTCACCTGACCCGTTGCCACATCCGAATCGAAGCCAAAATAGCGGGTACCATCGGGTCGAAAATAGGAGTTAAAACGCAGATAATCAAGGCTATAATAAGTAGTCAGGTCTTCGAGTATTTTGAAATTCTGCAAGTTGGCAGACCCGACTATTTCATCAATGTTCCGGCCCCGAAGTTCAATTTTTTTCACTTCTCCAAACAACACCCAATCCTGTTTGACCAATTGCAAAATGCCCAAATCAAGCCGACGAATATTTGCCGAGAAGTCGAAAATAGGGATTGAATCCTTAAAATTAATGTTTCCATCAAACACAAAGTCCACGTTTGGGTCATCACTTTCCACCTTTCCATCGAACACATATTTTTCAAATTTTCCGTTCAGCTTGATGTCTCGGTAGGGGTATTTATTGTAAAAAAACGTGTCTATTTTACCACTTAACCGCGCGTTGATCGTCGGCAAGGTGAGGCCCGTGGATTTGTCGGCCACATTGACCTGAAAAGTACTTGGGCCAAAATTTCGGTCGCCCGTCCAGGTCGCCATATCAAATCCGCGCATTTTCAAATCGCCCCGATAAATGGCTTTTTCGGGCCCGTCCTTCAGATTCAACTGCATGTCCACTTGACCAGGGCCAAGGCTGGTGGCAAATTTTCCATAAAGCACGTGGTCAAAGCCGTCAAAAAGTTGGTAGCTACCCTTGAAAGAAATTTTGTCAAGTTTAAAAAACTGTTTGGGTGGCCTGAAGCCGGGCACCACCCGGGCAATGGTATTCATGTCGGTGAGGAGTTCCTCAAAATCAAAATTGAGTACCATCGGCTCGTCATTGTCACCCAGTCCCCTCCCATCGAATTCGCCGCGCAGCCGGGTAGAATTGCCCACCCGAATGTCAAAATCGTCGGCTTTTAATTTGCCGTTGACCTTGCCACTTACCCTGCCCGAAAGGTCTGCAATGAGGTCTTTGTTCGCCGTAAAAAATTCATTGTTAAAAACGGTTTGTTCAAAATGGCGGACATCTCCCAGTCGGATTTTTGACCCCGGGGAAAAGCGGATGTCCATCGTCACTTTATTGTTGAAATCAGCCAGCATATCCAGCCAGGGGTCATCGTCTCGTGTATCTTCATAGCGGAGTACGATCGTGTCACCTATGGAGGACCCCCCCGAGGTTTCGATTTTCGTACCATAGAGTGCGGTCAGCGAGTCGGTCATCAAAAGTCGCCGTGCTTCACCGTGCGACAATGCAAAGCCACACTGTTCCCGTGCGGTGATGTGTTTCATGGTGCCAAAAATATCAAACACATCCTCCGTAGTCGGCCTTCCTTCTGTATCTACAGCGGCTTTTTCACCGATATAAATCTCTAATTTTTCGGCCTGTGCATCAATGTCCTGAACATTCAAATGGTCGTAATCCATCACTTCCGATGGGGTCTGTTTGCCGGGCGAACCTCGGAAATTGTCAAAACGGAAACCACTGTTTTGCAATACCAATTGCCCGACGGTGATGCGTAGGAGCGGGGCTATTTTCAGCGAATCGGTCTTGAGCACTACTGGTTTGATATAGGGCACAAAGCCGGGTGGAGGATCGCTACTACCCTTTTCAAAGCCAAATTGAAAACCAATGAACGATAAGGAGCGAACGTCCACTAGATTTTCGCCGAGGTCAATATTGTTGATCTTTACGTTGCCCTCTTCGACACGATATGACATTATCTTGCTGCGAATCTCCCCTTCTCGGAAGGAGTAACGCTCTTCAAAAAAAGTGACGTCCAGTAAATTAAGGTTTTGAATTTTGACTGAGAACGGGGCTTGTTTCTTTTTTGTTCTTGACTTGTTTGTGCCAAATAATTTTCCGATTCGGTAGAGCAGTTCGTTGAGATTGCCCCTGCGTTGATCCGCCATTTTTCGGAGGTGGACGCGAGCATGGGTGAGACTTACTTCACTGAATTCCAATCTGTTCCAGAGGATCGAGAAGAAATTTCCAGTAAGTCCGGCACTGAATTTTTCGGCAACCAACATCGTATCCCCATTCAAGTCTTCGATGTAAAGCCCTTCCAGTACCACATTGTCGAAAAACTCGATGTCCACCCGCTTCAATTCCACCTTGGTGCCCAGCTCAGTGGAGAGATAAGTCGTGGTTTTGCGTACCAACCAGTTTTGCACGGAAGGGAGTTGGAGCACGAAATAAAGCGCGATGAACACAATCACAATACCGAAAAGGATGTTTTCGGCGCGGCGCAGCAAGTTTTTCAGCAGTCGCCAGATGAAGGCGGCAGGCTGTCGGGGCGGCAAAGGCTGCTCTTGTGGATTGGGAGATTCTGTCATGCGTGCTTTTGGAACTGCAAAGAAACGCAGTATTTACACCAAAAAGTGCAGCCGGACTGACAGCCTTGCTACTTTTGAGGCGAAATTGGTCATTACATCATTGGTCATTACGTCATTGGTCATTACGTCATTGGTCGCATTCATCAAATTGACAACATTCAGCTCATTTGCCACATTAATCATATTTGCCACATTAATTCCATGGAAATCGCATTTGGCTTACTCGTGCTCGTACTGATCGTGCTGGGGCTACGCAAGCGGAAAAAGGAAAAAACAGCATGGGTCAAGGAGGAGCGCTACGATGAAAGTGGCGCTTGGATTGACAAACGAACGGGTGAACGTGGCACTTACGGATCCCTCGATGAGGAGATGGAAGCAAATCGCCAAAACATTGCCAAACAAAGCAAAATCAGCGAATTAGCCCTGGCAATCCAAACCTTTTGCTTTGCACAACACCCTGACTATCCGAACCTGAGCGAGGGGCAGGTAAAAAGTCACCTGGCCTTCTGCAAATCAGAGGTTGCCGGACTTGTTGACCAAATCGAAAACCTTACAAAAGGTCGGGGGATTGCCGTTGCCGAAGCATCTTTTTCAACCGACGACCACAGGAAAGCCCTAAAAAAACAGGTTTTAGATTTTGCCTTCGAGCGCTTCCCCAAATTGCTGGATTTGGAAATTGAACAGATCCAAAAATTCGACCTGGCCACAGAACATCTTGCCCAAAAGGTACTTGTAGAATTCAAGCGCCTGAAGGGTTAAAAATTTTATTTCTCCTCTGTGAAGGCATACCCCCATTGAACAAAATTTATCGCAAGGCGTTTTAAATAATTATTCCTAAAAATTTTTCCGCCCAAATCTTTCAACTTTCACCTTGTTTGAAAAAAATAGGGCGCAAACGCTTTGGAAAATTTAACTTTGCGCCGAAAATAACACAGCAGTTCAATACATGAGGCAGTTAAAAATTACGAAGTCCATCACGAACCGGGAAAGCCAGTCCCTCGAAAAGTACCTTCAAGAGATTGGCAAGGTGGACCTCCTGACACCCGAAGAAGAAGTTGACCTCGCCAAACGCATCAAGCAAGGCGACCAAATAGCCCTGGAAAAACTGACAAAAGCCAACCTGCGCTTCGTCGTTTCCGTTGCAAAACAATATCAGAATCAAGGTCTTAGCCTTTCTGACCTTATCAACGAGGGTAACCTTGGCCTCATCAAAGCCGCTCAGCGCTTCGACGAAACCCGTGGCTTCAAATTCATTTCCTACGCCGTCTGGTGGATCCGTCAAAGCATTCTTCAGGCCTTGGCTGAACAGAGCCGTATCGTGCGACTTCCTTTGAACAAAGTCGGCTCGCTCAACAAAATCAACAAGGCTTTCAGCCAACTTGAACAGGAGTTCGAACGCGAACCCAGTGCCGAAGAGCTCGCCGAAATGCTGGAAATCACGACCGATGAAGTGGAAACCACCCTCGGTGTGGCCGCCCGTCACGTTTCGATGGACGCGCCGTTTGTTGAGGGTGAAGACAATTCGCTGCTGGACGTTTTGGAAAACAACACCATGCCCGGCACTGATTCGCACCTTGACTACGCCGATTCGCTGCGCCGTGAAATAGAGCGTTCGCTTGGAACGCTCACCGATCGTCAGGCGGATGTGATCAAACTTTACTTTGGCATCGGCGTAGAACACCCACTTTCATTGGAAGATATTGGCGACAAATTTGGCCTCACCCGTGAGCGCGTACGGCAGATTAAAGACAAGGCTATCAATAAGTTGCGCGCTACCAGCCGCAGCAAATTGCTGAAAACATACCTGGGAGCGTAATCCGACCGCGCCCTGTTTGTAACGGCGGTTCAACTTCAGGTCGAACCGCCGTTTTTATTTTGCGGCTATCTTTTCCCGAAGTTCAGCAAAATAACGGGGTGCTTGGAGCAAGCGGCTTCCATACCATGAAAATAGTTCACCGTCAACGAGTTGTATCGTTGCATCAGGGCAAATCTCCTGAAGTTCAGCGATGTGTTTTTCTGAAAATGGATATGGTTCGGAGGAAAGCAGGATTGCATCTGGCCGGGCCTCTTTAAATTGCTGATGCGAAATTTCAGGATAGCGCGCAAGGCTCGTAAACACATTGTCAAATCCCGCGCGACGCAACATATCATCAATAAAAGTACCACTCCCGGCGGCCATGTAGGGTTTACGCCAGATTAGATAGGCTACTTTTGGGGTTCCGCCTTCTTCTGGAAACCTCGTAGGTTTTAAAAACCTACGAGGTTTAAAGTGGTGAGCGAATTGATTTTCAACTTCGGCTATGATGGCGTTCGCTTTTTCGGTTTTGCCCGTCACTTGCCCTAATTTCCGCATCATATCGAGCGCATCCTCTAAGGTGTATATATCGCTCATCCAGACTGGATAGTGCTGAGCCAGGTATTCAATTTGGCTTTGTTCGTTTTCTTCTTTGTTGCCAATGATTAAATCCGGCTTTAGCACCTCAATCTTGTGAAAATCAAGGGTTTTAGTCCCCCCTACCCTCTTCTTCTGCTGAAACCAGTTGTTTGGATGAATACAGAACTTGGTGATCCCTACCACTTCATCGTCCAAGCCCAGATCAGCCAGAAACTCCGTTTGGGAGGGCACCAGCGAGATAATTCGACGCGGCGGCCAATGGGGCAATTGTAAGCTGCGGTTCATTTGATCAAGGAAGGTCATGGAGTGATTTTTAATTGATCCCCGTTTATGATCTCATACCCAATCAGACTCATCCACGCAAAACCCAAGGTATTCAGCGTCCCGTGCCAGATTTTCATATTCGGGATACTGACCCATTGAATGGGAATTTGAAAACGCAAGGCGTAAAGGCTGGCCAATGCTGCCCCGATCAGCAAGCAAAATGCCCCTCCAAGCCAAAGATAACGCGCTGTATTTGAATACTTTGCCTGAAAAAACAATGCCAATTGCTGCCAAATTACCGCCAGGACAAAACCGACAAAACCGAGCCCAGAAACCTGTTCCAAGATGCTCGGGAATCCTAATTGGGAAGATGTAATGCCCGCTGCCACAAAAGGCATTCCCAACAAAGTAGCCCAACCCAAAATCCTGGTGGTCGCACCCGGACGCTCCCGTATCAAGCAGTAGACCAGCACCGCCAACACAAAACCTGCCACATGAAAATGTGCGCCGGTAAGCGATACAATCACCGGATCAAAACCCAATGGACTGAAATCGACAAGGTAAAACACGGCAAACGTTGCGCCCGTAGCCCAGTAACCCAGCGCGAAAAGGCGAACAAAATCAAGTAGTTGTACTTTTTTTAACGCTAAAATTTGGGTCGCTTCCTTTAGGGTAAGCCAAATTGCCCAGATCAGATAAGGCAATGCCAAATACCAATATTCACCAAAAATATATGCGGCACAAAGTCCCACAGGAACCACTGCATACCAATCTTGCTGCGGGAGACCGAGCAGTCGCAAACCCCTGGGAACGAGTTCAAGGGCCGCGAACATAATGAGCAGGCATTCCCATTGGTTTTGTCGGAACTCTGTGCCAGAGAGCACCACAATGACCAACCAGAGAAAAACAGGGCTTATGGATTTTGAAAAGTTGGGCATGGCATTTTGTTTTACCGCAGAGGCGCAGAGACGTGGAGGGCTTTCAAGATATTGGTTATCAAAGAATTAAAACCTCTGCGCCTCTACGGTGAATTTACATCAACATCCCTTCAATGGGCTGTAAAGCAGGCGGAATATCCTGTTCCCCCAACATTTCTTTCAAATCTATCTCGATGGTACGGCTAATGGCGGAAATCGGCACGTCATTGTACGTTCCTTCGAAGGGATTTTCACTGTAATCGCCAATCATTTCCATCAGGATGAATACCCAAGTAACGATGGCAGAGAAGGGGATGGTCAACCAAACAAGATGAGGCCCTAATTTTTCAAACTCGTCCAGCAAAGCAAAAGGGACCAGGATGGATGTAATTTTGATGAGCAGCAACGGGATGGAGGCGTATTGGCGCGGGAAAGGAAAGTTTTTGATACGCTCAGACTTCCCCTGCTCATCGTACATGGCCGAAATACATTTCTGTAATTCTGTATGGCGGAAATCATCTATTAAGCCCAGTTCACGGAGTCGCTTCAGTTCCAGGGTTTGGCGCGCTAAAACTTGGGTGGCGCGGTTGCTTTTGCCTTCCAACCGAATCAGTTCTTCCGAAGAAATGAACTTTTGGAGTTCATCTTCTAATTTAGTAGTGAACTCCGGGGTCTTTACCTGCGGGTAAATTTTGTGCAACAATTCGTCGGTATGTTCCCAGGAACGTGGGGCACGCAATTGGTACCGAAGACAAGTAACCCAGGCCAGATGTCTGAAAATCAGACCTTTACGGATGCTCTCCAGCTCCGATTCGCTGACCGGTTCGTTAGCGTGCAAATTGCTGACATATCCCAGCACCGCAGCGCCGAAGGAGCGTGAACCATTCAGGATGGCACCCCAAATCTTGCGAGCTTCCCAGAGCCGGTCGTAAGAGGCGTTGTTTTTAAAACCCAGGTAAAAGGCCAGTGCAGTACCAATCAATGCCACTGGCTGCCAGGGGACGGCCATCCATTTCAGGCAGGCCACTTCGTACAGCACCACGGCCAAAAGACCCGTAGCAGCGCCAAAATAAAGCCCTTTGCGCGACCAATGAATGGTCATCCAATAGCCGTAGCGTCTTTCAGTGTACATAAAGATTAAGGTGTGTTATTCAAATTAGCTAAAATCAGTTCCGCTATTTTCCAGGACGAATTTCAACATAGAAGCCTTTGAATCTTGCACAAATCTGCGCTGTTGAGCACGCGCAATTGGATAGCCCAAACGCGCCACCCAAACCCGAGGCCGTGAAAAGGCTTTGAGCACATACCGCACGATTCCCTCCGGCGTTTTTTCTACCATGAACAACTCCTCGCCACACTCTGCATGACCCGGCAAGGTACCATACGCAAAGCCAAATTTGTCCTGAACATCAATGACATATACAATCCTACAGGAGTTTAACCACCACAACCCCATCACCTTTGCCTGCATGGCCACTACCTCGCCTTCGCGGAGGGTCGTGTGCTCTGGCCAAATACAAGCCCAGCCCCCCGGGAACATTTTCCATTGGCGGATGGCCTCTTTCGCTGCCTCCCATTCAGCCGCTCCCTGGCCCAATTCAATGAAATTGAAATCGTTGTCGAAGCCGGGAACGGGGGTTTCTTTTTGGGTACTACCGACTTCGGAATAACTGTACGGCAAGTTGCGTTCGCGTTCGATGAAGGCGCGGGTTTGTGATTCTGATGGTTTGAATAGGGTGGGCATTCTTAAGATTTCTTAAACGCCGCAATGGCATTTTTGCTGTATTCAGAAAGCGATAACCGGCCACTGATGGCGGCCCGTTCGGTCAACAGGGTATCCCAGTGTTCGGTGCCTTCCCAGAACACTTTTTTCAACTCCAACAAGGCATCCGCGCTGGATTTGCAAAGGGTATTGTTGAAATGCGCGAGGTAAGCATCCAGCTGCTCTACCGTTTCAAAGGATTCCTGAAAAAGCCCTTTGGTTTTCGCCCACTCAGCGGTGCGCCACTCGTCGGGGCTGAGGGCCATTTGCGCAAAAGTCGCCGCACCTACTTTCCGTTCCACCGCAGGGCCAATGACGAATGGACCAAACCCCACGGCCAGTTCGCTTAATCGCACAGACGCCCATTGTGAAGCAAAGCAAATATCGGTAGCAGCAGCAAGACCGACTCCACCGCCCACGGCTTTTCCGTGTACCCGGCCTACTATAATTTTAGGGCAAAGGCGCATGGCGTTGATGACATTTCCGAAGCCTGCAAAAAAGGTTTTCCCGGTTTCAAAGTCTTGAATTCCAGCGAGTTCATCAAAACTTGCGCCAGCGCAAAAAGTCTTGTGTTCTACACTTCGAAGCACTACAATTTTTGCTTCCGGGTTTTCTCCTGCGGCAGTGAAAGCAGCGGCGAGCTCGGCCAAAAGTCGGCTTGGTAGGGAATTGTGGTTGGGGTGGTAAAAAAGAATGTGCGCTACGCCATCGGTAGTGAGGTCGGTGCGGACGTAGCCTTGTTGAGTGATATCCATTGTACGGTTATTTGATTGTTTGGTTATTCGGTGATTTGTTCGCAAAAATATCACTAAGTGCAGCATTCAACTCAGGCCATTGAAATTCAAATCCTGCCTGGGTCAATTTTTCTGAAGAAATCCGGTTGCTGTTCAAGATGACTGCCGACATTTCCCCAAAAATCAGGCGTAATACAAAGGCGGGGGCGGGGAGAAACACCGCGGGGCGTTTCCGGGCATTGGCGGTGGCAATTACAAGTTCTTTGCCCCGGACTGGGTTAGGGGATACCAGGTTAAAAACACCTGCAACACCTTGGTTTTCAATAGCCCAAAGAAATGCGTGACATACATCATCCCGGTGAATCCAGGACCACCAGGCTTGTCCGTTGCCAAAATAAGCCCCTAAGCCAAAGTGCAGTGGCTTCACTACTTCAGCCAATGCGCCGCCTTCTTTGGCAAGCACTACACCGATGCGGAATTTCACGGTACGAACCCCAAGTGTCGAAATATGATCGGCAGCAGATTCCCACTTTTGGCAACATTCCACTAGAAAACTATGCTCAACGGGCGGGGTATCTTCCCGCATCCACGTTTCGCCCGAATTGCCGTAATATCCTATAGCGGAGGCTGAAAAATATGCCTTGGGGCGTTGATTCATTTTTTCCAAGGCTTGGAAAAGCAGAGCGGCACTCTGTTCCCGGCTCTCTACCAATTCTTTTTTACGCTCCTCCGTCCAACGTTTGTCAGCAATACCCGCGCCTGCCAGATTAATAACATAATCAACGCCCTGTAAGGCCTCCTCTTCCATTTCGCCCGAAGCCGGGTTCCAGGAATATTGACCTTTAGTCTTTGGAGCGCGGGTGAGTAGGCGTACCGTATGGCCTTGGTCTTGAAGTATTTCGGTGAGCCGTGAACCGATGAGGCCTGAGCCGCCGGCGATGAGGATGGTGTTTTTTTGCATGCCCTATTATTGAGCCAACCCAAAGCATTGGTAAGGTTATGATTTGGATGCTGTATGTTTTTGGTACTGCAAACAATACTATCCAAATAGGGTTCACCGAAGCCGTTCGCGCAGAGAACTCAGCAGCGCTTGCGCCGAATCGCCTTCCAATTCAAGCCATTTTCCGAGTGTTTGAAAAACCTGTTCCGGCCCTTTGCCTGACTGACGCATAGCCTTCAAAGAAGCAGATCCGGCGGATTTCGAAAGCTTTTCCCCCGCCTCTTCGAGCACAAGCGGGTGGTGCAAAAAATTGATTTTCAGAAAGATATCCTTAGAAAGCGCTTGAGCCAAAAAGCATTGGGCCGCGGTGGAATCCTTTAAATCAGCCCCCCGAATTATGTGGGTGATGCCATAATCCAGGTCATCGGAAAAACTCGCCACCTGATACGCAGGGATACCATCGCGGCGACGAACAATGAAGTCAGGCAATGGGAAATCAGGCGGGGTTTTGATGCGCCATGCCACATCGGGAGTATCCAGGTTCAGTCCCTGCGCACGAAATTCAGGTGGATATACATTAAAATAAGGCTCCAAATCTCGCCGTGATTTTCTACAAGCAAAAAGCAAGTCTCGCTCACGAAGCTGTTCCAAGATGGTAAAATAGCGATGGAGATGGGTGGATTGGTGGATTGGTGATTGGGGGACTGTTAACTGGTCTGGATTGCTATCCCAGTCCAGTTTGAGCCATTGGAGCGTGTCAAAAATATCGTCTAAATATTCTGTCCTGTTTCGATCGCTGTCGAGGTCGTCTATGCGCAGATATATTTTTGCGGCGGACTCGCTTGGAGCGAGTCCACCGCAATATTTTGCTGCCAACCAATTCAACGTAAAATTAAGCGCATTGCCAAGATGAAGAAAGCCGGAGGGCGTGGGCGCAAGACGCAATCGGCTTTCAGGAGTGACACTACGAGCAAAATCATAAAATTGCTTCGAAAAGAAATCCATCAGGCAATGAAGTGATCTAACAGGTCGGTCTTATTATCCTCGTCCCCCAAAATCTGCGTAGCATCCGCGAATGCAAAAAATTGGGCACAGGCCATTGCCGGGGCAGTATAAAGCAAACCTATGCCACAGAGCAATACACCACTGCCAGCAATGAGGCCAGAAATGATCAGGAAACCAAGCACGTTGGACCAATTGCTGGCGATGAGTTTGCGGCTTCCGGCAAGGGCCTCCAGAGGGCCTACCTCAAAAAACCATGCAATCTGCAAAGACCAGAGAAAAAGAAGACTAACGATCAAACCACTGATAAAAATAAGTGCCAAGCCTATCCAAAATAGCGACATGTCTACCATTTCGCCCAGTTCAGGAATCTCCAGGAAAAGTGGATAGGCTTCTATCATTTCAAGCGCCCACTCGAACATACCGGCTTTGTACCAAACCAACAGACCAGGCAAGAGCGCGATAAGACCGATTAAGGACATTAATAGATAGGTGAGCAGCAAAGGTCCAATTTTTGTGAATCCCTTAAAAAAATCCCCGAAATCAGCCTTGTGCCCACGCGATACCCTGTAGCAAAATTGAGCGTAACCTACGTTCAAAACAGGACTGACGGCCATACTCAAGAAAATGCCGACAAAAGGCAAGGACTGGCAAAAAAAACTGATCACACCTGAGACGAGTGTAAATGCGACCAATAGCCCCAAGTTTTCATTCATAAATTGAAAGCCGCGACTGATGTAGTCGCCGGTACGGAACTGGATGGGGGCTTCGGCAAGGATACGCTGAAGACGGGCTGCAGATAGATTCATAAGGAACGAAGGATTTTAAAGGTGAGTTATGCTTTATTGTCAAAGGCAAAGGTGATAAATCAACCTATAGGCCGCCTATTCTTTACCCAATAATGTGCTTGACCCTAGGTCTA
>Ga0247843_1001287_pt1 | contig 52101 bp, 34 predicted proteins | sample LaCruzMarch2017__FD_192420 | JGI IMG/M metagenome (GOLD analysis project Ga0247843, IMG submission 192420) | Freshwater microbial communities from meromictic Lake La Cruz, Castile-La Mancha, Spain - LaCruzMarch2017_8m | ecosystem: Environmental > Aquatic > Freshwater > Lake | place: Spain...
AAGTCCTGATACGCCTGATGTGGGTGATGTTGCATTATCAAAAATAGCAGTTCCTGAAATTATGGTCCAAAGTCCAGTTCCAATGGTTGGTGAATTTGCGGAAAGTGTTGCGACTGTCGAACAAATCGTTTGGTCAATACCAGCATTTGCAATAGTTGGTGTGGCTTGCACAATTATCGAAACTTCATCAAAAACATCAGCACATGCACCGCCAGGAATGGTCCAGCGGAAAGTGTTTGTCCCGATAGAAAGTCCGGAAACGCTGGTATTGGCAAGTGAAGCATTAGTAAAAGTTCCCGTTCCAGCAATTACGCTCCAAACTCCGCCAGTAACAGCAGTTGCTGAAAGACTAGTGGAACTTGAACAAATTGTTTGATCAATTCCTGCGTTGGGAGAAAGTGGATTGTCCTGAACATTGATAGTTACATTATCGAATGATGCCGCGCAAACTCCATTTGAAATGGTCCAACGAAGCACATTGTTTCCAACGGAAAGCCCCGACACGCCTGATGTTGGCGAGGTTGCATTATCAAAAATAGCAGTTCCTGAAATTATGGTCCAAAGTCCAGTTCCAATGGTTGGTGAATTTGCTGAAAGTGTTGCTACAGTTGAGCAAATAGTTTGGTCAGTTCCAGCATTTGCAATAGTTGGTGTTGCTTGTACATTTACAGATACCTCATCAAAAACATCAGCACAAGCACCACCAGGAATGGTCCAACGGAAAGTGTTTGTCCCGATAGAAAGTCCGGAAACGCTAGTATTGGCAAGTGAAGCATTGGCAAAAGTTCCAGTTCCTGCAATTACACTCCAAATTCCACCTGTAACAGCAGTTGCTGAAAGAGTAGTGGAACTTGCACAAATTGTTTGGTCTGTTCCAGCATTGGGTGAAAGCGGGTTATCCTGAACGTTTATGGTAACATTGTCGAAAGAAGCTGCACAGACACCATTGGAAATAGTCCAGCGTAACACATTGTTTCCAACCGAAAGTCCTGATACGCCTGATGTGGGTGATGTTGCATTATCAAAAATAGCAGTTCCTGAAATTATGGTCCAAAGTCCAGTTCCAATGGTTGGTGAATTTGCTGAAAGTGTTGCTACAGTTGAACAAATCGTTTGGTCAGTACCAGCGTTTGCAGTTGTTGGATTTTGGTTAACAACTATATTTACCTCATCAAACACATCAGCGCAAGCGCCACCGGGAATGGTCCAGCGGAAAGTGTTGGTTCCGATAGAAAGTCCGGAAACGTTGGTGTTGGCCAAAGACGCATTTGCAAAAGTTCCAGTTCCTGCAATTACACTCCATATTCCACCTGTAACAGCAGTTGCTGAAAGAGTAGTGGAACTTGTACAAATTGTTTGGTCAGTTCCAGCATTGGGTGAAAGCGGATTATCCTGAACGTTGATGGTAACATTATCGAAAGAAGCTGCACAGACACCATTGGAAATTGTCCATCTTAATATGTTGTTCCCAACCGAAAGTCCTGATACGCCTGAGGTTGGGGAAGTTGAATTGTCGAAAATAGAAGTCCCGGAAATTACTGTCCAAAGCCCAGTTCCAATTATTGGTGAATTTCCTGAAAGCGTTGCGACAGTTGAGCAAATATTTTGGTCAATACCAGCATTTGCTGTGGTTGGGACAGCTTGAACGATTATCGAAACTTCATCAAAAACATCAGCACATGCGCCACCTGAAATGGTCCAGCGGAAAGTGTTGGTGCCAATGGAAAGTGCTGATACTGAAGTGTTGGCTAAAGATGCATTGGCAAAAGTTCCAGTTCCTGCAATTACACTCCAAATTCCACCTGTAACAGCAGTTGCTGAAAGAGTAGTGGAACTTGCACAAATTGTTTGGTCAGTTCCAGCATTGGGTGAAAGCGGATTATCCTGAACGTTTATGGTAACATTGTCGAAAGAAGCTGCACAAACTCCATTTGAAATTGACCAGCGTAAAACATTGTTTCCAACGGAAAGCCCCGACACGCCTGATGTTGGCGAGGTTGCATTATCGAAAATAGCAGTTCCAGAAATTATGGTCCAAATTCCGTTTCCAATGGATGGCGAATTAGCGGAAAGTGTTGCGACAGTTGAGCAAATAGTTTGGTCAGTTCCAGCATTTGCAATTGTTGGTGTTGCTTGTACATTTACAGATACCTCATCAAAAACATCAGCACATGCGCCACCTGGAATGGTCCAGCGGAAAATGTTAGTTCCTATGGAAAGTCCGGAAATGCTGGTATTGGCAAGATTTGTATTGGTGAAATTTCCCGTTCCGGAAATTACGCTCCAAATTCCGCCAGTAGCGGAAGTTGCTGAAAGAGTGGTTGAATTTGCACAGATTGTTTGGTCTGTTCCTGCATTGGCTGTAGTTGGATTTTCATCTACCCGAATCGTGATTTCATCAAAAGAATCGGTGCATGTTCCATTCGAAATTGTCCATCTTAAAACATTGTTCCCAACTGAAAGTCCTGAAACGTTCGTGTTGAATAGATTTGCATTGTCAAAAATAGCAGTTCCAGAAAATATAGTCCAAAGACCATTTCCGACTACAGGAGCGTTTCCACTTAAAGAACTTGTTGTAGCACAAATCGTTTGATCTGTTCCTGCATTAGCTGCGGTAGGATTTTGGTCAACAACTATATTCACTTCATCAAAAACATCAGCACAAGCCCCACCGGGAATGATCCAGCGAAAAGTGTTGGTTCCTGTGGAAAGTCCAGTAACGCTTGTGTTGGCAAGATTAGCATTTGTAAAAGTTCCTGTTCCTGCAATTGCACTCCATATTCCTCCAGTTACCGCAGTAGCAGCAAGTGTTGTTGTTGGAGAACAAATTGTTTGGTCAGTTCCAGCATTGGGTGAAAGCGGATTATCCTGAACGTTTATGGTAACATTGTCGAAAGAAGCTGCACAAACTCCATTTGAAATGGTCCAACTTAAAACATTATTCCCGACCGAAAGTCCAGAAACGCTGGTGTTGGCAAGATTTGCATTGCCGAAAGTTGCTGTTCCGGAAATTACAGACCAAAGTCCCGTTCCTATTGTTGGTGAATTAGCTGAAAGTGAAGCGCTTGTTGAACAAATTGTTTGGTCAATTCCGGCATCTGAAACAGTTGAATTTTCATTTACCTGAATGGTGATTTCATCAAAGGAATCGGTGCACGTTCCATTGGAAATTGTCCAACTTAAAACATTATTCCCGACCGAAAGTCCAGAAACGCTGGTGTTGGCAAGATTTGCATTGCCGAAAGTTGCTGTTCCGGAAATTACAGACCAAAGTCCCGTTCCTATTGTTGGTGAATTAGCTGAAAGTGTGGCAGTTGTTGCACAAATTGTTTGGTCTGTTCCGGCATCTGCTATTGTTGGATTTTCATCAACCTGAATGGTGATTTCATCAAAGGAATCGGTGCACGTTCCATTGGAAATTGTCCATCGTAAAACATTATTTCCGACCGAAAGTTCAGAAACGCTCGTGTTGGCAAGAGTTGCATTGCTGAATGTGGCTGTTCCTGATATTACCGACCAAAGTCCAGTTCCTATTGTTGGTGAATTGGCGGAAAGCGTTGCAGTTGTGGAGCAAATTGTTTGGTCAGTTCCTGCATCAGCCGTTGTTGGATTTTCATCTACCTGAATCGCGATTTCATCAAATGAATCGGTGCATGTTCCATTTGAAATTGTCCAACGTAAAAGATTATTTCCAATTGAAAGTCCAGAAACGCTGGTGTTGGCAAGATTTGCATTGCCGAAAGTTGCTGTTCCAGAAATAACCGTCCAAAGTCCAGTTCCGAAAGTTGGAGTATTACCAGAAACCGTAGAAGTTGTTGCGCAAACTGTTTGGTCAATTCCGGCATCTGAAACAGTTGGATTTTCATCTACCAGAATGGTGATTTCATCAAAAGAATCGGTGCAAGTTCCATTGGAAATGGTCCAACGTAAAACATTATTCCCAACTGAAAGTCCTGATACACTTGAGTTGGCAAGAGTTTCATTGCTGAAAGTTGCTGTTCCAGAAATTACCGACCAAAGTCCAGTTCCTATTGCTGGTGAATTAGCTGAAAGTGAAGCGCTTGTGGAGCAGATTGTTTGGTCAGAACCCGCATCTGCTGTTGTTGGATTTTCATCTACCTGAATGGTGATTTCATCAAAAGAATCGGTGCAAGTTCCATTTGAAATCGTCCAACGTAAAACATTATTCCCAACTGAAAGTCCAGAAACGCTGGTGTTGGCAAGATTTGCATTGCCGAAAGTTGCTGTTCCAGAAATAACCGTCCAAAGTCCAGTTCCGAAAGTTGGAGTATTACCAGAAACCGTAGAAGTTGTTGCGCAAACTGTTTGGTCAATTCCGGCATCTGAAACAGTTGGATTTTCATCTACCAGAATGGTGATTTCATCAAAAGAATCGGTGCAAGTTCCATTGGAAATGGTCCAACGTAAAACATTATTCCCAACTGAAAGTCCTGATACACTTGAGTTGGCAAGAGTTTCATTGCTGAAAGTTGCTGTTCCAGAAATTACCGACCAAAGTCCAGTTCCTATTGCTGGTGAATTAGCTGAAAGTGAAGCGCTTGTGGAGCAGATTGTTTGGTCAGAACCCGCATCTGCTGTTGTTGGATTTTCATCTACCAGAATGGTGATTTCATCAAAAGAATCGGTGCAAGTTCCCTTTGAAATCGTCCAACGTAAAACATTATTTCCTACTGAAAGTCCTGATACGCCTGACGTGGGCGAAGTTGAATTGTCGAAAATTGCTGTTCCTGAAATTACTGTCCAAAGTCCAGTTCCGATAGTTGGAGTATTTGCAGAAAGAGAAGCGCTTGTAGAGCAGATTGTTTGGTCAATTCCGGCTTCTGCTGTTGTTGGATTTTCATCAATAGTTATAATTACTTCATCAGAAGAAACCAAATCTATTCCATCAAAAAACTGGTAAGCTAACGTAACGGAACTGCCAACAATATCTGTGATTGTTGTTGATGTTTCATTAGGGTTATTGATTGTGGCTGTTCCGTTTACAACAACCCAAAGAGAAGTAAAACCTGATGGATCGTTTCCATTAACTGTAGCATTACTAGAACAAATATTCTGGTCTAGGCCAGCATCAGCAACACCTCCAGATGGAATTATTCCTTTTGCGCTCGACTGAATATTGAGCATCAAAATAAGTATAACTAACCACCTGATTAACTTCATCTTACCAAAACCACCTTGAATTTGGCGTGAAATTACTCAAAATCTACAATACGAATCTCAGTTCTGCGGTTTTCTTGGTGTAATTTATCAGGACATTTCACACCATTGCCACATTTGTTTTTTATTTGCGACTCTCCGTAGCCTTTTCCAGTAATACGAGTAGCGTCAATTCCATGGGCAATGATATATTCTGCAGCAGATTTTGCACGCGCATCACTGAGTTTTAAGTTAGCATCATCTTTTCCTTGCGCATCTGTATGAGAGCCTAGTTCTATTACCATTGATGGGTTCTCTTGCATTACAAGAACTACATAATCCAATACTTTTCCCGCATCTGGTCTGATATTCCATTTCGCTAGATCATAAAAAATGCCCTCTAAGGCAATCACGCCGCCTTCTCTTAGTTTTAAAACTTTTAACTCTCTTGTAATTTCCTTTTCACCCTTTTTCACTTCAATATCTGATTTACTTTTTGAAGTGGAGAAATAACCAATTCTACTAGCAGAGGCATTTACACTTGTATTTTCAGTTAAAACAGTTTCATAAACTCCATTTTCATCTGTAATTAGCTGTTGTAGCTCTTTGCTAGCTTTGTTGAATAATTTAATTTTAGCATTGGGAACAACCTCGCCAGATTGCTCATCAACCACTTTAATTTTTACCAATACACCTTTTATTGGCGCTATACCAGTACCCAATTTTACAGCGGCATCTTCTTCTTTTTCGGTACAAGGAGCTTTTATTGTTTTACTTACTATTGGCAATCCTTTTTTGTTTGCAGTTATTTTATATTCATGACAAGGAGTTAAAACAAACTTGTGATATCCTTTTTCATCTGTAATGCCAGTTGTGCTTACAGGAGTAGCGTTTGCCGTGATATCTTCTAAAAGTAATTCTGTACCAGCAAGGTCTTTATTGAGATATTTATCAAACACATTCACGTACAATTTAGGCTTCTTCATTAACACCCTAATTTCTTCCGATTTAGATGCTGGACAAGCAGTTGTTACTGATTGTTTTCTATCTGGATAGCCTTCTGCAGAGCTTTCAATTTTGTAAGTAAGGCAAGGTTTTAACATAAATTTTGTTTTACCTTCTGCATCAGCAGTTTGAGAACCGACCAAAACATCATTTTGAAATACAGTTACTTTCGCAAAACCAACTGGTTTTACATCATCTTGATCAACAATGATTAATGGAGTTGGTCGTGCCGTAAAAGTAAAACGATACACATCATCTTCTCCTTTACCGCCTTCTCTATTAGAGCTGAAATATCCTGACTTCCCATTGTTTTTAACGATTATTCCAAAGTCGTCGGAAATACTATTGACAGGGGCACCAATATTTTCAATTTTTGCGAAACCTCCATCTTTCAATTCAGACCTAAAAATATCTAAACCACCCATTCCTCCCCATCCTGTTGAGGCAAAAAGCAGTAAACTATCATTCTGAATAAAAGGGAAAAGCTCGTTTCCTTCTGAATTTATGACTGGGCCAAGATTTTCGGGTTTTGTCCATGAGTTATTTTCGAATTTACTTTTGTAAATATCGGAAGCCCCAAAACCTCCCGGCATATCACTAGAAAAGTAAAGCGTATTACCATCTTTACTAAATGATGGATGTCCGCAAGAATATTCATCATTATTAAATGGGAATGGCATAACATTTCCCCATTCATTTTTTTCTTTTTGTGCAAAGAAAATCTTCAGTTTATTAATATGGTCGTTGCTTCTATTTACTTTTCCATTATAAAAACTATTGCGAGTAAATGCCATTAAACTATTGTCTTTTGTAATACTTACGGGTCCTTCGTGGTATTTACAATTTATACTGCGAGAAAGTTTTTGGGTAGAACCTGTTGAAGAATCGTTCACCAGACTTACATCATATAAATCTAACCATTGCTGGTCGTTCCAGGGAAAAATAGATTTAGCAAAAGATTTATGATATCCATTAGAAACAATAATTAAACTATTGTCACCATTAAATGCAGGACTAAAATCAGATTTTGTAGTATTTGAATTTAGATTTTGAATTTTATATGCATCTGATTCATTAAAAAAATCGGGGAAATTTTGAATGTCTTTGATTGACCTGGCGCCTCTTTTATCGATGGCCATAAGTTTATCGTATTTTTCGAATTGCATCTTTGCTTCATCTTTTTTCCCAATTCCTGACAGGGCTTGCGCATAAAAAAGATAATCTTCATTCTTTGCAATTCCAGCAGCAATAACTTTTGAAAACCATTCTACAGATTTTTCAGGGTTATTGGTTTTGCGATAAGCATCGGCCAAGTTTCGAATCACCGCATTGTTTCCTGGTTTTTTAGCAATTACGTATTCGTAAAGTTCAATTGCCTGGCTATATGCATAATTTTCATACAGCTTGTTTGCTCTTTTTTCCATTGCACTCTGCCCAAATGACTGAACGGAGCATATGAATAAGCAAAATGCAATACAAAATGCTGATTTAGTTATAAGTAGCTTCATAATTGAGTTCAAGTTCAATTGTTAAAAGAATCGTGGTGTAAGAGTTTTGTTTTTGTTAAATCCAAAGTCGAAACGCAGCATAAGTTCGTGTGAACCTCCGGTATAACCAGCCAAAGAACTTACAGTCTGGTCGTAAGCGTAGCCTAAACGAATGTTTCTATTGAGCTGTAATTCTGCCAAAAGCACCAATGCATCTTTTGAGCGATAAGAAACACCAAAACCTATTAAATCTAACCAGTATACATTTGCATTTAAGTCAATTTGAATAGGAGCGCCTCCAACATGTTTCACCATAAATGATGGTTTAATGCGAATGGTCGGCGACACTTTAAAAACATAACCCCCAGTTAAATTAGCATGAGTTCTGTAACGTGCAACAAACGCTGTATTTATTTGATTATCGCTTAATATGTTGTTGCGCAGATTAGGAATTCCTAATCCTACATACCAATTTGGAGAATACCAAAAAGCACCGGCACCGAAGTTTAAACTCCATTGACTAATATTCCCCGAAAAAGCATCATCACTTTGACCAGGATTAGGTGAAAGCTTTATATCAGAAAGCGCCAAACTAAAGTTACGTGCTCCAGCTTGTAAGCCTAATGCTAATCTGCTTTTCTTAAAAGGTAAATGGTAAGAATATGCTGTCATAAAACCATTTGTAGACATGTCACCAACTTGGTCGTTTACGAAAGAAAATCCTAAGCCTACATTTTCATTTTTAAGTGGAGAATGATAGGTAAGATTTGCCGTTCTGGGTGAACCAGGAAAATTCAACCATTGCCTACGAAACAAGCCAACCACCTGCGCGTGATCTAATGAGCCTGCATAAGCTGGGTTTATCGCCATAGTGTTGAACATGTACATACTATACATGGGGTCTTGTTGTGCTTTTGCATTTACCAAAAAGCTGACAAGAAGAATTATCAAACAAAGTTTTTTCATACTTTTTATTGAATTGAATATGTTGTTGCTCATAGCTATTATCTCCATAAAGTTAAGTAACCTTTTCTAACTTCACTTTCTCCACTAATTTGAACCAAATAATAGTAGGTTCCTTCAGGAAGGTTATCTCCCGCAACAATCCAGTTGCTGTTTGAAGTTCCATCCCAATCGTTTGCATAATTATCGTTTTTATAAACCAAATTACCCCATCTGTTGTAAATTTCTAAACTTACGTTTTGTCCATTTAATCCATAAATTACAAATCTATCATTTACTCCATCCTGATCTGGTGAGAATCCTTCAGGAATAAATACTGAGGGACTAAAACAAGGCGCTTCGGCTGAACTTATGTAATTCACTGTAAAAGTATCAATTACGCTGCAAGGTCCATTACTTACGGTGTAAATAAATTGGTTAGTTCCAACGGAAAGCCCTGTTGCTGTTGTTGTTGCTACAGTAGAATCACCAATTATTGCAGCGCCTGAAACAACAGACCAATTTCCAATACTTTGTTGTGGCGTATTTCCAATTAATTGAATGCTTGATACTTGTTCACAATAACTTGTGTCGTTACTAGTGATGGAGATTGGTTCTGTGAAACTAGTTACAATTACAGAATCAACAGAAATACATGTACCATTTACAATTGTCCAAACCAAGATGTTTGCTCCAGGTTGCAAGCCAACCACTTGAATGTTTGTTGCTGAAGGGTCGCTAATGTTTCCGCTTCCGCTAGCAAGCGACCAAGTACCAACTCCGTTTGTAGGAATATTTGCACTCAATGGAGTGGAAATGCCGCAAATGGTAATGTCTTCTCCTGCAAATGCTGGTGTTGCGGGTTCATTTACCACAATATCTACCGTATCGGAAACAGTTTGACTTCCAGAAGTAACGGTCCAGATAAACTGATTTACTCCAATTGAAAGATTAGTTACTAAACTGTTTGCAACATTAGGTTCTTGAACAATTCCACTGCCGAAACTTACAGTCCATAATCCAGTTTGAGGAGGGAAAGTTGCATTTCCATCTAAGGTGGTAGTAAAGAAACAAATGTTTTGGTTTTCGCCAGCATTGGCATCTAGAGGTTGTCCTTCAACTACAATAATAATGGTGTCGAGACCACAAATAACAGGTAATGGGAAACCAGAATCACATACTGTAACTACTATTGTATCGCTACCTGCGAAACCTTCATCAGGAGTATAGACAAATGAACCATCAGGATTAATATCTATTGTGCCGTTAGTTGGTCCACTTATGGGAATTGTATCTACTGATAATACAGTACTGTCTGGATCAAAATCATTGTCAAGAATATTTCCAACAACTTCTTCTCCTGCACTGGCGTATTCTTCTCCAACTATAATTGGGGCATCATTTACAGGAAGTATTACAATAAAGATGGTGTCTTGAACACATTCTGCTGGTAATGGAATTCCATTATCACAAACTGTTACTATAATGGTATCGGTACCGTAATAGTTTTCATTTGGAGTGTAGGTAAATGAGCCATCAGAGAAAATGAATATTTCTCCATTCAATGGACCAAACAGAGGAATTGTATCTACAGTAAGTTCTGTACCATCTGGGTCTGAATCTCCATTTATAAAATTAGCTTCTAGAATATCATCTTCATTAATTTCAAAATTCTCGCTAATTGCAACCGGAGGATCATTCAATCCATCATTTACAATTATTATAAGTGTATCAAAATCGCAGAGTTCTGGCAAAGGAAGGCCGCTATCACATATTTCTACTACAACAGTGTCGGATCCAGAGAAACCTTCATTTGGTGTGTAGGTATATGAGCCATCAGGATTTATGATGATAATACCATTTGTTGGTTCCGTTACTGGAATTACTTCAATAAACAATTCAGTGCTATCGGGGTCATAATCATTGTCTAGGAAATTTCCTGTAATGGTTGAATCCATAGAAGTAATAATGGTTTCATTTTCAATAACAGGAGCATCATTTACTGGAAGAATTATAATGAAAATAGTATCCAAACTGCATTCTGCAGGAAGAGGAATTCCATTGTCACAAACATTTACAATTACAGTGTCGTTTCCATAATAATTTTCATCAGGAATGTAAGTGAATGAACCGTCGCTTCCAATAATGATTTCGCCATGAGTTGGGCCAAATGTGGCAACTGTATCGTAAACGAGTTCTGTTCCATCTGGGTCAAAATCTCCATTTAAATAAGATGCATCGAGTATATCATCTTCGTTGATTTCAAAATTCTCACTTATGGTAACAGGAGCATCGTTGATGGTATCGTTCACAAAGATTATCAGCGTATCGAAACCGCAAATCTCTGGCAATGGAAAACCGCTATCACAAATTTCAACCACTACAGTATCGGTTCCTGCAAAGCCTGCATTCGGCGTATATTCAAATGAGCCATCAGGATTTATTACGATTGTTCCATTATTGGGCTCTGTTACAGGAATTACTTCAATAGTTATAGTAGTACTATCAGGATCAACATCATTGGTTAAGAAATTACCAGAAACAGGGTTGTCTACTGTTGTAGTAACAGTTTCATTTTCAATTATTGGTTCATCATTTACAGGATTTATGGTAATAATTAAGGTATCGAATCCGCAAATTGGAGGAAGAGGTGTTCCGTTATCGCAAATGTTTACAACGATGGTGTCACTTCCAAAGAAATTTTCGTTTGGAGTGTAAGTAAAAGTTCCGTCTGCATTTATTACCACACTTCCGTTTGTTGGAGGAGTTACAGCAATTGTATCAACGGTTAAAGGAGTTCCGTCAGGGTCAATATCGCCGTTAGCTAATAAATCTCCAATCAAAACACTGTCTTCATCAATGGTGATATTTTCATTCACTAAAACAGGAGGAATATTGCAGCGCTTTTCAATTGTAACTTGGTCAGTAGAATCTGGACAAAGGGCATTTTGAATATTCCATTGGAAAATATTGATGCCTTGTCCTAAGCCTGTTACCGTGGTATTTGCCAATGAAGAATCGGCAAAAGTACCTGCTCCGCTCACAACTGTCCAATAACCGCCTATAGTTGGAGTTGCATCTAAAATTGTAGTAGAATCGCAAAGGACTTGGTCTGTTCCTGCATTGGCAGTGTCACCTCTTGTGATGGTTATCAAATCGTTTTGGTCTGGACAAGAACCATTGGTAACTCTCCACTCGAAAACATTAGGGCCAATATTTAAGTTATTCGCGTTTGTATTTGCCGATGAAGTATCGGAAAGTATTGCGTTTCCAGCAATTATACTCCAACTTCCAATTCCTATAGAAGGAACAATGGCGTTTAATGCGAATGAGTTGGTGCAAGTGCTATCGTCATTGCCAGCAAAAGCTACAGATGGAGGAGTGTCTCTTGTTATTGTAACTTCATCGAACGATTCCGGACAAGCTCCATTTGCAGCAATTGTCCATCTGAAAACATTTGCTCCTAAACCTATTCCACTTACTAAATTAACTGCATCGTTGGCATTTGTAATTGTTCCTGTTCCACTAATTAAGGTCCAAGTTCCGGTGCCTGTTAATGCAACATTTCCATTTAGTGTTGCTGTATCAGCACAGATACTTCTATCAATTCCAGCATCAGCAATAGTAGCTTGATCCTGTCGAGTAATTAATACTACATCTTCGTTTACAGGGCAATTGCCGCTACTAACTGTCCAACGGAATTCGTTAATTCCAATGGATAAATTAGTCACTAAAGTTCCAGCATTGTTTGCATCGGTAAATGTTCCATTTCCATTAACTAATGTCCACGTTCCATTTCCAATAAGAGGAACTGTTGCGTTTAATGTTGCACTTGAATCACAAATGGTTTGATCAAGCCCTGCAAGTGCTGCTGAAGGCGGATTTACGCGCGTTATTGAAACGCTATCACTAATTACACATAAGCCGCTGGTTATGGTCCATTCGAAAACGGATGTGCCAACTGCAATTCCTGAAACAAAGCTCGTTGGACTTGAAACATCTGCAATTGTTCCTGTTCCACTAATTAAACTCCAGGCCCCTGTTCCAATGTTTGGTAATGCTGCTGAAAGGCTTAATGTGTCTGCACAAATTGTGGCATCAATACCAGCGTTTGGTATAACGGGTAATTTATCGACTGTAATCTGAACTTCATCAAAAACTACAGGGCAACTTCCATTAGAAATAGTCCAACGCAATGTGTTCAAACTAGGACTCAAGTTCGAAACATTTGCAGAAGGGTTAGTTCCATCAGAGAATATTCCTGTTCCGCTTTCGACTGTCCAAGCTCCATTTCCTGTAGCTGGAGTTTCTGCATTTAAATTAAGAACAGTGCCGCAAATGGAAGTGTCGTTACCTGCACTTGCGTTTGAAGGAGGTAAACTATTTATCACTGTAACCTCATCAAAGGTAGAAGGGCAATTGCCTGTTGTAACTGTAAATCTGAAAACATTTGTTCCCAAACCTAAACCTGAAACTGATGTATTGAATAAGGAATTATCTGTAAATGTTCCTGCACCAGAAACAACAGTCCAATTTCCAACACCAGGAAAAGCATCTTCTCCTTGTAATGTAACAGTATCACTATTACATCTTGACAAATCAGCTCCCGCATTTGCTTGAACTGGCAAAGAATCTCTTGTAATTACTATTTGGTCTGTTGATGGCGGGCAAGTTCCATTACCAATATTCCATTGTAATACATTCACGCCAACACCTACAGAACTAACTAAAGTGGCAGGATTTCCTGGGTCGATAAATGTTGCAGAACCTGTTACAATTGTCCAGAAACCAGTTCCAAGAATTGGGTCATTTGCATTTAATGAAATAGTATCAGAACAGATAGATTGGTCAACACCAGCATCAGCCGCAGTAGGAGCGACATCTACAAAAATCGTAACATCTGCAGAATCTGAAGGACAAACACCATTGCTTACTTTCCAACGGAAAACATTTGGCCCGTTGCTTAAACCAGAAACATTGCTTTGGGCAGTATTTGGTGAAGCTAAAATGCCTGAACCACTAACTACACTCCAAACTCCTGAACCGATTAATGGAGCAACTGCATTTAATTGCGCGGTATCAGCACAAATTGTTTGGTTTGCACCCGCACTTGCATTGGAAGGAATTTCATTTACAGTAATACTAATTTCTTCCGTAGAAATGGGGCAAACGCCACTCGTAACGGTCCATGTTAATGTTGTAATTCCTGTAGAAAGGTTATTGATACTAGAATTGTTATCTAAAGTATCGGCAATTGTTGCACTTCCAGAAGTTACTGACCAAGTTCCTGTTCCAATGGCTGGCAGTGTTGCTGCAAGTAAAGTATTATCTGCACAAATTGTTTGGTCTGTTCCTGCTACGGCAGTTGATGGCAAGGCATCTTGAGTAATAGAAACCTGATCGAACACAGTGCACGGTCCATTTACAATTGTCCATCTGAAAACGTTTTCACCTATGCCAAGATTTGTAATTGGAGATGTTGGCGAATTAATGGAAGTGATATTCCCTGATCCACTAATTAATGTCCAAGTTCCTGTTCCAACATTTGCTGGTATGGCATTTAAAGTAGCAGTATTTGCGCAGATTTGCTGGTCAACTCCTGCATTTGGTATAATTGGATTTGCAGAAACATTTATCACAACAGTATCAATATTTGTTGGACAAGAGCCATTGCTCACCGTCCAGATAAGACTGTTTGCACCTACAGAAAGTCCACTTATTTGGTCAGTTGGGTTGCTTGGATCTGTAAATGTTGCTGTTCCACTATTTACAGTCCAGTTGCCTGAGCCAATTAAAGGTGTTGTCGCAGCCAGTACAGTTGTCGTTCCGCAGAGACTTTGGTCAATACCAGCAATTGCTGCCGAAGGTTCTTCACTTCTGGTTATGGTAACTTCAGCAAAAGCCGAACATGTTCCGTTGGTTACAGTCCATCTGAAAACATTTGCACCAATTGGTATTGCAGTTAAGTTGGAGTTGAAACTATTCGGATTAACGATTGTACCTCCTCCAGAAATCAATGTCCAAATTCCTGTTCCTACAGTTGGGTTGTTTCCTTGCAAAGTAGTGGATGTGGCACAAATTTGTTGTTCTGAGCCCGCGCTAACATTTACCACTGGTTCATCAACACTTATGGTAACTTGGTCTGTAGTTGAAGGACAAACGCCATTAGTAATTGTAAAAGCAAAAACGTTGTTTCCTGTTGAAAGACCTGTAACATTAGTGTTTGCTTGCGAAGCGTCGGTAAATGTTCCTGTTCCTGTAATGAGTGTCCAGGTTCCAGCTCCAGTTGTAGGAGTTGTAGCACTTAATATAGCATTATCTGCGCAAATAGTCTGATTTATTCCTGCATCAGCAATAGATGGAGGCGTATCTCGTGCAATGGAAACCTGGTCAATCGAAATCGGACAAACTCCATTTGTAATTGTCCAAGTAAAAATATTTTCACCGAAACCTAAATTTGAAATTGTTGAATTTGGAAGTGCAGCATTAGCAATTGTTCCTGTACCTGTTACTAAAGCCCAGGCTCCAGTTCCAATTGTTGGGGTGTTTCCTAAGAAGGTAGCTGTTGCTAAGCAAATGGTTTGGTCGTTTCCTGCAATGGCCGTTGTTGGAGCTTCATTTCTAGTTATTGTAACATCAGCAAAATTTGTAGGGCAATTTCCACTGCTAATGGTCCAGCGAAAAACATTAGGCCCAACTGCTAAATCACTTACTCCAGAATTATTGAGTGCTGCGTTTGTTAATGTTGCTCCTCCGCTTACTACAGTCCAGGTTCCTGTTCCTGAAAGAGGTTGCAAAGCATTAAGGTTGGTATTTTCTGAACAAATCGTTTGGTCTGCTCCTGCATCAGCAATACTTGGTTCTGCATTTCTGGTAATGATTACCTGACTTGTCGACGGAACGCAAGTCCCATTGCTAATAGTCCATTGAAAAACATTCACGCCATTTCCTAAACCTGTTACCGTAGAATTTTCATCCGCCGGATTGGTAATTGTTCCTGAACCACTTACAAGCGTCCAGCTTCCTGTGCCAATTAATGGAACATTTCCTTGCAAAGTTGCATTGTCAGCACAAATCTGCTGGTTGGTTCCCCCATTTGAAATAGTTGGTTGTTCAATACGAGTAATTGCGACAGTATCGGCCGAAATACAAACGCCACCATTCACAATTGACCATTCGAAAGTACTTGTTCCAATACCAATTCCCGAAACATTGCTGGTTGGTAAACTTGGATTTGAAATAGTTCCTGTGCCTGAAATCAACGTCCAAGTTCCTGTTCCAACACTCGGCACATTTCCTTGAAGTGTAGTGGTGTCGGCACAAATTGTTTGGTCTTGACCAGCAGAGGCGGCTGTTGGCTGAGGTGTTACTGTAATATTTACAGAAGATGTTACGGTACATTGTGCATTGTCTTTTACGCTAATGCTATAATTCCCTGCGGATGTTGCTGTAATGCTATTTCCCGTTTGGGTGCTGAGGTTCGGTAAAGTCCAAGTGTAAACAGCATTGCTTAAACCTATGGTACTTGTAGCATTCACAGTAAAAGTTGCGTTTCCACCTTGACAAATGGTTGCATTTGGAGGAGTAATGCCTGTTATAGTTAAATCACCAGAAGGACAACAATCAACTCCTGTAATTGAAGCAACGTCATCTGTAAAATCGCACTCAGGTAAACTGCTTTGCGGGTAACTAAATGGAGCTATTCCATTCCCGTCATCATTCAACAAAACAAATAAATTAAATGGTTTAGGAAGCGTTGTTATATCAATACTAAGATTAATCGTTTCGCTTGCTGCAGGCGCTAAAGCCACTCCTGTTTGCACTATTGCAGGAGTTGAAACCAATCTGATTGCAGCCCCATTGGTTAGAGGATTTCCTGCATAAAACTGTACTGGATAATTGGGATCTGATGGAGCATTACCTACATTAGTAACTTGAATACTCAGGTTGAGTTGTCCCGAACCTGTGCAAGAAGAATTTAGAATTGTAAGCGCAACATCAGAAGCGGGGTAAATTGGACAACCTTCTTGCGTTAAGAATGTACTTTGTGCAAGGAAGGAGTTAAAAGGTCTGTTTTGATTACAAGTGTAAAAAGGACAAGTTACCGTACTTAATAACACTTGGTGCTGCTGCTGTTGCAGAGGAATTCTTAAATTATTAGAGATGTTTACATTAAAATAATTGTATTGATTCCAAATGGGCCTTGTTGGAGCCCAAGGAGATGTTGAAGATTCAAAAACATTCACTCTACCAATATGTACGCCTTGTGTTGCACAGGTTACACAGATTTCTGCTTGGCCGTCGCCATCTACATCGGCTACCACTGGCATATCAGAACCTGTTCCTGAACTACAAGGTGTTGTTCCAATTACAACAGGTGTTGCGCCGCTGCCATCAATAATTCTCAAGGTTGTTTCATCGCGGTATACCAATTCTTGTGTTCCATCTTGGTTAAAGTCGAACATGGTAATTCCGGTAAAACCAGAAGCGTCAGATGTTGATAATGTCCATTTGGTTTGGAGTGTAGCCGTATTATCGTATTCTAAAGCATAAACAATTCTTGAACGAACCACCCCAATTTCTGGTTGGCAATCTTTATCCATATCACCTATGAATGGTACACCAATCCAATTTCCACCTGAGCCACTTAAGTTTAAAGAAGCAATTACAACAGGAGTTCCATTTCCAGGGTTCCAGACGTATATTCTTCCTGGATTACCACCAACGGCAACAACAATATCTAAACTTCCATCTAAATTAATGTCTGCTAATGAAGTATAACCGTCGTTTTCGCTAGGAACACTAATTGGTGTCATTGAGTTTCCTGCAGTCCCTGTTATATTGGTTATTACTACATTGTAAACAGTTCTTCCAGCGGCTAATTCTAAACCAGGACTTGTTGTTAAATTAGCTGCAACAGGATTAGATAAATCGCCAAAAGCTTGAACGGTCATGATTCCCATTCCTTCGGTTGCTCCTCCTTCTGCCAATTTTACTCCTGTAAGTGAATTAAAAATCTGATTGTAAACATAAACCTCAGGAGTTCCATCGCTATTAAAATCTGCAATTCCTAAGGCTGAACCATATTTCCCTAATGTTGGGTAACCAAATTGTGAATCAGATTTCCATTTTAGTGTTCCATCGTGCTCATAACAATACAAAAATCTTCTATCAGCTACATCATTACTGCTGTGGTCCATTGCGGCAATAATTACTTCCCCAAAACCATCTCCGTCAATATCTGCAACAGCCACAGGATCTGGGCCAACCCATGCCATAAAAGGAGTAGTAATGGTTGTAATTGTTGCCCCTGTAGCCCCATTTATAATTAAAATGTCTTTAGCCCTTCGCGGGTCTGACTCTACTATTCCATTGGTACTCATAATGATTACATCAGGAACACCATCGTTATTCATATCAGCCACCAAAGGAGTTTGGTAAACGGGTACAAGCGCATTGCTCGACCATTGACTGGAATAGTTTAGCGCTCCACCACCAATAGCAAATTCGCATGATGGTTGACACAATAGCGTCTGGTCATCGCAAGGACAATCAGGGTCAAATACATCTACTAATTCATCACCATCGTCGTCTATTCCGTTATTGCAAATTTCTTGTGCATGCAGCTGTCCGGCAGTAATGAACAAGAAAAATAAAAAGCAAGCGGCAATTTTCGAAATATGGCTAAAATTGAAAGGCTGACTCGAGTAAGGGTTTCCTATCATAAGCACGAAATAAGTAATCTAAAATTCTATTTTATCTTTAACCTTTGTGAATGTGGTTAATAAAGCAAAGTTGAGATACTAAATTCAATATAATTAACAAAAAAAGTTAAATTGTTAATAAGCAGGTGTTGAAAACCAAGTGTTAACAGTAAGAACTAAATTATTAATGTTCGATACTACCGTGTAGTGGTTGATTTAATTAAGAAACTCGATAAAATAAATGGCAATTATTTAAAACATTACAGTAAGAATCAAAGACAAATAGTAAAACTGGTTTTATAAAAGCTAATGTTGGCTTAATGTACTTTCAAAATAGCTTAACATAACGTGAACAAATAAGTTAACGAATACTTATTGTTGATAACAAACGCGATAGCTTATTTTTGAAGGATAAATACGCATAAAAGTTTCTATATAAAAACTAATAAATAATGACCAAACAACATTTTATTCTTATTTCATTTTTTTCCTCATTTCTATTTTGGTCAAGTCTATGTAATGCTCAGGAATCAATAAATGCGCTTGGAGGTCGTGATATCGGAAGTGGAGGCTCAGTTTCTTTCAGTGTTGGACAGTTAGTATTTACTACAGATTCACAAAGCGCAGGTTCAATAGTTCAAGGCATTCAGCGTCCTGTTAAAATAAAGACAACTGAAATCATAAAATCAGAAAATAATATATCATTTAAGGCTTACCCAAATCCTACAACCGATGATTTGTACTTGGAATTTAGCGAAACTATTGACGAAAAATTAAGCTATCAGCTTTATGATATTCAAGGAAAAGTTTTACTACATAATCAGATTTTGTTGCCCATTACACAAATTAACATGAGTAGTTTTTCAGCAGGAACTTACCTTATTCAGATTTATAATTTACAAAATAAACCTTACCAGACCATTCAAATCATCAAAAAGCAAGTACAATGAAACACATTGTTACCATTATAGCAATTGTGCTAGTATCAGTTAATACATTCGCGCAAGCTCCCAATAGAATTTCTTACCAAGCAGAAGTGCGCAATACCAATAATAGTCTTGTTGTAAACCAACTTGTTGGAATCCGCATTAGCATTTTGCAAGGTTCAACAACAAGCCCTGCCGTTTATGTTGAAACCCATACTCCATCAACCAATGCCAACGGATTGATTAGCATTCAAATAGGAGGAGGAATAACTTCGGGGAATTTTGCTAATATAAATTGGGGCAATGGTCCATATTTTTTAAAGACAGAAACAGACCCTACAGGAGGAACAAACTATTCTATATCAGGTACAAATCAACTTTTGAGTGTACCGTATGCATTGTTTTCTAATTCTTCTAATAATGGAGTACCAGCTGGAGGTATCAATGGTCAAATCCTCACCAATTGCAATGGAGTGCCCACTTGGACAACTGGAGGAATATGTCCGGGAACTGTTTCTGCTCTAATTTGCTCTGCAGCTAATAATACTGGCAATCTTACGTTTGGTGTTTCCTCAACAAACGTAAGCAGTAGCGTTCCTTATTCTGGTGGCAATGGTGGACCTCACAATGGCCAAACAGTAGCATCTACAGGAGTAATCGGTCTTACAGCAACTTTAACTGCGGGCATTTTTGCCAACGGAGCTGGTAATTTAACTTATACAATCACAGGCACGCCTGCAAGCAGCGGCACAGTGAGTTTTGCATTGAATATAGGAGGAAAAACCTGCACCTTAACAAGAACTGTTAACTTACCTATTGGAACAATTTCCTCAATCAATTGCTTATCAGCAAGTAACTCTGGCACACTTACACAGGGTGTCGTTGCGTCAAGTGTTAGCAGCAGCATTCCTTATACTGGAGGTAACGGAGGTACACATAATGGACAAACCGTATCATCTACTGGAGTTACAGGCCTAACAGCAACATTATCTGCTGGCATTTTTGCCAACGGAGCTGGTAATTTAACTTATATTATCACAGGTGCGCCTGCAAGTAGCGGCACAGCGAGTTTTGCATTGAATATAGGAGGAAAAACCTGCACGTTAACACGAACAGTTAACTTGCCCATTGGTTCAATTACTACCTTAAACTGCGCATCGGCTTCTAACACAGGTTCACTTACTCAAGGTATTGCAGCATCAAGTGTTAGCAGCAGCATTCCTTATACAGGAGGTAACGGAGGTACACATAATGGACAAACCGTATTATCTACTGGAGTTACAGGTCTAACAGCAACATTAACTTCAGGCATTTTTGCCAACGGAGCTAGTAATTTATTTTATGTTATCACTGGCACACCTGCAGGTAGCGGCACCGCAAGTTTTGCTCTGAACATTGGAGGTAAAACTTGTACATTAACAAGAATAGTTAATTTACCTATTGGCACTATTGCCGCTTTAAACTGTACATCAGCATCTAATACGGGTACACTTACTCAAAGTGCTGTCGCCTCTGGAGTTAGTAGCAGTGTTCCGTACACAGGAGGAAATGGTGGGACACATAATGGCCAAACGGTCGCTTCTACAGGAGTTGCCGGCCTAACCGCAACTGTGACTTCAGGTGTTTTTGCAAATGGGTCAGGTAGTTTAACTTACACAATCTCAGGAACACCCGTAAGTGGCGGAACAGCTAGTTTTACACTTAACATTGGAGGAAAAACCTGCACCTTAACAAGAACAGTTTTGCTTTTAGGTACAATTTCTTCTTTAAATTGTGCAACAGCAGTTAACAATGGAATACTTGTTCAAGGTAATGTTACAGCTAATTCAAGTAGCAATGTTCCTTATACAGGTGGAAATGGGGGCGTTTATAGTACTCAAACAATCTCTTCTACAGGTGTAGCAGGTCTAACAGCTACAATTAATGCGGGCTCTTTTGTTATTGGTGCTGGTAGTTTAACCTACATCGTTACAGGCACACCTGCAAGCGGCGGTACCGCGAGTTTTGTTTTGAACATAGGAGGTAAAACATGTGTTTTAACACGAATGGTTAATGTAACAGACATTGACGGTAACAGCTACTCTACAGTCGCTATTGGCAACCAGATCTGGATGAAGGAAAACTTGAAGGTAAGTAAATACCGAAATGGGGAATCAATTGCAACAGGATTATCAAATACTACTTGGGCAGAAACAACAGCCGGAGCCTATGCTGTTTACAATAATGATGCATCTATCAATTCAACATATGGCAAGCTTTACAACTGGCATGCAATTGCAGATCCACGAAACGTTTGTCCAACAGGCTGGCATGTTCCTAATGATGCAGAATGGACAACGCTTACCTCATTATTAGGCGGAGAATCCGTTGCCGGGGGAAAAATGAAAAGTACAGGAACGCAGTTTTGGTTTAGTCCAAATGTAGGTGCCACTAACGAAAGTAATTTCACAGGTCTTCCTGGTGGGTACCGTTACGACTCAGGTACATATGGGTATAACGGAGGTCTTGGTGCATGGTGGAGTTCTACTGCGCAAGATTCAAATAACGCATGGTACCGTTACCTTTTCTACTATTATGGTGCAGCTTACCGTTTCGATTCCAATAAGCATTATGGGTATTCGGTGCGTTGTATAAAGGATTAAACCAATAGCTGAAATTAGTTTTCAAAATCAAATTTTAAAGTTTAAAAACCTTAATTTTCCGAATCATCTAAGTGTTTTTTAGTTCTTTTATACGTCTTCTTTGATGGCTCCACTTTTTTTGGTGGAACTGGTCCCATTTTTTCGCGGGTAATTTTTTTGAGGTGTTTTAAGATTTCTTTTTTCATAACAAAAATGTTAGAAATTCCACCAAGGTTCTAAACGTTGCTCGGTTAAAAGATTCGACATTGCTCCAATTTTAGGAACAATAACGTTGAAAGGCTTATTTTTAGATGCGGCAATAAAACGGTTGATTGGCTCATTCCACGAATGCATAGAAAGGGCAAATTTTCCCCAGTGCACAGGCAACACGTTTTTAGCATTTAAGTCAATGGCAGCTTTTACTGTTTCTTCGGGCAACATGTGTATTTGTGGCCAGTATTTGCCGTATTGACCACATTCTAACCAAGTAAAATCGAATGGACCTAATTCTTCGCCAATAGTTTTAAAATGAGAATCATACCCAGAATCTGCTCCAATATAAAGGTTGAAGTCGAACCAATTTACCACAAAAGATGACCATAAAGTTTTTGCACGAACCAAACCTCTGCCTGAGAAGTGTCGGGCGGGTGTGGCCGTAATTTTTAAATCCTTGCTTATCTGAGCCGTTTGCCACCAATTGAGTTCAGTAATTTTATCTGAAGGAATTCCCCAATAGTTTAAATGACTCGCGACGCCAAGTGAAGTAAGTATATGATTTACTTTGGGTGCAAGTGCTACAATTGTTTTATAATCGAGGTGGTCGTAATGGTCGTGGGTGAGAAGGAGTAAGTCGATGGAATCGAAATGTTCAGCTTTTGTGTGGTCGGCGCCATTAAATGCTTTAGCAAAACCGCCAACAGGCGAGGCTGCTCCGCTAAAAACAGGGTCTACTAAAATTCTATAATTATTGAATTCTAAGAAATAGGAGGAATGCCCAAACCAAGAATAGTTTAGCCCATTTTCAACTTTATTTTGAAGAGAAAATTCCTCAAAAGGCAAGGTTTGTAAAGGACTGTTATCTTTTGGTTTATTTAAATTATCGCGAATAGTTTTAAGCATGGCTCCCCGCTCTGTCATTACGCTAGTTGGCGAGACATTTTGAAACTTACCATTTTTATAATTGGCAGATTTTTCAATATGGGCTAAGGAATTACCCGATGGATTTTTTCCGAATATTTTGGGAAGCATTGGCCAAAGGTAATGCTAAGTTGTGAAAACAGATTTAGGGATTTGTTACCAAAGCGTTTTGATATGATTAAGGCTTGGCATCTTCACCTAGTAAATCTGGTAGTTTATCTTATTTTGGATTTTCAATTTGATTTCAAGGTGCTACTTTCTATTATAAAATGTTGAAATCAAAACTGATTTCAATTTTACCTATACAGCCGCGTGAGGTGCTGAGCGTATACCGTGTATAAGCGAAGAACCGACCTGAAAGGGCACGCCAAAATTACTTTTGTTATTTCTTACTCGTTCCAAATAATAGAAGCCGCGCCCAAAACCGCAGCGTCGCTCTCGTGCAAGGCAGATGGATGAATGTGAATATGGCCTTTGTAATTGTTGAGCAATTGTTTTTCGAAAGATTCGCGGGTGGGTTTAAAAAGAATTTCACCTGCACGAATTAATCCTCCAAAAAGGAAAATGGCTTCAGGACTCGTATATGCTACACTATTGGCCAATGCAAAACCTAACATTTCTCCGGTAAGGCGATAAGCTTCGATGGCTGTTTTGTCGCCTTCTTGTGCCATTTCGGCAATTTTACGCGCATCGTGTGCATCTGTCGCTTTCGGGTTTAACTCTTTGAAGGTGCTGACTAAACCTGTAGCGCTAACATACGTTTCTAAACAACCATGTCTTCCGCAGCCACATAGTCTTCCGTTTGGAACAACAATCACGTGACCTAATTCTCCTGCAAAACCATCGAAACCATAAATTAACGAGCCGTTGGCAACTATACCGCTGCCGAGACCCGTTCCTAGGGTAATGACTAAAAAGTCTTTCATGCCTTTGGCTGCTCCAAACTGTTGTTCGCCAAGCGCTGCAGCTTTTGCATCGTTGGTAAGTTTGCAAGGAACTTTAAGGCTTTTGTGGAGCATCTCTGCTAATGGAACAATTCCTTTCCAACTTAAATTGGGGGCATTTTGTATGGTTCCGGTATATGGATTTCCGTTAGGTGCGCCAACTCCGATTCCTTTTAGGGTAAGATTAGGAATATCATTACGAATATTCGCAATTTGGTGATTTATAACAGTTGTAGCAGCTTTAATAAAATCTGCAATTTCGGGATATTGTTTTGTACGAAGTCCGTCTTTAGCTAAAACACGTCCTGCTTTACTTACTATTCCTATTGTTGTGTTTGTACCTCCTATATCGATACCTACAACTACTTCTTCCATCATGCGGCAAATTTAGTGTGCAATTACCTTATTATCGTAATTTATACCTTGCTTTTTTAAAATACTGCTTGCTTTATAGCCATAAAAAGCCAAATACACAAAGCAAGCAACTCCAATAACATAGCTGTATTGAATACCTAAAATATGCTCATCGGCAACAACACCTTGCAGTAAGCTTATAAATCCGCCGCCCATAATCATCATAATAAGAAAGCCAGAACCTTGGTTGGTATTTTTGCCCAAACCAGCAATGGCAAGTGTAAAGATGCAAGGCCAAAGCGTGGAACAGAATAAACCAACACTGATAAATGCGTAAACGCTTACCATTCCATCGGCCAGCATTCCGATAATTAAAGCTACAATTCCGATACTTGAAAAGATTAAAAGTTGGCGTGCAGGATTTCCGCTGCTGAGGTAATCGGCTCCAATCAACACTAAAATTACAAACACATAATAATACAATGAAGATGTATCGTGCTGGGCAATGCCATTTGCAAGTAGAAAAATGCCAAATGCTGCGTAAGGTAAAATAAACCTAAAGATGGTTTTGTAGCTATCGCCCACGTTTAAGGCTCCTACGGCTCCTGTCCAGCGGCCAATCATTAAACTGGCCCAAAAAAGTGAAACATAGGTGGCTATTTCATTTGTTGGAGTATTTAAGTGAATGCGCATAAATTCAGGCAAATTAGAAGCTGTTGAAACCTCCACGCCAACGTACAAGAAAATGGCAATCATTCCCATCCACAATTGTGGATAATGAATGGCTGAACTATGTCGAGAAGTAGATGTTGTTGCAGCATCAATTACAGACTCTGCTGTTTCTTTTTGTAAAGAAGGTAGATGTTCGGCATCAATAACAGGTTCTTCGGTTTCTATTTTATTGGGTAGCGATGAAAATTTAAAGAACAAGGCAACAATGATGAATGCAACACCCAGAATTAAGTAAGGTGTTTTAACTGCATCTAGTGAGTTTAATGTTGATGGAGCTGCAACAGAGCCAAAAATGGCAAAACTTACCACCAAAGGACCAATGGTTGTCCCAAAATTATTGATACCACCAGCAAGGCTCAAACGCTGGGAGCCTTTAGAAGGGTCGCCAATGGTAATGACTAATGGATTGGCGGCAGTTTGTTGCAATGAAAACCCAAGTCCAACTATGAACAATCCCGTAATCATTAATACGAACGAGGACATTTCTGCTGCTGGGTAAAACAACATGGTGCCAATGGCAGAAATTACAAGACCTAAAGCAATTCCATTTTTATATCCAATTTTATTTAAAATATCGCCGCCGGTAGCTTTAGAAAGGCCAAAATAAATAACTGAGCCAATAGTATACGCAACATAAAATGCAAATGAAATCATTTGACTTTGCCATTGTTCCAGGTTTAGCTTTTCTTTAAAAACGGGAATTAATATATCATTACTGGCGGCTACAAAGCCCCAAAAAAAGAAGACAGAAATAAGAACAAGAAAGGCATTGTTGTTTTTCATCCGAAAATTTGAATAAGCGGCAAAATAGATAAAGTGATTGAATTAGCAATAAAAAAGATGGTTATAAAACAAAAACAAAAAAATGCTCTTGAAACTCAAAAACGTTTTTTAGCAGAGACTGATGCACTTACTTTTAATGTGCCCAGAGTAATCCTAAGAATTCTTGAGATTATCCTGAAAAATTATTGAGTGCACCTTGCTGTTATAACAAAGCTAAAATTAACACAAACATTCGCTAGTCATATTTTCAAGTATGTTTGTGCAAAAGAATTAAGTACACAATAAAAATTCATAACACTTAATTTGAGTTTCTTTAATTCATTTTTCTTTGTGATGTAGGCTTTTTTATCGGCTAAATATTGAATTTTTCCAAATAGAAGTCTATGCCCTATCAGGAAACTTCTTACTTCTTTGCAACCTTACCTATTCAAATTTTGTAATTGCTAACTTCGGAAATAATTTGTCGTTTCAAAGAAAAATCAGTCAGTTTTCTTGTCTTTTTTACGGGACTTATGCTTTCATTGTTATTTCTCATTTTAGGTTTTTTGTAAACCTATTTCAGGGGAAGACACTAACACTAAACAATAGGTATTTACACCTATTTCGCCCAGTGAAAATCACCCTAATTCACCTTAATCACCGCAGTTTGGCTTACGGTAGTGTTAAATTTACTACCGGCAGGAATAATGGCTTCTTTGCCTTTCGCAAACAAAACAGGCCAAAATAAAAGCGCACCAATTACTACGGTTTCAGTTGTTTTGTTATCGCCGGCTTTAGATAAGTAACCGCTCAGTTGCACGGTTTGCCCGTCTATGGCTTTTACTTGACTTAACTGAATGTCGAGTTTGCCTTCTTTGCCAAGGCCTTTGGCTTTTTCGGAGTTTACTACAATGCCTTGTAAAGAAGTTCCTCCTGCAATAACTGTTTTATTATCGATAACAACATCGCCTACTACCTTAAATTCTACTGCTTGTCCTGCTTGCACGTATTTGGAATTGAGGTCCCAAGCGAGTTCAACTGTAAATTGAGTGCCTGATTTTAATTCACGTTGCGAGTTCGGGTCGATAGAAGCATTTGTTGATGTGCTCCCAGAAGTATTAGAAAATAAGTCTTTGGAACCATTGGCGTATTTTATCATAAAGACCTCTGATTTGTATTTGGTATAGAGAGGTCCATCATTGTCGTTGAATTTTCTGTATTGAATATCGTTTGGATTTACTGCTGTAACTTTGGCTTTTATTTCTTCTCCATTTTTGAGGGTGATGATGTCTTGGGCTGAAAGTGTTGCAGATATTATTAAAAAAAGAAGATAAATTAATCTCATAGCTCGATGTATTGATGAAGGTAAAAGTACAAAATGCAAAAAACTAATATCGTTTATTTTAAACATTAATTAAAATCCACATTAACAAAAAATATGATATAGAACAATGATTTACAAAAACCTTAAGCTGCGTTGCTGCTGTAAGGCTTAATTGCATTTAATTCATTATACTTATGTTGTTCTTCTTCTTCAATATCAAAATCGGCTTGTAGCCCTAACCAAAATTTAGAACTATTTCCAAAAAATCTAGAAAGTCTTAATGCTGTATCTGCTGTAATTCTTCTATTTCCTTTAATAATTTCTGATGTTCTGGTTTGGGGAATTCCAATTTCCTTAGAAAGCTTGTAAGCAGTTAGAGCTAAGGGTATTAAAAACTCTTGTAAGAGAATTTCTCCTGGATGAATATTTTTTAATCTTTCCATTTTTAACTTATATTAATGATAATCAACTAATTTCACTTCACTCGCATTTCCATTGTTCCACATAAAAATAATCCTCCATTGGTTATTCACCCTGATAGAATAAAATTCTTTTAAATCACCTTTCAGCTTTTCTAGTCTATTTGATGGAGGAATCATTAAATCACTAATGTTTTGAGAATTATTAAGCATTCTTAGTTTTCTTCTTGTAATTTCTTGAATTTCAATTGAAACGTCTTTAATTTTTTCTCCCTCCCAAATTTTTCTAGACTCTTTGTTTGCAAAAGATACTATCATTTAAAAACTTTCAATTACTTACGCCAAAAGTAAGTATATTATTATAAGAATCCAAAAAAATTTCACCCAACTTTAGTTATATCCCATACTCAAGCCAACATCACCTTTTACAACCAAACTTACTGATGCGGTATCTTTACTGGAATTTTGGATGATAAATGCCGTATTCCGCTCAACTTTTACCTTTTCTTGTTCGTTGGGTTTGATGTCTACAAAAGAATGTCGGCCCCCATCAATTGGAGCGCGGTGCACCTGAATGGTGTTGGTGGAAAGATTTCTGATTTTAACTGAGAACTTACCATGTTCGTTATTTCCCAGCACAAAACTTTCCTGAGGTTTTATGGTGGTAGTAGAATGCAATGTATTGAAAATACGACAAGAAGAAATGAACATTAATAGAATGGAAGCAAAAAGTAAGTTTTTCATAAGTTGGTTTTTGTAATTTGTTGGGACAAAGTTGATGACTTACTATGAATGAATCGCTTCAAATTACGATTTGAGACCAATTAAAAATGCAAAGCTGCGCGAAGGATTGAGGCAAATAGCTCCCAACTTTTTTCTAGTTGGGACTATGGCCGATAGCCTGATCCGAATAACGTAAAGAATGTTTAATAAGAATGCACAAATGAGGGGCGCGCCCAAATAAAATTTAAAATAAGTCTATAAAAAACGGATTAGTTTTGTGGCCAAAATTATTGGAATATGCTTGCTGAAATTATTACGATTGGTGATGAAATATTGATTGGTCAAATTGTAGACACCAATTCGGCCTGGATGGCGCAGGAGCTGAACAAAATTGGTATAAAGGTGAAGCAAATAACATCGGTTTCTGACGATGAATTGCATATTTTGAATGCGCTGAAGGAGGCAGAAAACAGGGCGCGCGTGGTACTGATTACTGGCGGCTTAGGCCCAACTAAAGATGATATTACCAAAAAAACTTTGGCAAAGTATTTTAATTGCGGAATGGTGTTTAATGCCGCTCAATTTGAACAGGTTACGCGTATTTTTAAAAGCTTTGGAAGGGAAGTTACGCCAATAAATAAACTGCAAGCGGAAGTGCCTGAAGCTTGCACTTGCATTGTAAATAAAAACGGTACTGCTCCGGGTATGTGGTTCGAAAAGGGGGAAACGATATTTGTATCGATGCCTGGTGTGCCTTATGAAATGAAGGGAATGATGAGCCATGATATCTTGCCTTTGTTGCGCAAAATACTACACACACCAACAATTTTACACCGCACATTTTTAACACAAGGTGTGGGCGAAAGCATGCTGGCGCAATGGATTGAAGAATGGGAAGATGCATTGCCTGCGCATATAAAATTGGCGTATTTGCCAAGTCCAGGAATGGTGCGTTTACGTTTAAGTGCTACTGGAGAAGATGCTGGGATTTTGGAAAATGAAGTAGCAGCATTAGCGGTAAAATTATATGAGTTGGTTGGTGAACATATTTATGGAGAAGGGGAAATTACCTTGCCTCAGCTAATTCAAGATTGGTTTATAAAAAACAAGAAAACTTTGGCCTTGGCAGAAAGTTGCACTGGAGGAAATATAGCGCATTTGTTGACTTCTGTGGCTGGTTGCTCTGAATATTTTGAAGGAGGATTTGTGAGTTATAGTAATGCTATGAAGATTGCTCAATTAAATGTGGCTGCGAATTTAATTGATTTGCATGGTGTGGTGAGCGAAGAGGTAGCTATTGCAATGGCGGAAGGTACGAGGCTTGAATTAAAAACCGATTTTGCACTTTCGGTAACTGGCATTGCCGGGCCAGATGGAGGAAGCGAAGAAAAACCAGTTGGCACAGTTTGGGTAGGAATTTCAGGCCCGGAAGGAACATTTGCCAAACATTTTAGGTTTAGCACAGACCGCAACAGAAATATTACACATGCATCTTTGAGTGCATTGAATTTGTTGAGAAAAGCGGTATTAAAAAACTAATTTTTAAGATCGGCACGGCCGCGATACTCGGTAACTAAATCGTCGGCAATAATGGTAATGGTATACTCTGTTTCAATATAACCATCGTAGGTAAGTTTGAATTTCCCTTCTATTTTTCTTCCCGGGCCAAAAGGTTGAGGGTCGAAGATAATTCCAGCAGGAGCAGAGTCGGCATCAATGGTGTCTTGTGGAATCCCGTTTTCAGTGTACCAAAAGAAACGCACTTTGGATTTATTGAGATTTACTAAACGGATATCGAGTGTGCGTATGGTATCTGGTTCGTAAACATCTTCACTTATTTTAATAGAATCTTTGGCTGTCCAAATTCCTATGAAGGGGTCTGTATTGTATTTGCAATTGCCATCGTCTGATTCTGCTTTATCGTCGAAATTGCGGGCGTTGATATCTGTACAACCTGTTTTGTCGCATGAGTCAAACACAACTGATATAAGTAAAAGAAATAATAAAGATTTTAGTCTCCAAAACATGCCGCAAAAGTAATATTTTAATTGATTGGGAGATGTAAAACGCTTAACAACAATTCATATTGCTTATTATCAATTAAATGTAAAGTTAACTTCGTTGTTTTTTATATGCTACTTCTTTCTAATTTTGCAGCCGAATATTCAAAAACAAAAAAAACATGAAAAAAGTAACATTATCTGTGTTAGCAGCAAGCCTATTGTTGTTAGCATCTTGCGGAGGTGGAAACGCTGAAGCTGAAAAATTAAAAGCTGATTCTATTGCTGCTGCTGCAAAAGCTGATTCTATTGCACAAGCTGAAGCTGCTGCTGCTGAAGCTGCAATGGCTGCTGAAAAAGCAACTGCTGATTCATTGGCCGCAATTGCAAAAGCTGATTCTATTGCTGCTGCTAACGCACCAAAAGGAAGCAAAAAGGTAACTACAACAAAAACTGTAGAAACTAAAAAAGAGGAGCCTGTTAAAAAAGGTGGAATGAAAGAAGGAATGGGAGGTAGCACTACTCCAACTGAACAAAAATCTGGTGATAAGCCTGTTAAAAAAGGTGGAATGAAAGAAGGCTTGAAATAAGCTAAAATAGCCATTAAAAAGCAAAAGGCTGTCTAATTTTAATAGACAGCCTTTTTTTGTTTCAGAAATCAGAAACATTTAAAATTTTAAAACTTAATTATTAAACTTAGAGTTTTAAAAACCAAACATTGGTTTGCTTAATTATTAAATACTTCCTAGATTTAATATAATGAGAATTTATGTTCAGTCATTGCTTATAAAAAGTAAATCGTTTTAAACTCAATATTGATAAAAAATTATTTAGAAGCAAGGTTTCTAAATCTAATTCTTGGTGAAGCAGGTAAAAAAAAGGAGTTGCATGAAAATGCAACTCCTTTATTAAAAAATCAAGTATGTCTAATTATTGACGAGTACCGTTTAAAGTAAAAACACAAGTTTCAGGAATTGAACCGTCAAACTCATTAATTGTTACGTTTAATGCGTTTCCAGCAACATTTCCATTACCAGTATAGGCAAAACCAGAAACAGTTTGGTTATCAATTGTGAAACCTCCACCAGAAACTGTACAAGTTAAAGATGTTCCGCTGAATGTAATGACAATTTTGTTTGTAGCAACAGTGCTTTCAGCAATTGTAAATGTAACTCCTGTAACAGCATTAGTCCCAGTTACCCCGCAATTAACAGTTCCGCTTACGCTATATGAGCCTAAAAGTGCTTCTCTTTCGAATGTGCAAGTACCATCATCATTATCTGCTTTATCGTCGTAATTAGTAGCAGTTGAATCTGTACAACCATCTTTTTTACAGCTAGTGTAAGAAACAGATACAAAGCCCATCATTAAGGCCATAGCTCCAATCTTAGTAAATTGAGATAAATTCATTAAAATGTTTTTCATGTTTTTAAGTTTTTTATTGTTTTCGGTGGCAAAAGTAAACGAAAACTTTATCATTTGAAAATTTTCGTAATTATTTGATTTGCATAATTATATACATTAACTATGTAAAGTTCTCTTGTTCAACATTAGCAAATTTTAACTTATTTTAACAAAATACAAAGCAAACCCACCAAAACATGTTAATTTGATGCTTTTTGCACCTCTATAATCCTTTTTTCACAAATATATTTCACAGAATCACAAAAAAAACATAAATATTATTGCATTGAATATCAAATTATTAGCCCAATAATCACAAATAATTTTAACATTTTTTATGAAATAGCTTGGATTTTTTAAGATTTTTTTAACTTTGTGCCCTTGTAAACTCAAAAAAAAACAAAACGAAAATGAAAAAAGTAACATTCGCTATCCTTACAGTTGGTATCGCTGTATTAGCATCTTGTGGAGGTGGAAACGCTGAAGCTGAAAAAGCAAAAGCTGATTCTATCGCTGCTGCTGCAACTACAGATTCAATTGCTAAAGCGGAAGCTGAAGCTGCTGCTGCTGCTGCTGCTGCAATGCCTGATACAACTGTTAAAGTTGATACAACTATTGCACCTGCAAAATAATTTTAAAGTTTCTTTAAAAGGAAAAGCTCAATCGAAAGATTGGGCTTTTTTTGTGTGTAAAAATTTGGGTAATACTCATTTTTTCAACCTTTTTCCAGATAAAAGGGCTTTTGCACTTAGTTCAGTAATTACTTTTTTACCCGTTTTAGCTTCTAGTTCCTTCATTGCCACTTTTGCAACATTGCCACCTTGAGCAGCTATTACTTTGCTTTCTTCATAATCTTTTGGATTTATTGCCTGAGAAATTTCTTTTGAATTTAAAATTGGTAATATTGCTCTAAAGCCCTATCAATAGTTATTTCAGGATCTTGCATTTCATCTAATCTTTCTGCAGCTATTTGGGCCAACCAGTTTTTAAATGGTTCTGCTTTGGGACTCGGTATAGATTGTATGAGGTGAAAAAGTTGTTCCGTATCGGCAACGTCTGTTAACCTTAATTTCCCATCTTCGGACACCATTTTCAAACGTCCGATATTTTCGGACAGTTCACTTCCCTCCTTTTGAAGTTTTGTTTTAAGATCACTCCAATACTTTCTTGGTCTTTCACTATCTGTTAAAATTCTAATAACATCTATAATTGAAATATTCCACTTTTCTAATTCTGCATCCCATGAAGTCCTTATCTTTTTGTCTTCAAATAATTTTATATCATTTTGAATATTCATTTTTCTAAAATTTATAATAACATCAAAATACTATAAAACATAAGCTCTATTCACTCAATCACTTTAAATTTTCTTCACCATTGCTGTTAATAATTATCTCTACCCACAATTATCACAACCTCCCCAATGGTTTTTTTTAGCCTTCCCATTGCCTCTGAAATGCCTATACAACCAATAAACCGAACCTACAACGCATATTAAAACTAGGAGCTCTTGCATGTGGCGCAAGTTACAATTTATAATACTTTTGCCGCTACAATTCAAAAACGTACAATGCAACTCCAGTTTTCAAGGAAAGATAAATCCGATTCCGAACTCCTACACATATACAAAACATTGCTCCTCCCAAGAATGATTGAGGAGAAAATGCTTAACCTCCTTAGACAAGGTCAAATTTCTAAATGGTTTTCAGGAATTGGTCAAGAAGCAATTTCTGTAGGAACTGTTCTCGCAATGGAAACTGATGAATATATTCTGCCAATGCACCGTAACCTAGGAATATTCACCGGCCGCGGAATGCCTTTTCACCAACTTTTTACCCAATGGCAAGGAAAATTTAATGGCTTTTCAAAAGGGCGTGAACGCTCTTTCCACTTCGGAGCCAATGAATACCATATTGTTGGGATGATTTCTCACCTTGGTCCACAAATGGGCGTAGCAGATGGAATTGCACTCGCACATCAACTTAAAAAAACCAATAAGATAACTGCGGTTTTTACTGGGGATGGCGGAACTTCTCAAGGAGATTTTCACGAATCTGTAAACGTTGCTGCAGTTTGGGATTTACCCGTAATTTTTATCATTGAAAATAACGGCTATGGACTTTCTACGCCGTCTAATGAACAGTTTCGCTTTAATTCATTTACTGAGAAAGGTCCTGGATATGGAATCCCTGCGCGACAAGTAGATGGAAATAATATTTTGGAAGTTCTCGATGCTATTCGAGAAATTCGCGCAGACATGCAACAAAACCAAAGACCTTGGCTATTAGAATGCATGACTTTCCGCATGCGTGGACATGAAGAAGCTTCTGGAACTAAATACGTGCCTCAGGAACTCTTCGACATTTGGGCGAAGAAAGACCCGATAAGCAATTATGAAGCTTTCTTGCTTAATGAAAAAGTGTTATCTCCTGAAAAAATCACTGAAATAAGAGCTGAATTCAAAAAATACATAGAAGAAGGTGTGGCTGCAACGTTTGCAGAACCAGAAATTATTCCTGATACTGCATTTGAACTCAACGATGTGTACGCTCCCCATCATTTCATCCCAACACTTCCTGCCTCTGATAAAAAAACTGAAAAGCGCCTAATAGATGCCATTTCCGATGGTTTGGCTTTGGCCATGGAAAAACATCCTGAGCTCATCTTAATGGGCCAAGACATTGCCGAATATGGTGGTGTTTTCAAAATAACAGATGGTTTTGTTGAACGGTTTGGAAAAAATCGTGTGCGAAATACACCATTATGCGAAGCAGCTATTCTTGGAACTGGCCTCGGTCTATCTATCAATGGCATGAAAGCAATGGTAGAAATGCAGTTCGCCGATTTTGTAACTGAAGGCTTCAATCAAATCATCAACAACCTCGCAAAAAGTCATTACCGCTGGGGACAAAATGCAGATGTGGTTGTAAGAATGCCAACAGGGGCAGGTGTTGCAGCTGGTCCATTTCACAGCCAGAGCAATGAAGCATGGTTTACCCACACACCTGGTTTAAAAGTAGTGTATCCCGCGTTTCCTTCAGATGCCAAAGGATTACTTTTAGCGTCTTTCGAAGACCCAAATCCTGTTTTATTCTTCGAACATAAAGCCTTGTACAGAAGCTATGCAGAAGAAGTAAGCAACGATTATTACACCATAGAAATTGGAAAAGCAAATCTGTTGAAAAAGGGAAAAGCTTTGAGCATCATCACTTACGGTTTTGGTGTACACTGGGCACTAGAAATTTTGGCCAAACACCCAGAAATTGATGCTGACTTGCTCGATTTACGCACTTTATTGCCACTCGACGAAGCAGCCGTTTTTGAAACTGCTCGCAAAACTGGAAAAGTCATTATTTTACATGAAGACTGTCTCACCGGTGGTTTTGGTGGAGAATTAGCTGCCCGTATTTCTGAAAATTGCTTCGAAAGTTTAGATGCTCCTGTTATGCGTGCTGCTAGTTTAGATACTCCTGTGCCATTTTCTTCTGTGTTAGAACAAAATTTTCTTCCAAAAAAACGTTTCGAAGAAAAACTACTTCAACTCTTTAATTACTAAGTATGGACATTCTACAAGTAGAGAAACTCAAAAAGCAGTACGGAAAACTTGTTGCTGTAAATGAAGTTAGCTTTACTGTTAAAAAAGGCAGTGTTTTCGGACTTCTTGGCCCCAATGGAAGTGGCAAAACAACCATGCTCTGTTGCTTAATGGGAATCTTAAATGCCGATTCCGGCCAATATTCCTGGCTCAACGGCACAGATGAAACTGAAGCAAGAAAAAAAATCGGAGCATTAATAGAAACGCCTAATTTCTATCCATACTTAAGCGCCGAAAAAAATCTTGAAATTGTTGCACTTATCAAACAACAAGGCAAAGACAGAATAGAAACGGTTTTAAAAGAAGTAGGCCTTTTTGAACGCCGCACTTCCGCTTTCAAAACATTTTCTTTGGGCATGAAACAGCGGCTCGCCATCGCTTCTGCACTTTTAACAAATCCAGAAATTCTGGTACTCGACGAACCTACCAATGGACTCGATCCACAAGGAATTAATGAAATAAGGCAAATCATTCTCCAACAAAGTAAAGCGGGCAAAACCATCATTCTGGCTTCTCACCTACTCAACGAAGTAGAAAAAGTTTGTACCGATGTAGTAATCCTTAAAAAAGGAAATGTGCTGGCAAGTGGCACAGTGAGCAGTTTGCTAAAACAAACAAATCAAATTGAAATTGCAGCAAATAACAACGATGCATTATTGCTTGCTTTACAATCAATTCCTAATGTAATAAGTGCTTCCTTCAACAAGCAGCAACGCATTACAGCTGAATTAGAAAAAGGATTTTCTGCTGCAGAATTAAACGCCGCATTATTTGCCAAAAATATCAGCATCAGTCATTTACAACAAGTTAATACCGACCTCGAAAGTGAATTCTTAAAATTAGTAAACCAATGAAAAGGCTCCTCCAAATAGAATGGCTCAAACTAGCCTCCTACCGCACTTTTTATGTGTTTACAATTGCTTACGCACTGCTAATTTTAGGTGTTTATTATGGTTTCGATAAGCTTATTACCATTGGTATTCTCGATCTTTCTATAGTGTACAAATTTCCTAAAGTATGGTATTATGCAGCCTATGTAGGAACCTGGTTTGCTCCAGTACTTTGTTTGCTCATCATAAATTTAGTAGCCAACGAATTCAGCTTCAAAACACTCCGTCAACATATTATAGATGGATTAACAAGAGAGCAAGTGTTGTATGCTAAACTATTTTTAGCAGCAGCATTAAGTATTGCAGGTGGTCTTGTTGCAGGTTTAACAGGTTTAATTGTAGGTCTTATAAAAAGCGGCGCAGGAATAGATGGCGCCATATTTCAAAACCTCGATTATTTGCTAAGACTCATCTGGATGACATTCGGCCTTCAAACTGCTGCCATTCTTATTACACTTTTGGTAAAACGTTCTGCACTCTCCATCTTGGTTTTCCTAGGTTTTATGTGGATTATTGAACCACTCGTAGGCAATATCTGGCTCAAAGACCTATATCCATATTTTCCCTTAAACGCATTCGATAACATTGTTGCCTCTCCCATTTCTATTGACCCTCCAAGCTTTGGTATGCAAAGTACACCAATTGGAGTAATGGTTGCAGCTATTATTTACCCATTCATTTATATAGCTACTTCCATTTATATCATAAAGAAAAAAGACTATTAATGTTGGGCGCTCCGTAGCAAGTTTTCAAAGCTGCACCTTTCTTAAATTTGAACAATATGCTGGCCTTAGCCTAACGAGCGGCATTTTAACTATCTTTGTTTAGGTAGAAATTCAAATGAGACAAAGAATTTACATAGACACTTCCATTGTTGGCGGTTACTTTGACGAAGAATTTAAAGAAGCAACAATAAAGCTTTTTGAACGTCTCAACAACAATGAAATAATTTTTGTAGTTTCTGATCTTCTTGACCTTGAATTAATAAAAGCCCCTCAAAAAGTTAGAGAACACTTATTAAATTTTTCTTCCGACAAATTTCAAAGAGTGGAGCTAACCGAAGAAGCCATTAATCTTGCAAATGCATACATAAACGAGAAAGTAGTCGGTAAAACAAGTTTGGAAGATTGTCGTCATATTGCTTTAGCGACTATTCACAAAGTTGATGTTTTAGCAAGCTGGAATTTTAAACACATTGTGAATCTTAGCAGAATTAAAGGCTACAATTCTGTTAACTTAAAACTAGGATATTCAATGATTGAAATAAGAAGCCCTAAAGACTTAGTAAATTATGGAAACGAATAAAAAAGACCAAACTGCACAACAAGCTGGAAAACAGTTTGACGCTGTAAACATGATGAGAGAAATAAGAGAAGAGATTAGTGCTGAAACTCAAAATATGACTTTTGAAGAATTAAAAGCATATATCAAAAAACAACTTGCTGACAATAAATCAAAACTTATTGGACAATAAGAAATTTGTATACTGGGCGCTCCGCCGCATTTCTTCGCAAAAAACACCTCCTCAAATTTAACTTCTGTTTTACAATTACAATCGAGGGGCGTCCCGTATTCGCCCATACTGCCTTCGTTCCTCAGGCGGTATTTGGCTCATCCGGTAGCGCAACATATCGATTTCAATCTTACTTTTGCCGTTCATATTTTACTTTTTTAAAATTGAACCATTCTTAACATTTCAACTAGTAAGGCCGTTCAAAAAAACCATTATGAAAACCATCCATTCTTTCACTTTAGCAGCAATTACTTGCTTTATTTACTTAATTTCTCCCACAATTGTAAATGCTCAGTGGTGCAATTCCACACCTTTTGTTGGTACCTTCAACGATATTGCATTTCCCGACCAATTTACTGGTTATGCTTGCGGACCAGCTGGTGGCATTGGCAATTGCTCCCTTAACAGCAGTATCCATAAAACCATGGACGGTGGTAAAAATTGGGTAAGACTCAATACTGGCGTAAACAATGCCATGAATAAATTATATTTTCTCGATGCATATACAGGCTGGGCTTTAGGGGCAAGCAGCACTTTACTTAAAACAACAGATGGGGGCATGTCATGGGTTTCTCAAACTACTGGAGTAGGTACTGGGCTTAATGATTTTACTTTCCCAAATGCAAATACAGGTTTCCTGGTTGGCCAAAATGGAATGTTAAGAAAATCTACCAATGGCGGTAGCACTTGGCAAACCATTGCTTCTGGTGTTACGGGAACTATAAATGGTGTTTCGTTTATAGATGCAAACACAGGTTTCTTTGCAGCCAGCAATGGAGTAATTCGTAAAACTACCAACGGAGGAACTTCCTGGCAAACCGTTTACACTGGAACAGAATTTTTAAAAGACATTCATTTCTTAGATGCCAATAACGGTATTGCCATGAGCGTTACCAGATTTTTAATTACAAGTAATGGTGGTAGTTCATGGACACCAATAGATACTGACCCTTCACACATATTATTGCGCATGCAACTCATAAATAACAGTTTAGGTTTCGCGCTCAACGATGCCAATCAACTTTTAAAAACAACCAATAATGGCCTTACTTGGTCCACAACAGATATTCCTAGCGGATATAACCTAAGTTGTTTATACATGTTAAACCAACAAAAGGGCTATTTTGGAGCAAACATTGGTCAAATAGTAATCACCGAAGACGGTGGAAACACCATTTTTGGTTTAACCTCAGGCCTAATCGGACGTATAGAGAATCTTCATTTTAGAAATCGTACTCAAGGCATTCTTGTAAGTGGTAATGGAGGAATTTTAAATACGCAAAACGCTGGACTTACATTCGGAAAACGAGAAAGTGGCACAACTGCGAACCTACTCTCAGTGCAGTGGCTTACAGATACTTCAGCGCTAGTTGTTGGAGATTCTGGCGTTGTGCTCAAAACTACAGATGCAGGTTTGTCTTTTAATCGCATTCAAACTTCATTTACCAATACAATAACTGACCTTTGGGCAGTAGACTCATTATACGCTTACGCAGCCTTAGGAAATGGAAGAGTTCTAAAAACTATAGATGCAGGTGAAACCTGGACCTTTCAAACCACTGTAGCCATCGTTCCTTTTTATGGTATACATTTCCTTAACAGAAACGTAGGAATGGTAGTAGGTGACAACGAAATTTACAAAACTAGCAATGGAGGAGCTTCTTGGATTCCTTGCAATACAGGAATTCCTTTAAACGGCGATTTATCTGAAGTGTGGGTCATTTCTCCTTCCATTGCTTATGCTGTAGGAGGTTTTGGCAAATTATATAAAACAATTAACGGAGGTACCCTTTGGGAGCCAGTATTTCCTGCCGATAATTCAAATGCAGAAATTTCAGAAATGCAGTTTTTTAGCGAAGACACAGCATATTTTTCCAGATTAACAAGCCAATACCTAACCATCAACGGCGGGGTAAACATTAGCGCTGCAAGCACAGCATGCCTTGCTAACAACGGCGGTATGAATACCATTCACTTACCAGAAAGAGATTGGGGGTTTTCGGGCGGTGGTCTTAATGGAGTATTTCATTCATGGCAGCAGCTCGGTATTTACAGAACTTACCTGCAAGACAGCACTTTTTGCACTGGTTCAAAATTATTAGTAGGCTACAATGCTTCAGGATTATTCCTTAACACACATACATTTACCGCCCAAATAAGCGACAATACAGGCAGTTTTGCCAATCCAACAAATATTGGAAGCCTCGTTTTACCAACGCCACATACCATTCCGGCTGGCATTATAACTTGCACACTTCCTGCAAATTTAACTGGAACTGGTTATAGAATTCGTGTTGTCTGCGATAATCCTGCTTTGATTGGGCCTGATAATGGCTACGATATCACAATTGCAAGTAATTTCCAGCATTCTGTAAATATTGCTTCCCCAAACCAGGAAATAGATTGTTCTAGTAATTTTCTAAACCTAACTGCAGCAGGAACTGCACTTGGTTTAAATCCATCTTTCGTTTGGAGATTAAATGGCAGCATTGTTCCATCTTCAGGAAATCAAGTTTCACTTACAGACCTAAATGGTGTTTCAGAAATAGTTGTTCAAGCACAAAGTTCATTGCTTTGCGCAACAACACTTTTTACAACTGATACGCTCGTTTTTACTTTAGGAGATGGTCCCGAAGTGTTTGCAGGTAGCGATACCACCATTTGTATCGGTGAAACATTAAACCTTGGAGAAGCCTCCAATTTAACTGCTTCCTGGTTTCCAACTGATAACTTAAGTGCTCCAAATTCGCCTGTCACAGTGGCAAGCCCGCAAGAAACTGTTGCTTACATTCTTACTTTAACAGATTTAAACGGATGCGCTGGGAAAGACACTGTAAACATTACAGTAAACTCATTGCCCACAATTCCAGTAATCACAGAAAGCGCAGGTTACCTAATTATAAATGCAACAGCTGGAAATGAAACAACATGGTTCCTCAATGGAGAAATTATCCCCGACGAAACAAACGATTCGCTACTCATTTTTTCTTTCGGAACATATACATCCACAGTTTCTGACGAAATTGGCTGTAGCAGCACTTCTGCTGAATATGAAGTTTCAAGTGTTTCTAATCAAGCATCAAATCAAAGTATTAAAGATTTCAATATAATTCAACAAAACAACACATTGATTTTAAACGGATTAGGCAATTTCTCAACTGGAAATGTTTTCATTTACGACATCAGTGGCAGAATAGTTTACACTGCTGCTTTAGCAGCTAAAAATGGTACGGCGAATATTTCTTTACCTCAACTTATTGAAGGAATTTACTTTATTTCAGTTGGCACACCAACACAACAATTAGTAAAAAAAGTGCTACTTTCAAATTAAAGAAAAACTATATTTAACTGCCGAGTCTTTTCTTGGTTTAGACATTCTGACACACAAAAGCCTCATATCCTTGTTGTATTGGGAACTTATACTGTTCAAATTGTCATAAAAATACTAAAGGAACAATTCTTGAAAATGGGGCGCTGCTATTGATGATTTTGCGTACTTTTGCGCCCCGTCATCAGACACTTCAAATCAAAATATCATGATAAAATCAATTGCCGGATTGTTTGGAAAATTATTCGGAAGCAAGGCAGAAACTGATTTAAAAGAAATAAAACCATTATTGGATAAAACTATTGCGGTTTATCCTCAAATGGCCAACCTCAGCAATGATGAATTACGCGCTAAGACAATAAATTTTAGAGCTTTGATTCAAACGCGCATTGAGAATGAAAAGCAAGAAATTGCAGATATTCAAGCAAAAATTAATGCCGACCCGAACATGGACTTCATGCAAAAAGAAGCTATGTTTGAAACAATCGATAAAATTAAAAAGAAGATAACCAATGAAATTGATGTGGTTTTGACTGAAATTTTACCGGAAGTGTTTGCGGTTGTGCGCGAAACTGCTCGTCGTTTCAAAGAAAATTCAAGTATCGAAGTTACGGCGACAGAGCTCGATAAATTATTAGCTGCCAAAAATTCCCATATTAAAATTGAAGGCAATAAAGCAATTTTTGCCAACAGCTGGTCGGCTGCAGGAAACATGGTGACTTGGGACATGGTGCACTATGATGTGCAGTTGATTGGTGGTATCATGTTACACAAGGGCAAAATCTCTGAGATGGCAACTGGTGAAGGTAAAACTTTGGTAGCCACTTTACCTGTATTCTTAAATGCACTTTCAGGTGAGGGTGTTCACATTGTAACTGTAAACGATTACTTAGCACGTCGTGACTCTGAATGGATGGGGCCACTCTATGAATTCCATGGTTTGCGTGTAGATTGTATTGACAAACACCAGCCAAATTCTGATGAACGCAGAAATGCATATGCCGCAGAAATTACTTTTGGAACAAACAACGAATTTGGTTTCGATTATTTGAGAGATAACATGGCACGCAGCCCAGAAGATTTGGTGCAACGCGGACACAATTTCGCAATTGTTGATGAGGTCGATTCTGTTTTGATTGATGATGCAAGGACCCCATTAATCATTTCTGGTCCTACACCAAAAGGCGATAACCAAGAATTTTTAGCATTAAAACCCAGGGTTGAGAAATTAGTGAACGCCCAGAAAGCATACATCAATACTGCCTTATCTGAGGCAAAGAAAACATTTGGTAACAACGAGAAAGATGCTGGTATGGCATTACTACGTGCTCACAGAGGTTTGCCAAAAAACAAGGCTTTAATTAAATTCTTAAGTGAACCTGGGGTAAAAGCATTAATGCTGAAAACAGAAAACCAATACATGCAAGACCAAGGACGTGAAATGTTTAAAGTCGACCATGAGTTGTTTTTTGTGATTGACGAGAAAAATAACTCAATTGAGCTTACTGAAAAAGGTATTGAACTAATCACTGGAGTGAGTGAAGACCCTCATTTCTTTGTAATGCCCGACGTTGGAAATGAAATTGCCGTAATTGAAAAATCAGTAATTGGTGTTGACGAAAAACGTGAAAAGAAAGACGTGCTCATGCGCGATTTCGCCATTAAATCTGAGAGAATTCATACCATTAACCAATTGTTAAAAGCATACGCCCTATTCGAAATGGATGTGGAATATGTGGTAATGGATGGAAAAGTAAAAATTGTAGATGAACAAACTGGTCGTATTCTAGATGGTCGTCGCTATAGCGATGGCTTGCATCAAGCCATTGAAGCTAAAGAAAACGTAACTATCGAAGATGCCACACAAACTTATGCTACTGTTACACTTCAGAATTATTTCAGAATGTATAACAAATTAGCTGGTATGACTGGTACTGCAGAAACAGAAGCTGGTGAGTTTTGGGATATTTACAAGTTAGATGTTGCCGTAATTCCTACAAACAGAAGCATTACCAGAAAAGACCACCAAGATTTAGTATACAAAACAAAACGCGAAAAGTACAATGCTGTTATTGAACAAATCGTAGAAGAAACTACTAAAGGTCGTCCAGTATTAGTTGGTACAACTTCAGTTGAAATTTCTGAGTTGCTCAGCAGAACCTTAAAACTAAAAGGTATCAAACACAATGTATTAAATGCAAAATTACACCAACGTGAGGCTGATATTGTTGCAGAAGCAGGTATGGCAGGAACGGTTACCATTGCTACAAACATGGCTGGTCGTGGTACCGACATTAAATTAGGTGCAGGTGTTAAAGAAGCTGGTGGTTTAGCCATTATTGGTACTGAACGTCATGAAAGCCGTCGTGTCGACAGACAGTTGCGCGGTCGTGCCGGTCGTCAAGGTGACCCAGGTTCTTCTCAATTCTTCGTTTCATTAGAAGACGATTTGATGCGTCTTTTTGGTTCCGAAAGAATTTCTAAGGTCATGGACCGTCTTGGAATGAAAGAAGGTGAAGTTATTCAAAGTGGAATGATTACCAATTCCATCGAACGCGCGCAGCGTAAAGTGGAAGAAAACAATTTCGGAATTCGTAAGCGTTTACTAGAATACGATAACGAAATGAATCGCCAGCGCGAGGTCGTATACAAACGCCGCAGAAATGCGTTGTATGGCGAAAGACTTGCTGTAGACATTGCTAATATGATGTTCGAAACCTGTGAGAACATTGTATCTGAATATCAAGATTTAAGAGATTTTGAAGGATTTAAGTTAGAAGTTATTCGCATACTTTCTTTAGATACTGCAATTACCCATGAAGATTTCCTAAAAAGTAAATCTGAAATTTTAGGAGAACAATTGTACAAAGAAGCGGAAGCATTTTACAGAAGAAAATCTGAGCATATTGCCGCAGTTGCTTTGCCAATCATTCGTCAAGTTTACGATACCCCCGGAAATACTTATATCAATATGATGATTCCGATTACTGATGGTCTAAAAGCTACTCAGATTATGGTTAATATGAAACGTGCTGCTGAAACTGGTGGACGCGAAGTAGTAACCGCCATGGAACAATCTACAACACTCGCAATGATTGATGATGCCTGGAAAGAGCATTTGCGAGAAATGGACGAATTGAAGCAATCTGTTCAAAATGCAGTGTACGAGCAAAAAGATCCTTTATTGATTTATAAAATTGAATCTTTTAAATTGTTCCAGCAAATGTTAGGAACTGTTGGTAAAGAAATTACCGCATTTTTAATGAAAGGTAATTTACCAACACAAGACCCTAACGCTTCGCAACAAGCACCTGCTCCAAGAGTGGCCCTAAATGTTCCAAAAAAGCAACCTGCACCTCAATTAAAGTTAAGCCGCTCTGATGCACCACCTGCGTCTTTAAGAGAACCTTCTGCTAACGATAGCGACACTATTGTAAAACAACAGCCTGTTATAGCTGACCCAAAAATTGGTCGCAACGACCCATGTCCTTGCGGAAGCGGCAAAAAATATAAAGCTTGTCATGGGCTAACTGCAGAAAATTAATGCATGGAGATTCAAGAATTGCAGCAAACCGTTGATAATTGGATAAAAGAAAACGGAGTACGCTATTTTAATGAATTAACCAATACGGCTATTCTTACCGAAGAAGTAGGTGAAGTAGCCCGTATTATGTCTCGTAAATTTGGTGAACAATCTTTTAAAACTGGTGAAACAGGCGATAATTTAGGTGATGAATTGGCTGATGTAATGTTCGTGCTTGTTTGTATTGCCAATCAAACTGGAATTAACCTCCAAGAAGCAATTACTGCCAATTTAGAAAAGAAGTCCAATCGGGATAAAAACCGCCACAAGGAAAATAAAAAATTGCAATAACTTATTTGTAAGGCACTGCAATACAAGCAATACTCACCGAATTAGCTCCAGCATGCAGCAAATGTTGGGTGCAGGATTCTAAAGTTGCTCCCGTTGTTACAACATCATCTACCAGTAAAATATTCTTATTTGCAACTCTTCTATAATCTGTAACTTCAAATACAGATTCTACATTTTGCCATCTAGCAAATCTCGAACGCCTCGTTTGAGAACCCGTTGCATCTCTTTTTATTAATATATCATTTTCGTTGCTTGCCGACAATCTCTGGGAAAGACCTCTGGCAAAACTTTCACTTTGGTTATAGCCTCTAAGCCTCTGTTTATCTGGATGCAAAGGAACTGGAAGAATCAACTCCGAATCATTATAGTAATTACTTTCCTTCAATTCCTGACCATACAATTTTCCCATCTCCTCGCCTACTTCAGGAGCATTCTTATATTTCAATGCATAAATTAATTCTTGAACATTCCCATCTTTCCTAAAATACAAGAATGCTGCAGCAGCTTTTACAGGAGCACGCCCCCAAAATAATTGTTCCACCGGGTTTCCCTGATATAAATGAAAATTTGTTCTTGGAAAAGTATATCTGCAGGTTAAACAGATTACCGATTCTTTTCTTAATAGAACCTCGTTACAAGATGCGCAAATACGAGGAAAAAACAAATGTAATAATGAGTTAAACATAATAAATATCTAATTTTAATAATAATAATCATCCAAAATTAACCAAAACCTTTCTCAAATTGCAGCTCTCTTGCAAAAAAAAATATCTTTGCATGGCTTTTAATATTTCAATAACATTATGGAGAACAACACAGCATCAAACGAAAACCAAGAAAAAGAAAACAAAGGAAGAGGACTTATACTTATTCTATTTATTTTAATAGCATTATTAGCAGCTCTTTCGGGTTATCTATTTTTTGAATTAAGTGCTTTGAAAAAGGTAAAAGCAGAAGTAGAAAACCAAAAAATTGCTGCTGAAAAAGATACCGACGAATACCGCAACCAATTGCGTGACCTAACCGCAAAATATGATAGCTTAATGCAAGCGCACGAAGGCTTGCGTTCAGAATTAGAAACTGAAAGAGCTAAAGTCATAAAGCTCCTTGCTGATTATGAGGCTTTGAAAAAAGCAGGTGGATCAATGGATAGTCCAGGTGGAGCTTCTCTAAGAACCCGTTTAGAAGAACTACAAGCAACTTATGACGAAAGCGAAGGTGTTATTTTAGAACTTAAGGCTAAAAATCAGGAACTTACAAACGAAAACTTCCGTGCTACCAAGCAGCTAGAAGAAACCAATCTTCAAAATGGAAAACTTACCAGCGAAAATAGCAAACTAAATAAAACAGTTGAAATTGCAAAAAGGTTAAAAACCTATGAAGTTTATGCCGACGCAGTAAAAGTTTCTGGCGGGGGTAAAAAAGAAAAGGCAACAGAAAAAGCAAGCAAAGCCAATCGCTTACGTGTTTGCTTTACAGTGCTAGACAATCAACTTGCTGATAAACAAGAAAAAAGCGTATATGTAGTAATCAAAGACGTAGACAAAAAAACATTTACTACAGGCGACAAATCTAAAATTACATTATTAAATGGTGATGAAATTCCTTTCAGTATTAAAAAAGAAATTTTCTATGACAATAAGGTAATGCAGCTTTGCTTGAATTGGGAAGTAAGCCAAACTGAGCCACTTAAGCCAGGAAAATACACTGTAGAAATTTATGCAGAAGGCGTTCAAATTGGCCAAACCGACTTTGAACTAAAATAGTAAACAAAATCTATATTGATATAGAAAAGCCACTTCAATAGGTGGCTTTTTTGTTTTTGGGGGCCAACCGCGCTATCGCCCATAGTCTTTGTTTTACAAACAAAGAGCTATTTGGCTCTATCGCTGGCCCACTTCGACAAGCTCAGTGACCACACTTGCACAAGCTCAGTGACCTCAATGCCACAACCTCTGTGTACTCAGTACTAAAAAATGAGAGAAGCGAAAAAAACTCTGTGCCCTCACCTCGACAAGCTCAACCGCTCTTCAACAAACTCCGTGCACTTTGTGCTACAACCTCTTCGCTCTCAGTGCTAAAAATGAGCGAAGCGAAGAAAAAACCACCTCTATAGGCTCAGCAGCCTTATGACAATAAATGAACCTAGCGAAGAAAACCGCTGTGCCATCACTTCGACAAGCTCACTTCGACAAGCTCAGTGACCACAGTGACCACATTGACCATTGGGCTCTCTTTGTAAAAGTTGGACTCCGAAAACAAATTATTAGCAAGCAGTTTCAAAATCTAAAACTTTCTGCATTTTACTTCACAAAAATGAAGTACTTATTGATATCGTTGCATAATATCAATACAAACCAAACATATATCCAACCCTATAAACCAGCGGTCCACCATAAATTGTGCTTTCTGCTGATCCATCATCCGCTAAGTTAAATAAGAGAGATATTGTAAAATAAGAGTTGTTACCAGTTTTTTGTCTAAACCCAGCCCCAACTAAATAAGCTGGTGTCCACCTTCTACCTTGCATTAAATCAAATGTAAGAGGGTCATTATAAAAGTATTGGTTGCTAATCGTTTCTAACTCAGCTGCAAGAAATAACCCTGGTAACCTTTCAGGTGCTGGTAATATTCTTAAGAAACCTCTTGCTCCGTAGTAATGTGTTCGGTAAGATTGCCCCAAATATCTTTCAGAATAGAAAGTGTAGCTCGGCCCAATGCCAGCCGAAAAATAACTATTGATGTTATAACCAACGTATGGTGACAATTCTATCAAAGATCCAAAATTCGAAATACCTAATCGAAATGTGCTCCCAATAAAAATCTTGCTTTTTGTTGTTTCTCCAAATTCTGTTTGAGCTTCAATTCGTTTTGCGCTAAGAAGGATGATGGCGATTAGTGAGACAATGTATTTAGGTTTCATAAGTAATAACTAAAACAGAATTTATATAACGATGTAAATGTAATGTTTCGTGTAAAAATGATGTTAAACTTCCAGTAAATTTTACGAAATTTGATTTTAGCAAAATATAATTTTAACTTTGTCTGTTATCCTAATATTTAATATCACATGGAGTCAAACCCGCTGATCGATCAGTTACCACCTCACCTTAAACAGTTTATTAAAGATCAGCCCTATAATGACTATTCTGCCATCGACCAAGCCGTTTGGCGATATGTAATGAGGTTGAATGTAAACTACCTTAAGACTGTTGCCCACGAAAGTTATATGGATGGACTTGAAAAAACAGGATTAGAAGTGGACAATATTGCGCACATGTATGGCATGAACCGTATTTTGAAAGAAATCGGTTGGGCTGCTGTTGCTGTTGATGGATTCATTCCTCCATCAGCATTTATGGAGTTTCAAGCCTACAATGTGCTTGTAATCGCAGCGGATATTCGTCAACTTAAGCATATAGAATATACACCAGCACCAGATATCATTCACGAAGCAGCCGGTCATGCGCCAATAATCGCTGATCCTGAATATGCTGAATATCTTAGGTATTTTGGAGAGATAGGTTGTAAAGCACTAAGTTCAGCCAAAGATTATGAACTCTACGAAGCCATTCGTCACCTTTCAATCATCAAAGAATATCCTTTCACACCCCAAGAAAGTATTGATGAAGCCGAAAAAGCAATTGAAAACATACAATTGAACATGGGCGAGCCCAGCGAAATGGCATTAATAAGAAGATTGCATTGGTGGACAGTTGAATACGGACTTATTGGAACCCCAGAAAATCCCAAAATTTATGGTGCGGGTTTGCTGTCTTCTATTGGAGAAAGTAGTTCTTGCATGAAACCTGACGTAAAGAAAATACCATACACATTAGCTGCAATGAATGTTGAGTTCGATATTACAAAGCCTCAACCTCATTTATTTGTAACTCCAAGTTTTAAACACCTAACTAATGTTTTAGACCAGTTTGCAGATACTATGGCATTAAGAAAAGGAGGAACATATGGAATTCAAAAAGCAATTCAAAGCAAAAACTTGGCAACAGTAGTTTTAAGCTCTGGCTTGCAAATTTCAGGGACTTTTAACTTTGTTACTGCAGGTATAGATAACCAACCTGCTTATTTTACTACAAACTCTCCTACAGCATTAGCCTGCAATGATAGACAATGGTTCGACCAAGGAAAATCTCAATATAGAAACGGGTTTATTGGAATTTGTGGAAATCCAAATGGAATTCAAGGTTCGTTGGAGAATTATTCTATTTCAAAATTAAGTGAAATAGGTATAATTGAAGGACAAATCGCTGAGCTTAACTGGGATTCTGGTATTAAAGTGAAAGGAAAAGTTGCTAGTTTTAGACGAGCATTAAACGGAAACCTTCTATTAATAAAGTTTGATAATGCCGAAGTCACATTTAAGGAAGAAGTTCTTTACTCTGGAGATTCTTTTCAGTTAAGTATTGGACAAAGTGTTGATTCAATCTACAGCGGAGCCGCAGATAAAATTGCTTTCCACGACCTAGCAAAGATTCCTACAGAGCATACCTTTAAAGTAGTAGTCGATAAGTCACTAAAACGCCTTCAAGATTTATATGCCGATATCAGAGAAATTCGACAAGGAAAAAGAGAAATCGAGAAGTTGAAGCCAGTGTTTTCGAACCTAAAGAAGAATTATCCAGACGACTGGTTGCTTGTTTTAGAAGTTTATGAGTTGTGCATCGAAAAGAATCTGCCAAGTAATTTCATTATAGAAGTGTACGATTGGCTTCAAGATGTCAATAATAGAAACCCTCAGTACGATAAGCTAATTGAAAATGGACTTAGGCTGGTAGACAATAATAGCATGGTAACTGCATAGTTATGAAAGCAAATGTGATTATTGCAGGTGCAGGTAAAGGTATTGGCCTAGAACTTACACAATGGTTTTTAAAAAATGAATGTAGTGTTATTGCTATTAGCCGAAACATCACAAATTTAAAGCCCCAAGTCAATCTTAAAACTATCAAAGCCGATATAACTGAAGCAGAAGTCATAAAAAATAAGGTCAATTCAATAATTTCGTCTCAAACCAAAACTGATATACATATATATGTATATAATGCCGGCTTACTCATTAATAAACCCTTTTTAGAGTTAAGTTCAGACGACATGTTAAAGATGCTCACAGTTAATTTTCTTGCAGCATGCACCACCACTCAATCATTAATTCCTTGGTTGTTGGAAGCCAAACATGCACATGTGGTGTTCATTGGAAGCATGGGAGGTTTCCAAGGGAGCGTCAGATTCAAAGGCCTTTCAGTTTATAGCGCTACAAAATCTGCTCTTACTAGCATATCTGAAAGTCTAGCCGAAGAGTTTAAAGAAACAAATATTTGCTTTAATACGCTTGCTTTAGGAGCTGTTGATACCAAAATGCTACAAATTGCATTCCCTGAGTACAAGGCAAAAACAAGTCCTGAGAGTATTGCTTCATTTATTGGAAGCTTTGCTTTAGAGCAATTCATACACTTTAATGGAAAGGTAATACCAGTCGCATTAAACAAGCTATAAATTAAGTGTTTTGATTATCAGTAATTTATCACTTATTTTAAGATTTATATCATCATACACTTGCGCGTATCAAATTAATATCTACTTTTGCCGCCCCTTAGTTCTTTAAACGTCTGCTAAAAACAACCAAATAATCGTTGAAAAAATAAATGAAAAAAATCTTGTAAAAGATTTGGTAGTTTAAAAAACGATTGTACTTTTGTCGCCCTGTTCATTGAGGCCTGTCTCCAACTAAAAAATGTGCTGAAAAATAAAAAAAAATTATTTTTCAAAAACATTTGGAGATGTCAAAAAAGGTTGTAGTTTTGCAGCCCGTTTCTGAACAAGAAACACGCAGAAAAAAGAAATGATTTTTGCACGCAGATAGAAGAAATGAAATCTGCACGTTCTTTGAAAATATTGAGGAAGGAAAAATAAAATGAGTTTCACGAGTAGTTAAATACTCGAGAAGAATATCTGAGACATACTCCCGATGAATAATCGGGAAAACAATATCAAACTTACAATGGAGAGTTTGATCCTGGCTCAGGATGAACGCTAGCGGCAGGCTTAATACATGCAAGTCGAACGAGGTTTGGTAGCAATATCAAACTTAGTGGCGCACGGGTGCGTAACGCGTATGCAACTTGCCTTCAACTGGGAGATAGCCCCTCGAAAGAGGGATTAATACCCCATAGTAATCAGATATCGCATGGTAATTGGTTTAAAGCTACGGCGGTTGAAGATAGGCATGCGTGACATTAGCTAGTTGGTGAGGTAACGGCTCACCAAGGCTACGATGTCTAGGGGTTCTGAGAGGATGATCCCCCACACTGGTACTGAGACACGGACCAGACTCCTACGGGAGGCAGCAGTAAGGAATATTGGGCAATGGACGCAAGTCTGACCCAGCCATGCCGCGTGAAGGATGACGGCCCTATGGGTTGTAAACTTCTTTTGTACGGGAATAAACCCAGGTACGTGTACCTGGCTGAATGTACCGTAAGAATAAGGATCGGCTAACTCCGTGCCAGCAGCCGCGGTAATACGGAGGATCCAAGCGTTATCCGGATTCATTGGGTTTAAAGGGTGCGTAGGCGGATTTATAAGTCAGTGGTGAAAGCCTGTTGCTTAACAACAGAACTGCCATTGATACTGTAAGTCTTGAGTACATTTGATGTGGGCGGAATGTGTCATGTAGCGGTGAAATGCTTAGATATGACACAGAACACCGATTGCGAAGGCAGCTCACAAAACTGTAACTGACGCTGAGGCACGACAGCGTGGGGATCAAACAGGATTAGATACCCTGGTAGTCCACGCCGTAAACTATGATCACTCGATGTTGGCGATATACTGTCAGCGTCTAAGCTAAAGCATTAAGTGATCCACCTGGGGAGTACGGTCGCAAGATTGAAACTCAAAGGAATTGACGGGGGCCCGCACAAGCGGAGGAGCATGTGGTTTAATTCGATGATACGCGAGGAACCTTACCAGGGCTTGAAAGTTAGTGACCGCTGCCGAAAGGTGGCTTTCCTTCGGGACACGAAACTAGGTGCTGCATGGCTGTCGTCAGCTCGTGCCGTGAGGTGTTGGGTTAAGTCCCGCAACGAGCGCAACCCCTATTTTTAGTTGCCAGCGAGTAATGTCGGGGACTCTAAAGAAACTGCCCGCGTAAGCGTGGAGGAAGGTGGGGATGACGTCAAGTCAGCACGGCCCTTACGTCCTGGGCTACACACGTGCTACAATGGGTGAGACAGAGGGCTG
>Ga0247843_1001294_pt1 | contig 51910 bp, 50 predicted proteins | sample LaCruzMarch2017__FD_192420 | JGI IMG/M metagenome (GOLD analysis project Ga0247843, IMG submission 192420) | Freshwater microbial communities from meromictic Lake La Cruz, Castile-La Mancha, Spain - LaCruzMarch2017_8m | ecosystem: Environmental > Aquatic > Freshwater > Lake | place: Spain...
TAGGTCGCGCCGACCTCGTGCCGGCGTGATAGCCCACGATTTGAACCAGACACGACACCTCCCTTTCAATCCTCAATTCGACCGAGAGGTGCCCGGCCTGTGCCAGTCGCAGCCATAAGGTCTCGCCGCAGATCCAGAATTTTCACTTGATTCGAAACACCGCTATTCTTTCAGAGCTGCGCGCATTTCATTCACGCTGAGTAAGAAGCAGCGACAGGCGTTTGATCGCCAAACATGCTCCCGTTTCCACATTCACTTCCATGATCGCCCCGCACAACCGGACCGGGCCCTTGGCGATGGGAAAACGCGTGGGCATGCTGGATTTGAACCGCCACACGACCGACTCAATACTTCTGCCCAGCACGGATTCCTCCGGCCCGCACATACCGGCGTCGGTTAGGTAACCAGTGCCGCCTGGAAAAATCGTTTCATCCGCAGTCTGGACATGCGTGTGGGTGCCAAGCACCGCAGAAACCTTGCCATCAAGCATCCGCCCCATCGCGATTTTCTCACTCGTGGTTTCCGCGTGGAAATCCATGATGATCGGCCCGATCCCATCCGCCCGCAGCCGCTCAGCTTCCTGCTCTGCAGCGAGGTAAGGATTTTCCAAAGGCGGTTGAATAAACGAACGTCCCTGCGCCTGCATCACAGCCACCCGGCCTTTGGCGGTTTCCAACACCACGCTGCCATTTCCGGGAGTGCCTACCGGATAGTTCATCGGCCTCAGCAAGCGGGGTTCCGTCGGAAAATAATCGACGATTTCCGGCTGGTCCCAAACATGGTCGCCGGTGGTGATGACTGCCGCTCCGGCACGCAGCAAATCGATGGCGATCTTCGGTGTGATGCCTTTGCCTCCAGCGGAGTTTTCGCCGTTGACGATGATAAAATCGAGAGCCTCCGACTGTTTAAGGATCGGCAATTGCTCGATGACCGCCTTGCGGCCGGGCTCACCAACAATATCTCCAAGAAACAAGATGCGAATTGTGGACATGGTTCAATGGTTGCTTTGAAATCAAAGCTGCCCATAGAATCCACAGTCACCCGCCCGCCGACAACCCAATTCCCAGCATGTCACCTCTCCTCAAACGCGCACTTCCGCTGCTGATCGCGCTGTCGCTCCTTTTGCCGGTCGGGATTTACTTCGCCGTCAGACAGGTGCAAACTCCTAAGACGGCAAAGTCATCCGTCTCTCCCGCCCTCTTAGTGTTGGGAAAACCGCCGGATTGGACCACGCTTGAAAAGTTCCAAAACACCATCACTCGCGAGGATTTTGAACGCCTTCTCACCACTGTTTTCACCGTCGGAGAGGCATGGAAGGAGCTGATTGAGATCGATGAAACCGCCGCCCACATCCGCATCAACGGGCCACAAGATTCCGAAGTTTTCCACCTGCGTTTTGCCTCCCCCGCACACACCCAAGCCACTCCGCGAGATTGGAAATCCACCACCGATTTGCCCCCGGCACCACCCGGAAAACCGCTGGACGGCCTCCACATCGCCATCGACCCCGGCCACATCGGCGGCTCATGGGCGAAAATCGAAGCCCGCTGGTTTGTCGTCGGCGATGGCACTCCCGTCTGCGAGGGCGACATGACATTAAAAGTCGCCCAACTCCTCAAACCCCGCCTCGAAGCGCTCGGAGCCAAAGTTTCCCTCGTGCGCACCAAAACCGAACCCATCACCCCGCTCCGGCCGGATTCCTTGCTGACACTCGCCCAGAGTTCCAACGAACCCGCCGACTCCCCCGCAGCCTTGCAAAAACTTGCCGAGCGCTTGTTTTACCGCACCGCCGAAATCCGCGCCCGTGCCGAACTCGTCAACAATTCCATCAAACCCGATCTCGTGCTCTGCATCCACTTCAACGCCGACGCTTGGGGCGATCCCGCCAACCCGACCCTCGTCGATCGCACCCACCTCCACTTCCTTCTCAACGGCGGCTACAATGACGATGAAATCACTCTCGCCGACCAACGCTTTTCGTTGTTAGAAAAACTCCTGCGCCGCACCCATGAAGAAGAGGCCCTGGTCGCCACCACCGTCGCCAACACCTTCGCCGCTGTCAGCGGACTGCCGCCATTCATTTACCCGACGGACTCGCCCAACGCCCGCCCGGTCGATGGCCATCCCTACTTATGGGCACGCAACCTGTTAGCCAATCGTCTCTACGACTGCCCGGTGATTTTCGCCGAGCCTTATGTCATGAATTCCACCATCGACTACCCCCGCATCCAAGCCGGCGATTACGAAGGCACGCGGGAAATCAACGGCCAGCTACGACCGTCCATCTTCCGCGAGTATGCCGACGCGCTCACCCAAGGACTCGCCAATCATTACCAACAATTCCGCAAGCCCGCTGAGTAGATTCAGCGACCCAGCCTGAAAGCATCCATCAGAGTGCGATATTTGGTCAAAGTGTTAGGAACCTCATATCTAGGCATAGTATCGCCCTGCACATACTCGAGAAAATCCCCCGTTACCTGGCCGAAATGCGCCTCATGACCGACCTTGAATTTATCCGGAATCACAACTTCCCAGCGATCACCGGACTCCTTCACTGCGACACCCGGGTAGGAATTTGAAATTTGCGTAATTGCTTTGGTTAGAGCCGTGCGCCAAGCATCATCCGGTTTTCCAGCGGGCTCGATGTAAAGCACCGGCTTGTATCCTTGCTCTGCACCTTGGCGAATGTGCAGCGAGGCTTTCGTGCCGCGCAGCAGAGAGTCGTGTGTGTCACCCGCACCTGCGGGCGCTTCGAATTTCCACAACACCGAGACCTTCGCATGCACACCGCGGAGCGTGTAAGTGAACTCGCCGTTCGCCGGAGTTTGTAAGACACCATTCGCATCCACCAGTGGCTTCAGATACGCCGGCCATGCATCGAGCTTGGTGGTTTTCGTGAACTCAACCAAGGTGATCGGAGTATTCCAACTCCGCGCCGATAGAATCTTCACGTCGGACTGATTGATCACTTCATTCGGGAAACACTCCCACTGCACGAGATCCACCAAGTGCGTGGTCACATCGACGATGGCCTCGCCCTGTTGTTTCGGATCAAAAAACCATGGCGGACGCTGCAAAGGCGCTCCGTTCACCAATTTGGAAAAATGATGGACGCTTTCCTTAGTCACCGCAGGACTATCAGGTGTGCCCTTGTCCAATTCCCCGAAAACATCAGGGAAACGCGAGAGCTCCTTTTGCAATATCGTGCTGATCTCGTGACGCTCGGTCATAATGTCTAACAGGATGAGTTTCTTCTCCGCCGCCACCTGGTATGCCTCTTCGATCAGAGCGAATCCCGCAGGATCAATCGCCATCGGCTTGTCTGCCATCACATTCAGGCCCGCCTTCACACATTCCAAAATATACCGGGATTTTTTCGCGTTGTTTCCCGAAATCACCACCACATTACCGGGCCGATCACGCAACATTTCCGCTAGAAAATCATCGCTCGTATGCACTTTGGTTTCCCATTTTGTCGGGTTCTCAGCCCGGCTATTGAAGCCATTGATCATCGCCAAATGCCGGTCCAACTCCGGCCCCGCCGCCGCATAAACATGCACCACGGGATCCACCCCCGCAATCATTGACTTCTGCACCAACCCCGCATGGAAATGCCCGGGATCCAGCGTGATGAGTTTCACCGGAGCGGCAAGCGCTCCGACGGCGGTGAATCCGGCGACAACCAGACTGAAGGAGTTGATTTTTAAATTCATGGTGAGATCAGCAGGAAATTCGGACAAACCCGCTGACAATGCAACGCGCAAATAAGATGAGGGTTTGAAAGGACACTCACCACCATGACGTAGGCATCGGCCATGTATGAAAAAACTAGTGGTATCGGCTGGATGGCGTCGATCCTCTTATTCGCTGCTCCGGCAGTGGCAGCCACGGATCAGTCTGAAAAATGGACGACCGCAGAGCAAAAAGGAAGAATCGAGGCAAGATACGGAGAAACACTCTTGTTCGCTTGGCAAAAACAACCGTTGGTAAATCCGTCAGGCGGCGAAAAATTTGCGGGCAGCGCCTTCTTACATCCCTTGCGCACCCCTTCCGGCTTCGAGTGGACCGCCATTCAGCCAAAGGATCACCTGCATCACTTCGGTCTGTGGTGGCCGTGGAAATACATCGAAGTGGAGGGAAAAAAATTCAATTGCTGGGAAATTCAGGAGACCCAAGGCGCACATGTGGCACGCAGCTTGAAAACCCTGAACAACGGACCCAACTCACTCGAGTGGGAATTTACCAACGAGTTGATTGTAAAAATACCGGACGCCGCTCCTCTAACCGCGATTCATGAAACCGCGCGCGTGGCTTTATCCATCAACGGCGATGCCCAAGTGATGGACATCTCACTCAACCAGAAAGCAGCGGATAAGCCAGTGATGATCGCAGCCTATCGATATAGCGGGTTTTCATGGCGCGGACCCGGATCATGGAACAAGAACAACAGCCAGATGGTCACCAGCGAAGGCTACGGCCGGGACGACGCAAACGGAAAACCCGCGCGCTGGGTATTCGTGGCCGGCCCCACGCCCACTGGCAAAGCCACCGTGCTGATCATGAGCGCCGCCACCAAGCTGGCGGGTACGGCCGAACGCCTGCGCGTGTGGGACTCAAAGGCGGAAAACGGCACACCGTTCGTCAATTTCAATCCAGTCATGGAAAAACCATTGCCACTCGATGAGGCAAATCCAGCAGTCTCTCAACGCAAATACCGAGTGATCGCAGCAGACCATCAGATCGACGCGACTGCCGCGGAAAGAGAATGGCAAAATTGGCAGGGAAAATAACTCCCAAACCGCCTAAAAGGCAGAAGCCGTCTGTCCCAAGGCCTGGCTTTACTTGAGTTTTTAATCATTGGTATGAGATGCGGATCGAATCTAGGATGGGCATGGAGGGATTTGATGTGCTGTCCTTGATCCGCAATTCAAAGCCGAAACCCGCAGCAGTCGGCAATTCAGACAGATCCATTTCCGCAGGCATCCGTCTGATCTGCTTTGAGAATCCCTCGATGTGCTGGTAGGTCTCCCTAACCATTTGCCAATCCGTCCATGTATCGATCACTCCATCTCCTGTGGTATCCACACCGGCCCGGACTTCAACCGACTCAACCCATGGTCCCGGACTAACGAAATCGCTTGACGTCTGGGTGATCAAATAAAACTTGCCCTCGGCAAAGCCGATGTCCGGATCGGGGTGTCCTTCTCCGATCTCCCCGCAGAAGGTAAACGGTTTGTTAATGTTGTCGGATGTGAACGAGCCGATGCGGATATTTTCGCCCGCCGGATGATAGTCGCAGAAAAGATAATACTGACCGCCGATGCTGAGGGCGGACCAGTCGCCGAATGCGTTCTGCTCTGGTTCGTGGATTTCAAATTCGGCCACATTGGTCGTCCATTCCGGATGGTCGAGCCAGTAAGAGTGCTCGTAGGTGCCTTTGCGACCCGTCGGCCGGGTGCGCTGGTCCACGGCATGTCCGAGAATTTTGAAATCCCGGATCCCATCCTTGCTCATGGCATGTCCCGCCAATGGCGAATCCCATGAGTGTGCTTTTGCATTGATTGGCGACCAATCCTCGTAGATGGCGTGAAAGTTGCCCTCGGGATCCCGGATGATGGCGCAGTCTGAGCCATCGGTGGGATTGCGGAATGCAAGTCCCATGTCCTTGCCCGGAAGACCATCTGTTAGATCTTCGTCAATGAACAGATGCGGATCCTGGTCATTGGGATAGTCGTAGTAGATATGGGTTTTGCCGCCCACCTGCTCGGCTGTGGTGACCCAGCGCGATACGCTTTCGGTCACGGGGCCATGATGCACCCAATGCACCATGTCCTTGCTCTGCCACGCGTGATATCCGCCAAGCCCTGGCTTCAGCCCGCCCGGTGCATCGTATTGGTTAGTAAACGGAGTGGTCATCAGCGGAATGTCAAACACGGCGAGAGTCGCGGCCATGGCCTTGAAAACTTTCCCGTGTTCCTGAATCCCGGTTTTTCTGACCTCGCCTTTGCCATTGCGATACAGTCCGAAAAGCCAGTAATCGCCCGGACCTTTGATGAGAAACACCGGCGCGTCCTCCAGATTGGTTGGGCCTACTTTTCCGGTAGGTTCCCAATTTCGCCATTCCGGCGACTGCATCAGCGTTATTTTGCCGAAGGTGCGCTTGTTCCCGAAGGTTTTCACCACACTGCGTAAGAATGCCGTCTCCACGACCGGTGTCGCCTTGCCGTCATCGAAGACCAATTGGTCGCTCATGGCTGCGGCTGTCGTCCATTCGTGCTCCGTATCAATCCGCCACTCCTTCTCGGGCACTTCGGCCCATGCAGTTAGCGCGCAACCTAGGAAAACAATGTATTTCGCTTTGGTCATGTGGCTACCTTCTACGACTTCCACTCGACGACAAGCAGATGTTTCGGGTTTACCGGAACGGGCACGTCACTCCCATGCTGCTCTGATCCAGAGAGATTGCAGTGAAATATGCGGACACATCGGATGACCTGCGTATGGCTCTCGCTTCGTGTATGCAGGGGGATTAAAGCACTCCCCAATTTTCAGATGTAAGTCCGAAAGATCTACTGAAAATGCTGCGTTTTGTCAGTACATGATTCGCCTTCCACTTTTTTCGATCATTATTCTAACCACAAGTTTAGCGGCTGCCGTGACCCGCCCTGTCGGCGACTTTCTGCTGTGGTATGGCACACCGGCCACTCAATGGCACCAAGCGCTGCCCGTCGGCAATGGCCAGCTCGGGGCTATGGTATTCGGTGGCTTGCCCAAGGAACGGATCCAATTCAACGAACACACGGTCTGGACGGGAAAACCTCACAACTACGCCCACCAAGGCGCGGCGAAATTCCTTCCGGAAATCCGCAAACTGCTCGCCGATGGCAAACAAAAAGAAGCGGAAGCTCTCGCGATGAAGGAGTTCATGAGCGTCCCCCTGCGACAAAAAGCCTTCCAACCTTGCGGCGACCTGCTCATCGAGACTTCTGGCTCCGAAAACGCAACGGGCTACCGGCGCTGGCTCGATCTGGACTCCGGTCTCGCCATCACCGAATGGACCTCCGGTGAAATAATCCATCGCCGTGAAACCTTTGCCTCACACCCCGCCAATCTACTGGTTACCCGACTATCCGCAGATCGCCCCGGCGTGACAACCGCCAGCATCCGTCTAACCAGCCCACACGCGGACCACGAACTCACCATCGATGGAACCCATACGCTCGTCCTACACGGCAAGGTTGAGGCTGATGGCGTCACGTTTGAAGCCCGTGCCATCGTCAGCCACCAAGGAGGCAAACTCACCAAAAATGCCGAGATCCTCGAAATTTCAGGTGCAGATTCGATCGAAATTCGTCTTGCCGCCGCTACCAATGTGGAAAATTGGCAGAGCCTCAAGGCAAATCCCGCCAAGCGGGTGGATGCGATCCTCGCCCGCTCCGAAAAATCCACTTACAAAGATCTGCTCGACGCCCACCTCACCGATCACCGTGCCTTATTTCGCCGCGTGTCCATCGATCTTGGCAGGACGCCTGCTGCCGACCTAACAACCGAGCGTCGCATTGCAGCATTCCGCAATGGCGACGACCCACAACTCGCCGCACTTCTTTTCCAATACGGTCGTTACCTACTGATCGGCTCATCCCGAGTCGGCGGCCAACCCGCGAATTTGCAGGGAATTTGGAATGACCAACTCAAACCGCCCTGGGATTCCAAATACACCTGTAACATCAACACCCAGATGAACTATTGGATCGCGGAAGTGGCCAATCTCCCCGAGTGCCATACCCCGTTGTTCAAGGCACTTGAGGAAATCAAAGAGTCAGGCACGATCACCGCCCGCGAACATTACAATGCTCGCGGCTGGGTCCTCCACCACAACTTCGATCTCTGGCGCGGCACCTCACCCATCAACAACTCCAACCACGGCATCTGGCCGACTGGCGGCGCTTGGCTCAGTCTCCATCTCTGGGAAAATTTCCTCTATTCCGGGAATCGCGAATTCCTCAAAAAATCATGGCCCATTCTGCGCGGTTGTGCGGAGTTTTTCACCGATTACCTGATCGAGGATCCCAAAAACCAATGGTTGATCTCCGGACCATCTAACAGCCCTGAACAAGGCGGACTCGTCATGGGGCCGACGATGGACCACCAAATCATCCGCCAATTATTCATCGCCTGTTCCCGCGCCGCCCACATTCTTCAAATCGATGAATCATTCGCGGCCAAACTGGATGCCATGATTCCCCGCATCGCGCCGGACCAAATCGGCAAACATGGCCAACTTCAAGAATGGTTAGAAGACAAGGATGATCCGGAAAGCCAGCACCGCCATGTTTCCCACTTATGGGCCGTGCATCCGGGCGCTGGGATCACTTGGCAACAACCGGAACTGCTCAAGGCGGCACGTCAGTCACTCATCTTACGTGGGGACGCGGCTACCGGTTGGTCGATGGGATGGAAAACCAACCTCTGGGCACGTTTGCTTGATGGCGACCACGCCTACCTGATCCTTGGCAATCTGCTCAACCCCGTCTTCACCAAAACCACCAGCATGAAAGGGGGTGGAATGTATGAAAATCTGTTTTGTGCCCATCCGCCATTCCAGATCGATGGAAACTTTGGTGGAGCCGCCGGTGTCGCTGAAATGTTACTGCAATCCCACGTGCCAGCCGCGAGCATCGGCGCTACTCCACGCTTCATCATCCATCTATTGCCCGCCTTACCCAAAGCATGGCCGACCGGTTCGATCAAAGGCTTCCGCGCCCGCGGCGGTATTACGGTGGATTTGTCATGGAAAGACGGCAAACTCACCACCGCCACACTAACCTCCATGGCCGATGGCCCGATTTCTATCCGATTGGGTGAAAAAACCGTCGAGCTTCCCGGCAAGGTCGGCAGCCCGTTGAAAATCAACAGCGATCTCAAACAAGTCGTCGAATAATTGCCGACGGATCAACAATCATTTCTACTGTATCAGAATCTCAAGGAATTCCTTCACTTCGTCTCCACCCCCACTAACAACGGATTTTTCAGGCGTTCGGCGAAACCGTTGACATAACTCTCCCAAGTTGCGGCATCCGGGAAATCGCCACTCTTACTCCAGCCGGCACCGATGTAATAGACGAAGGGTTTGCCAGGTTCTACCTCGGAAATGAGTAAGAAATTCCCATCTGCTTCGACCACTTTAGCCACGCCAACAGGGAAAAGGACGCCGCAAGCAGTGTAGCCATTCGGCGCGGCTTCCGGTTCCCAATAACTCATCCAGCGGTGCTTTGCGTTTTCAGTAAAACGCCCATCGCCCACGCGTTTGATGATGCCGACGCCATTCATGAACGAGCCGGGTTTGTCACTCTGGAAGATGCTTTCCACTCGACATAAATTTGAACTCGAATCGATGGAGATGCGCTTGATTTCTGAAACTTTGCGTCCACCCGCATCCCAATTCTCATAGCTCAGTTCGAACACCGATCGCAGCGGACCATTGGCCAGAACCTTCCAAGTTTTGAAATTGGCGGGAGTGTGAAGTTTTTTTCCATCCCAGATGCCGGAGCCGCCGCAACCGCGCGCGGGGCCGACTTTGTAATTATCAAGCCCATCGCCATGATCCCTATGATAATCTCCGGACTTATACCATTGGTCGATCACTAAGGCGCGGGTTGATTTTACCCACACATCGATGCCGCTGCTGCGAAGTTTTTCCTTGGAATCCATCATGACAGCTGGGCCGTAAGTCCGGAAAGCGATTCGATCACTTTCCCAAGCGAAGTCATCCAATCGCTCCGGCACAAAACGGCAGAAGGTTTTCACATCGGCAGGTGGCACGGCGGCCACTTGTGCCGCAGATAGAATGAGATAACTCCTCTTCTCCGCGGCAGCCAGATCGACTTGGAAAAGCAGACGGTTTCCAATAACTTGCGAATTGAGAATTCGCGACGTCAGACCATCCATCACGACAGGATTTTTTTCGTCCGTCTCGGTCTCCACCATCTCGCAAACCCGGCGGAAGTTTCCAGAATTTGTGACGTTCAGGACGCTGGGTTTGGCCTTTCCAAGCACGGCCATGCGGTGGATTTCGCTACCAGCGAGTAGGAACGCCCCGACGCCGTAAACCTCGGTGGAATCGTCTGGAAACTTCTGCGGATCTGCGCCGATCGGCTGAACATGGGTGAGCTTGCCATCGTTTTGTACGCAGGAAACCAACGCGGACCATGCCTTGCGGATCGCCGGTTCGTAAGATTTAGGGTCCAGCAGCCTCTGGTTTACTCCCCATGCGAAAGCATAGGTATTGAAGCCGGATGAACTGGTTTCTCGGAGCGGATAGTTCGCAGGATCGAGCAAGCTGGCGCGCCATAAGCCATCGTCCTGCTGACAAGTGAGAAGTTTCGCCGCCATGTCCTTGAACTGTTTTTCAAAACTTGGACGGGAAGGATGGTTCGTAGGAAGATATTGCAACATTCTAACAAGACCACCCATGACCCAGCCATTGCCGCGCCCCCAAAAGACTTTCTTTCCGTTAGACTCGCGTTTATCAAAGTAAGTGCTGTCCCGGTAATAGAGTTGCTCTTCCTTGTCATACAAGTAATCCGAGGTGCGCCACCAATGATTCACGGCGAGATCCATATAGCGCTCATCGCCGGTGGCCGCATACAGGCGCATCCAAGCCGGCGGCGCCATAAACAAGGCGTCACACCATGACCATCGGTCTTGATTTCCGGGTGTCTTGAATTTCAGTGTGCCTTCGCGGGGATTGGCGAGAATTTCATCAAAACGCGCACGCAAGGGCGCGATCATCTTCGGATCGCGAAGTTGCAGATAGAGTTCGGCGTATGTCTGCCCCACGCAGTGATCGTCAGCGTAATAAGGCTTTGGCCCCAGTTGCCACGCGTTCGCCTCACCCATGTCTATCATGGCATCGCGGTATTTCGGGTCTGCGGAAATTCCTGCCAACGCCATGATGCCAGTGTATCCGGCACCCTGCGTCCAGTCGGTGGGCTTGTGCTTGCTGCGGTTCGTAAGTTGCCAGTCGCCGACTCGTTCCATCACAGCGAGCACGGTTTTCGGCTCAATGGCATTGGACAATGGCGGAGGCTCAGCGGCAACGTACGGGCATAACAAAGTCACCGACAATACCGTGACATGAAGCCATGAGAAGCGTGAATCTTTCATATAAAGGAAGCAGATTGTGAAAACAGGAATTTACGAGACATCGGACGAGGTTCTTTCTCCGCAGAGGATCGCCTGAGATATCCAGATTCTCAGGAAAATTTTCTTCCAATGGACACTTGCGTCTTTAGCAATAGGGCGTCCACCCATACCAGCGTAATGTTTGAATCCAGAATCCACCGCATGCCCCGCCCGCAGGAAGTCGCCCGCATGACCACCGATGAACTCCGCGATGCCTTCCTCATTCCGGAAATCCAACAACCCGGAGTCCTCAGCGGCTTTTTCACCGACCTCGACCGCTTCGTCATTGCCAGCGCAATGCCTGAGGACTCGCCGTTAGAATTACCCAACTTCAAGGAAACCGGCCGCGCGTTTTTCCTCGAACGCCGCGAACTCGGTGCCATCAACACCGGCGGCCCAGGCGAAGTCACCGTGGACGGAAAGCGATTTCCGGTGGAATCGCTCGGCTGCATCTACGTCGGCATGGGCTCCCAAAATGTCACTTTCGCCAGCAAAGACGCGGAAAACCAGGCCAAGTTTTTTATCCTGAGCTGTCCGGCCCACGCCGCGCACCCCACCACCACTGCCACGCGTGATGAAGCCACTCTCGTCGCGCTCGGCTCACAGACAACCGCCAACCAGCGCGTCATCCGCCAATACATCCATGAAAACGGCATTCAGAGCTGCCAACTCGTCATGGGCTTCACCGAACTCGCCGAAGGCAGTGTCTGGAACACCTTCCCGCCCCACACCCACAACCGCCGCAGCGAAGTCTATCATTACTTCGACATGGATGATCGCGTGCTCGCGCATTTCATGGGCGAACCCACAGCCACGCGCCACCTTTTCCTCAAGTCCGGCGATACCGTGCTCTCACCCCCGTGGTCCATCCATTCCGGCTGCGGCCAAGGATCCTACAAATTCATATGGGGCATGGCCGGTGAAAACCAAGTCTTCACCGACATGGATGCCATCGTCCCAACCGACTTACGTTGATTCCACCTAACGACACCATGAAACGTTTTGAAAGCCAAGTCGCCGTCGTCACCGGTGCCAGCCGTGGAATCGGACAATCCATCCTGTTAGCCTTCGCCCGCGAAGGTGCGCACATCGTCGGAGTAGGCATCAGCGATTACTCGGAGACCGCTGAAAAAGCACGCGCGCTCGGCGCAAAGTTCACTCATGTGAACGCGGATTTTGCCACCCTCACCCAAGCCGGTGCCGCAGATATCATCGCGGAGATCATTCAATCCAGCGGACGTCTCGACATATTAATTAATAATTCAGGCATCATCAAACGCGCCCCAGCTGTGGATTTCCCAGAGGAAGATTGGAACACCGTGCTGCAAATCAACCTAACAGCTCCGTTCTTCCTCTGCCAAGCCTTCGCCAAATGGTGGCTCACTGGCGGCCGCGAACAATCGCCCGAAACCACCCGGCTAAAGATCGTCAACATCGCCTCCATGCTCTCGTTTCAAGGCGGCATCCTGGTGCCCGCCTACACCGCCAGCAAGAGCGGTATCGCCGGAGTCACCAAAGCCCTCGCTTGCGAGTGGGCCATGGAACGCATCAATGTCAACGCGATCGCGCCCGGCTACATCGCCACTGAAAACACTCGCCCGTTGCGCGAAGATGAATCGCGCAACCAGTCGATCATCGCCCGCATCCCCGAAGGCCGCTGGGGTGGCCCGGAAGACATCGCTGGCGCTTGCTTGTTCCTATCATCGCCCGATGCCAATTACATAAACGGCACCATCATGAATGTGGACGGTGGCTGGCTTAGCCGGTGAGTCCACACCTCGCCGAGCCTCCTCATGATGGACATCGGCATTCATTAAAATGCCAGATTTCTTCAACAGTTTGTTACAAACAAATCCGCCGAAACAAGACGTCCAACGGCAATTGCATGCCGATGTAAAAATCTCCGAAATCCGCATAGCGGGCTGAGACTTCATCGAATCGCATTTCATACACGATGGATTTGACATCGATCGTATCCTTGGCAAGCAGGGTGACGCCCCACTCAAATTCATCCAAACCCGTCGAGCCGGTGATGAGTTGAAGAATCCGACCCGAATAGGTCCGGCCGACCCGAGCATGCCCAGACATCAGCTGACGGCGTTCCTCGTAACTCAGCGAATACCAATTGTCGTTGCCGCTGCGCCGCTTGGACATCGGATAGAAACAAATCACCGGCCAATCCGGCAGCACCGGATAGAGTCGGTGTTTCAAGTAATGTTCCATCCGTACATCGAACTCCTTCAACGCAGCCTCGAATTCCGGACTCCTCTCGCTCAAGCCCTTTTCCGCGACCAACGTTTCCGCAGCGTGTTGCTCGCGGGTAGTCGTGTATTCCGAGCTTTCGGTCTGCGAGAGATAGGAATACGAGGGACTGAGAATCTCCGGTCCCAGCGAGAGCGAGAGTTGTTTTTCGTAAGAATTCGCCACCTGAAGATCGGGCGTGAGCAACATGAACCCGAGATCGGCCTTAGGCGTGGCAACCGAAAAAATGAGGAGATGTGTATCTGGGGTGGCGCGAATTTCCTGCACCAACTCCGTCAAACGAGTCTTGGCTTGGCGCTTTTCATCATCACCATAAAGCGCCCATTGCGCGTGATCGACATGATAAAACAAATGCATAACGTGCCAACCTTCCCGGGGCACAATCGGAGTGATTTCTTCAGTGGACATGGAGGATTATTTAATGGCGGTCAGTGGAAATGTTCATTTCAAAAAGCTTGGTGGATTCTCCATCTGAAACTGCACCCGTGGCAGTTTCCCTCACTTCGATCGTCCACGGCTTGCTCGCTCCCGTACGGTAGGCGGCGTGCATACCGGGGTCGTCGAACCCCCCAGTCGCCGCTATTTTCAAAACACCATCGCCATTGATCGTGCGCGTCATCGCATCACCAACAATTTTGCCCGCTTCATCACGGAAGAAAACCCGGATATCCGCCGGTCCTCCAGTCACCGCCAGTTCAAGCACTGGGAGAAGCACGGTGCCTCGACGGAATGCATCCGCTGCGGCTCCTTCCACGATTGGTGATCGCCAATAACTGGTGCCGGAAATGATGGTCACTTTAGAGCCCTTGATGGGAAAATCGGTGGATTCAGATTTGCTCTTTTGTCCTGCCAAAGGCCGCAGTGATAGCAAGAAAACCACGGCCGCTCCGCCCATGAGTATTACCAACAATCCGATTAATCCAATCCGCTCGACATTTGACAATCCCAACCGCGGACGCAATGAGATGGGAACAGCATCCTTCGAAAACACAGGCGAAAATTCGTCATCTTTTTCCACTTGCTCGTGGGCTTCTGGCGTCGTCTCAGGCACACTTTTCACGAAGCCTGCCATCGTCGAAACTGGAGTCACTGGTGCTGGCGCAGGTTTGGCCAATCCCGAAATTTCCACGGCTTGGATTTCCGGCGCTACATCGTCGCCGTCCCATGGTTCGAGAACATCCTCAGGCTCACTCGCAGAGGTCGATCCCCATGGAGTTGGTTCTGAAAGACTGCTTTTCTCGGTCACATGGGTGACATCCATTTGGACGGAGTCTTTTTCAGAAATGAATACCCTCCGATCCAATTTTTGACCGGGTTTCCGAGATTCATGCAGTTTCGGCATGGGAATCTCTCGATGGAAAGTTGGTTTTGTGTCGGAAGCCAAAGATTTACCGATTTCGTCCGTCTTATCCAAATCCAAATCCCACAAATCCACCTCAGTTCGCTCCTTGGTGAATTTTTCCAGTGACGGCCTCTGACGTTGCGAGGGTAAAGATCCGTCTGAAGATGGGGGTTGATCAGGTGTCATGGTGAGTGATGTGGATTTTCATACGGTCGGAACGCCGACTTGGCCAGCGCGAATGACAATCTGACATTTCCTGAAAAATCGGATTGCATCACACGCCCGATGGATGCATGCAATCCCCTACGAATCCATTTAAATACCATGGCTGACCGCGAAGACAAAAACTCCGAAAACATTGCTGGCAAATTTTATGTTGATAGCCAGTGCATCGATTGCGACCTCTGTCGCGAAACCGCACCCAACAATTTCGCCCGCGCTGAAGACGAAGGCTACTCCTACGTGTTCAAACAACCTGAAAACGACGAGGAGATCGCCCAATGCCGCGAGGCGATGGAAGGCTGCCCAGTCGAAGCCATCGGCGACGACGGCGACGAATAAGCGCCCAGTCGCCGTCAACCGTGAAAAAACGCAAACCGCGCCCGGGAGCAATCCGCGAGGAAATTCTCAGCGAGTGGCGCGGTTGTGAAGAAGCGACTGACCTCAACCAGGGAATCCATTCGGCGGAAAAATTCATTTCCGCCATTCTTCGATCGGCCGGAGCCGAGGACGGACTTCATGAAGATGAAGTCCGTTCGGCTTGGAAAGAACTGGCCGGGGACTTTATTTCCCGCCACTCCGAGCCCGTCTCCGTGAAAAACGGCCACCTCGTTCTCCGCGTCACCCAGCCAGCCATGCGTTTCCACCTCGAACAGATGAAACCCATGCTGCTCACCCGAATCCGCGCCCAACTTGGTGAAAATCGCGTCAAATCCGTGAAATTCGCCCTCGGCTAGAGAATCCGCCACTTCATTACCCGCATCATGTTTCGCAACTTCATCTTCGATTGGTCCGGCACCCTAGTGGACGACCTCGGCCCCGTGATCGAGGCCACCAACGCGGTGCTCGCCAAATACCACGTCGCGCCCCTCGACCGCGAAGAATTCCGCCGCCGGTTCCGACTGCCCTATCAAGAATTTTACACGGAAATCCTCCCGCACGTCACGCTCGACGAGTTGGAAGCCCACTTCCGCACGGCCTTCGATGCGGCGCTCACCCCCGTCACCATACTCCCTCACGCTCGCGAGAAGCTCGATTGGTGCGCCGCTCTCGGCATCCGCACGTTTGTCCTCACATCCATGGACACCCTCGCCTTTGAGCGACAAATGGACGAATTCGGCCTCCGCAGCCACTTCGAGGCCACCTACTCTGGCGTGCTCGACAAACGTGAAGTCATTCACCGCATCCTGGAAACCCATGGCCTGAACCCCACGGAAACCGCCTTCATCGGCGATATGACCCACGACATGGAAACCGCACGCCACGGCGGCATCGCCTCGATCGCCGTGCTCACTGGTTACAATCACCCGGAAATCCTCGCCACCGTCCGACCCGACATCACCGTCCCGGACCTCGGCGTGCTACGCGCTCTGCTCGCCCGCCGCCATCCATCCGCCACCGCCCGACCCATCGCCACCGTCGGCGCACTGATCCACGATGGCACCGGCCACGTCCTAATGATTCGCACCCACAAATGGCGCGATCGTTGGGGCATCCCCGGCGGAAAAATCAAACGCGGCGAACCATCACTTGCCGCGCTTGAACGCGAAATTTTCGAGGAAACCGCGCTGACCATCGACAACATCGAATTTGTCATGGTCCAAGATTCCATCGACTCCACCGAGTTCATGCGCCCCGAACATTTCATCTTACTCAACTACGTCGCCCGCGCCCTCAGCACCGACGTCACGCTCAATGATGAGGCCGAAGAATTTCATTGGTTATCGCCCGCCGCCGCCCTCGAGCTCGATCTCAATCACCCGACCCGCACGCTTCTTCTCGAAGCCATTGAACGCAACATGATTCCCCATGCAAACGCCTGACACCATCGAGATCCGCCGCCTGCGAGTCAGCACCCACATCGGCGTGCCCGATGCGGAACGCGCCGAAGCGCAAACGTTGTGGATCACCCTGCGGATGATTCCCGCCCAGGGATTCGACGGCCTGGCCGACGATATTTCGCGCACGATAGATTACCACGCCGTGGCCATGGAAATCCAAGCATTCGCTGCCTCCAAACCCCGCAACCTAATCGAAACGCTCGCCGTGGAAATCGCCAATGAGTTGTTTGTAAAACACCCGCTCAAGAACATCGCCATCACCATCGAAAAACACATCCTGCCGGACACCGAGTGCGTGGCCGTACACTTGGAACGGAGTCGCTGAGAATCTAACAATTTCAACGATCCCTTACACCATGCTACCCACTCTTACAGGCATCAACCCGGAATCCCTCGCCTCATGGCTCAAGGACGCCGGTCATCCATCATTCCGCGCCGCGCAAATCCTCGAATGGGTTTGGAAGAAAAAAGTCACCTCGATCAATGCGATGAGCAATCTCCCGATCGCGTTGCGAGATCAACTATCCGATTCATTCCGTCTCCGCTCACTCGAACACACACACACCCAAGGCTCCGCCGATACCACCCGCAAATTTCTTTTCCGCCTGCACGACGGCCGCTACGTGGAAAGCGTGCTCATCCCAGCGAATCCCGCGCTTTACGGTGAAAAATCCGACCGCCGGACGCTCTGTGTTTCCTCACAAGTCGGATGCGCCTACGGCTGCAAATTCTGCGCCTCGGGCCTAGCAGGATTCACCCGCAACCTCGATGCCTCGGAAATCGCCGGCCAAGTGCTCGCCGCCGAACAACTTTCCGGCGAACGCGTGGACAGCCTGGTTTTCATGGGCATGGGCGAACCGCTCGCAAATCTCGACAACTTGTTAGCCGCCATCGCCCTGATCACCGGAGAGAAAACCCTCCACCTCGGCGCACGCCACCTAACTATTTCCACCTCCGGCCTAGTCCCACAAATCCGCCAACTCGCCGAGCATCCACAACAAATCCGCCTCGCCATCTCACTCCACGGCGCCACCGATGAGGTCCGCCAACAAATCATGCCGGTGAATAAAAAATGGCCGGTCGCAGAGTTATTCGACGCCCTCGATTTCTGGAACGCCCGCAAAAACCAGAAACTCACCCTCGAATTCATCCTCATCCAAGGCGTTAACGACTCACTCGAACAAGCTGCCATCCTCGCCCGCCAAGCCCGCCGCATCCAAGCCAAGGTCAACCTCATCCCTTACAACACGGTCGATGGCCTCGAGTGGAAACGCCCGCCCGATATCCATTGCCGCGCCTTCCGCGACATCCTGAAGAACGCCGGCGTCACCGCCAACCTCCGCCTCGAAAAAGGCCATGATATCGACGCCGCCTGCGGCCAACTCCGACTAAAACAAGAAACCGAAGAAGGCATCATTTCAGTAAGCGCTGTCCGAAAAGCAGTTTGAATATGGAGTGCGTCCTTACCGATCTAAAACCATGCCATCACGCGGTCGCCATCAGAGCACTTCCAAAGAGTGCCACGAAGTCCTTCGTCGGATCTCCGCCTTGGAGGGTGTGATCGGCGTGATCATTGGTCGCTCCTACGGCGGAAAGTCGTTAGGTTCTCAATGCCGCACCGGATCGATTAAAATCCAACGCCAAGTCCCCGGCGGACTCAAGGCCGTCACGCAATCGGCCAAGGGACTCCAAGAAATTTTCATCCGCACCGAACCCGGAACGGAAGACACGATCAGCGAAGCAATTCTGAAAATGTAACAGGCGCAACCCGCGCCTTTCACCATTCCGAACCCAGCCCGTAGCGTCCGGCAAGTTCTAACAAATCCTCACGCATTGGCCATTCATCGGGCCGCTCGCTGGTTGCGTGGCGCTTGCTCGCACCTTTCAGCGTCATGCAGCCCGTGTTGTCACCAATCTGACGGATCGCTTCGACTTCCTCCGGCGTAAACCGCACATCCGGCATCGCCGCGAATTCACGGATCTTATCCTCAATCGGCCGGGCACTTTCGCCAGATTCCTGAATGAAAGTAGGCACCACGCTCTCAACCGCCGGATGACTGAGGTTCCAAATCGAAGCAAACTGCAACAACGTGAGCTTGTATTTTTCCGCAAGCGGCAGCATGCGATTCGCCTTTTCCATACCGAGCTGCACCCATCCTTCCGGGCGATAAGTCCGGTGATCGCCGGGTTTGAACTCGTGCCCCGGCAATGCGAGATCACCGTGAAAAACACCACCATAATCCACAACGCGCGTCATCACTTTGACGCCGTGCTTTTCACACGCTGGTAAGGTCAGCCCGACTGGCCACGGCTCTAGCGGATTGAGAATCAACATCGACCAATCGATGAGTTCCCCGAAGCGCTCAAAGCAGCCGACGAGGTCGAGCGAAAACCCGTTAGCCGGGCCGGGAGCGATGCCGAGACGCGTGGTCAGGCCTTCCTCCTTCGCGAGTTTCATCGCCTGCCAGAGCGGCTCGCTGGTGTAGCCGAGCTCATCCGGATTGTGGAGCATCAGAAGATCGAAGTGATCGCTGCCACAGCGTTCGAGCTCCTTGCTGGCGGCCATGCGGATAAAATCGGCGTATTTCTCCGGCCCGCGGAGCTCCGGATCCGTGAATCGCGGGTAGCCCCGACTGCCTTGGCGCTGACCTTCATAAAAATCATGCCCGATCATGCCGACGAGGCTATAACTGCTGCGATCGATCCCCTTGAACGCGCGGCCCAGTAGTTCATCCGCCTTGCCGTTGCCATACACATCCGAGGTGACGAAAGTCCGAATGCCCGCTTGGTAAGCAGTCTCGATGCAACCGATGAATCGGTCCTCGCTGAGTGTTTCTCCAAAGTGCATGAAGCGTCCGCCGCTCCAAGTTCCGTATGCCGTGGTTGTCGGTTCCATAATTATTTGCCCACATGACTAAACGCCCCACCCCAACGGGTCAACCCCAACCCTCCAAGCCAGCCTCGATCCGGAATATCGCCAAACTTGAAACTTGCCGCATCATTTTCCGCAGAGAGAATCCAGACGTGGAAATTCGTGTAGATGCCCCCGGCGAACGCCTTGACGCCTTCCTTGCAGCCCGCTTGCAAGACCTCTCGCGCTCGCGCATCCAGACGTTGATCCGCGACCAATTCATCATCGTCAACGGCCAACCCGCCAAACCCCGTGATTCCGTGAAAACCGGCGATCTGATCGCCATCGCGATTCCCGAGGCCGTGCCGCTCGATGCCTCCCCACAAGACATCCCGCTCGATATCCTGTTTGAAGACGACGATCTCGTCGTGCTCAACAAAGCACCCGGCATGGTAGTGCATCCCGCCCCAGGAAATCCGGACGGCACTCTCGTCAACGCCCTGCTCCACCATTGCCGCGGGAAACTTTCCGGCATCGGCGGCGTTGAGCGACCAGGCATCGTCCACCGTCTCGATAAAGACACGTCCGGCTGCCTCGTGGTCGCCAAATCGGATGCAGCCCACCAATCGCTCGTCACCCAGTTTTCCGAACGCAGCACGATGGAAAAACTCTACCTCGCCGTCACTCAAGGCATCCCAAAACCGGATAAGGACAGCATCTTCACCCACATCGGCCGGCACCCCGTAAACCGCCAAAAAATGGCAGTCGTTAATCCCCCGGGCGGCAAAACCGCCATCACCGATTACGAAACACTCGCCACAGACGCCGCCACCATCACCGCGCTTGTGCTCTGTCACCTCCACACCGGCCGCACCCACCAGATCCGCGTCCACATGCATCACAAAGGCACCCCACTCGTCGGCGATCCCATCTACGGCAAACCCAGCCAAATCTCCGAACAAACAGGCCGTCTCATGCTCCATGCCTGGCGCCTCGCCTTCGACCACCCGATCACCGGCAAAAGACACCAATTCGAAGCTCCCATCCCACCAGAGTTCGAGCCATGGACTTCGAAATCCCCGCTACTCGCGTGACACTCCCTTTGAAGAACAACTCCACCAGCGATGCGTCACCGGGCCGAATTCGCGTCCAGAGTGCATTCATCCCATTCATACTGTCCTTGAACAATGTCAAGATTCCCAAAGTAGTCGCCGGTGGTCTCAGAACTGGTGCCGCTGACTGCAAAACTCTGATTCATCGGGCGCTCGTAAACATCGACCGCATAGACAATTCGTAATTTCTGCTGTTGCAGAAATCCGATTATCAGGGTTCCCTACGCGCCTTGACGAATTCAAACCCACACAATGCCCCTCAGCCGTAACGAAGCTTTCCGCATCCAAGCCCTCCAATTGACTGATGCACTGCTCGTCTGGCTGTCATTTTGGGTTGGCTGGGAAATGCGTGATCTTGTGCGGGCGGTGTTCAATATGGGCTTGGAGGACGAAAATGTCCGGGATTCGATCAATTGGGTGCTCTACATTGCCGTCCCTTTCACCCCTCTTGTGCTTGAGCGCTTTGGTTTTTACACCCAACTCCGCACGAGAAGTACAGGCAAGGCGATCGGGCAATTGTTCAAGGGCATCATGGTGATCATATTGGTCATCGGGATTTTCGCACTGGCCGCCAAATGGATGGACATGCGCCGCTTGGCTCTCGGTATCGGTTTTTTGTTTGTATTCGCCGCCTTAATCATTCGTGACCGCCTCACCACTGCTTGGTTTAAGGGCAGAGTTACTAATGAATTTGCCAAGGAACACGTATTACTCGCTGGATCGAAAGCCGAAACCGCCCAATTGCTGGCAGAACTCGACCCTGAAATCACGGATGGCTGGAAAATCATTGGACACTTCAATCTGGAAGAACGGGCAGTTGACGATCTGTTTACACTCCTGAAAGACCAATCGGTGAGCCGCGTCATTTTTTCGGCAAAGGAAACCGGATTCGATAAAGTAGCGCGGGCCATAGAAGCCTGCGAACTTCAGGGTGTGGAAGCCTGGATCGCAGCGTCGTTCATCCGCTCTCAAACCGCCCGTCCGGTCTTCGATTTGCTTGGGAAAAAACCGATGCTGGTCTTGAGCTCAACCCCCGAACTTTCATGGGAACTACTCTGTAAAGATTCATTCGACCGGGTGACAGCCGCAATAATCATTTTGCTAACCCTGCCACTCTGGGTGTTTGCGGCAATCGGTATTCGCCTCAAGAGTCCCGGTGCGCCGGTGTTTTTTTCGCAGATGCGGGCAGGCCGCTACGGCCGGCCATTTCGAATATGGAAATTCCGCACCATGGTCGCCAATGCCGAGGAAATCCTCGACCAAATCAAAAAAGAACACGGCAATCAAATGGAGGGCCCTGTTTTCAAACTTGATGAAGATCCGCGGATTTTTAGTTTTGGAGCGATGCTCAGAAAATTTAGCATTGATGAACTTCCCCAACTTCTCAACGTAGTCAAAGGTGATATGAGCCTCGTGGGCCCGCGCCCACTTCCACTCTACGAAGTCGAGGCGTTCAGCAAAATTTCCCATCGCCGCCGTCTCAGTGTCAAACCTGGTATCACTTGCGAGTGGCAGGTCGGAGGTCGCAACGAAATCACTAACTTCGATGACTGGGTTGCCATGGATCTTCGTTACATCGATAACTGGTCACTGTGGCTTGATTTCACCATCTTGCTCCGGACGATTCCCGCCGTTCTATTTGGCAAAGGTGCGAAGTAATTTGCGGACTTTGAAAATAGCTTGTTTTTAGGCCTCAAGCGCTCTTGACATTCGTCCACGCTTCAGAGATTTCATTTGCATGGCCAAGAAACCAACAACGATTAAAGACCGCTTCTCCAAGACCCAAATCCTGGATGAAATCGCCGCAAGCACCGAACTCAGCCGCAAGCAAGTGGCTGCTGTTCTGGACAGCCTCACCGATGTCATCGAAGGACATGTCAAAAAGAATGCTGTCGGCGAATTCGTCCTACCCGGTCTGATGAAAATCAGCACCATCCGTAAACCTGCGGTCAAGGCACGCAAGGGCATCAATCCTTTCACCAAAGAGGAAGTCATGTTCAAAGCCAAACCTGCCACCACGGTCGTCAAAGTGCGTCCGCTCAAGAAGCTCAAGGACATGGCACTCTGAGAGTTGCCTGTGTCCGGAGTTTGCACAGCATTCCACCTGACATTCATCATGACCTTTCCGGTTTTCCGGAAAGGTCGTTTTTGTTCAGGGGCTAACCTGCTCCCAGTCGATCTGGCTCTCAGCGAATCCAGTTAGAAACTTTCGCAGCTTCTCATCCGCCTCGGCTTCGGTCACTTCCTTGTCGGTGATCCATGGAATTTTGCCATACCACATCGAGGCCGAGACATAAGCCCAACGCTGATCCATACCATAAACGAGACGATCTTTCATGTCGATCAACGTGCGCTCAAGATGATCATTGGTGATTTGATCATGACCGACAAAAAAGTAATAGGACACGCAATTGAACTCTGCCGCGATCTTGCCGGTTTTAGGGTTCTTGAGTGACTGCACGGATTGCAGGCGTTTGGTCTTGAAGACACGATCTTTGTCAAGTGACAAGGTGACATCGCGCGATGAAATAATCGTGTGCCCTTGGGCGGGCATGCAACGCTCGGGGCGGTGGATCGAGTTATTCAAATCATGTCCGGACAGCACAATCGATAAATCGATACGGTCCGGAATAAAATACCCCTCAAGATTCACTTCACCCGGCCGCGCCTTCATGCAAATCGCCTTGGTGAATTCCGTATCATCCGAGAGAGTTTTGATTTCCTCCTGAGTCGCAGGGATCTTTTCAAACGACCAACCACCCTTGGAACCCGGCAATTGCATGTTCACTGCGGATTCCTCAGTCTGCCCAGCCTGTGGCAGGATATAGACCATACCCAGTGTAATCACCAACAACAGCGGCAGCCACCATGCGTTCCATTTCATGATTCAGGAAAAATGGTTTGAGATTTGCCGTCAGCATCCGTCCGGGTGACCATCACCCTCCGGACTTGTCGGCTATTTGCTTTTTTCCATGGCAAGCCGCCTTCCAGCAGCGAGTGAATGAACAGCAGAAACAACAGCGAGATTGGATAGAAAAGCAACAGACCTGACCAATCGTGCCAAGTATTACGAGCCCATTCGGCATCGCCATATTCACCGATCACAAATATCGAAGTCACTCGCAGCGAGTTTCCTAAAATAGCCAGTGGAAATGCCGATAGAAATAACAACACGCGTTTCCACAGCGCCATATCCGCCGCATAGGCCCACGCCCCTGAAATCATCAGCAAAGCCATCAGCGATCGAATGCCGCTGCACCCCTTGGCGATTTCCAACGGCTCCCATCCACCGTGCACGGAAGAAATCGCCGTGCCTTGCACCACCGTCTCGACGCCGAATAATCCAGCTCCATGATGCGCCATTGAGGTGGCTAACAATTGCAGCTGGGTCGTCGCCTGTTGAAAACTTGGCAACGGAATTGCCAACCAGAAGAAAAACAACGGAAACAACAACATCCTCGCCAGACGCCACCCCCAGAAAAACCATGCTGCTCCCCACAGCAATATAGGCAATGCTCCCATGGCCACACGCGGTTGAAGCGTGCGATAAGCCGCCGCATGAAACATGGCACCGAGCACCACCACCACGAAACCCCAGTAACTTCCTTGCCCGATGGCGGCTTTCAAACTCTTGGAACGGTGAAAAATCAAACCTGCAATGATCAGGGGAAACAATGGCCCATGTTCATAATCCGTCTCGCCATTCCACGCGCTCCAAATCCAAGCCAGTGCCGATTGTCCGCGGCCAGCTCCATATCTACCCTCAAATCCGTAAAACCACACCAACACCAATACTGAAATCAATATAGGCCCCCAGAAAACCCTCTTGCCAGACTGGTCACCAGAAAAATTGGGGCTGCAAACAGCGGGCAAGGATGAATCAGAAGGCATTAAGAAAAATGGATTGGTCGTTTTGCGAGCAAAGTATTGCCGACCGCCCGTCGGCTGTCAACAATCCTCCCGTTCGCCTGCATCACGCCTCTTCCCCATGAAACTCATCAGTGGATCCGCCCACCGCGCGCTCTCCGAGCGCATCGCCGAAAACCTCGGCCAACCCCTCGCCGACGTCCAGGTCACTGCTTTTCCTGATGGCGAGACTTTCGTCAAAATCGATGAGAACATCCGCGGAGAAGATATTTTCATCATTCAACCAAGCTGCCCACCCACCAATCACAACATCATGGAGTTGCTGATCATGGTGGACGCCGCCCGCCGCGCCAGCGCCGAACGCATCACCGCCGTCATGCCGTTTTTCGGCTACGCCCGCCAAGATCGCAAAGACCAACCGCGCGTCCCTATTACCGCCAAACTCGTCGCCAACCTCCTCACCTCCGCCGGCGTGAACCGCGTCCTCACCATGGACCTGCACGCCCCGCAAATTCAAGGGTTCTTTGACATCCCCGTCGATCACCTCTACGCAAAATCCGTCCTCATCAGCTATCTCCGCGAGCGCCACCCGGATAGCTCAAATCTAACTGTTGTCTCACCCGACGTCGGCGGCGTCAAAATGGCCCGCGCCTACGCCGATGCTCTCGGTGCCGAGCTCGCCATCGTCGCCAAACACCGCGTCAACGCCACTCGCGTCGAAGCCATGAACGTCATCGGCGAAGTCGAAGGCCGCGATGTCCTGCTCGTCGATGACATGACTGAAACCGCCGGCACGCTCATGGCCGCCGCAGAAATTCTCCGCAAACATGGTGCCCAACGGATTTTTGCCGGTGTCTCCCACGCCATCCTCGGCGAACTCGCCCACCAACGGATCCGCGACTCGGAAATCGAGGAAGTCATCACCACCGATTCCGTGCCTCAGGCCGAGGGCCCGAAAGTCCAAGTGGTCGGCATCGCGCCGCTACTGGGCGAGGCGATTCGCCGGATTCACTGCGGCCAATCGATCACCACGCTGTTCGCTCTCTGAGTCCTCACGCGGGATAATGCGCACTTCTGCAAACAATTTTTTGACAAGCGGCGATCAGATCGCTACACAGCGCCCCCCGCGCTGGCTTTCGTAAATTTCCAACGCTTCATTCCAAACACAACGCCCTCTCCGTCATGGCCAAGAAGACATCCCTTAAAGCAGAAACGCGCGCCCGCACCGGTTCCGGTCGCCTCAATCAAATGCGCCGTGAAGGCTGGTTGCCATCCGTCATCTACGGAAGCGGTGCCGAAAACATCAATTTGAAAGTCAATGCGAAGGCATTCAACGATGTTCTTGCTCACAGCAGCTCGGAAAACATCATCATCAACCTTGAAATCGCCGGCGAAGGCACTCGCATGGCCTTCCTTCAAGCTGTCCAACACGAACCGCTCTCCGGCTCCGTCCTTCATGCCGATTTCCGCGCCATCGACGAAAATACCGAAATCACCGCTCACATCCCAGCCCACCTCAACGGTGAGGCTCCCGGCGTCAAGGCCGGCGGCGTGATCGAACAATACGTCCACGCCATCGAAATCATCTGCCTTCCCAACGATCTTCCCGAAACCATCGAGATCGACGTGACCGGCCTCGCACTCGGTGATTCACTCCACCTCGGCGAAATCAAATACCCGAAAGGCGTGCGTCCGACCCATGCTGCCGACGTCGTCGTCGTCCACATCGGTCGTGCCGGATCCGGTGCCGATCAGGAAGCAGCCGTAACCACCGCCTAATCCTTAGGCCACCGCATTTCTGAAAACGCCCGGGCCGCTCACCAGCGCCCCGGGCGTTTTTGTAATCCTCAACTCCCATGCCCTTCAAACTCATCGTCGGCCTCGGCAACCCCGGACGGCAATATGAAGACACCCGCCACAACATCGGGTTCATGCTGGTGGACCGCATGGCCGCAGCCGCCTCCGTGCCACTCCAATCCACGCCCAAATGGCAATGCCACATGGGAAAACTCCCCGACGACGGCACATTATTGATAAAACCACAAACTTTCATGAATTTGAGCGGACGTGCGATCCATCAAATCCTCGCATTTCACAAGTGGCTGCCGGAACAAATGCTCGTCATCTACGATGATGCCGCCCTACCCCTCGGAACCCTGCGATTCCGCGAAAAAGGCTCCGCAGGCGGCCACAATGGCATCAAATCCATCATCGAACACCTCGGCAGCAATGTCTTCCCACGCCTCAAAATTGGCATCGGCGGCAGCCAACCGGGCAACATGGTCGGCCATGTATTAGGAAAATTTTCACCCGACGAACGCCCACTTCTTGAAAACACGCTTGCCACCGCTCACGAAGCCGTGCAGGTTGCGCGTTCCCAAGGAATCGCCACTGCGGCGAACCAATATCACACTCGCACACCACTACCCCAACCTCAATCCGATGAGTCGCAAATACCAAGGCCTGATCATCCTTAATACCAAATCCCTCGAAGGCAGCGTTGACGACCTCGTCTCCTCCGTCTCCAAAGAACTCGAAGCCGAAGGTGCCAAAATCGAAAAGGTCGCCCAACTCGGACGTCGCCAGTTCGCCTACGCATCGCGCCACCTCGAAGCCGGCCACTACGTCAACTACACGTTCCAAGGCGCAGCGGACATCATCACCAAGATCCAAGGCCGCCTCCGCCTCAACGGTCACGTGCACCTTCAGCACTTCCAACGTCTTGCCTGAACCAAAATTGTTCGCGAGAACAGTTTTGAGACTTGCCCTGTCCCGGATTTTTTTCTAAATTCCCAACACTATGGCCAATCTCAACAAAGTCATGCTGATCGGAAACCTAACCAGGGATCCGGAATTGCGCTACACCCCCAAAGGAACCGCCGTGGCGGATATTTCCCTCGCCATCAACCGCGTTTGGAATAACGACCAGGGACAAAAACAAGAGGAAACCACCTTTGTCGATGTCACCCTCTGGGGCCGCCAAGCCGAACTCGCCCAACAATACCTGGGCAAGGGACGCAGCGCCTACATCGAAGGCCGTCTCCAAATGGACACCTGGGATGACAAGGAAACTGGAAAAAAACGCAGCAAACTCAAAGTTATCGGCGAAACCCTCCAATTCATGCCCGACGGCAAGGGCAATACCAGCGGTGGTGGCAATGGCGGCAATGCCCAACCAGCTTCTCGCGCCCCGCAGCAAGGCTCACGCCCACCTCAAGGTGCTTCCGCCGCCCCAGCCGACGATTTCCAAGAAGAAGACGAAATTCCATTTTGATCTCACCCTGATGTGAGCTCCCGAAAGCCCATTTCCCAAGCGGGACCGCTCACGCGGTTCCGCTTTTTTTAAGTCCCTCGTCTGGGCTGAGCTACAGCGCGGCACACCCATGAGAAAGCCATGAAATCACCACAATTCCTCATGCATCTGCTCACAGGAGCCATCGGTCTGGCTCTGGGACTGACTCTGGCAGCAAACTTCCGCTCAGGAGCCGCCAACATCCCCGATGCTCCCGCAGGGAATCTCACCAAAGAAAGCACCGCAGAAATCGGCCGTGCTGACACGGAATCAGAAACCAAAATCCCCACCCGGACTCGCGCCCGAGAGCGCAAGGAAGAGCCAAAATCCAGCGAGCCACGTGTCTCCATCCCGCTCAAAAGCATTGTCGATATCTTGAAAGAGAAGGACTTCAATTACTCCTCGGATTTCAACCGTCTTGATTACTCCATGAAAAAAGCATTGGTCCTGCTGGGTGCCACACCCGTGGAGCAAGAAGAAATCATGAAGCTCGTCAAAACATCCGAGTCCGAGATTCTCGCGGCGGAAAAAAATCACATGAAATTGGGTGAGGTAACCGCCGATCTAATCAAAATGGACATGAGCAGAATGCGAGGGCCTGCCGATGAAATTGCGGGCCGCACCAAGGATGGCATCCGGGCCACCCTGCCGGCTGATTTAGCTGAAGGCCTGATTTCCGCAATCAATTGGGAGGAATATTACCCAACCGATGACGAGTCATCCACCCAACTGAAAATCACCAGAGGGCGAAATGGCAAACTAACCGCATGGGAAATGCAGGGGGGCGGAGGCACGGGCAGCGGTCTTGATGCTGAATTCGAGGATGACGGCAAACCACTCCCCGCAGAGAAAATTTTCGACGACCGATGGAAACCCTTTCTCAAAGGCGTGACCCTTCTACCGAAGGACGATGAATAACCCATCAGCCCCATCCAAATCTTCCGCTTGGCTCGCGCACTTCCGCCATCCATCCTCCCGCCATGACTCGCTTCCGCCCGTGCATCGACCTCCACCAGGGAAAGGTGAAACAAATCGTCGGCGGCAGTTTGCGCGATGACGGCGAAGGACCGGTGGAAAACTTTGTTTCCGACAAAGCACCCGCTTGGTTTGCGGAAACCTTCCGCAACGATGCGCTCACTGGCGGCCACGTCATCCAACTCGGCCCGGGCAATGACGCCGCAGCCCGCGAAGCGCTCGCCGCCTGGCCCGGCGGCCTCCAGATTGGCGGTGGGATTTCCGCCTCAAATGCCAAGGCTTGGCTCGATGCCGGAGCCAGCCACGTGATCGTGACCTCCGCTCTGTTTGATGCCGATGGACGATTTCTAGAATCCGCCCTAGACGCGCTGGTAAAAGCCGTCGGTGCCGAGAAACTCGTCATCGACCTCTCCTGCCGCCGCATGCCCAGCGGTTGGACGGTGGCAATGAATCGTTGGCAAACGCTCACCAATCTCGACGTCACCGCCGCCACGCTGGACCGCCTCGCACCGCATTGCGCGGAATTTCTCATCCACGCCGCCGATGTCGAGGGCCTCTGCGGCGGGATCGATGCGGAACTCGTTTCGTTGTTAGGAAATTGGGGCGAAATCCCGGTCACCTATGCGGGCGGCGCGGCGACGATGGCCGACTTGCAGCTCATCCAGCACGCCGGACGCGGAAACGTGGATGTCACAGTCGGCAGCGCGCTCGATCTTTTTGGTGGCAAGGGCCTCGCTTACAAGGACTTGGTCGCTTGGAACCAGCGCCGCGATTGAGCTCATGCGGGAATCCGGTTGCAGGTTTGCATCGGGCCGTCTTTAATCCTCCGCCGTGCCCCATTTGGACATCCCAACTAACACCGAGGGAGTGGTGACAAACCGCGATTTTATGCGATCGGTATTCCATTCGATGCTCCGTGCTCGGATTCTGGAAAACAAACTGTCCAGCCTCTACAAGGCGGGAAAAATCGTCGGCGGAGTCTATCTCGGACGCGGCCAGGAGGCGGTTAGTGCCACGCTCGGCACCTCGCTCATTCAAGGTAAAGATTTTTTCGCCCCGCTGATCCGCGATCAAGCCGGCCGCACGGCTTTTGGTGAGTCGCTGCTCGATTGCACCCGCACCTACCTAGGCTCCGCCCAAGGCCCGATGCGCGGGCGCGATGGCAACATCCACCGCGGACGCCCGGAAATGGGCATGCCAGCTATGATTTCCCACCTCGGCGCACAAGTTCCAGTCGTCGCAGGCATGCTGTTTGCAAAGCGCTTGCAAGGCACGCTCGATGGCCGCGTGGGTGCCACCTGCATCGGCGATGGCGCATCCTCGACCGGCGCTTTCCATGAGGGACTCAACCTCGCCGCCGTCGAAAAATTGCCGCTCGTGATCGTCATCGGCAACAACCAGTTCGCCTACTCCACTCCAAATTCCCGCCAATTTGTTTGCGCGGACCTCGTTGAAAAAGCCCGCGGCTATGGCATCGGCGGATTTTCCGTGGACGGCACCGACTTGTTAGCCTGCATCTCGGTCATCACCGAAGCCGTGCGCCGCGCCCGCGCCGGACATGGCCCGCAAATGGTCGTCGCCCGCTTGTTGCGCCTCTCCGGCCATGGCGAACATGACGATGGATCCTACGTGCCCGATGAAATCCGCAAGGACCACTACGGCCGGGATTGTATCGAAGTCGCCATCCGGCAGTTGCTAGAAAATTGCCATGCCACCGCCGACGAAATTTCCTCCTGGGAAAACGAATTCTCCGACGAAGTCCAGCGCGCCGTCGCCCAAGCCCAACAGGAATCTCCGCCTGATCCCTATCATGAGGACTGGACCGCCCTCTCAACACGCTTTCCGCTGCCCGCCAGCCAACCCACCGCACAGCCCGTTTTCCCGTGAGCGTGACTTATATCGATGCCATCCGCGAAGCTCAGGAAACCCTCCTGCGCGATGACCCGCGCGTGTTTCTCTACGGCCAAGACATCGCCACCTTCGGCGGTGCCTTCAAAGCCACCAAGGGCCTCGCGGAAAAATTTCCGAACCGCGTCTTTGATTGCCCGATCTCCGAAGACGCGATGATCGGACTCGCCGTCGGCGCCGCCATCGAAGGCATGCGCCCGATCGTGGAAATGCAGTTCGCGGATTTCTCGTCGATCGCTTTCAATCAAATCGTCAATCAAGCCGCCACCCACTTCTATCGGACCGGAATGCCGATCCCGATCACGGTTCGCCTGCCCTCTGGCGGCACTCCCGGCTCAGGCCCTTTCCATAGCCAAAGCATGGAAGGCATCTACGCCCAATACCCCGGCCTCGTCGTCCTCACACCGGCCTCGGTTTCGGATGCCTATCACATGCTCATCGACGCCGTCGCACTCGATGATCCAGTCATTTTCTGCGAACACAAATTTCTCTATCGCTGGCTGAAATCGAAATCTATCAACGATGATCACCTGCCCATCGGCCAAGCCCGCATCGTCCGCTCCGGCAAACACGCCACCGTCGTCGCCTACAGCGCCATGGTCCATGAAGCCGTCCGCGCCGCCGACCGACTCCAACAAGACGGCTGGGAAATCGAGGTCGTGGATCTCCGCTCAGTGAAACCCCTCGACATCGATACCGTACTCGCATCCGTCGCCCGCACCGGTCGGCTGCTCGCACTCGGCGAAGCATTTCCATGGGGCGGCGTCACTGCGGAAGTCGTCTCACGCGTCGCCGCAGAAGGCTTTCACCTGCTAGATGCCCCGCCGCAACGCCTCAACGCCCGCGACACCCCAGTCCCTTACCACCCGAAACTCTGGGCCGCCCACCGCCCAACCCCGGAATCCATCTGCGAAGCCCTACGCAAACTCCTAACATTCTGAAGATTTCAAATCTCAAATTTTAAATCTTAAATCTTCTCTCCCATGCCCACCGTCCCCATTCTCATGCCGCAACTCGGCGAATCGATCGCCGAGGCAACCGTCATCCGCCTCGGCATCGCAGTGGGCGATGCTGTCCGCACCGATCAGGAAATCATCGAGGTGGAAACGAACAAGGCCGTTATGGGTGTCACTACGCTCTGCAATGGCATCGTTTTCGAAATCAAAGCCCAAGAAGGCATCTCCTACTCGGTCGGCTCTTTGCTTGGATTGTTAGAAGTCACCGAAGAGGAAGTCGCCCGCACCGGCGTGGATACCCTCGAATCACTCGAAGCAAAACGCAGCGACGCCGCCACCAGCCCCGCCCAAGCCGAAGCAAATCTCCACTTCGCCATCGATGATGCCGACGCCTACGAGGAAGCCCCCGCCGTGGTGCCCAGCGTGAAAGGCTTGCCGGTGCCAGCAGGCACCATGGGCGCTCACTACATCTCGCCGCGCATGCGCGCCCGCATGGATGATCTCGGCCTACGCGAGGCGGACATCTCCGCCGTCGCCGGGACCGGCGCGGGCGGCCGCGTGACCGTGGAGGACCTCGAACGTTTCCTCGATTATCTAGAAGCATGGCCAAGCACACAGGCCTCGCCCATGCGACTCGCCGTAGCCGATGCCATGCGCCGCAGTTGGACCCGTCCCCTCGCCACGGTGGGTCTGCCGACATTGTTAGACCGTGTGCTCGACCACCGCCGCACTCACCAACCGAAACCCGGCCTCACACTCTACATGCTGCGTGCCTTCGCACTCGCGCTCACCGAAAACCCAGCCACCGCCGGATACCTGATCGGTGATAAAGTCGTCCACCCGCGGGCCTTCGATATCGGTGTCGCCGTGCAAGTCGAAGACGGCGTGGTCGTCCCCGTGGTCCGCAAAGTGGACCAAAAACCGCTGCCCGAACTCATCGCCGAATACGATGATCTCGTGGACCGCGCCCGCCGCCGCCGGCTTTCCGAAAACGACTGCCGCGGCGGAATCGCCACGGTCACCAACTTCGGCACCTTCGGCCTCACCCTCGGTACCCCGATCCCGCTGCCCAATGAAACTCTTATCCTCGGCATCGGCGCAGGCGTGAAAAAACCGATCTGGAGCACCCAAGCCGAGGTTTTCCTACCCGCCACAGTGGCTGAAGTATTTCTCACCTTCGACCACCGCGTCGTCGATGGCGGCGGGGCAGGGGTGTTGCTCAAGCGCGTTGCAGAACTCCTGCAAGACCCGTCCGCGCTGTAATGCATTCCAGAGTTTAACCACAGATGATAGGTGTGTTAAGCGATCAGGTGCCCCCAATCAGCCGTTAAGGGATCTCTTTTGATCAAAACCGCTCCGGCCTAGGATTGAAATTGCCACAGCACCGCGCACTCTCCAAGTTCCGCCCCAACATTCATGGATTGGTCTTACACAATACTCGGCCCGGATCCCTTCGCGGGGATGATGGTGGTGCTTATTCTAATCCTGATCGAGGGCGTCCTCTCGGTGGATAACGCCGCCGTGCTCGCCACCATGGTCATGCGCCTTCCAGCCGAACAACGGGGCAAGGCCCTGCGTTACGGCATCCTCGGTGCCTATCTGTTCCGTGGCCTATGCCTCGCCCTAGCCTCGTGGCTCATCAAAATCTGGTGGCTCGAACCGGTCGGCGGACTCTACCTGCTCTGGCTGGCGTGGACCCATTTTTCACGCCACGAATCAGTTGAGCAAGAAGGAGCCGAAGCCGTAGCCACCGAAGGCAACTGGCTTTTCCGACACACCATCGGAAGACTCGGCCCGTTCTGGGCCACCGTGTTCGCGGTGGAAGTCATGGATCTCGCCTTTTCCATCGACAACGTGGTGGCAGCAGTCGCCTACGTGCAAAAATTCCCGATGCCCTCGAAACTAATCCTCGTATGCATTGGCGTTTTTCTCGGAATTCTAACCATGCGCTTCGCCGCCCAAGGCTTCGTCAAACTGATGCATCATTTCCATTTCCTTGAAACCTGCGCCTTTATCGTGATCGGGATTCTGGGAGTGAAACTCATGCTCAGCATTCCGCGGCATTTCCTCGACGAGACCCACCCCGTCCATGTCTTTCTAGCCAGCAAATTCTTCGACCTTGGCACTTCGGTTCTCACCTTGTTAGTCTTTCTCGTGCCCGTCTTGGTCCACCTCGCGAGGAAACGCTTCAAGCAATCCGACCAAACATCCGGAACAAGCTCGCCATAAGTCAGGCCACGCGGCGTAAACCATCCTGCCGAAACAACGCGCTGCCGCGGTATCTAAAACATCCCGTCCGCATCAGTCTTTCAGTTTGCCTCACCCTGCGTTTCCGGCACATGCTGCCGCCAGGATGAACAGGCATCTGCCACATGTGATCCGTTTTATTAGCCGAGTGCTGAGGGATTTCTTTCTGCACAACCACGGCCTGCTGCTCACCGGATCCGTGGCCTTCAACGTCATGCTCTCACTCGTTCCGCTCTGCACCGTGCTGATGGTGGCATTTTCACGACTCTTCGACCGACAATTATTAATGGCCTCACTGACTGCGGAGGTCTCTCTCATCGCACCGGGTCTAATACCCATGCTGTCCGAAGTTCTGGAAGGATTTCTCGACAACCGCGGAGTGATCGGAGGAATCGGCCTCGTGACGCTGATGTTTTTCAGCTCCAAGGCCTTCCGGGTGATGGAAGACGCCTTCGCCATCATCTTTCACCGCCCGCTGCCTTCTCTCAAACGCAAGTTCTGGGTTTCCGCCCTACTGCCCTACCTGTTCATCTTGATCGTAGCCGCCGGCCTCATCCTCATCACCTCAGTCAATGCGGCCGTTGACGCCCGCGTCGGCATCCTCAGGCGATTCCCGGATATCCAACAACTCGTCAACCCCTACATCGGACCACTCCTATACGTGATCGGAATTCTGGGACTCATCCTGCTTTTCACTCTTCTCTACAAGATCATGCCCGTCGCCCGCGTTTCAATCGGCCGTGCGCTGGCCGGTGGTTTCACCGCCGCCATACTATGGGAAATAACCCGACACTTGTTAGTCGCTTATTACACACGTTTGTCATCGGTCAATGTGCTCTATGGCTCCATGGCCACCATCATCATCGTGCTCCTCACGATGGAAACCATCGCTTTAATCCTCCTGCTCGGCGCCCAAGTCATCGCCGAACTCCAGCGCAATGCCAATCATGGCATCCCATGGCATCAGGATCCGGATGAGCGGAATCAAGTGTGACGCAACGGAATGATCACGCGCATTCTGCTATGATCTGGACATCCCGAAGCCTACCGCAAAACCTCTACCTATTCGATGAAAACCGGGGGTAAAATACGCGTAGCCTTAGCAACTTCCTGCGGTGCCAGCCCCCCAATACCTGCAATGCTCACTTCAAACACGCCTCAATCCATTTCACAATGATTACAAAAATCGACCACTTGGGAATCGCCGTTAACTCCCTCGAAGAATCCATCCCCTACTACGAAAACATTCTCGGCCTCACCTGCGAAGGCCGCGAGGAAGTCGAATCCCAAAAAGTCCGAACCGCTTTTTTCGCCGCCGGTGACGTCCACATCGAACTGCTCGAACCCACCTCCCCAGACAGCCCGATCGCCAAGTTCCTCGAAAAAAACCCTTCCGGCGGCATTCACCACATCGCTTTCGCCACCGACGATATCACCGGCCAACTCGCCCACGCGAAAGACCAAGGCGCCCGCCTCATCCACGAAGTCCCCTTCGAAGGCGCTGGCGACAAACTCGTCGCCTTCCTCCACCCGAAATCCACCTTCGGCGTACTCACCGAGTTCTGCCAATCCGCCCACCACTGATCCCACCCACCGCTTCTCACCGAAACTAAAAATCACGCCATGGCCATCGACCCATCACTACTGGAAGCTCTCAAGCTCCGCCGCGAGGAAGCTCTCATCGGAGGCGGCATCGACCGCATCGAAAAACGCCACGAAAAAGGCCTGCTCTCCGCCCGCGAACGCCTCACCGCATTCTTTGACGGCGGTAACTTCATCGAGTTCGGCATGCACGCCCATCACTCGTGCATCAACTTCGGTCTCGAAAAACGCAAAATGCCCGGTGACGGCGTCATTTGCGCCACCGGCTACGTCGATGGCCGCCCCGTCGCCGCCTTTGCCCAAGACTTCACCGTCGGTGGCGGCGCCGTCGGTGCCATCCACGCCAAGAAAATTTGCGACCTGCTCGATTTCGCCATCAAGGCAGGCATGCCCGTCGTCGGCATCAACGACTCCGGCGGCGCACGCATCCAAGAAGGCATCGAGGCACTCTCAGGCTATGGCCAAATTTTCTTCCGCAACGTGCTCGCCTCCGGCGTCATCCCGCAAATCTCCATCATCGCTGGCCCCTGCGCTGGTGGTGCCGCCTACTCGCCCGCCCTCACGGATTTCATCATCATGACGCGGCAGAACTCGAACATGTTCATCTGCGGCCCAGACGTCATCCGCGCTGCAACCGGCCAATCCGCCTCGCTCGACCAGTTCGCATCCGCCGATGCCCATGCCCAAATCTCCGGCAATATCCACCTCATCGCTGAAGACGACCAACACGCGATGGACTTGGCTAAGAAACTCCTGGACTATCTGCCTTCTAACAATCTTGGCGATCCACCGCACAAGATGAACAACAACATCGAGCTCACCGAAGATCTCGGAATGAACGAAATCATCCCGGCCGATCCCAAGTCGCCGCTCGACATGCAAAAAGTCATCAACCGCCTCATGGACCCCGGCTCATGGTTCGAAATCCAACCGGACTACGCCCAGAACATGCTGACCGGCTTCGCCAAACTCGAAGGCCTCGTCATCGGCATCATCGCCAACCAACCGATGGTCAAAGCCGGTTGCATCGATATCGATTCGTCCGATAAAGCCGCCCGCTTCATCCGCGTCTGCAATATCTATTCGATCCCCGTGCTCTCACTCGTGGACGTCCCCGGTTTCATGCCCGGCCTCGCTCAAGAACGCGGCGGCATCATCCGCCACGGCGCGAAAATGCTCTTCGCCTGGGCTTCCGGCACCGTGCCCAAAATCACCCTCATCTGCCGCAAAGCCTACGGCGGTGCCTACCTCGCCATGTGCTCGAGTGACATGGGCGCAGACTTTGTCTTCGCCTGGCCCACCGCCGAAATCGCCGTCATGGGTGCCCAAGGTGCCATGAAAGTGCTCTACAAAAAGGAACTCGAAGAAGCCGAAGATCCCGCCGCCCTCGAACAGGAACTCCGCAAAGCCTATTCCGAAAAATTCGCATCACCCTATCAAGCCGCATCCAATGGCATGATCACCGATGTCATCAATCCCGCGGTTTCCCGCAGCACCCTCGCCCTCGCCTTCCGCGGCATCATGGGCAAGAGCGAATCCCGCCCACCCAAAAAACACGGCAACATCCCACTCTAACACTCCATGCACTTCACTCCGATTCTAGCATTGGCCGGCAAAACCAGCAACTCCGTGATGGACGCTCTGCCCCACCTCGCGGGCATGTTCATGGTCATGGCCACCCTGACCATCCTTTGGGGAGTTTGCGCCTTAACCGCGAAATTGGTCCATCGTTTCGTCCCAGAACCGGCAGCCGCCGTCGCCCCGGTAGCGAAAACCGCCGCCACTCCACAGCCTGCCGCACCTGTTGGTCTCAGCCCGGAAATCGTCGCCGTCGTCGCCGCAGCTGTCGCCACCGCCATCGGCCAATCCCACCGCATCATCTCCATCAAACCCATGAGCACCAGCTGGGAAAGAGCTGGCCGCCAATCCGTTCTCACCTCACACCACATCCGCTAACCACATCATCGCCATGGAACATCTCCGCATCACCGTCGAAGGAAAAGCATACGACGTCATCGTCGAAAAAATCGGCAGCGAATCCTCCGCTGCCCCAGTCCCCGTCGTGCGCTCCGCCGCCGCCGCCCCAGCCCGTGCCGCCGCTCCCGCTCCAGCTCCAGCGCCCAAGCCCGCAGCAGCAGGCTCTGGCGATGCTCCCAGCCCGCTCGCCGGCATCGTTCAAGCCATCGACTCCGCCGTCGGAACCTTCGTCGCAGAAGGCGACCTCGTCATCACCCTCGAAGCGATGAAAATGTACACTCCAATCAATGCCCCCATGGCTGGTACCATCACCGCTATCCACGTCAAGGTCGGCGACGCCGTCGAAGAAGGACAAATTCTCTACACCATCGGCTAATCCATAATCTCCACATCCCTAATGAACATACTTTATGACCTCTGGGGCAGCACGGGCTTCCCCAGCTTGCAATGGCAAATGCCGGTGATGTGGATTGTCGTCGCGGTCTTGCTCTATCTAGCCATCGTCAAGGGCTTCGAACCACTATTGTTGGTTCCCATTTCGCTCGGCGCGATGATCGCCAACTTGCCGATCCACGAATACATTCTGCAACACCCGCAGGGTGACGTGGAAGGCGGACTGTTTTATTACCTCAATCAGGGAATCAAATTGCAAATCTATCCGCCGCTGATCTTCCTCGGCGTCGGTGCCTTGGTGGACTTTGGCCCACTTATCGCCAATCCACGCACACTTTTGTTAGGTGGTGCGGCACAACTGGGAATCTTCGGTGCCTTCCTGCTCGCCCCACTCTTCGGTTTCAACCTCGCCGAAGCAGCTGCCATCGGAATCATCGGCGGTGCCGACGGTCCAACCTCGATATACTCCGCCTCAAAATTGGCACCGCACTTGTTAGGTGCCATTGCAGTGGCCGCCTATAGCTACATGGCCCTCGTTCCTCTGATTCAGCCACCAATCATGAAGCTGCTCACCACTCATAAGGAGCGCCGGATCAGAATGAAAACCCTGCGCAAGGTCAGCCAACTCGAAAAAATTGTCTTTGCCCTCGTTGTGATGTCCTTCTGCGTGATGATCGTGCCACCGGCCGCTCCGCTCATCATCATGCTTTTTGTCGGCAACCTCCTCCGTGAATGCCGCGTTACCGAACGCTTGGTAAAGGCAGCCCAAAACGAAATCATCAATATCGTCACGATCTTCCTCGGGATCTGCGTCGGCCTCAAGATGGGCGGCAATCAGCTCTATTATGAAAAGCTCAAAGCTGGACTTCCCTTGATAGATGAATTCGGCAAATCAATCCCCAGTCATTTATTCCTCAATCCACAAACCCTTGGAATCTTGGTCCTAGGTGTGATCGCCTTCGCGTTGGCCACTGCCGGCGGTGTGTTGATGGCAAAACTGATGAATGTCTTCAGCAAAAACAAAATCAATCCACTCATTGGTTCGGCCGGAGTTTCCGCCGTGCCAATGGCCGCCCGCGTCTCCCAAGATGTAGGCCAGAAGTATGACCCCACCAACTACTTGCTCATGCACGCCATGGGCCCTAACGTCGCTGGTGTCATCGGAAGCGCACTCGCCGCAGGCTATTTCCTCACGATGTTTAAATAACCGTTTTGCCACTGCCCCGCCCCGTTTCTCAAATCATGAATCCTCCGTTCCCCATCCTCACCCCGGAAGAAGCCGCAGCCTTCGTCAAGCATGACGAAAATATCGGATTCAGCGGATTCACCCCCGCCGGTGCCGCCAAGGTAATCCCCACCGCCATCGCGGAAAAAGCCATCGCCGAACACGAAGCCGGCCGGGATTTTAAAGTAGGTGTCATCACCGGTGCCTCCACCGGACCATCACTCGATGGCGCACTTGCCAAAGCGGATGCCATCAAATTCCGTACCCCCTATCAGTCAGATAAGGACCTCCGCGCCAGCATCAACGCCGGGAAAACGCATTTCTTCGACATGCACCTTTCCCTGCTCCCCCAATACGTTCGCTACGGATTCCTCGGCGAACTCGATTGGGCGATCGTCGAAGCCGCAGATGTCTCCGTGGATGGAAAAGTCCTCCTCACCACCAGCGTCGGAGCCGCCCCCACTTTCCTCACTCAAGCAAAAAAAATCCTCATCGAAGTCAACAGCCGCCACCCCAAACAGTTGTTAGGATTCCACGACATCTACGAGCCCGCCTCGCCGCCTCACCGCCGCCCCATCCCCATCTGCTCCGCCGATGACCGCATCGGCACCCAACGCGTCTGGGTCGATCCGAAAAAAATCGTCGGCATCGTCCACTCGAACCGCAACGACGAAGTCAAAGACTTCTCCCCAGTCACCGATGTCACCACACGCATCGGCCGCAACGTCGCCGAATTCCTCGCTGCGGAAATCCGCAACGGCCATATCCCGAAAGGCTTCCTACCGATCCAATCCGGCGTCGGGAACGTCGCCAACGCTGTGCTCGCTGCCATGGGCGATCACCCGGAAATCCCGCGTTTCCAAATGTATTCGGAAGTCATCCAAGACTCGGTCATCGACCTCGTCAAACAGGACCGTTGCTCATTCGTCAGCGGCGTTTCACTCACCGTCACCGATCCCGTCCTGCAAAGCATTTACGACAACCTCGACGCATTCCGCGGTCGCCTGCTCCTCCGGCCTCAGGAAATTGCTAACAACCCAGAAATCGTCCGCCGCATTGGAATCGTTTCGATCAACACCGCGCTCGAAGCTGATATCTTCGGAAATATCAATTCCACCCACGTGCTCGGCCAAAAAATGATGAATGGAATCGGCGGCTCCGGAGATTTTACCCGCAACGCCTATATCTCGATCTTCACCTGCCCATCCACCGCCAAGGATGGTAACATCTCCGCCATCGTCCCGATGTGCTCGCACATGGACCACAGCGAACACTCGGTTCAGGTCCTCGTCACCGAACACGGCGTCGCCGACTTCCGTGGCAAAGACCCGCGCGAACGCGCCTCACTCGTCATCAAAAACTGCGTCGATCCCTCCTATCGAGACCTCCTTTGGAAATACTTCCAGCTCACCGAAAACGGCCACACCCCGCAATCGTTCCGCTCCGCCTTCGCCTTCCACGAAGCCTTCCTCGAATCCGGCGACATGCGGAACACGAAGTTCTAATCAAGGAGCGTTGGCGTCTCGCCAACTGCTGATTTCCAAATCTCAAATTTCACATAACAAATGTCCCTTCTCCTATCCGAATTCCCGGAGCACACCTACGAACAATGGCACGCCGCCGCCGAGGCCCTCCTCAAAGGCGCGCCCTTCGAAAAGCGCCTCGTCAGTCAAACCTACGAGGACATCACGATCCAGCCGATCTACCGCCGCGAGGACATTGCGAATCTCGAACAACGCAAACACTTCCCCGGATCCGCATCCCTCGTCCGTGGCAGTCACGCCGCAGGATTTCTAACCGCCGGATGGGAAGTCTCCCAAGAACTCAGAGCCTCATCCCCTGAAGCACTCAATTCGCTGATTCACGAAGGCCTCAACGGCGGCCAATCCGAACTCAACATCCCCATCGGCTGCGGTGCCGATGAATGCTGCACCGGCGGCGCGAAAATCACCACCGCCGCGGATTTCACCACCGCTCTCTCCAAGGTCGCTCTGGACTCAATTTCAACCTATCTCCAAACCGGCCCCTCCAGCGTCCCAGTCACCGCACTCTTCATCGCCGCCGCCGAACAAGCCGGTGTCCCAGCCTCGAAACTCCGGGGCGGCATCGATAACGACCCGCTCGCAGAACTTGTCGCCAAAGGCAAACTCCGCCAGTCGCTCGCCCTGCGCTTCGACCACATGGCAGCCCTCACCGACTACGCCGCCAAAAACGCCCCGCAGCTCCGCACGATCTCAATCCAAGGCGACGTCTATCACAACGCCGGTGCCACCGCCACCCAGGAACTCGCTTACATCATCTCCACCCTCGTCTGTTACCTCGAGGAAATGAAATCCCGCGGCCTCGCCCCGGAAACCGTCCTGCCCCACATCCGCATCCGCCTCGCGATCGGCTCGGACTATTTCATGGAAATCTCGAAAATCCGCGCCGCCCGCATGCTCTGGAGCAAGGTCGCCTCAGCTTACGGCATACAAAACGCGCCCATCCACATCCACGCCAGTACCTCAAAGTGGAATAAAACCACCTACGACGCACACACCAACATGCTGCGCGTCACCGCCGAAGCTTTCGCCGCCGTCGTCGGTGGCGTCGATAGCCTCCACATCGGCCCCTACGATGAAATCGCCGGCCACACCGATGAATTCTCACGCCGCATCGCCCGCAACCTCCACACCATCCTCCGCGAAGAATGCGGTCTCGACCGCGTCATCGACCCCGCCGGCGGCTCGACCTACATCGAGTGGCTCACCGCCCAAATCGCCGAAAAAAGCTGGGCGATCTTCCAAGACATCGAACAACAAGGCGGCATGATCGCCGCCCTCGAAAATGGCTCAGTCCAACAAGCCGTGCAAGACGTCTGCACGGCAAAGTTCAAAAACATCCGCATCCGCAAGGACAAGATCGTCGGATCTAATATGTATCCCGATCTGAAAGGCAGAAAACTCGCCATCCACGCCCCGGAATGCAAAGCCGCCGAAGTTGCAGCAGCTGCCTACCCAATCGCTCAACCCGCTGCTGTCACCCAGTCCGCCACCGCCGCCATGGTCATCGAAGCCATCGCCGCCGCCAAAGCCGGAGCGTCGAAATTCTCGCTCGCCATCGCCACTGGACTCACCAACTCCGATGGAGCGCCCACCGTCACCGCCTTGCCACCACACCGCGCCGCCGAGGAATACGAAGCCCTGCGCGACGCATCCGCCGCTTTTGCCGCCAAAACCGGTGCCGCACCCGGCATCCTTCAACTCAACATCGGCCCCTCCGGTCGCTACCGCCTCCGCGCCGATTGGACCGCCTCGTTCTTCGAAGCAGCCGGATTCGTCATCGATGGCACACGCGACTTCCCAACCGTCGAGGAAGCCGTCAAAGCCCTAACCGACAGCAAGGCGGAAATCGCCGTCATCACTTCCGAAGACGCCACTTACCCGACCACCGTCGAGACCCTCGCCGCCGCCGCGAAAGCCGCTAAACCAAACGTCACACTGTTAGTCGCCGGTACCCCCGGCGAAAACGAGGCCGCCTGGCGCGCCGCCGGCATCGATGAATTCGTCAACGTCCGCAGCAACAATTACGAACTCAACGCGCAGCTCCTAAAAAAAGCCGGCGTCATCTAACCGTGGCGGCGGATTCCATCCGCCAAGCCCAACCTGCCGGAATTTTAATGCCCGCCAAAGGACCAAAACTCACTACAGCCAAAGCCAGCGAAAATCTGGCCATGGAGCGGCTTGCCCTGATGGTCCACCTGATCAGGGGCGAAAAAGTGCTCTTGGGTTCTGATTTGGCTGCACTTTACGGCGTCCAGACAAAAGTTTTCAACCAAGCGATCCAGAGAAACATCGACCGCTTGCCCGAAGACTTCATGTTCCAATTGTCAAAAGAGGAGGCGGAAAATCTTTCAAGGTCACAATTTGTGACCTTGATGAGGGGGCAAAACGTCAAATACCTCCCCCATGCCTTCACCGAGCAGGGCGTGGCGATGCTATCCTCCGATCTGGGCTTCCACACCATCTCCAGACGCGCACAAGCCACCAAAAGCACCAAAAGACGCTCTTCTTGAAACACAAGTTCTAATCTCCAATCTCCTTAACCATGTCCCGTCCAGCCTTCGCCGAAATCCCCTTCGCAACCACCACATCCAATACCGGATACAACGATTGGTGCGCCGCCCTGGAAAAAGAACATGGCAAACCCATCGGCGAAATCGTCTGGGACACCATGGAAAAAATCCCGGTCAAACCGCTCTACACGGAAGACGACATCGCAGACATGGAGCACCTGAAATACCAAGCCGGCATCGCCCCATTTCTCCGCGGGCCCTATGCCACGATGTATTGTTTTCAACCATGGACCATCCGCCAATACGCCGGATTCTCCACTGCCGAGGAATCCAACGCCTTCTACCGCCGCAACCTCGCCGCAGGCCAAAAAGGCCTCTCCGTCGCCTTCGACCTCGCCACCCACCGTGGCTATGACTCGGACCACGAACGCGTCGTCGGCGATGTCGGAAAAGCCGGTGTCGCCATCGACTCGATCCTCGATATGAAGATCCTTTTCGATAGCATCCCGCTCGATAAGGTCTCCGTTTCCATGACCATGAACGGCGCGGTCCTTCCCATCCTCGCCTTCTACATCGTCACCGCCCTCGAACAAGGTGCCACGCTCGACCAACTCGCCGGCACCATCCAAAATGACATCCTCAAGGAATACATGGTGCGGAACACTTATATCTATCCGCCCGAGCCCTCGATGAAAATCATCGCCGACATCTTCGAGTTCACCTCGCAGAAAATGCCGAAGTTCAACTCGATTTCCATTTCCGGCTATCACATGCAGGAAGCCGGTGCCACCGCCGACCTCGAAATGGCCTACACCCTCGCCGATGGCTGGGAATACCTCCGCACCGGCATCGCCGCGGGCATCGATATTGACGCCTTCGCACCCCGCCTCTCGTTCTTCTGGGCACAAGGGAAAAACCACTTCATGGAAGTCGCGAAAATGCGCGCCGCCCGCGTGCTTTGGGCCAAAATCGTCAAGACCTTCAACCCGAAAAACCCGAAGTCCCTCGCCCTCCGCACTCACTCGCAAACCTCCGGCTGGTCGCTCACCGAGCAGGACCCATACAACAACATCGCCCGCACCTGCATCGAAGCCATGGCCGCCACCCTCGGCCACACGCAATCGCTGCACACCAACGCGCTCGATGAAGCCATCGCCTTGCCCACCGATTTCTCGGCCCGCATCGCCCGCAACACCCAAATTTTTCTCCAAGACGAAACTTCGATCTGCCGGGTCATCGATCCCTGGGGCGGCTCGTATTATCTCGAATCCCTCACCCACGAACTCATCCACCGCGCCTGGGCCCACATCATGGAGGCCGCGGAATACGGCGGCATGTCCAAGGCCGTCGAAGCCGGCATCCCGAAAATGCGTATCGAGGAGGCCTCCGCCCGCCGCCAAGCACGCATCGACTCCGGCGAGGAAACGATCGTCGGCGTCAACAAATACCGCCTCACCAAGGAAGATCCCATCGACATCCTCGATGTGGACAACACAGCTGTTAGATTATCGCAAATCGAACGCCTCAAAAAACTCCGCGCCGAGCGTGACGAACCCACTTGCAAAGCAGTCCTCAAAGCCCTCACCGATTGCGCCGGCGGCGGAGAAGGCAACTTGCTCGCTCTCGCCATTGAGTGCGCCAAAGCCCGTGCCTCACTCGGTGAAATCTCCGATGCCATGGAAGTCCATTTCGGCCGCTACACGGCCGTCATCCGCTCGATCTCCGGCGTCTATGGCAAGGAATTCAACAACCAGGGCGACATGAAAGACATCCCCGATCTCATCAAACAATTCGAAGCCGCCGAAGGCCGACGCCCACGCATTATGGTCGCCAAAATGGGCCAAGACGGCCACGACCGCGGCGCAAAAGTCGTCTCCACCGCTTACGCCGACATGGGCTTCGATGTCGATATCGGCCCGCTCTTCCAAACCCCCGCTGAAACCGCCAAACAAGCGGTCGAAAACGACGTCCACGTCGTTGCCATGAGCTCCCTCGCCGCCGGCCACAAAACCTTGCTCCCCACCCTCATCGCCGCACTCAAAAAACTCGGCCGAGAAGACATCATGGTCGTCTGCGGCGGCGTCATTCCCGCCCAAGACTACGACTACCTCTACCAAAACGGTGCCGCCGCCATCTTCGGCCCCGGCACCGTAATCCCGGACTCCGCCAGAAAAATTCTTAATCTCCTGCTAGAGCAAGTGGAAGACTAAATTAGATAATGAGCCCGATCACTACAATCTATCTTGAGATGACAGATGTCTCTCAATTGCGCCCTAGAATTTGTGACGATCCACGTTTCCAAGTCCTCGAAGCCACCGCACGACAGTGGCCATTCAATCGCTTTCTCTACGAATTCATCGGCGCGGATTGGGCGTGGCAAGACAAGCTGTCATGGTCTGATGAGCAGTGGCGATCCTATGTCGAAGACGAAAGTCATAAAACCTTCGTCGCCTACTCTGATGGATCGGTGGCGGGATACTTCGAACTTTCTGAACGCGATAATGAGGTTGAAATTGCCTACTTCGGCTTAGCACCGTCCTTCGTCGGCAAGGGCTTAGGCGGCGCGCTCCTCACCCGAGCACTGGAAGAAGCATGGCAAACAAAACCGAACCGCGTGTGGGTGCATACCTGCACTCTCGACCATGCATTCGCGCTCAAGAATTACGAGGAGCGGGGAATGGTGGTGTACAAGACTGAGACCAAGTAAAATCAAACGCCAAGAAAGCGCACTACGCCAACGGAAGATTCGGATGAATATCCTCGCCAAGGGGCGAGGATTCACCTGCTAGGTAGCGAAGCAGTGCGGCAAAGGCGATCATGGCGGCGTTGTCTGTGCAAACATCCGGCGAAGCCGTGACAAGTGCGTGACCAGACTTGGCGCAGGCTTCCTGAAACGCATTGCGCAACGCTTGATTCAAACTCACTCCGCCGGACAAAGCAATGATGTGTCGCCCGGATTCACGCGCAGATCGCAGAGTCTTGCCGACTAATATTTCGATCATCGCCTGCTGGAAGGATGCTGATAAATCAGCTGCGGAAACTTTTCTATCCGCCTTTTGCAGCGTGTAGAGCACTGCGGTTTTCAAGCCTGAAAACGAAAAATCCAAATGCGGATCATGCAACATCGAGCGGGGAAAATCATAAGCTTCCGGATTTCCTCCGCGGGCGGCTTTCTCGATTTCTGGCCCGCCGGGATAAGGTAATCCTAACATTTTCCCCACCTTGTCAAAAGCCTCGCCGGCGGCATCGTCACGAGTGCCCCCGAGTTTGTGATATCTGCCGGGACCCTCAACATCCAACAGCAAGGTGTGACCGCCCGAAACGATGAGTGCCAGATGGGCTGGCACAGCCGTGCTACCAAGAAATGGTGAGAGCAAGTGACCTTCCAGGTGATTGATGGCGAGAAAGGGCCGGTCCGCCGCACAAGCCATACCCTTCGCCGCAGTGCTGCCAATCAGCAACGATGAAGCCAGACCAGGACCCGTTGTGGCTGCGAAAGCATCGATTTGAGGCATTCCCACATCAGCATCGGTTAGAGCTTTTTCCACCAGCGCGCGCAGGCGCAGCGAATGGTTGCGAGACGCCAGTTCGGGAACCACTCCACCATGTTCACGGTGAAGCTCGATTTGCGACGAAACCTCGGAAGCCAAAACCGTAGCCGCCTCCCCAGCTTCACCCCGCACGATCGCCACCGCAGTTTCATCGCAGGAAGATTCGATCGCCAAAAGCAGAGCCATGCATCGGTTCTACTGCCGAAAATGACGAAAACCGAATAAAAAAGCGCCCCCGCCCCCTTGAAGGAGAGGCATACTCCGATCCGCCGATACCCATGAAAAGCCAATGAGCTGAGCGAAGCACTTCCCATTGCCCCCAAATGGTTCGACCATACGTCATCCTTTTCATCGACTCTTCCCCTCCTGAAAAATCCCTCCCCAAAAACGATGCGTGACACAGTGCCCGCAATCTGTAAGTTTTCTTAGACAATTTTCCCTGCCACACCCCTTTATGCCCAACCCCCTTCACACTCTCGGTTACCGTTTCCTCAACGCCACGCTCGGCCAACGCGCGGATGATTCGGAAAATCCGACCGCTCTTTCACGCCGTGCTTTCCTTTTGCTCGCAGCATCGCTGAGCAGTTGTTCGGCCGCCCCACCGCTAAAACCTTCGGCTGCGGTGAAAACCACCGCCAACCCAAATTACCGCACACCCACCCTCCAAGGCCCCGTCCCACGCAATCCGGACATGCCCTTTAGTTCGAATTTCCCGAAAAATGCTGGCGTCACTTTTACACGAGTCCTAGTTTCCGGCAATTACATCGCCATCACGTTCGACGACGGCCCACACCCACAAAACACTCCCCGCCTGCTCGACATCCTCCGCGCACGTAATGTCAAAGCCACCTTCTACGTGATCGGCCGCAGCGTGGATCTCCACCCACAAATCGTCCGCCGTACCGTAGCCGAAGGCCATGAAATCGGCAATCACACCTACACTCACCGCCTCCTAAGCAAACTCAGCGATAGCGAAGTCCGCAACGAACTCTCCCGCTGCCGCGATTCCGTCGCTCGCGCTGCCGGTGTCGGCATCCGCACCATGCGCCCACCCTACGGCGGCCTGCTCCAACGCCAACGCGAACTCGTCCACGCCGAATTCGGCTACCCCACCATCCTTTGGTCGGTCGATCCACTCGACTGGAAACGCCCCGGCCCATCGGTTGTCACCTCACGCATCCTTACCGCCACCAATGCTGGCGGAATCGTCCTCGCCCACGATCTCCACGCACCCACCGTGGACGCCATGCCCGCCACCATCGACGGCCTCCTCCGTCGCGGATTCCAGTTTGTCACCGTCTCACAGCTTCTCGCCATGAATACGGAAATCGCCACCACCCAAGCGGATGCGCCCCGCGCGAACTCCTAAGCATTGAATCGAAACCGTGAACGAGTGCATGTTCGGCGAGCACTACTTCGCGATAGGTCAGCGCCTATCACACGTGCTGCACGGCATCGCCGGGCTCGCTGCTGAAACCACCACCGATCTTGGCGACCGATTGCCCCTTGCCGAAATCGAAAGCAGCCTGGCCAATCCATTTCTCTGCGTCGTTTGCGGTGAGGTGAACTCCGGCAAGTCCACTCTCATCAACGCGCTTTTCGGTCACGATCTCTGTCGCGTCAATTCACTTCCGGAAACCCATCGCGTATTGTGGTATCGCCATGGCTGCCCCGCCCGGGATGTCGAAATCAGCCCGATGCTTGATCAGTGCTTCCGGCCACTCGATTTTCTCCACAAATTCAATATCATCGATACCCCGGGCACCAACACCAATAGCCCCGACCATCAGGAAATTACTGCTTACTTTATCCCCAACGCAGAGCTCATCCTTTGCGTATTTCCCATCTCTAACCCCTGGTCCCCGGCCACTTGGAATTTTGTCTCTTCTCTATCTGACGAAACTTTAGAGCGCATTGTCCTGATCATCCAACAGGCGGACCAACGCGAACCTAACGATATCCAAGTCATCCTAGGCCACATGGCGGATCTCTCTCAGAAACGCATCGGCCGCATCCCGCCGATCTTCGCCGTCTCAGGAAAACTCGCCTACGAAGCCAAAATCGCCACAGCTCCCACGGCGGGCCGCCTCCAAACCCACGCCTGCACCGCTCTCGAAGAGTTCATTTCCAAAAGCATCTACCAATCCCCAGCTCGCCGACAAACCCTCGAAGCATGCCGCAGTCATGCCGCCGCCGCGCTCCGCGCCGTCGAGGATCGCATCGAGGAACAAACCCGTTCCATCAGTAACCAAAATCGTTTTATGGACGAAATTGAGCGCGAGATCGACGGCATGCGCAACTCCTTCGTCACCCGTCTCCCGAGCCATCTAACTGGTGTCGCGGAAGTTTTTGAATCTGAAGCTGTCTGGGTTTCCAAATTCCTCCGACGCAAACTCCTTGCCTTCCCATCCATCATCCGCCTCTTCGCCGGTGACCGCTGCGGCCCTGAAATGGAGGCCGCCTTCATCGAGCGCCTCCAATCCGCCGTCGAGGCCGTCGCGGAAAAAGACGGTGGCGAAGTCGCCGACGCCTGCCAAACCCATTGGAACAAACTCGGAGACCGCATCAAAGACACCATGGGCGTCGATCTCAACAGCACGGACCCCATCCAAGAAACCCTTGCGACTGCCAGAAAACACTTTGTCGCCCGCCTCGGCCGCGCCGCCCGGCAAGGCATCGGCGACCTTAAAGTCCGCAACCAACTCGACAAAGAACTGCGGCGCAGAAACATCGCCCTCAAATCGTCCATCTCCACTACGCTCGTTCTAACTTGCGCTGGTGCCGCTTGCGGCGCGCTCGGTGTCCCATGGGTGCCCGGCATCCTCATTGGCCTCTCCGCGCTTTTTCTAACCGGCGGTATCCTCACCGCTTGGGTTACCCGCAAATCCATCACCAGCGATTTCCAAGCCCGGCTGCTAGACACTTGCGGCACATTTGCAAGCACCCTCCACACCGATTACGAGGACGCCCTGCGCTTAGTCTTCCGCGATTATGCAGCCTCCCTCGCCAACGTCCGCACTCATCTTGCCCGCGAAAAACTCGCCACAGAGCCCCGCGTTCGTCTCTGGCAAGAACTATTCCTCACCCTCAAAGCCATCGAACAAGATCTTTAAATGTTCAACTCACTCAAGCTTCCTCTCTTCTATTCCTTCGCCATTATACCAGGAGTAACGAGTTGCTTGATTTCGTTGTTTTGGAATCCAATCGAAGCCCCCGATCTTGCGTTTGGAATGATTCCCACGTCATAAAGTTCTCGGATTTCTCCCGTGATGGTTGCGTGATGCACGCAATCACCGGTCTTCAGGTTTACTACAATGATGCCACAGCGCGGGCTCACCTTGGCGTTTTTGAGTGCGTTGTCGAGTTCGAGTCCAGAGAATGATCGATTCTCACGGCAATTCGATAGACCGATCACAGCATAATCACCAGTAAAAGCAAGTCCCCGGGCATAACCGGCGCAGAAACAAATTTTTTCGAATTTTCCCGTTGCAAGGTCAACGGTGCCGAATTCCCCGCAGCCTGAATTAAGCACATACAGTTTTCCTTCATGCCAACGCGGAGAATGAGGCATCGAGAGCCCCGAGCAAACAATTTCATGGCTGGCAACATCAATCAAAACGCCGCCCTCACTACGGTGTTCGCGCCAGCTATTGTGGCAGTCTGTGGTTGCAACCGCTGAGACGAAGGCGGGTCGACCGTCTCGCATGGCCATTCCATTCAGGTGGCAACGATCTTCCGCCGCGAGTTTCGTAATGAACTTTGGTTTCCAAATCGGTTCGAAACTTCGCGTGGTTGAAGGCCGTGCAAGGCAGGAATATGCCGTGCTGACAAAGACAGGGAACCCCTCGTTATCGGTTCCGATGTCGTGAATATCGATGTCTCCAGTCGTATAGGCTACCCGCGGGACATAGAGACGCTCAAAATCCTTCTGATACCGTTCAGTCGGCTTAAGAACGTTTTCTAATTTCCAGAGTTGGAAGAGCGTTGCCAACCAGATAGTATCTGTGCTGGCCACGTGCATTCCCATCGCGCGGGCATAAAATCGATTAAAAAGGCTGAATTCACCAGTGGTCTCTTTCGTCCCGAAAAAAAGTACTCTTCCTGCCTGATAAGTCGAGATGGCGAGGGTCACCCCCTCGCTCTTTAACCAACCCGACAGATTGCGGGAGATTTCGACACCGAACGGCATCTTAGCGGTCTGCTGCGCTGGCGGCTCCGCCAGTTGTTGGATTGCCTGGTTCGATTCTTGTGTGGCTTGTTTGGACATATGTTAATAAAGAGAGTGTTATGAAGAGAGTATTTTAATCCAGTGGATTCCTAGTTCGCTGGGGCATAAAAGACGAGAAAATGACTGCACCCACAACGTTTGCAAAGAAAATATTTTTTTAATTAAAGGAAACAAAAATAATTGTAAAACTGCTTGCGCTATCTCATCTTAAAGGGTTTGCTCCGGCATGGCGAGAGCACGATGGATTGTTCCTTGGGCGGATTCGGAGACGAAGCCAGCGGTTTACCACTGCGTTGCACGGGTGGTGGACAAGCGATTTGCCTTTGGACCCGATGATAAGGAGCAGTTCCGCATTTACATGCGCATGATGGAGAATTTTTCCGGTTGCCGGGTGCTGGCTTACTGCGTGATGTGCAATCATTTCCACCTCTTGCTGGAAGTGACGCCGAGACCGAAGGCGGCCGTGACGGACGAGCAACTGCTCAAGCGCTTGGGCGCGCTTTATTCGAAGGCTTTTGTGGCCACGGTGGCAAAGGAATTAGCGGAAGCACGACACTTGGTAGCACAGGGTATGGCCACGGACGGAGAAGCTTATGTGCAGCGGATTCACGAGCGTTTCACTTACCGGATGCACGATCTATCGGAGTTTATGAAGACCTTGCTGCAACGGTTCACCCGTTGGCACAACAACCGGACGAAACGGTGTGGCAACTTGTGGGAAGAAACATTTAAAAGTGTGGTGGTGGAGGATGGACTCGCATCGAAAACGATTGCCGCCTACATCGACTTGAATCCGGTGCGTGCAGGGATTGCGCAGGATCCGG
>Ga0247843_1001296_pt1 | contig 51900 bp, 57 predicted proteins | sample LaCruzMarch2017__FD_192420 | JGI IMG/M metagenome (GOLD analysis project Ga0247843, IMG submission 192420) | Freshwater microbial communities from meromictic Lake La Cruz, Castile-La Mancha, Spain - LaCruzMarch2017_8m | ecosystem: Environmental > Aquatic > Freshwater > Lake | place: Spain...
AAAGACGAGGTCAAGAAATCGGCCGCCTAAGCCCGCCCGGCGGCCGAGCCCATGCGGGCCATCGGCAAGAGGCGGACATTTGGAGTGCTACGAAAACCGGACATCTTGGCGTGCTATCGACAGGATGCGCGCAAACGGGGCCTCCATGTCAGCGCCAGTCACCGCTTCCAAATGGGCGCTCTTCTTCCTGTGCGTAGCCTTATGGGGCTCGGCCTATGCGGGCGTGCATGTGGCGCTCGAAGGCGGCGCGCCGCCGTGGGCTATCGTGGCCGGGCGGCTCTGGATTGCGGCGGGCATATTGAACGCGCTGCTCTGGATGCGCCGGCGCCAGGGCAAGGAGCCGCCGCCGACGCCGGCTGTCAGGGTGAAGCTCGCCTTTCTCGGGCTGCTCGGCGCTTCGGCGCCGTTCGCGCTGCTCTCCTACGCGCAGCAGACCATCACGTCGGGACTGGCGGGCATTCTCGCGGCGCTGACGCCGCTGCTGGTCGGCGTCACTGCGCCGCTCGTGGCGCCGGACGAACGCGTGACGGCGAACCGCATCATCGGTCTCCTGCTCGGCTTTGCGGGCGTGATCGTGCTCACCGGCGCCGATGCGCTGCAAGGTCTGGGCGGCGGCGCGATCATCGGGCAGCTCGCGGCGGCGGGCGCGGCGATCGCCTATGCGCTCAACACGCTCATCGCACGCACGGGCAAGCCGATCCCCGCGCTCGAAGCGGCGGCGGGCTGGATCTTCTTCGGTGCTTTGTGGTCGACGCCGATGGCGCTGTTCACCTTCGGCGAGGCGCAGATCGACATAAGCGCATTCGCGATGATCACCCTGCTCGGCATCGGGCCGACAGCCGTCGCAAGCATCGCCTATTTCCACCTTCTCAACACGGCGGGCCCGAGCTTCGTGACGCAGACGAACTATGTGCTGCCGCTATGGGCCGTGGCGCTCGGCGCGGTCGCGTTCGGGGAAGTGCTGCACTGGAACGCGGCGCTAGCGCTGTTGCTCATTGGATTGGGGCTGATGACAACGCAGGGCGTATTCCGATTCTTGCGACTGCGCTGACTCCGGAGCGCGGACGGCCACGTTGGCTTACAGTGTCGACGATTGGCAGCGGCGAGGCCGCCCATGCTCCGTCAAAACGATCAGCCGCTGACGGCGGTCTTCATTTCAGCCTGATCGTTCGCGGGGTCGGCGTCGAACAGTTGCGGCTGTGCATCGTCGTAGCTGGCCGTTTCGCCATCCAGCGCCGCCGCTGTCTGTGTCGTCGGCCGCGATGCCGGTATCACCGGCGCCACAGGCGTGTTCGCGTCGGTCGCCGGACGCACGCGTGTGGGCGCGCCGCCGAAGCGTTCGATGGAGGGATCGAGTTCGCCGCGCAGATAGACCGCGATCTTGCCGAGCAGGCGCGAGCTCGAAAGCGTCTGCAGACCGCGCACGGCGCCGGTGCGCTTGGACGCCTGGAAGCCCGTGACGCTGTCGCGGTCGAGGCGGTCGCACCAATAGGGCGTGAGATCGGCGAAGGACGAACCCGTGACGGGATCTTCCGCAAGGCCGACGCCCGGCGCGAAGAAGCGCATCACGAAATCATACGGCTTGCCTTCGTCCGCCATAGCCGTGACGGCGAGGCAGCCCACGCGCGGACCGCGCACGAGTTTCTCGATGGCTTTGAGATCGGGCTTCAGCGCACGCACGGCCGCTTCGCTGTCGAGCACGACATTCGCGTATTCGCCGACGAAGCCATCGATCACGCGCACATTGCCGAGGCCCGTCACGAGTTCGGCCGGCGGCGTCCAAGGCTGGCGCACACGGCGCGGCAGATCGAGGGTGAAGCCCTCCGGCGTCGAGCGCACGACGAGCGGGCCTGCCTGCGTGTCGAACACCACCACTTCCAGATCGCGCTCGATCTCGGTGAGCAGCACGCCGCCGGCGGCGAGTGTGGCGTGGCCGCAGATCGGCACCTCCGTGAGCGGGGTGAACCAGCGGAGCTGATAATTGCCCTTCAGGCCCGTCGGCACGAAGAAGGCGGTCTCGGAGCAGCGGTTTTCCGCCGCGATCGCCTGCAGCACGTCGTCGCCCAGCCATGCGGTCAGCGGCACCACCGCGGCGGTATTCCCGGCGAACACCTTGTCGGTGAAGGCGTCGACGAACCAGATGCGCATGGGCCACGTCCCCGGAAGCAGTGCAAAGGCGCGCAAACCGCGCCGCGGCGGATTTTGATACCAACCTGTAAATAGGACGGAAACTTACCCGCGCGCGAGGCCTAACCCCTCTCGCGGGTAGTCCAGCCGTGATCCAGCGGGCCATATCCCGTCCCGAAACCGGGCGCGCGGCGGATAGCTTCGAGCAGATATTCCCGCGCCGCGCGAACCGCCTCCGTCAGGTTTTCTCCCTGCGCGAGCTTGGCCGCGATGGCGGACGCCAGCGTGCAGCCGGTGCCGTGGGTGGCGCGGGTTTCGATGCGGGCGGACTCGAAGATGGTGAACCCGTCATGTGTCGCCAGCACGTCACGCAGGATGGGGCCATCGACATGGCCGCCCTTCACCAGCGCGGCCTTCGCGCCGAGCGTGAGGAGCTTTTCGGCGGCGTGCTTCTGCCCGTCGAGGTCGGCCACGACGATCCCCGTCAGCGCCTCCGCCTCCGGCGCATTCGGCGTGACGAGCGCAGCGCGCGACAGCATGAGCGTGCGCACCGTCTCCTGCGCGCGCGGCTCCAGCAGCGGATGGCCGCCCTTGGCGATCATCACCGGATCGACGACGAGCGCGCGCCCTTGCGCGTAAGCATCAATCGCTGCGGCGACGGTCTCCACCGTCTCCACCGTCGCGAGCATGCCCGTCTTCAGCGCATCGGCGCCGATGTCTTCCATGACGACTCGGATCTGGTCGCGCACGATATCCAGCGGAATGGGATGCACGCCGAACACGCCAAGCGTATTCTGCACGGTGATCGCCGTCACCGCCGTCGCGGCATAGCCGCCGAGCGCCGTCACCGCCTTGATGTCGGCCTGTATCCCCGCCCCGCCGCCGGAGTCGGAGCCGGCGATGATGAGGACGCGACCTTTCATGCCCCGCCCTGCTCCATCGCGCGCCATACACGGAGCGCCTGCACCGTCTCGCGCACGTCGTGTACGCGGAGCATGTCTGCGCCGAGGGATGCGGCGCGGATCGCTGAGGCGATGGAGCCGCCAAGCCGTGCGCCCGCGTCTTTCGCGGCTGGATCGATGCGGGCGATGAAGCTCTTGCGCGAGGCGCCGTAGAGCAGCTTGAAGCCCGTCTCTGCCTTAAGCGTACCAACTGCAGCCGTGAGCGCGAGATTGTGCGCGAGCGTCTTGCCGAAGCCGATGCCGGGATCTACCCAGATTCGCTCCGCCGGCACGCCCGCTAACATCGCGGCGTGCGCGCGCCCCCGCAAGAACGCGATCACGTCCGCTACCACATCACCATATGTCGGGTTCGCCTGCATGGTGCGCGGATCGCCCTGCATGTGCATCAGCACCACATCGCATCCGAGACCGGAAGCGAGTTCGAACGCCGTCTGCGCATGCAGTGCATTCACGTCGTTCCAGATCGCGGCGCCCGCATCCATCGCGGCGCGCGCGACGGTCGGCTTCATCGTGTCGATGGAAATCGCGACGTCCGACTGCCGCCGGATGCCTTCAATCACAGGGACCACTCGGGCGATCTCGTCATCGACGCCAACAGGCGCAGCGCCGGGTCGCGTGGACTCCCCGCCCACATCGATCACGTCGGCGCCGTCCGCCACCATCTGCAACGCGGCATCGACGGCCGCGCTCACGCCTACATATCGCCCGCCATCCGAAAACGAATCCGGCGTCACGTTGACGATGCCCATGATCCACGGGCCGCCTTCGATACGTGGCAGTGCGATCACTTCAGGTGCTGCACGAAGGAAAGCACGTTGAAATCGGGATCCTTGAACCATGCGACCTTCGCACCGCCGTCGGGGCTGTCCCAGATCCCGCGCGCATCCTGCTGCAGGAAGCCATAACGCTCCATGGTCACGCCTTTCGCGGTGACCGCGTCGATCTCGGCGGCGATGTCGTTCACCTGAAAGCCGAGCACGGCGAACGCGGACGGGACCATGCCCGGCACCTTCGACACGCGCAGCTCGACGCCGTCGACATCGAAGATGTAGGCGAACTGGTTTTCTTCCCGCAGCTTGAGGCCGAGCGTGTCACGATAGAAATCACGCGCCGCCTCGCCTCGCGTCGTGCCCACCATCGCGATGATTTTCGCTGCGCCGATCATGTTTCGCTCCCTGCCCGCGCTCTGTCGCGTCCGTCGCGTCCGTCGCGTCCGTCGCGGCGCGCCAGGAACGCGCCATGAGCTAGAAACTCTATGCGTCGCATAGCCGCGGGTCCATGCTCGTGGAGGCGGCTTTCGCCAAGGCGGCGCTACCGCTTGAGATCGTCGATATCGACTGGGACGACACTGGCTCGGACGGCACGCTGCTGAAGGCGCTCAACCCGCTCGGACCGGCGCCGTTGCTGGTATCGCCGAACGGATCGGTGATGACCGAGAGAGGAGCGATCCTGCTGCATGTCACCGAGATCGCGAGCGTCGCGAAGCGGAACCGAGTCTGAGAACTCTCTCCCGCTTACGGGAGAGGGAACGCTTGATCGGAGCGAAAGCAGGGTGAGGGCCCGGTCTTCCAGGATGAGACTGGTTCTGCGCCACTGCGCCCTCACCCGGATCGCTAGGCGATCCTCCCCCTCCCGCTTAGGCGCGGGAGAGGGTTTGAGGCAGCGCTACGCCCCCTGCGGCGCGGGATCGCCGCCCCAGCTCGGACGACGGGGCTCCGGCGCCTCGTCCGTCACCGGCAGCGCTGGCGACGGCGGCAGCGGGCTCGATGGCGTATCGTCTGGACGATCGAGTTTCTCGCCTCGCAGAACGATGGCGATTTCCTCGCCGGATAGCGTTTCGTATTCGAGCAGCGCCTGCGAGAGCAGTTCGTGTTCGTGCGCCTTTTCCGTGAGGATGCGCTTGGCTTCGTTATAGCCCTCTTCCACGAGTCGCTTCACCTCGGAGTCGATCTTGCGCGCGGTGTCCTCGGAGACGTTCTGCGTGCGTGACACGGAGTGACCGAGGAAGACTTCTTCCTGGTTGTCGCCATAAGCCACCAGACCGAGCAGGTCCGAATAACCCCAGCGTGTGACCATGTTGCGCGCGAGGTTCGTGGCGCCGGTGATGTCCGACGACGCGCCCGACGTTATCTGGTCCTTGCCGAAGATGAGTTCTTCCGCAACGCGTCCGCCCATAAGCACTGCAAGGCGGCTCATCATCTGCGTGTAGTGCATGGAATAGCGGTCGCCTTCCGGCAGCTGCATCACCATTCCGAGCGCACGACCGCGCGGCACGATCGTCGCTTTGTGGACCGGGTCGCTGTCGGGGACGTTGAGCGCCACGAGCGCGTGACCTGCCTCGTGATAGGCGGTGAGCTTCTTTTCTTTCTCGCTCATCGCCATGGAGCGGCGTTCCGCGCCCATCATGACGCGATCCTTCGCATCTTCGAACTCCGCACGCGTAACCACTCGCTTTCCACGTCGCGCCGCGAGCAGCGCCGCCTCGTTCACGAGGTTGGCGAGATCGGCGCCGGAGAAGCCCGGCGTGCCGCGTGCGATGGTCTTCAGATCGACATCCGACGAGATCGGCACGTTCTTGGTGTGGACCTTCAGGATCTTCTCGCGACCGCCGATGTCCGGGTTCGGTACTACAACCTGACGGTCGAAGCGGCCCGGACGCAGCAGCGCGGGATCGAGCACGTCGGGGCGGTTGGTCGCGGCGATGAGAATGATGCCCTCGTTCGCCTCGAAGCCGTCCATCTCGACGAGCAGCTGGTTGAGCGTCTGTTCGCGCTCGTCGTTGCCACCGCCGAGACCTGCGCCGCGGTGACGACCGACGGCGTCGATTTCGTCGATGAAGATGATGCAGGGCGCATTCTTCTTCGCCTGCTCGAACATGTCGCGCACGCGGCTGGCGCCCACTCCGACGAACATTTCGACAAAGTCCGAACCCGAGATCGAGAAGAACGGCACGTTGGCTTCGCCTGCGATGGCGCGCGCCAGCAACGTCTTACCTGTTCCGGGAGGACCAACGAGCAGCGCCCCCTTCGGTATCTTGCCGCCGAGCCGCTGGAACTTGCCGGGGTCGCGCAGGAACTCGACGATCTCTTGCAGCTCTTCCTTGGCCTCGTCGATGCCGGCGACGTCATCGAAGGTGATGCGCGTCTTGGATTCGTTGAGAAGCTTAGCCTTGGACTTTCCAAAGCCCATGGCGCCGCGACCGCCCGACTGCATCTGGCGCATGAAGAAGAACCACGCGCCGATCAGCAGCAGCATCGGCAGCACTCCGAGCAGGATGTCGCCGATGCCGGGACCGCGCTGAAGCTGCTCGCCGCGCACATCGACCCCGGCGGCGACGAGTTCATCCACCGCATCCGGCATCGAACCCGGCGGCACGTAGGCGACCACCGACTGGGACGGCGTATCGACCGTCTTCACGATAATCGTGTTGTCCTTGGCGACGCCCGATTTGAACCGCTTGGCTTTCGCCTGGTCGAGCAGCTGGCTGTAAGAGAGTTCCTGCGAGTCGCGAGCCGGGTTCGGCGCACTGACCATCTGGAACATGACCACCAAGAGGAGAGCGATTGCGCCCCAGATCAAGAGATTGCGGATCGGCATCAGGCTTGGGCCTCATCACCCCGCGCGGCTGGCCGGGGTTCATTCCTGTACAAGATAGGCGCCCGAAGGCTCCTGTGAACACCGCATTCTAACAAAGGCTGCTCAAGGGGGCGTGAAAGAAGATGCATAATCAGCGGAAAGGCGGCGGATTCCCCCGCCAGAGCAGGCGCGACACGCGCGCCTTGACCAGCCACCGGGCTGAGATCGCGTCGCCGGGGTCGGCCGGGCGGCCCTCCCTGAGAAACACAGGCGCCGTAGCGCGACCGACGGGATCAAGCGCCGCCGTCCAGCCGGCGGTGGTGGCGGTCAGCTCAAGGCGCTTGTCCCATACTGCCGGCTCGCCGGGCCGGAGTGGGAGCGACGGGTGCGGTCTGCCGCCCCCGCGCCGGCCATGGACGCCGCCCGGATCGCGACTGACGAGGATCTGACTCCCCTTACGCACGAAGACGGCGCCGCCGAGCGCCGTGTGTCCGTCCCTGCCCAGCCGGCGCAGCAGGCCCGCCCCGGCCGCTTCGGGGATGTCGCGCGTCCGGGCGCCGACGGCGACCGCCAGCGCAGCGAGCGCCATCGGCCCGCCCTCGTGGTCGATCAACCGGGCATCGACGATCGCCATGCCCGCCTGGTGCTGCACGTATTGCGCTGCCGCGAGGCGCGCGGCGCCGTGGGCGCGAATCGCCAGCATCGTCGATACGTGCGCCTGCTCGACAAGTTGGTTTGTCTCAGCGCTTTCGCGAAGTTCGCGGCGCGCACGGACGCGGGCGAACCTGAGCGCCTCGTTGGAGGGATCCTCGATCCAGCGGACGCCTTCACCGCGCAGATGAACGCGCAGCGTGTCGCGCGCGACGGCGAGCATTGGTCGCGCCAGCCAGAGGTCGCGACCTTCCGGCCAGACCGGCGACGGCGAGATGGGCGCCATGCCCGCGAGGCCGAGATCACGGCTGCCGGCGAGACGGCGCATAAGCACGGTTTCGGCCTGATCGTCGCGCGTATGTCCGAGATAGAGCATGCAGGCGGCGCGTTCGCGCGCAAAGCGGGAAAGCACGGCGTGCCGCGCGATGCGCGCAGCCTCCTGGGACCGCCGCTCGCCGCGTGGCCAGTCGATCTTGAGCACCACCGCTTCCGCGCCAAGGCGGCGCGCGATTTCAGCGGCTTCAGCGGCGTCCGCCGCCGATTCAGGGCGCAACGCATGGTCGACAATCGCGGCGATGCGGGGTCGCTCGGGCGCCACGACGCCCATGAGTTGAAGCAGCGCGACGGAATCGCCGCCCCCCGAAACACCCACGAGCAGCGGACCCGGCGCCCGCAACGCAATGCGCAGGACCGGCGCCGCCTTAGCGACGAGGCTCTCCGGCAGGTGCGCGGGGAGCTGAATTGGGGCGGAAGGCGATGAAGGCGGCATAGGTCTCGAGCGCGGCGCCCCAGGTTTCCAGGTGCAACTTCAGACTATCCGCAGAGAGCCCGCCTTGCAGGCTGATATCCATCTGCAGCGCCGGATCGCCGCTCTGCAAGAGAAAGGCGCGGGCGAACCGTGTGCGGTTGTTCCAGCCGTTGATCCGTTCGAGCGGGATGCGGGGGCCGCCGGTGAAGCCCGCATAGAGTTCGATGTCGCTACACCGCTCTCCGCCCGCATCGCAGCTGCCGAGAAGCGCCTGAAACGGGATGGTCCCGACGCGACCGAGCACGGAAGTTTCGCGACCCTCGGTCTTGACTTCAGCCGACAGGTCCGCCCCCCGGAGTGCGGCGGCGAGCCCGTTGGCGTCGAGCGTTGTCACAAGGCTCGCGGCGACAGCGCCGCGCGGCGAGGTCGCCGCCCGCCCAATCGGCTGGTCGGCGACAACCTGTGCAAGGGCGGGTGTCGCCAGCATCGCTGCGGCGACGGCGAGCGCGGCGAAGCGCATGGGCTGCTCCTGAAAGACCGTGCGCCTCAGCGCGCGGGACACTGCGCGGCGCGCGCTTCACCGGCGGCGAGCTGCTTCAGAGCAGCGGACGCGCCGGGGTACTTCGTGGGGAAGTCACGGAAGGTGTTGCAGGCCTGCGCCATCTCACCCATGCCCTTCAGCGAAATACCGAGCCGCACCCACGCATCGGACGCGCGCGGAGAGTTCGGGGACTTGCGCAAGAGAGCAAGGAAGGTCGCGGCCGCATCGCTGTGGCGACCCAGAACGATCTGCGTGCGCCCAAGGAAATAGCGCGCTTCTGGCGCGTCGGCAGAGTCCGGGTGCGCACGGAGGAAATTCGCGAGCGCGGCTTCCGCTTCCGGCCAGCGCGTCGCGTCGAGCAGGCGGCGCGCCTCGCGGAAGGCCTGTGCGGCGTCGCCGGGGGCAGCCTGCGCCGGCAGGGCGCCGAGTTGCCCGGCCGCCGACGGCGGCGGCGTCACTTCGGCGGCGCGGGAGGGCGGACGGATGGGCACGATCACCGGAGGCGCTTGCGAGGCCGTCGCCAACGGCGGGGACTCCTGCGCTGCGGCGGCGGGCGCCGACGGCGTACCGACGCCGAGGGTTTCCTCGAGCTGTCGCTTCAACCGCGTATTCTCGCGACGCACCTGTCTCAGTTCCATCGCAAGGCGTTCGTTGTCAGCGGTCTCGTCGCGCAACAGCGCTTCGAGTTCGTCGACGCGCGACTGCAGGCGCGTGAGATTTTCACTCGCCGCCGGCGCGCTCGTCACCGACTGCGCGTGCGGCGCGGACGTGAAGGCGACCGTCGCTGCGAGAGCGACGGCCGCGATTGTGATGGGTCTGAACATCATGCTGCGCATCTGATCGAGCGCTTCCGGCAAAATTGCGCGGTCAGCTGACCGCGCCCGAGACGAGCTGCGTGTGTGCGTTGCGGTTCAGCGCGTGCGCTTCTTCCGACTGGCGTGGATCAAGCGGGCGTTCCTTGCCGTAGGAGACGGTTTCCAAGCGGTTCGCCGGCACGCCGAGTCCGACGAGGTACTCCTTGGCCGAAGCTGCACGACGCGCACCGAGCGCAAGGTTGTATTCGCGGGTGCCGCGCTCGTCCGCGCAGCCGGCAAGAAGGACGCGCACGTTCGGATAGCGCCGGAGCCATGCAGCCTGCTTTTCGAGCGTCGCGCGCGCTTCGGGCGAAAGGTCGTAGCGGTCATAGCCGAAGAAGACCCGCTCACCGACCGTGACCCGGAAGTCATCAAGCGAACCCGGCGCAGGGCCCGACGGCAACGACGCCGGAGCGGGTTGCGGCGCGGTAACGACCGGCGCGGTCGGCGCGGGCGCTTCTTCGACCGCGGGCTTGCTGGCGCAGGCGGCCATAATGGCGACAAGGGCGAAAGCGGCGAGTTTAGCGATCGTGCGCATGGCGAAAACGGCTCCTTGTGGGCGCCGCGCGTCGCGGCATTTGGACGATAACAGCGTGGAACTGTGGGGAAACTTCGGCAGGACTTCCAGAAGGTTCTCCTAAAGGGCCCCTCTGACAGCCTGTCGGGCGCGGCCATCAATAACCAACGGAACATGACACCCGCAACCGCATGGGTTAACGTCGGCGCCCTGCCCGAGGTCGACTAGGATGCTATGTTACCCGCTCACGCCCGCTTGAGGAGCATACAGTGCATTACCTTCACACCATGGTTCGCGTGCGCGACCTCGACGCTTCCCTCGACTTCTATTGCAACGGGCTCGGCCTGAAGGAGATGCGGCGCACGGAGAGCCAGGCGGGACGTTTCACGCTCGTGTTTCTCTGCGCGCCCGGCGACGAAGCGCATGTGCTCAAAGGGGACTCGCACCTGTCCGGCCCGATGGTCGAACTGACGTACAACTGGGACCCCGAGGACTATCAGGGCGGTCGCAATTTCGGCCACCTCGCCTACGCGGTCGATGACATTTACGCGAGCTGCCAGAAACTGATGGACGGCGGCGTCACAATCTCTCGTCCGCCGCGCGACGGCCGCATGGCGTTCATCCGCTCACCGGACGCCATCTCTGTAGAGCTTCTGCAGAAGGGTGACCCGCTGGCGCCGGCAGAGCCGTGGGCGAGCATGGCCAACACTGGGGTCTGGTAAGCGCCCTCAAATGTCCTTGGCGCTGGCGACTTCGTACTCGCGCATGTGGCGATCGCCGATCCCCGCCGCCGCCCAGCTGTCGCGCCAGACTTTCATGTGCGGCATCGAGCGATGCGCTTCACGCGCTTCCAGATCGCGGAAGACTTCGAAGATGTGGACGAGGTGGTCGTCGTTCACGTCGAAGGAAAAACTGTAGCTGATGCAGCCCGGCTCCGCGCGCGATGCCGCGACGATGGCGCGGATGGGCGGGAGCGCGACCTCGCGCTTGCCTGGGGCGATGCGGATGGTGCCGGCCAAGACAATCATTTCAGCCACGCGGTCTGATAACGGCGGCGTTGCTCATACGCGCTGATGTCGTCGGCGCGCGTCAGCGTCATGCCGATATCGTCAAGACCTTCCAGCAGTTTGAGTTTGCGTCCCGGATCGATTTCGAAGGTGAAGACCTTGCCGCAGGGCGACGTCACCGTCTGCGCATAGAGGTCGACGGTGAAGAGACTATTGCCGCCGCCCGCCTGATCGGCAAGCTCGTCGCACGCCTCCTGCGCCAGCACGACGGGCAGGATGCCGTTGTTGAAGCAGTTGTTGAAGAAGATGTCGGCGAAGGACGGCGCAATCACGCAGCGCAGTCCGAAATCGTCGAGCGCCCACGGCGCGTGCTCGCGCGAGGAACCGCAGCCGAAATTCGGCCCCGCGATGAGGATGTTGGCGCCCTGGAAGGTCGGCTGGTTGAGCACGAAGTCAGGCTTGGGCTTTCCTTCGCTGTCGAAGCGCAGATCGTAGAAGAGGCCCCGGCCGAGGCCCGTGCGCTCCACGGTCGCGAGGAACTGCTTCGGAATGATCTGGTCGGTGTCGATGTTCGCTACGGCCAACGGCGCGGCGACGGCGTGGAGGCGGGTGAAGGGCTTCACGGTCAGCTTCCGATCAGCAACGTGGGTACGCCGCACGTGCCGTCGCGCACGGTGAAGACGCGCGTGCCGTCGCGACGGCCCTTGCGGATTTCCGAGACATTCACGCCGGCGGCGCTGATGCGCGCGTGCGCAGCGTCGATATCGCCGGTGCGCCAGGTGAAGCCCCACGGGGAATCGGGCGCGTCGGAGACGCCGCCTTTCAGATCATGCGCGACTTCGATGATGAGATCGCCGCAGCGGAAGAACATCAGCCGCGCGTTCCATTCCGGCGCGGTGCGGTCGAGCCTGAGATCAAGGCCGAGCCTTGCGCCATAATTCGCGAGCGCGCGATCTGGCGCGGTGGTGCGCACGACGACATGATCGAGAGCGGCGACGCCGCAGGGTGTTTCCATCGCCGAGCGCGGCCAGGGTTTGTCGTCGGGCTTTTGTTCGATGAGGAAGGTGTTCACGCCTGCGAACGCGGTGGAGAACATCCGCCAGTAGCGCTTATCCTTTGTCTCGATATGCGTGGAGCGCAGCGGATGCGGGTCCGTCGCCTTCACGCCGCGGCGCGTGAGGAGCTTGTGATACGGGTCGAGATCGGGCGTCGCATACGCAATCGCCCATATCCCCTCGCCGTGCGCATCGAGGTGCGCCTTCGCCATGTCGCCCGTGAAGCCCGGGCCCGTCGGGCAGATGATGTCGAGCGCCATGTTGTCGAGCTGGAACCAGACATGCTCCGCTCCGCCGTCGCCGCCATGCCAGTTCGGCTTGCAGCCGAGCAGCGCCGAGTATTGCGTTGTCGCAGCCGGCAGATCGCGCACGATGAGCGCGACGTGATCGAGGGCGGTGATCATGTGTACCTCCGCACATCCACGAGCCTGCCTTCAAGCGCCGCCGCCGCCGCCATCGCCGGCGACACCAGATGCGTGCGGCCGCCGCGTCCCTGACGGCCTTCGAAATTGCGGTTGCTCGTGCTCGCGCAGCGTTCGCCGTTGGCGAGCTTGTCGGGGTTCATGCCGAGGCACATGGAGCAGCCGGGTTCGCGCCACTCGAAGCCTGCGTCGATGAAAATGCGGTCGAGTCCTTCGGCTTCCGCCTGCTCGCGCACAAGGCCCGACCCCGGCACCACCATCGCGCGCAGGCCCTGGGCGACATGCTTGCCCTTGGCGATCGCCGCCGCCTCGCGCAGATCCTCGATGCGCGAATTTGTGCACGAACCGATGAACACGCGCTGCACGGGCAGCCCTTCGAGCTTTTGCCCGGCCTCAAGGCCCATATAGGCGAGCGCGCGCGCCGCGACGTCGGCCTTCACAGGATCGGCGAAGCTCTTCGGATCGGGCACGACAGCGTCAATGGCGCCGCCCTGCTCGGGGTTGGTGCCCCAGGTGACGAACGGCGCGAGCGTGGACACATCGAGGTCGACAACAACGTCGAATTTTGCGTCCACATCGCTCTTCAGGGTCTTCCAGTAAACCAGCGCTTCCTGCCACGCGCCGCCCTTCGGCGCCGCCACGCGGCCCATGAGATACGCGAACGTCTTTGCGTCCGGCGCCACGAGCCCCGCCCGCGCGCCCGCTTCAATGGACATGTTGCAGATCGTCATCCGCGCTTCCATGGACAGCGCCCCGATCGCCGCGCCCGCATATTCGATGACATGGCCCGTGCCGCCGCTCATCCCGATCTTCGCGATCAGCGCGAGCACCATGTCCTTCGACGTCACGCCCGGCTGCAGTTCGCCCTCGAACCGCACCAGCATGTTCTTCGCCTTACGAGAACGCAGCGTCTGCGTGGCGAGAACATGCTCGACTTCACTCGTGCCGATGCCGAAAGCGAGCGCGCCGAGCGCGCCATGCGTGGAAGTGTGGCTGTCGCCGCACACGATGGTCATGCCCGGCTGCGAGCGTCCCTGCTCCGGCCCCACGACGTGAACGATGCCGTTGCGCAGATCGCCCATGGGAAAATACTCGATGCCCGCTTCCGCGACATTCGCCGTCAGCGTTTCCAGCTGCAACCGCGCTTCGGGATCTTCCACGCCCGCGAGACCCGCCGCCTGGTTCTCCGTCGGCGTGTTGTGATCGGCCACCGCAAGCGTGAGATCAGGGCGGCGCACGGGGCGCTTCGCGACCTTCAGGCCCGCAAACGCCTGCGGCGTCGTCACCTCATGGATGAGATGTAGATCGATGTAGAGGAGCGCCGATCCGTCAGGTTCTGTCGCGACGACATGATTGTCCCAGATCTTGTCATAGAGCGTGCGGGCGGCCATGGCCGGGATGTAGAATGGAACGCGGCGGATCCGCAACCGCCCTTTTTCTTAGTTGTCTAAGCCATTATTGGTTTCAGTTTGCGCGCGGACATGGCGCCCGCGCGCCGCGAAAGAGCGTTTCCTTTTCTCCAAAGGCATAAGAGTCGATATGGAGGCGGTCGTCGACCGTCTCGAACGAGACGTAGTTTTCGAGGTCGCCGCTCGGTCCGCGCGTCCAGAAGCAGCGCTCGGCCGACTTCCGCCCCTCCCGTTCGGGATGGCAGTAGCGCCATCCCAGGTTCACGATCCCGGGACGGGGCGGCGCCAGCGTGTGGTGTTCGACAAACGGCTCGCGCTCGGCCGGACTTACGGTGGCGACGCCTTTCCAGCCGGTCGCGGCGTCCGTCTTCGGCTCCCACTGCAGGAATGCAGGCTGCGCGCCGATATCGCCGGACCAGCAGCCGCGGATGGTTTCGGGAAACACCGACTGCGCCAGCGCCGCCGTCGAGAGTAGACACCCGATGACAACATAACCGTAAACACGCATGGCCAGCTTCATGATCTACCCCCGAATTGCGCACCCGCAACCAACGCAAACCAATGCAACGGATACGATGGCCGGAAGATAAACCACGCGGAGTTCAGTCGCAGCCGTCACGACGACCGTCATACGTTACGGCGCGATCCTCGGCCGTGACGTAGGTGATCTTCAGCGCCTCCGGCTCCGCATCGATCTCGACCCACTGCGTATTGTCGCCGTCGGCTTTTCCGGGCCCGAAGAAGGCGCGCCAACACGGCGGCGAGGTGATCATGTTGAGTTCGACCATGCACATCGAAAAAGGCGCCGCGTCGCCGCGGGGCTTCAGCTCCCAGCGCACCGCGTCGGGATCGCCATTCTGGAAGTAGGTCAGCTCATCGCCCTGCCACTCGCCGGCGGGGCCACCCCGCGCGGGAAACCAGCGCTGCGTGATGGTGTTGTCGTTGCGCCGCTCGATCCAGCAGCCGCGCAATGTGGAGGCGTCTCCGACGGAGGCGGGAGCCGAGACGCAGGCGGTCAACGCGAGCGCCGTGAGGACGGCAAGAACCGGCGAACGTCTCATGGGCATGTCTCGCGATTGACGTGGCGGCGTTGCGACCTGATCATCGCTACCAGAGAACCGGGAGGAAATCATGGCCGACGGACACGCAGGCGACACCGCGAAATTCACGGCAATGGCCGACGGCACCCAGGAGGACTGGGGCATCATCGTCAAGCATGCGGGCCCCTTCAACAAGGGCCTCGCCGACCGGGTGATCACGCATCTGAAGCTGCTCGATGGCGATTTCGGCGGCTATCCGGTGGACCGCCTCACCCATTCGCTGCAATCGGCTTCGCTCGCGCACCGCGACGGCATGGACGAGGAATACATCGTTTGCGCGCTGCTGCACGACATTGGCGATACGCTCGGCTCGACGAACCACGCCGATATCGGCGCCGCGATCCTGAAGCCGTTCGTGAGTGAGCAGAACCACTGGATGCTGGAGAACCACGGCATCTTCCAGGGCTATTACTTCTTCCACTATCTCGGCCTCGACCGCGACATGCGCGAGAAATATCGCGGCCACCCGAACTTCGAATACACCGCGCGCTTCTGCCACCGCCACGACCAGAACGCCTTCGACCCGGCCTACGACACGATGCCGCTCGACGCCTTCGTGCCGATGGTGCGCCGCGTGATGGAACGGCCGAAGCGCTCGATCTATTTGCGGGAAGCGAGCTAGCCCCTCACCCGTTAACGGGAGAGGCGCTGACGCATTCTGTTTTTGTTCCCATGTCACGGCGTGACTTGCGCAGAGTGGGCAGGCGGTACCCTGCTGTGTCGGCGCGGTTGTGTGGTGATCGAACGTGAGATGCCGCTGCGTCGGGGGACTTTTGCACCCCGGACCAACGCAGCGACATCGAGAGATCTCAGGGAACAGCTGAGACCTGCACGTGCGTCGGCCATACTGGACAAGGGTCCGAATGAAGGTCCAGGGTCATGCTGACGCGAGCCGGTCACGGGGACGCGGACGGCGTTTGCAATCTGTGTTCTACCCTGTTTCGCGGATCGCCGTCCGCGCGCCCGGCCTCCCCACTTGTCGGCGCAGCGTGAAAACGCGTGCGGTGATGGGTGCTGCCTTAAAATTGTGCGCACCGGGAAGTGCGCGGTCCGGCCCGGAACGCGGCGCCGCTTTCTCCACCATCCCAGCGCTGAGGCGTCGAAGGCTTTGCACAAACATTGGGGCCGGACCGCGCACCTCCCGGTGCGCACAGTACCGGCTACAGAGCGCGGGCGGGGCCGCCCACGCTCCTTCCGATTCAGCGCGCCTCGATCGCATAGCGGTCGGCGCTGAGCGTCTGCATCGCGCCATCTGCGCGGCGACGCGCTACGCGAACCTGCCGGTGCGTAGGCGTCGCGGTCATCGCCACATCGAGCGCGCACGGCGCGATCTCGCGATCTGCGTGCAACCGCGCCTCGACGTGATCTGTCGCAACATCAAACGTGAAGGCAATCGGCACGTCGTGCGCGTTGCGCAGGCGCAGATCCTTGAACCCAAAGCCCACCGTGGCGTCGAGGCCGAGCGGCGCGAAGCGCGTTTCGTCAGTGTAGAGATCGCGACTGTGGGCGTGGCGCTCGACGACATCGAGGCCGCCGCGCAGGCCCAGTTCGTAGATCAGCCCGCTGAGTTGGCACAGGCCCCCGCCCACGTCCTGCGAGACCTCATCGGCGACAATCGCGCGGCCCAAAACAAAACCGCGCGCTGTGGTCGGCTCACCGACAAGGGACCAGAACGAAAATACGCCGGCCGGCGGAATCTGCGCCGCGGAAAGCAGCGACGCCGCGCGTTGCAGATTGACGATCTTGCCCTGCGAGGTAGGCGTCTCGAAGATAGGCTGCGCGAGCGTCAACTGCACGGGCATCGACGCCGCGCCTGCGGACGCCGCGCCTGCGCCGGGACGCACGATCTGCGCATGCAAACCCGATGTTTGATCGTAAACCGTGCGTCGCGCATGCGCGATCACGCGGCGCACCGCCATAGGCGCAACCTTGCGCAGCGTGCGATGGACGATGCTCACGCCGCGCCGAGCAGATCGCCCACGCGCTCCAGTTCGACGGGACCCGTCATCAGCACGCGATCATCCGACGCTTTCCACTCGATGACGAGATCGCCGCCGCCGAGTTCGACAGTGACGAGACGCCCCGTCAGCCCTGCGCGATGCGCCGCCACCACCGCCGCGCACGCGCCGGTGCCGCACGACTTCGTTTCCCCGACGCCGCGCTCCCACACCCGCAGGCGCATGCGTTCGCGCGACACTATCTGCGCGAAGCCCACATTCACGCCGTCGGGAAAGAACGGATCGGTCTCCACGCGCGGGCCGATCACCGCCACCGGCGCGAGCTTCGTATCACTGACGAAGAACACCGCGTGCGGATTGCCCATGTTGCATGCGCCCGGCGCTTCGAGATGAAAGAGACCCGCATCGACCTGGTAGTCGAGACGCACGGTATCCATCGCCTTCACGATCGGGATTTCCTCCCACTTCAGCAGCGGCGAACCCATGTCCACGGCAATCTGCCCAAGCGTCGTGCGCTCCGCTCTCAGCACGCCCGCGAGCGTTTCGATCTTGACCGGGCCGTCGTCGCCGCGCTCATCCAGAAGGATCGAGGCGACGCATCGCGAGGCATTGCCGCACGCCGACACTTCCCCGCCATCGGCGTTCCAGATGCGCATGAACGCATCGCCGCGGATCGACCGTTCGATGGCGATCACCTGGTCGCAGCCCACGCCCTCTGTGCGATCGGCGATGGCGCGCGCCTGATCCTTCGAGAGCTGCAGGGCGCCATGGGCGCGTGCGTCGAAGATGACGAAGTCGTTTCCGCAGCCGTTCATCTTGAAGAAGCGCATGGAACCCTCGGGGACAGCCATCGATATAGGCGATCCCTTTCCGATTCGTAGCCCGTTCCGCCGGGGCTTCCCATAGCTGCGCCCATCCGCTTAGGTGCCGACCGCTCAATTCGGGGAACCCCTGCCCATGCGTCCTCTCGCCCTTTTCCTGACGGCGACGCTCGCCGTCGCCGCCACAGCGTGCGCCACCATGACCTACGCCCCCAAGGATCCCTTCGCGTTCATGGAAGAAGTCGAGGGCAAGGAAGCGCTCGACTGGGTGCGCGCGCAGAACGGCCGTTCGCTGGCGCACCTCGAGGCCGATCGGCGCTTTGCGCCTCTGCGCGATGAAGCGCTGAAGATCGTCCAGAGCCGCGACCGGCTGGCGACGGGTTCGATCCGGGAGGGCTACCTCTACAATTTCTGGCAGGACGCAACGAACGTTCGCGGGCTGTGGCGGCGCTCGCCGCTCGCTGCCTACGCGGCGGGAGCGCCCGTGTGGGAGACGCTGCTCGACGTTGATGCGCTGTCGCGCGCGGAGAACGCCAACTGGGTGTTCAAGGGCAGCGACTGCCAGCCCCGCGCCGGCACGCGGTGCATTCTGACGTTGTCAAACGGCGGCAAGGACGCAGCCGTGCGCCGCGAATTCGACATCGCAAGCAAGACCTTTGTCGCCGACGGCTTCAACCTGCCCGAGGCGAAAGCCGGCACGGTCTGGAAGGATAACGACACGCTGCTTGTGGCCACCGACTGGGGCGCGGGCTCGCTGACGACGTCGGGTTATCCGTTCATCGTGAAGGCCTTGAAGCGCGGCCAGGCGCTCGCCGACGCCAACGAGATTTTCCGCGGCGCAACGAGTGACGTCGGGGTGTTCGCTGGCGACCTAGAGTCCGAGGACGGAACGCGCATGCTCCTCATCACGCAGGCGACGACCTTCTTCACTTCCAGCAGCTTTCTCGTCGTCGGCGATGCGCCGGCGAAGCTCACCCTGCCGCCAAAGTCGAGCGTGCGGGGACTGCACAAGGGCGAACTCATCGTCACGCTGCAAGAAGACTGGACGCCGCCAGGCGCCGCCACCGCCTACAAGACCGGCGCGCTCCTCTCCGTCACACTTGAGAGTGCGACAACGCAGACGCCGAACGTGAAGCTCCTCTACGGGCCCGGACCGCGTGAATCGATCGAGAGCGTGGCGATCACACGCGATGCCGTGCTCGTCGCCGGATATCAGAACGTGCGTGGCCGCATCCTCCGCTATGCTTTTGACGGCCGCGAATGGCTCGAAAGCCAGATCACGCTGCCGCCGAACGGCGCTGTGGACTTCGCGGGCGCCGCTTCGTCGGAGTCGACGGCGTTCGCGACGTTCAAGGACTTTCTGCGTCCCGACACGCTTTACGCGCTCGATGCCCGCGCGGGCTCGGCGCGGCCGGTGCAGTCACTGCCGGCGCAGTTCGATGCCTCCAGGCTCGTCACCGAGCAATTCGAAGCCGCCAGCAAGGATGGCACGAAGGTGCCCTACTTTGTCGTGCGTCCGCGCGATGCACAGATGAACGGCGAAAACCCGACGCTGCTGTACGGCTACGGCGGCTTCCAGGTCTCATATCCGCCGTTCTATTCCGGCCTCAACGGCAAGCTCTGGCTGGAACGCGGCGGCGTCTTTGTGATGGCCAACATCCGCGGCGGCGGCGAGTTCGGACCGGCGTGGCACCAGGCGGGGCTGAAGCTCAACCGTCAGGTCGTCTATGACGACTTCATCGCGGTCGCCGAAGATCTCATCGCCCGCAAGATCACGAGCCCGCGCCGTCTCGGCATCCAGGGCGGATCGAACGGCGGCCTGCTGATGGGCGTGATGCTCACGCAGCGGCCAGAGCTGTTCCGCGCGGCGGTGGTGCAGGTGCCGCTGCTCGACATGCTTGGCTATGCCGACGCCAACATGCTCGCAGGCGCATCGTGGGTGGATGAATACGGCGATCCGCGCCTGGGGGCCGACGGCAAGCCGACGCATCCGGATGAGTACGCGTGGCTCGCACGCCTCTCGCCGTACCAAAACATGAAGCCGGCGGCGGTCGCCTCGGCCATGCCGTTCTTCGTGACGTCCACGAAGGACGACCGCGTCCACCCTGCTCACGCCCGCAAGACGGCCGCGCGCCTCCAGGCGGCAGGTACGCCCTTCTATTATTATGAAAACATTGACGGCGGGCACTCGGCGGCGGCCAACCAGCAAGAAGTGGCGCGACGCAGAGCGCTGGAGTTTGTCTATCTGAGTGAGCGATTGATGGATTGAGCGCGCCCGCTGCGCGTGGGCAGGCGTAGCCGGACTCCAGATAGTCTCGCGTTGCAAGTTGAGCATCGGCGACCCCGCCCCTAACAGCGTTCCTGCGGGCTCGTTCAGGCGGACGCGCCGTGGATGAGCATAATAAGTGAGCGTTCACTTGCATCTCGCCAGATATCGACTATCTTCTCAGTCGGCGGAATGATCCGCCGGTTGGAGGCCTCCTGCCGGAGCGCCTCTTGGAGAGACAAATGCGTTCGCTGGCGTTCAACATTCTGTTCTGGCTGATCTCAGGGCTCTACGTCCTGATGTGCGCGGTGCTGGCGCTCGTGCCGGGCAAGGGCGCGGTGCGCTGGGGCGTGCGGCGCTATGTGAAGCGCATGGTCTGGCTGATGCGGACCGTCGGCGGCGTAAAGCCCGAAGCCCGCGGTCGCGAACGACTGCCGAAGGGCCCCTTCATCATCGCCGCCAAGCACTCGTCCTACGGCGACGGCTTCCTGATGTACGACCAGTTCGAAGAGATCGCCTTCGTCACGGGCGACCACCTCGAGCGCTTTCCTTTCGTCGGCCGCGTGCTTGCCAAGCTCGGCGCGATCGTCGTCGACAATTGCGGCGGCCCGGAAGCGCGCAAGGATCTGTCGGCGTCGTTCGTGCGCGCGGCGGACGAGGGCCGCCCCGTGCTGATCTATCCCGAAGGCCACCTCGCGCGCGTCGGCGAGAAGCACCGCTACCGCTCGGGCGTGTGGCACATGCAGGAGACGTCAGGGTGGCCCGTCGTGCCGGTCGCGACCAATCTCGGCCTGCGCTGGCAGTGCGAGGACTGGGAGAAGACGCCCGGCGTCGCCGTGATCGAGTTCCTAGACCCGATCCCGCCCGGCCTGCCGAAAACGGAATTCATGGAGCGTCTGGAGCGCGCCGTGGAAGGCCACACGACGCGGCTGATCGCGGAGGGCCATGTGGCGGATGAGGCGAGGAAAGCCCAAAAGCGCAGCGTCGCGGCGGCGTGACACACCTCGCGTTGTGACAGATCAAGGCCCTCCTGGATGCGCGTGCGAAAGTGCGCGCATCACAACGGGAGAAACATGTGGCCGACGAACATCTCGATCATGCGCTGGAGGAAGAGTTCCAGGGAAAAGGCGCGATCATCCATGCGCTGAAGGTCAAGGACGCCCATTTCCGCGGGTTGATGGAACGCAACCACGCGCTCTGGAAGGAAATCCAGAAGATCCAGAACGGCATCGAAGCCGCCGACGACGCCCGACACGAAACGCTCGAGAAGCAGCGGCTCGTCGTGCTCGACGAAATCGCGAAGATGGTGGCGAAGGCAAGCCTATGACGAAAAGCCGCTGCGCGGGTTGACCGGAAGCCGGCGGCGCTGCTGCCGCAAGCGCGTTGCGGCGCGTACTTGAAGACGCGTGCGACGCGCGCCGCGGCCGGACTCCGGAGAGCGCAAACGCTTGCCCTCCCCGCGTTTTGTCCCTACCCACCGCGCCGTTCTTTCCCATCGCCGCACCTGCCTGCCGGAGCGCCTCCATGCCCCCGACGTCCCCCCTCATGACCGTGATGACCGCCGCCGTGCGCAAGGCGGGGCGCGGGCTCAATCGCGATTTCGGCGAGGTGGAAAACCTGCAGGTGTCGCGCAAGGGTCCGGCGGACTTCGTCTCCAACGCCGACCACAAGGCCGAACAGGTGCTGTTTGAGGAGCTGGCGAAGGCGCGTCCCGGCTACAGCTTCCTCATGGAAGAGCGCGGCGAGGTGAAGGGCACCGACAAAACGCACCGCTGGATCGTCGATCCCCTCGACGGCACGCTGAACTTCCTGCACGGCCTGCCGCATTTCGCAATTTCGCTCGCGCTCGAACGCGAGGGCGAGCTGGTGGCGGGCATCGTCTATAATCCCGTGTCCAACGAGATATTCACCGCAGAAAAAGGCCGCGGCGCGTTTCTGAACGACCGCCGCATCCGCGTGGCGGCGCGGGCGAATCTTTCCGATGCGCTCGTCGTCACCGGCATCGCGCACAAGAACCGCGTGAACCCAGGCAAGGGACAGTTCATGGCGGAGTATGATCGCGTGGTGGACGCCACGGCGGGCGTGCATCGCTTCGGCTCTGCGGCGTTGGACCTCGCCTGGGTCGCGGCAGGACGCTTCGATGCGTATTGGGAGCGCAGCCTTGCGCCCTGGGACATCGCGGCCGGCGCGCTGCTCGTGCGCGAAGCTGGCGGCTTCGCCCGCGAGATCGACGGCGGCGACTTCATGCAAACGGGCTCGATCGTGGCGACGAACGAGCGCCTCCTGCCATTCCTGACGAAGGTGGTGAAGGGCTGACCACGCATCCCGGATCGCCGCAGGCGAGACCGCGGTCCATTCATCGGACACACAGAATTGCGCTGCATTGCGGCGCCAGCGCGAATGGCCCCGGTCTTTCGCTGGCGCGAACTCCGGGGACCGAAGCGCACGAGGTGTTGAGCAGAGGATTCGCCCGAGGCTGATGACGCCAGGCGCGTGATCGCGCAGATTGCCCGCAGCACTGAACGGGAGCCCCCATGGCCGAGACGACGACCGCAACCGAGGCCCCCCCAGCGCGGAGAGTGAGCTTCTGGACGATGGCGGCGTTCGCTGCGCCGTCCGCGCCGCTGCTGGCGCTCTCGCTGCCGTCGCTGATTTTCCTGGCGCCGTACTTCAACGAGCATCTCGGGCTGTCGCTGACGACCGTGTCTGTGGTGTTCCTGACGGCGCGCATCTTCGACATCATCGTCGACCCGATGATCGGCAGTTTCCAGGACCGCTCCACGCCGAAGATGGGCCGTCGCCGGTTCTGGCTTGCGGCAACCACGCCGTTCTTCATGGCGATCATCTGGCTGGTCTTCATCGGACTGCAGCCCGGCTCGCCCGCGCCCCTCGTCGCGGTGTGCGTGCTGGTGATGTATGCGCTCTACGCCTCGATGACGATCGCGCATCTGAGCTGGGCGGGTGAATTGCTGCCCGACTATCACGGCCGCACGCGCACGCTCGGCGCGGTGCAGGTGGCGGGAATGATCGGCTATGTGCTGATGCTGTTCCTGCCGGCGATGGTGCGCGCCAACGGCGGGGATTCCGTCGCGGCCGTGCATTCTATGGGATGGGCGGCGTTGATTACTTTGCCCGTACTCGTGGCGATCTGCGTTTTCCGGGTGAGGGAGGAAGCGCTGCCGCCGCAGCCTCATGTGACCTTCAGCGACACCATCAAGGCGCTGATGGAAAACCGGTCGCTGCGAATCGTGCTGGTGCCAGACTTCCTCATCGGCGTTGGCTACGGCGTGACGGGCGGCTTGTTTCTCTTTCTGTTCCGCCACTATCTCGGCTTCACAGCGAACTCCGAACTGCTGCTGCTCGTCTATTTTCTCTCGGGCCTCGCCGGCATCCCGTTCTGGATCTGGCTCGGCCAGAAGCTCGGAAAGCATCGCGCGCTGCAGTGGGGCTGCATCCACGCGGGCGTCGCCCTGGCGCTTACACCCTTCATCCCGAAGGGCGAACTCGTCATCGGTCTTGCGGCGCTCGCCGTCGCAGGCTTTTCGCAGAGCGCGGGCACCATGCTCGTACGTTCGATGATGGCGGACGTGGTGGACGAGGACACTGCGAAGACGGGAGGGCAAAGATCGGGGCTTTTCTTCGGCCTGCTGCTGACGACCAGCAAGATCGGCCTTGCCGTCGGTCCGCTCGCCTATGTCGTGCTCGACCTATTCGGCTTCGATCAGGCGCTCGGCGGGGAAAACTCACCGACGGCGATGATGGTTCTGGTGCTGCTGTTCACCGGCCTGCCCTTCGTGCTGAACATGCTTGCGGCGTGGTGGGTGCGCGATTATCCGCTCGACGAGCGACGTCAGACGGAGCTGCGCGCGGAAATAAGCGCGCGCGACGCGGCTCGCTGACTAAGGTTGCAGCGGCTTTCCGCGCTTGAGCGCACGCACGAGATAGCGCGCAGGATGCACCGCATCGAGCGCCGGGCGATCGAGCGTTTGCGGTTCGTCGCAGATCTGCGCCGCGATCGCCTCTCCCAGCAGCGGCGCCAGCGTGAAGCCGCGCGAGCCGAGACCGCCCAGCACGTAGAGGCCATCATGCGCCGGCGCAGCGCTGCGATCGGTTCGTCCCTGCATGAGGCCTGCGTGGCGCGCGTTGAACGCCGCCACGTCCGGCATGAGCCCCGCGAGCGGCGCGCGATCCGCCGTGGCCGCGCGCACGCCGGCGCGTGATGTCAGCTTTTCGGTGCGGATGCGCGCGGCGATTTCGGGAGAAAGACGCGCAAGCCTTCCGAGATTGCGGGCACGCGCATCCACATCGGGCGACGCCGTGGTGTCTTCTGTCCGGTCGAACGTGGCGCCGAAAACGATGCCGTCCCCGAGAGGCGCAGCGTAGCCGTCCCCTGACAGCGCCTGCGCCAGCGGCGCCCCAGCGAGCGGCCCCGCCTCGATCTGACCGCGCGAGAATTCCACCGGCAGCCAGCGCGTTTCCGCAAACCGGGTGAGCGCGGCGCCGTTGGCCACGACCACCGCCGCCGCCGAGACGATCACGGCTCCATCTGCATCGAGAAGATCCCAACCGATCTCGCCGCGCACGACTCGCGCCACATGCACGCCGCACCGCACATCTGCGTCCTTCAACAACGCGTCAATCACCGCGCGCGGAAGAACCACGCCCGCACGCGGGTGCAAGACGCCAGCGTCATGCGCGCGAAAATGCGACTGCGGCAGCGGCGGGTCGGCGAGGAGATCGGCGCGCGCGTCGTCGGCCTCCATCTTTTCGACGACGCCGACGCCAAGCAGCAGCCCAAGATCTTCGTAGCGCCGCAACGCATCTAGATAGGCCGCGAGATGCAAACGCCCGACGGGCGTATCTGCGCGATCGAGTCGCGGCATGACGAGCCCCGCCGCATTGCCGCTCGCACCGGTCGCAACGGCGTCCCCTGCTTCCAACACGACGACGTCGACGCCGCGTCGCGCGAGCGCTGCCGCAACAGCAGCGCCCGCAATCCCCGCGCCGATCACGGCGACGCGGCCCGCAGTCGCGGGCGCGTAGGGAAACAGCGCGTGTTTGAATGTCGGCGCCGTCGCCAGGCGCGCTTGGAGCCGCTCGCGCTTGCCGACGAAGCCTTGAGCCTTTTCGACATGAAAGCCCGCGTCGCTCAAAGCGCGCCGCACCACGCCCGCAACGCTGTAGGTCGCCAGCCTCGCACCCGGCGCCGACAGCGCCGCGATCCGCTGCATGAGGGCCGAGCTCCACATGCCTTCGTTGCGGGCGGGCGCAAAGCCGTCGAGGAACCAGGCGTCGAAGACGCCGACCAAACCATCAAGGGCGACCTGCGCGTCGGCGTGGATCACGGTGAGCGCGAAACCATCGTGGGGAAACCAGAAGCGTTGTGCGCCGCGCGCGCGGACGGGCCACTGGTCGAGCAGTCTTTGCGAAAGCGCAGCGATTTCCGGAAACGCCTTGTGCGCGCGCGCCGCGTCATCGCGTTCGAGTGGAAAGCCTTCGATCGAAACATAGTGCATCACCGCGTCAGCTGCGCGCGTGCGCCGCCACATCTCCCATGTCGCGAGCGCGTTGAGGCCGGTGCCGAAGCCAAGCTCGACGATGGCGAAGCGTGATCGCATCGCCCACCCCTCCGGCAGACCGCAACCGCCGAGAAACACCGTACGCGTTTCGTCTAGGCCGCCGTGCTGCGAGTAGTAGACGTCGTCGTTTGCGCGAGAGCGCGGCGCGCCTTCCGGCGTCCAGTCGAGATCGGGGCGCGGCGGCATCCGTGTCATGTAATAAGGCATCGCGCGGCGGCGCCCTACAATGCAACTCCGGCCACAAAAGCAAACGGGCCGCCCCGAAGGGCGGCCCGCGCTAACGATCGTCGACAGTGAACGATTACTTCGGCGCTTCAGCCGGCGTCGTCGTCGTCGTCGTCGTGGTCGACTCGGTGGTCGTCGTGGCCGCCGCCGGGTCAACCGGGGGGACCGCCGCCGGGTCAACCGCCGGAGTTTCCGTGGTCGCCGCCGGTTCCGTCACCGTGGTGGTTTCTTCGGTCGTGGTCGTTTCAGCTTGCGGGCCGCAGGCCGCGACGCCGAAAGCCAGAACCGCTGCGATCGTGGTGGCCAGAGCCAGTTTGGTCTTCGTCATAGGTCAATACCCCTCGTCCCGGCGCGAGTCTTCGTCGCCGCGGGGGAGCATTAGAAACTCTCAATAAGGGATGCAAGCGCGACGGGCACGCTTGAGCAACTATTCCGCAATTAGACAGCCTTTTTGACGCCAAGTCATGCTTTTCTGCAAGGCCCAGAAGCGGGTTTTTGCAGGCGCGTTGCAGTAATCTCGACAATAAAAGTAGAGATTGATCAACGCGCTAGCTTCGTTGCTATGATCGCTAAGCATCGTGGAAGATCACGCGGCGGTCGCCTGGTTGATCGCCTCTTCCAGCTGAGCAAAAGTCGGCTGCAGGGAACTCGGAACCTGTCCACGGCCGATCTCGACGGAGATTTGTGCCGCGTTTCCATGCAGGTGGGCCACCAGAACGTCCTTGATGATCTTGTAGAACTGCCCCTCTTCATCGATCGCCGACTGCATCCGCGCCGCGATCGGTCCCACGATGCCATAGGCCAGGAACACGCCGAGGAAGGTGCCGACCAGCGCCTTGCCGATCATGAGGCCGAGGACTTCTGGCGGCTCGTTGATGGCGCCCATGGTCTTCACGATTCCGAGCACGGCGGCGACAATGCCAAGGGCCGGGAGACCGTCCGCCATATGCTGCATGGCGCCGGCCGGCTTCAGGGCCTCGTGGTGGTGCTTTTCGAGCTGCCGGTCCATCGCGTCCTCGACCTGATGGGCGTCGTCGAGGTTCATGGTCATCATGCGCAGAGTGTCGCAGATGAAGTCTGTGGCGAAGTGATCCTTTGCGATGCGCGGATACTTCTGGAAGATCGGGCTTTCGTCAGGCTTTTCGATGTGGGGTTCGAGCGCCACTACGCCCTTTGTCTTCATCAGTTTGGTCAGCTGGAAGAGGAGCGATAGCAGATCGGAGTAGTCCTGCTTGTTCCACTTGGAGCCGCCCGCCGCCTTGCCGAATCCGGGGCCGAGCGCCTTCAGCGTGGGCAGGTCCTGCGAGATGATCAGCGCGCCGAGCGCCGCGCCGCCGATCATCATCAGCTCCAGGGGCGCGGCCGCGATGAGCACATCGAAATGGCCGCCGGCGAGCGCAAAGCCGCCGAACACCATTCCGAAGACCACAAGAAGGCCGATGCCGAGGAACATGGTTAAAGGAAATCCTGAAGCCGTTCCGTGGGTTATGGCCTATGGAGCCTTAATACGCCGTTCCCGGGCCGCCCCCTCGCCGCAAGGGAGAGGTCTGGGGCGCGGCCTTTTCGAAGATGCTATTGCCGTCTGATGAAAACTCTCGCCGCGTGCGCCGCCGCCTGCGCCATCGTTCTCGGCCTCGCCGACGCCGTCCCTGCCCAAACCGCCGCGACCTCGCCAGTCGCTAGCTGCTCCAGGCCGCCGCCGCCGGTGTTGCCGACGCGCGCCGCGGCTGCGAACCTGCAGGCCGGCGAGATCGACCAGGCGCGTTACGCCCGCGACGCATACTTCGCTGCCGCAGATGCGAACCTCGCCTGCCTCGACGCCGAAATCGAAGCCCGCATGCGCACCCTCTTCGCCACCGGCGCCCCCATGGACGCCGCCCTCCGCGCCGCCGGCGCCGCCCACGAACAGGCCAGCCGCGAACGCGCCGAGACGCACGAGCGATTCCTGCGCATGTGCCTGGCCTACGAAGACGCCAACGGCCCGGTGAGCGGCGGCTGCCGTTGACCGCCATCTGGCGCGAAGCCACGGCAGCGGGCACAGTCGCGCGAAACGAGATTCATCCTGCACCGCCGGGCCCTCATCGTGTCTTCGCCTTGCTCAGACTGTCGCTCTCCCGCTGAAGCGCGGGCGAGAATTGGCGCTGCCGCATGACCGCCACGGAGCCTGCCGCATCCCCCCCTGACGACAATCGCCGACGCAGTTTCCTACTGTTGTTCTCCACGATCTTGGTCGTCGGTTTCGGCAACACAATGCTGCTCGCGCTCCTGCCGCCGCTCGCGCGGCGCATGGGGCTCGCGGACACGAGCGTCGGCTGGATCTTTTCACTGTCGGCGCTGATCTGGGTGTTTGCTTCCTCGTTCTGGGGCCGCATGAGCGACCGTAAGGGACGCAAACCGATCATCGCGCTGGGCCTCGTCGCCTACAGCGTGTCGATGACGCTATTTGCGCTCATTTGCATCGTTGGCGTGAACCAATGGGCGCCGCCGGCCGTGATTTTCCTCGGCCTTTTGCTGTCGCGCGCAATCTTCGGCGCGGTGGGCTCGGCGTCCAGTCCCGCTGGGCAAGCCTATGTGGCGGACCGCACCACCCAAGAAGAGCGCACCGAAGAACTCGCCTCGCTCGGCGCGGCGTTCGCGCTCGGCGCGACCCTAGGGCCTGCGCTCTCCGGCGTGCTCGCGGCGCAAGTCGGCCCAATCACGCCGCTCTTCCTCGTCGCTGTCCTTGCCGCCACGGCGTCGTTGGCTGTCATGCGTTTTCTGCCGGAATCCAAGTCGCCGGAACTGCCGCTGGAACCGGGCAAGAGGGAGACCTCCTGGAAGCTCGCCCTCGATCGGCGCGTGTCGGGGCACCTCCTTTATGGTCTCGGCATTTCCGTGGTGACGGGCATGCTGCAGCAGACCTTCACCTTCTACACGATGGACCGCCTCAAACTCGATGAGGCGACAACCATCGTCTACGCGTCGAACGGCCTGATGGTCGGCGCGCTCGCGTTGCTCGCCACACAGCTCGGGCTGCTTCGCTTGCTGAAACTGCAAGGGCGCTCACTCATGGTGCTCGGCGCGGTGGTAACTGCAGGCGGCGTGCTGATGCAGATCGCTGCGGAGTCGCTGAATTTGCTGCTGGTTGCGCAGTTCATGCAGGGCGTGGGTTTCGGTCTAGCGCGACCGGGATTCGCCGGCGGGGCCTCACTTTCCGTGAGGCCGGAAGAACAGGGCGGCCTTGCCGGACTGACGGTGGCGGTAAGCGGCGCCGGCTTCGTGATCTCGCCGCTGGCCGGTGTGACGCTCTACGAGATGCAAGGCATGCATGCGCCGCTTTGGCTTGCAGTCGGCATTCTTTCGTCGATGACGTTGTTTGCAGTCTTCAGCCGTCGACTGCGTTCTAGCGGCGGGGTTTCTTCTTCTTCGCCGTCCGCGGGGCCGGAAGGCGGCTGACCGCCGTGCGCACTTCCGAAAGAATGAACGTCGTTACACGACCCGTCGGATCGAGCCCGAGGGACCGCTCGAACGATTCCACCGCGCCGCGCGTGGCGGGGCCGACCTCACCGTCCGCCGAGCCGCGCAGACGTCCAAGACGGATGAGCCCGCGCTGCACTTCCTTGATGCTGGTTTGCGTTCGCAACAGCGAGGCTGCGCTCTGCGCAGCCGCGCGGTCGATAGCCGTGACTTTTGACTTCACCCGGGTCAGCAGCGCAGGCGTGGGATAGCCGTCCGCCGGCAGCCGCTCGGCCTGCTGGAAACGACGAACCGCAGCGCGTGTGTTGTTGCCGAACATGCCGTCGGGAGCGCCCGCACCATACCCGAGCTTGTTCAGCGCATCCTGAAGTTCAAGAAGTTCGTTGCGCTGCAGTGCGCCGACTTGCACCGGCCATGGAGTCTGAAGCCCCGCCCCGCCCTCGAAACCGCGCGCAAGCAGCGACACGATCATCGCGTAGCGATCGGAGGGATTGTAAGTACGAATGACGCTGAAATTGTGGAACAGCAGCAGCGCGGGCCCCTTCGCGCCCGCAGGCAGGTAGAGCTGCGCGCTCATCGCCTGTATCGGCGCGCTGTACTCGTAGCCGCTTGAAGAACGAATGCCGAGCTGCACCCACTGGGAAATCGGCCGCGACGTGCCGTCCGCGAGCGCGTAGTCGAAATCCCCCGGCATCATCACTTCGTCATAGACGGGCTCGCCGCGCTTCCAGCCGCGTGATGCGAGATAGTTGGCGATGGAGGCGAACACGTCGCCCTGACTGGTCCAGATGTCCTTCCGACCGTCGCCGTCCCAGTCCACCGCTGTGGTGAGGTAGACGTCCGGCATGAACTGCGGCTGGCCCAGCGCGCCCGCCCATGAACTCTTCAGCTGGTCCGGCCCGGCGAAACCGCGTTCCACCATTTCCATCAAGGCGATGAGATAGGTCTCAAACTGCTGGCGACGCCGACCATCGGCGGCAAGCGTCGCAAGCGCGAGCGGCGCGTCGTACTGGAGCGGAAAGGTCCCGAAGCTTGTCTCGACGCCCCAGATTGCGGCGATTATGTCTGCGTCCACGCCAAACCGGCGCTCTACATCCGTGAAGAGCTGTGCGTATTGCTGGCGACGCGCGACGCCGTCGGCGATCTTTTGCGGCGTCACGGCGCGGTTGATGTAGTCCCACACCGGACGAACGAACTCGGCCTGGTTTTGATCCTGCGTCACGATCCGCGGATCGGGCCTGAGGCCTGACAGGATCCGCACCACCACTGCCGGCGAGCGCCCAGCCGCGACCGCCCTTTGAGCGAAGCCCCCGCGCCAGGCATCGAAGGCCATGTCCCCCGACGACGCGAATTCGAGGACAATCGAGCTCGCAGCCGCCGTCGGCGTGGCGGGAGTGACCGGCACCGTGGGCGCCGTTTGGGCCTGACAAGGCTGCGAGCCGCCCACCGCCAGACCGGCCAGCATCGCGGAAAGGATCAGGGGATTGCGCACCATGCGTGGATAAGTCCTCGATTCTGAAGGCGAAGCTATGACCGATGACCCTTTCCGGGTGGTTGCGAAGCAGCGGTTTCTTGTCCCTTGGTCCTTTCCGCTTCGCCCATCGTCTCGACTTGGAGCGTGTACGCGCCTAGTTCCCTCGACGGGTTCAAGGAGCGCCCGCGTCGATGGGTCTCATACAGCTGATCTACGCGTCGCGACCGTTTGGTTTCGATGAAGCCATGCTCAACGGCATCCTGGCGGACGCCCGGCGCAATAATCCACGCCACGACATCACCGGGGCCCTGATCTGCCGCGCCGACCTCTATCTCCAGCTTCTGGAGGGACCCGAGGAGGCCATCACCGATCTTTTCGAGCGCATTCGACGCGATGACCGGCATGTGGAAGTCATCGAACTCCGCAGGGCCGAGGTCACAGATCGCCTCTTCCCCGCCTGGGCCATGCGCGACGACCCTGCGCGCTCGTGGATGTGGACACAGCAGGAAGTGACCGATGGCGCTATCGCCCGCACCACGCCGGAGACGGCGCTGGCCGTTTTCACGCGGCTGGCCGAGGCGGCTTGCGATTGACACCTGCGGGTCGCCTGCCTAGAACGCGCGACTTTCCCATCTCGCCGACAATGATCGCCAAGGCCCCTTCCATGAAAGTCCGCAGTTCTCTGAAGTCGCTCAAGACCCGCCACCGCGACTGCAAGATCGTGCGCCGCAAGGGCCGCGTGTACGTGATCAACAAGGTTGATCCGCGCTACAAGGCCAAGCAGGGCTGATGGCTGCGGGACGGAGCAAGGCCGTCCTCTTCGATTACGGCAACGTCCTCGTAGATTGGGACCCCCGGCATCTCTATCGCCAGCTCTTCGCAGACCCTGCGGAGATGCACTGGTTTCTCACGAACGTGTGTACGATGGACTGGCACCTCCGGCATGATTGCGGGGAGCCCATGTCTGTCACCACCGCCGAACTGGCGTTGAATCACCCGAAATACGCGGATCACATCCGTGCGTGGAACACACGCTTCGGCGACATGATCGGCGGCGAGATCGCGGGTTCCGTGGCCCTCCTCGACCAGATCAAGGCGCAGGGACTGAAGGTCGGCGTGCTGACCAACATGCCGGCGGATCAGGCCTGGACGTGCTTCCGCGACTTCTCCCGCTGGGCGGCGCTCGACACCATCGTGGTCTCTGGCTTCGTGAAGATGGCCAAGCCCGGCGCAGAGGTCTTCCGCCTCGCCCTGCACGCCCTCGACCGCGACCCTTCGGAAGTCTTCTTCGTGGACGACAGCGCAAACAACGTGGCCGCTGCAGAGGCGCTCGGCATCACGTCTCACCTGTTCACGACGCCCGAAGCCTTCGGCGAGGCGCTGCGCACGTCCGGATTTCTGTCGTAAAGTCGCGCGACCACACACCATGCGTTCATCCCTCGCCGCCCTCCTGCTGATCGCCCTGCCGCTTGCCGCGTGCGTTGCAGGGTGCGGGGCGCCGCCGCCGTCCGAACAGACGGCGGCCGATCCTGCGCTGGACGAGCTGTTCAAGGACCTGCTCACCGCGCCGACCGCCGCAGAAGCCTCGGCGCTGGAAGAGCAGATCTGGCAGACCTGGGGCCAGTCCGGCAGCGCGACGGTGGACGTGCTGATCGAGCGCGCCGACGCCGCCGAAGCCGCTGGCGACAAGGCGCTCGCGCTGTCCTTCATCGACCAGGCCGTGGCGCTGACGCCCAGCTATGCGGGCGCGTGGTATCGCCGCTCAATCCTGCGCTACGACGGCGACGACCGCGCGGGCGCCATCGCCGACATCCAGGAAACCCTGCGCCGCGAACCCCGCCACTTCGGCGCGCTGGCTGGCCTTGGCCTCATTTATGAGGACATGGGCCAGGAGAAAGCCGCGCTCGAAGCCTATCGCCGCGCGCTCGAAATCCATCCGTTCCTCGACACCGCCAAGCAAGGCGTGTCGCGGCTGGAGCCGAAGGTGGACGGGCAGGATTTGTAGCTTTGCGCTACAAGCAGCGTGAACCGCTGGTTTTGCTCCTGAGCGCTTTTCTGCGCTTCCGGCGTCCTGAGGTCGCTTGCTTCCGTGCTGATGATCCGCGATCGGAAGCCCGCCGCCGTCGCGACCGACTGTGTCCGGCCCGGCGAGCGGGAACACCGCCCCATCAACGCCTGTGGCGCTTTCACCTGTGAACCGCCGGCTCCTCGCCGCAAACGTCGCCGCGAATCGCTCTAGCGTTCCGGGAACGAAAACAAACGGGGTTCCCATGGCCGACGACGCAGGGTCTTTCATCGCCGCCGAAGCTGCGCCGCAAACGCTGACGCAATCCGCCCAGGAGCGCCTGCGCCAGCTCATCGCGCGCATCGAGAAGCTCGAAGAGGAAAAGGCCGGCGTCGCCGCCGACATCAAAGAAGTCTATGGCGAGGCGAAATCGACCGGCTTCGACACCAAGGTCATGCGCAAGGTCATCGCCCTGCGGAAGCAGGACCGCAACGAGCGCGCGGAGATGGAAATGGTCATGGACCTCTATCTCGCAGCCCTTGGCGAGATCTGAGTCGGGCGAAATTTGATCGAAAAGTGCTATAGCAGGGCGTCATGCCCCGCGACGTCGACCCCAAACGCACGCGCAAGGCGCTCCGTCAGGTGCGCAAGCTGGCGGCTTTGCAGGAGCCTGCTCGCGAGGGCTCGCCCCCGGCGGATTACTCCGGCTGGGAAAAAGAATTCCTGAGCGAGGTCGAGGCGCGGCTCGACAAGTACGGCTCGGCTTTCACCGACCTTGGCAAGGGAGCGCCGGACGAGGCGCTCTCGCGGCTGCAGGCGCAGAAGCTCACGGAAATCGAAAAGAAGGCGCGCGATCGGGCCAGCGGCAAGGAGTCCGCGAGAAAAAGCGGAATCAGCAGCTTTCGTCGCAAGGCGCCCGCGCCGCGCCCTTCCGGCCGCAACGACAGCGTCGAGGACGACGAAACATGATCACCCGCGACGATCTCGATGAAGCCTGGAAAATCGTGCGCGGCGTGTTCGGGCCGACGCCGGCCTATGCGTGGCCGCTGCTCGCCGAACGCGCGGGCCACACCATCGTCGTCAAGCACGAGAACCACTGCCCGACAGGCTCCTTCAAGGTGCGGGGCGGCCTTGTCTTTCTGGCGCGCCTGCGAAAGCGCATGCCCGACTGCTCCGGCCTTGTGACCGCGACGCGCGGCAATCACGGCCAGTCCATCGCCTTCGCCGCATCGCGCACGGGCGTGCCGCTGAGCGTCGTCGTGCCGCACGGCAATTCGCGCGAGAAGAACGCCGCCATGCGTGCGTTCGGCGCCGATCTGATCGAGCACGGCCGCGACTTCGACGAAGCGCGCGAACACGCCGCACGACTGGGTCTCGAACACGGTCTCATCTACGCGCCGTCCTTTCATCCTGATCTCGTCGCGGGCGTCGCCACCTACGCAGTCGAACTGTTCGGGGCGCATCCGGATGTGGAGACGGTCTATGTGCCGATCGGCCTCGGCTCGGGCGTGTGCGCGGTGACGCTAGTGCGCGATCTCTTCGGCTTGTCGGCGCAGATCGTCGGCGTCGTCGCGGAGAGCGCCGATTGCTATGCGCGTTCTTTCGAAGCGGGCGCGATTGTCGAGACGCGGACGGCGGAGACCTTCGCGGACGGCCTCGCTGTGCGCGTGCCGAACCCGGAAGCCTTCACGATCATCAAGGCGGGCGTGAACCGCATCGTACGCGTGAGGGACGCCGAGATCGCCGCAGCGATGCGCATCTGCCACGAAGACATGCACAACATGGCCGAAGGCGCCGGCGCGGCCGCGCTCGCGGCGGCCCTGAAGGAGAGCGTGAAAGGCAAGGCCGCCGTGATCCTCAGCGGCGCGAACGTGGATCGTGATGTCGCCGCGAGAGTGCTGGCGGGCTGATCTGTTGGGCGCCTTGCTGTCTATCCGCAAGCCCCCACACCTCCTCTCCTGTGAGACGTTGCGGGAACGCACGAGCGCCCAAGTCGGTTAGCAAATGCCTCACCTCTTCAGGCGCAAGGTCAGGTACTTTTCTGCTCAGAGTCTCGAGCCTGCGCAGAGGCTGATGCTCAATGAACTCGCTCCGCAAAAATGGAACGAGTACGGGACCTCCTTTCGCCTTCCTACCATCTGCATTGACGTCTCTCAGGAAGGTGTAGGCGCGATGCGCTGCAACCACCATTGCACCACCACCCCCGCCCCCGAAACTGCAGCAATAGCCGGACATGGCGCAGTTTGAACGCGAGCGAAGAATGCGTTCAAGCGCATCCCCTCCCTTCGCCGGGCGGATAGTTTATGACCGCAAAACACCACCCGTCGCCTTGGCTACCGCTGCGACGATCTTCTTTGACACATCCTCAATGTCGCCGTCACCGAGCGTCTTTCCGCGCGGCTGCAGCGTCACCTCGATCGCGAGCGACTTCTTGCCGTCGTCGACGCCCCTGCCGCGATAGACGTCGAACAACGTCACATCCGCGACGAGCTGCTTGTCGGCGCCATAGGCCGCGCGCACCAGATCGGCGGCGGCCACCTTCTCTTCGACCACGAAAGCGAAATCACGCGTGAGCGGCATAAGATCGAGCTTTTCGAGCGCTGGTTTGGCGTGCGTCGCCCTCGCGCGCGGCGCGGGGATGAGATCGACCTTGATCTCGAACGCCATCGCCGGGCCTTCCACATCCAGCGCGTTGAGGATGCGCGGATGGACATCGCCGAACGTGGCGATCACCTTGTTCCCCAGTTTAAACGAACCACCTCGCCCCGGATGCGGCCACAGCGCCTCCGCGGCGCCCGTCTGCAACGACGCCACCGGCGCGCCCATCGCTTCCAGCGCCATCAGGCAGTCGCGCTTGATGTCGAACACATCAGGCGCATCCGCGCCACGCCACGACCGCTTCGGACGCGGCTGCCGGATCGCCGCGACTGTGCGTGACTGTCCTGCATCCGTATCGTCCGACCACGCGGGGCCTGCTTCGAACAGCATGAGATCGGCGCGTCCGCGATCGAGATTGCGTTGCGCGGCGCGCAGCAGGTTCGGCAGCGCCGAGGGCCGCATGCAATCGAGATCGGACGCGATGGGATTGGCGAGGACCAGCTTGTCCGAACAGCCGCCGAAGAGTGCGGCGTGCTCGCGTTCGCAGAAGCTCCACGTGACGCACTCGAAATAGCCCGCGCCCGCGAGCGCGCGGCGCACCAGGCGCGTGCGGCTTTCACCGACGCTGGCGGGCGGCGCGCGATAGCCGTTGGAGCGAGGCGGCTCGTTGGCGGGGAGTTTGTCGAAGCCTTCGATGCGCGCGATTTCCTCGACGAGATCGGCGGGGCCCTCCAAGTCGCGCCGCCACGTGGGCGGCTGCACGGTCAGCTTCTTTGCATCGCCGTTGAGCGAAAAGCCGAGCGCTGTCAGAATTTCCTTCGCCCGTTCCGGCTTCACATCGAGTCCGGCGAGCGCTCTCACGCGCGCGGTGTCGAATGTCAACGGCTTCGGGGCTGCGGGAATGACGCCTGCGAGCATCGGCTCCGACGCTTCACCGCCGCAGATGTCGAGAATGAGCTGCGTCGCCAGTTCGAGGCCGCCGACGATGAAGCCCGGATCGACACCGCGTTCGAAGCGATACTTGGCGTCGGAATTGATGCCCGTGGCACGGCCCGTCTGCGCGGTGCGCAGCGGATCGAACCACGCGCTTTCCAGCAACACATCCACCGTCTCAGCGCTGACGCCGGAAGATTCGCCGCCCATGACGCCGCCGAGGCCGAGCACCTGCGCATCGTCGGCGATGACGCACATGTCCGGCGTGATCTCGTAGGTCTCGCCGTCGAGCGCGACGAACTTCTCACCCGCGGCGCCCAGCCGCGCACGCACCGTGCCGTTCAGCTTCGACGCGTCATAAACGTGCAGAGGCCGCGCGCGGTCGAAGCAGAGATAGTTGGTGATATCGACGAGCGCCGAGCGCGGCTTCAGACCTATCGCCTTCAGCTTCTGCTGCAACCACGGCGGCGACGCGACGTTCTTCACGCCACGGATGTAGCGCGCCGCGAACGCGGGGCATGCGGATGCATCCTCCGTCGCCACGGGCGTGGGGGACACGAATGTCCCCTTCACCGGCGCCACGGGATGAGCGATGAACTGGCCAAGACCCGCCGCCGCGAGATCGCGAGCGATGCCGTCGACGCCCAGCCAGTCGGGCCGGTTCGGCGTTACTTCGAAATCGATCACCGCATCGCAGAGACCCATCGCTTTGGCGGCCGGCATGCCCACTGCAAGCTCCGCATCGAGTTCGAGAATGCCATCGCCGTCGCAATCGACTTCAAGCTCCGCGCCCGAGCACAGCATGCCGTTCGACACCACGCCGCGCACGGGCCGCGCTTCCAGCGTGATGCCGCTGCCCGGCACATACGTCCCGAGCGGCGCGTAAATGGTCACGAGACCAGGCCGCGCGTTCGGCGCGCCGCAGACGATCTCCTTGCGCCCATCCTTGGTGTCGACTTGGCAGACGCGCAGGCGATCGGCGTTCGGGTGCTGCACGGCCTCGACGATCTTCGCGACGGAGAACGCCTTCAGCTTCTCGCCGGGATTTTCGACGTGCTCGACTTCGAGACCGGCCATCGTCATTGCATCGACGATGGCGTCGATGCCCGCATCGGTATCAAGATGGTCCTTCAGCCAGGACAGGGTGAACTTCATGTGCTGGTCCGTTTCTTCATTGGAGTGATCAGCGCCGTGGTGCGCCGCTACGGCCCTTGAGCCGATTGAACAACCAGTCGATCTCGCGCAGCGTCGCGCCCCATTCGGCGTCATCGAGGCCGCCGCGTTCGCAGAGCGTGGCGCGCCACCATCCGGCGTACTGGCCAAGAAAGCGTCGCAGCAGCACGCCGTCGAGCGCACCGACGCGGAGCATCAGCGCGACTTTTTCCCAAAAGTGAATGATGGACGCGATCGCATCCTTTGCTTCGCCCGTCGCTGCAGCGTAGGCGGCGGGCATGTCGTTAGCGGCGATCAACGCTTCATGCGCGCAGATGCGGATATGATTGAACGCCGGTGCGTGGAACTCGGCGTACAGGTCGAGCGTCAGCTTCAGCCGGCGTTCCCGCCGCGCGCGACTCCAACTCACCGCACCGCCCAAAAGCGCGCCGAACAGCGCGCCGCAGAAGGTCAACAGCAGCTGCGGCATCATGCTGGCGCTGATCATGGCGCGACCGTCTCTTCGACTTTCTTGAGGATTTCGAATCCGATCCGACGCGGCGCCTCTTGCGATTGCTTCTTTGCGGCGACGAGCAGCATGCTGACCTGACTGACGTGCTGGATCAGCTGCATCGGCGCGCCGTCGGGCCCACGTCCGAAAAAGAGAATGAGGTCGGGCGACCAGAAGCCGATGTCGAGCGCGTGGAAGACCTGCGCTTCGCTGAACGAGACGAGCCGGAAGCCGACTTCGTGTTCTGCGTCGAGCTGTTTTTCGAATGCGACGATGGCCTGCCCGAGACGCTGGAACATCCACTGCGCGTCGGAGATGTTGTTCGGGCGTGCTTCCACGAGCGCCGGCGTGTCGTTGCAACCGGTGATCTGAAAGCGGACGCTGGACGACAACCCGAGCGGATCGGGCGCGGCGGGGGGCTTCGGTGCGTCGGTCATGTCACGCCTCCAGCGAGTCCCGCTGTGAGATACGGCGAGAAACCATAGTGCTTCAGCCAGCGCGCATCGGACGCGAAGAAATCGCGCAGGTCCGGCATGCCGTATTTGAGAATGGCGAGGCGATCGACGCCCATGCCGAACGCGTAGCCCTGATACTTCTCGGGATCGACGCCGCAATTCTTCAGCACGTTGGGATGCACCATCCCGCAGCCGAGAATTTCCAGCCAGTCGTCGCCCTGCCCGATGCGCACCTGACCACCGGAACGATCACAACGCACATCCATCTCCGCGCTCGGTTCGGTGAACGGGAAGTGGTGCGGGCGGAACCGCACGGCGACGTCGTCGACCTCGAAGTACGCCTTGATGAAGGCCATCAGCGTGCCCTTTAGATCCGCCATCGTGGTCTTCTCGTCGATGACGAGGCCCTCGATCTGGTGGAACATGGGCGTGTGCGTGGCATCCGAATCCTTGCGATACGTGCGACCCATGCAGATCATGCGGATCGGCGGCTTCTGCTTCAGCAGTGTGCGCACCTGAACGGGGCTGGTGTGTGTCCGCAGCACCTTGCGTTCGCCCTTCTCGTCGGACTTCAGGAAGAAGGTGTCGTGCATTTCGCGCGCCGGATGCTTGGGCGGGAAGTTCAGCGCGGTGAAGTTGTTAAAGTCGGATTCGATGTCCGGCCCTTCTTCGAGCGCAAAGCCCATCTCGCCGAAGATGCGCGCGAGTTCTTCCTGCACCTGGCTGATCGGATGGATCGCACCGATGCGCACGGGCGGCGCCGGCAGCGACACGTCGATCTTTTCCGCCGCGAGTTTCGCTTCAAGAGCGGCTTCCGCGAGCGCCGCCTTCTTCGTGACGATCGCCTCGCCGACACGGTCCTTCAGGCCGTTGAGTTCCGGCCCCATCGCCTGACGTTCGTCGGGCGACATGGAGCCCAGCGTCTTCATCAACGCCGATATCGCGCCCTGCTTGCCGAGCGCATCCACGCGCACCGCGTCGAGCGCGGCTTCGTCAGTCGCGGCTGCTATGCGGGCGGAAAGGTCGGCTTCCAGCGCAGCGAGATCGTTTGTCTTTGCATCCATGAGAAAATGAGCCCCGGCAGTCGCCGGAGCCCATTCCGATGATCATCTTGCGATCGGGCGCCGGCCGGTTTCAGGAATCCCGGATTACCGGGATCGAGCGGCGCAAACGACGGGCGTGTCTTACGCCAGCGCGCTGCGCGCCTTGTCCACGAGGCCCTTGAAGGCGTCCGGCTGGTTCATGGCGAGATCCGCCATCACCTTGCGGTCCACCGTCACGCCGGCCTTCGTGAGCCCGTCGATAAATCGCGAGTACGTCAGCTTGTCGTCATGGAAACGCACGGCCGCGTTGATGCGCTGAATCCAGAGCCCGCGGAACGTGCGCTTCTTGGCCTTGCGGTCGCGGTAGGCATAGATCCCGGCCTTTTCCACAGCGGCGTTCGCCGTGCGGAAGGTGTTCTTGCGACGGCCGAAATAGCCCTTCGCCTGCTTGAGAACTTTCTTGTGTCGGGCGTGAGCTGTCACGCCGCGTTTTACGCGCGCCATTAGGTCAGTCTCCGATCAGTTGAGGCCGTAGGGAATCCAGAGTTTCACGCGATCGCCGTCGGGCTTCGCGAGTTCTGCAGTTCCACGGTTCTGGCGGATGTACTTGCCGTTGTGGCTGCTGAGACGGTGGCGCTTGCCGGCGACGCCGGCCATCACCTTGCCCGTCGCCGTGAGCTTGAAGCGCTTCTTCACGCCACTCTTGGTCTTGAGCTTCTGTTTGGCCATTTCGCTCTCCTTAGGCCCACGCCGGATACCGGGGGGCCAAGCATTAGAACGCGCCACGGCATGGCTTTTGGCCGGGCGCGTCGTTTTAAGAGCGGGGCCGATAGCATGGGGGCTGCGGGCAAACAAGTCGCGCGATTGGGGATCGGTGATGGACGCCCGGCCCGTCGAGACGGTAAACAGGCGCGACGGAGAAACCCCATGCGCCTGCCCAACAACAAGGGATATGCCGGCCGGGTCGGGACGGCGGTCCAGTCGCTGATCGGTTCGCGCTTCTTCGTGGGGGTCTCGGGCCTGTGCCTGACGGCGTTCCTCGCCCACGTGCTGACCAACCCGTCGAGCTTCCCGCAATTCGCGGTCATCAATTTCCAGACCATGGGCATCCTACCGCCCCTGCCGCCCGCGCCCGACTTGCCCTCGCTCGACGGCCGGGTGGGGGAAGTCGCCAAGGACGCCGTCCAGGGCGCGGCGAAAGCCGGTCTGCCCTATGTGCAGGCGTGGATGGCCCAACAGGGCGCCAAGGTCAGCGCCTATTTCGAGGCCAACCCAACGTCTGTGGTGATCGGCAACTACATCGGGCTGGTCGCGTCGGCCGCCGCCACGCTGTTCGGCTGCTACCTGCTCGCGCGCCAGCAGAAGATGGCCTAGCGGCGCCGAAGCGGCGACGAGAGCGTCGCCGCTCCGATCCCAGCGCCTAACGCGGCGCCATCACCATGATGACCTGCTTGCCTTCCATGCGTGGCTCGTACTCGACCTTCGCCACGCCTTCGAATTTCTGGCGGACGCGCTCGAGCACTTCCATGCCGAGATGGGTGTGGGCGAGCTCGCGGCCGCGGAAGCGCAGGGTGATCTTCACCTTGTCGCCTTCAGCGAAGAACCGCTCCATGGCCTTGGTCTTCACTTCAAGATCGTGGTCGTCGATCCCGGGGCGGACCTTGATTTCCTTGATTTCGACGGCCTTGGCGTTCTTGCGCGCAGCGGCCTTCTTCTTCTGTTCCTCGAAGCGGAACTTGCCATAGTCCATGATCTTGACCACGGGCGGTTCGGCGTTCGGGGCGACCTCGACGAGATCCAGACCGGCTTCCTTGGCGGCTTCAAGGGCTGCCGAAACCGGCATCTCCCCCTGCTTCTCGCCGGCGTCATCAATCAGGAGCACGCGCAGGGCGCGGATATCTTCATTTACGCGCGGGCCATCCTTCGAGGGGGGCGGCGCTGCCATTGGACGACGTACGATCATTTCCTCCTGAGATTGCTGAAGCGGATCGCTTCGGGGCGGATATGGGGCCTGCGCCCTCGATCCGGAAGCGTGTCTACATTGAATCTCGTCCAGACGCCATCGGAAGTCGGCTTACGCGGAGGCGAGCGCGCGGAAACCGCCGACGTTGCCGATGGCTTGCTCCACCTGCGCAACCGTCATGGCCGCCAGCGATTCCGCCATGATCGCCATCACCCCGCCCCGGCCCCGGGGACAGACGCGGTCGGGGTCCGATTCCGACGAGAAGAGCACCACGCAAGGCGAACCCGCCGCCGCCGCGATGTGCATGGGGCCGGTGTCGTTGCCCACGGAAAACGCCGCCCGCTCCGCCAGCGCCGCGAGTTGAAAGAGATCGGTCCGCGAGACGAGGTTCTTGGCGCGAGGCTCGACGCGCAGGATGGCCGCGGCGGCCTCCTTCTCATCGTGGTGGCCGACGATCGCGGGCGTCACACCCCGCTCGATGATCTTCGTTGCAAGTTCCCCAAAGCGTTCCGCCGGCCAGCGCTTCTCCGGCCGGTGCGCCGAAGCGCCGGGAATGATCAGACCATAGGGCTGCTTCAGCCCGAAATAGGCCGGCTGCAGGCGCGGCGGGTCCTTCTGCGACATCCGCACCCAGGACAGATCCGGCAACGGCGCGGCGCCGATTGGGCAGTGTTCCAGAATGCCAGCTTCAAACAGCTGGTCCGCGAGGCGATCGAGCGTGTGCATCGTTTCGCGGTCGGGGTTTGTCTGCGGGTGCGAACACCCCGGCGCCACGCCCGACCAATCCGGCGCCCAGGGGCGAAGGCCCTGGAAATAGTTGTTGGTGCGCCCGTTGGTCTGGAGGTCATAGGCCATGTCGTACTTCACCGACCGCAGCCGCTGCAGCATCTGCGCGACCGCTTGCGGATCGCGCTCGCGGCCGTCGGTCTCCACCATGTCAAAATAGGGAGAGGCCTTCGCGAAGGCCTCGAACACCGGCGTCGTCAGAAGGGTGATGCGCGCGCCGACGTGGTGCTCGCGGATGATCCGCGCCGCCGCCAACGCCTGTATGAAGTCCCCGAGCGCGCCGAGCTTGATGATGAGCACCCGCCGCGCCTCTCGCGAGGGCGTCTTGCTCCCCGTTTCACGCTTGCGGCCCAGCCCGATCATCGCCTGCCCTTCAACAGCCTCTCGTACACTTGGAGCGTCGCGGTCTGCAGCGCCTCTACCGAGTAACGCGCGCGGACCCGTGTCGCCCCCCGTTCGCCCATGTTCTTCCGCTGTTCGGGCGAAAGCGCCAGCACGCGATCCACAGCAAACCCAAGACTTTTTGCGTCGCCGGGGGGCACGAGGAAGCCTGAATCGCCATCGACTATGGTCTCAGCAAGGCCGCCCATATTGGACGCCACCACCGGCACGCCCATGGCCTGGGCTTCCACCGCCGCCCGCCCGAAGGCTTCCGCGTCCGTGGACGGAAACACCGCCACGCTCGCCGCCGCCAGCGCGGCCGGCATGTCCACGAGGTGTCCGACGATCTTCAAGGCGTGCTCGACGCCGCGCTTGCGCGCGAGATCATGGAGATCGGCGACGTACTGCTGGCGGCCCTGCGAATCTCCCGCGAGCACATAAACCGCCGACCCGGAGCGTTCCTTCTCGAGGAGCGCCGCCGCTTCGATGAGAACGGTCTGGCCCTTCCAGTTGGTCAGCCGCGCCGGCAGCAGCACGATGGGCCGCACGTCGAACGGCGCAAGACCCCAGAGCTGGCGCATGGCCGCCACGCGCGCAGGATCTACCGCCGCAGGATCGAAGCGCGCGAGATCAACGCCGCGCGGAATCGAGATGACGCGCTCCGCGCGCACCTTGTGCTCGCGCAGGACATGCGCACGCGTGAAATCGGAATTGGCGATAACCAGATCGCCGCGCGCCATCACGCTGTTGTACCAGCGCTTCGGCGCGGACCTCGCATTGTAGACGCCGTGATAGGTCGTGACGAACGGCAGCTTGAGTCGACGCGCCGCCCACAGCGCGCTCCATGCCGGCGCACGCGAGCGGGCGTGGATGATGTCGACGTTTTGCTCGCGGGCGAGCTCCGCGAGACGTCCCGCGTTCGCATAAATTTCCAGCGGGTTCTTCGTCTCCGTCGACATCGCAAAAAGCTCGCCGCCGACGGCTGCGAGTTCCCCATCGAGGCGACCGCCGCGACTGGCCACAAGCGCGCGCGCGCCGTCACGCGTCAGCGCCTCCGCCACTTCAACCGTCGTCCGCTCGACCCCGCCCGCATCGAGCGCAGGTGTGACCTGAAGGACGGTATAGGATGCTTTTTCTTGCACGCGATGGGCGGTTGAAGCATTTCGCCGGGCAAGTCCAGCGCGCTCGCCTGCGCGCGTCACGAGAGGATGGATCGTGCCCATCGGCGTCATCGAATCCACGCTCAACGCGAACGGCGTCCGCCTCGCCTTCCAGCGTTCCTCGGAGACCGGACCGACGCTGGTCTGGATCTGCGGGTTCCGCTCCGACATGGGCGGCACGAAGGCGGCATGGCTACACGAGCGCGCGGACGCGGCGGGCCGCAGCTTCCTGCGCTTCGATGTGACGGGCTGCGGCCAGTCCGGCGGCGGATTCGAGGACGGAACCATCGGCGTCTGGCTCGCCGACGCGCTGCATGTGATCGATGCCGCCAGTGAAGGACCGCTCATCCTGGTCGGCTCGTCGATGGGGGGGTGGCTCGCCCTCCTCGTCGCGCGCGCGCGACCAGAGCGCGTGAAAGGCCTCGTGCTGATCGCCCCGGCGCCGGATTTCACCGAGCGGCTCATGTGGCCGGAGATGACGCAAGAAGCGCGCAGGGACGTGCTGGAACAAGGCGTCTGGCTGCGGCCCTCCGCGTACGACGACACGCCGACGCCGATCACGCGCGCGCTGATAGAGGACGGCCGCGATCATCTGTTGATGGACTCCACGATCCCTTTCACCGGCCCGGTGCGCATCGTGCACGGCCAGGCCGATCCCGATGTGCCGTGGGGATTGTCGCTGGAACTTGCCGAACGTATCGCGAGCGAAGACGTGCAGATCACGTTAGTGAAGAACGGCGATCATCGCCTGTCCACGCCGCGCGATCTCGCTCTTCTGGGCAGCGTGCTCGACGACTTGTTCCAGAACATCTGCAAGGCGTGAAGGATAGATCGCGCTCATCACCGAGGCCGCGTCTGGCGCCCTCGTCCTGATCGACCCTGACGCCGCACGCATTGATTCGGTCTCCGCAAGGATCGAAACGTCGGCGAAGATACTCATCGCGCGCGATGTCGCAGACCAGAACGGTTGGCGCGACACGGAAAGAGAACTCTCAGAACGGTTCGGCGCCCTGGATGTCACCGTCATCAACGCGGGCGTCTCCGATGCCGCCCCCATCGTGAATATGGAATTCGACGCCTGGAGGCGCGTGCTCGCGGTCAATCTTGAAGGCGCCTTTCTCACGCTGCGGTGCGCGATGCGCCTGATGTCGACACAACGCGCCAGCTTGATGGCGTCCTCGGCGTCCGCCGTGAAAGCCGTACCCGGCGTCGCGGCGTACGGCGCCTCGAAAGCCGGCCTTACTCAGCGCATGCGAATCGCCGCCAAGGAATGCGCGCCGCGGCGCATCCGGGTCAACGCGGCGCTGCCAGGCGAGGTCGAGACGCCAATGTGGAGCGAAATGCCCTTCTTTGCCGACCTAGCACGCACGGCTCCGAACGCGCCGCTTTCGATGCGATCGCAGCCGAGGGCGCGCCGTTGGGGCGTTATGCGAAGGCCGACGACATCGCCGCGCAGATCGCCTTCCTCTGCAGCCCGGCCGCCGCCGCCATCACCGGCGCAGCGCTCATGGCCGATAGCGGCTACACGCTCGGACCGGATTCCGCCGCGAGAATCGCGCGAAGCCCCTCGCGGTACGTCGCAAACTGCGGACGCCAGCCCAGCTCCGCCTTAGCGCGCGCGTTCGAAACGCGCTTGCTGTCCATGTAGAAACGCGCCGCAGCGGGCGGAAGCGCGGCATCGGCGAACGCAACCTCTAGAGGCGGTTCAACGCCGAGCAACAATGCGGCATGCGTGACGACATCCTGCGGCGGCGCGGGTTCGTCGTCGCAGACATTGTACGCGCGTCCCGGATTCGGCCTTGCGATCGACGCCGCCAGAACCGCCGCGATGTCCTCCACATGCGAGCGCGAAAGCACCAGACCTGGCTTCACCACTCGGCGCGCATCGCCGGCGCGCAAGCGGTCGAACACGCTGCGCCCCGGCCCGTAGATGCCTGGGAGACGAAAGATCTGCGCGGGTGTCGGCAGCGCAAAATACTGCTCCTCGGCAATCACGCGCCGACGCGGCGGATCGCTCGTCGGCGTGCGCACATTGTCCTCGAAAACCCATCCGCCCGCGCGATCACCGTAGACGCCCGTGGTCGAGAGATAGCCTGTCCAGCCTTTGCGGGCGCCAAACGCATCCGCGAAAACACGCACCGAACCATCGCCGCCTTCATTCGGCGGGATCGAGACGAGCACGGCGTCCGCCATCTGAATAAGCGCCGCGATGTGGTCGGACGGCGCGCCATCGAATGGCAAAATCTCCGCGACGGCATCCTCTGCAGCCGCACGCCGCGTCCCGATCACCCGCCACCCCTGCAGCGCGAGCAGCCTCGACAGCGCCTGCGCCACATAGCCATGTCCGAGACAGAGTAACGTCCGCGCCATGCTTTCGCCTTCTCCCTCGGCCAAGGCGCGCACGCCCTCCAGCAGATCGAGCAACCATGCTTCTCACCCTCGCGATCGTCCAGACCCTCGCCGCCGCCGCACCCCTCGCCGCCGATCCCAAAGATCAGGCGCGGCTGGACGCGTGCATCGCTTCCATCCAGGCGGACGCGGGCGCTGCATACGAAGGGGCCATGTCATGGGCGCAGCACGAACATGCGCGTGAAGCGCGCTGGTGCGCGGCGCAGGCGCTGGTGAAACTCGAACGTCTCGAGCAAGCCGCGCGCCGCTTCGACGCGCTGGGCGCCGATCAGGGCTGGGCGGCGGACAATCGTCTGGATGCCTATTCCCAAGCGGGCAACACGTGGCTGCTGGCCAACAACGGCGCGAAGGCGAAAGTGTCCTTCGACCACGCGGTGCGCATGTCGGAAAACCACCCTGACGCACTGATCGATCGTTCGCGCGCCTACGCGATGCTCAAGGACTGGCGGCGCGCCGAGGAGGACCTCTCCAGCGCCCTCGACGCGCGCGCGAACGATTCGATTGCGCTGATGTTGCGCGCTACGGTCCGAATGCATCGCGGCGCGTTTGACCTTGCCATGAAGGACGCTGCGGACGCGGCGCGCCTCGCGCCGCACAATGTGGATGCGCTTGTGGTGCTCGGTCAGACGCGCGAAGCCAAACGCCTGGGCCGAGCGCCTGACTAGGGGGGCGGTGATTCTTCCGGCGGAGCGGTTTGCGCCGGAGGTTCAGGTACAGGCGGGGTCGCTTCCTCGAATTCGCGATTGTCCGGCGGCGGCGGCGTTTCCGACGGGGAGTCAGTTGGTGCCATCTCCGCGGATGGGTCCACGGTCCCCAGCGGCGCGCCTTCTTCGGGCGGCGCCAGTTCGGGCGGCGGAGCGGGCAATTCCTGCATCTCCACTGGCGTCGTCTGGCGACGCTTCGCAGGACGCGGGGCGCCCTTCTCCTCGCCCAGAACACATGATGCGAGACCTCCGCCCTGCACGATATTCATATTGGACTGGATCGCGCCGATACGTCGGGAAACATACGGGCCAGGTCGCACGGGATTCCACTTGTTCGGGCTCGGCAGCACCGCCGCGAGACGCGCGGCCTCGCGGGGCGTGAGCTCCGAGGCGGACTTGCCGAACCGCGCGCGTGCGGCCGCTTCGGCGCCGAAGACGCCTTCGCCCCATTCGGCGGCATTGAGATAGGCTTCCATGATCCTTCGCTTCGGCCAGATCAGTTCGATGAGCGCGGTGAAATAGACTTCGAGCCCTTTGCGGACCCACGAGCGCTGCGGCCACAGAAAGAGGTTCTTCGCGGTCTGCTGGCTGATCGTCGATGCACCGCGCCGTTTCGTTGATCCGCGCTTCTCGGCGCGCTCGTTGTACTTCACAGCGCTCTGGATCGCTTCGACGTCGAAGCCCTGATGAGCGCAAAAGCGGGCGTCCTCGGCGGCGATGACTGCACGCACGAGATGCGGACTTATGCGCGAAAGCGGCACGGTGTTGCGACGGATCTCTTCACCCTGGGCGGCGCGCTGCGCCATCAGCAGCGTGCCCGGCGCCTCGATGATTGCGTAGATGAGCACCCACACCACCGGCACAACGACCGTGGCGATGAAGCCGAAGGCAAAGATGCGCAGGAACCAGTTTCGCTTGCGGCGGCTGGCGCGCGCGTTGATGTCCGCGTGATCGCGCGCGACGCCCTCGGCGCTCGCCGCAAGCGGAGGAGGCGGCTGGCGCGGCGGCAGACCGGCGCCGGGAAAGTCTTCGTTGCTCACGCCCACTCCCCCCTGACGCCGGGATCGCGCTCGCCGGGCGCGTGGGTTTCCCTGAGCCCCGAAAACTGCGCCGGGTCAAGCAGACGGCGCAACGCCCACACCGCCGCGCCCCGCACGACCGCATCGGGGTCCGCAAGATGCCGCGAGGCGCTCGCGGCGAGTCGAGCGTCTCCCGAATTGCCGATGGCGATCAGCACGTTGCGCAGCACGCGGTTGCGACCCGTGCGCTTGACGGGCGTGCCCGCGAAGCGCGCGCGGAATGCGGCGTCGTCGAGCGTAGCCAGTTCCGCCAGCGGCGGGCCCTCGATATCGGCGCGCGCGGCGAGCTTTGCGTCCCGCGCCGCGCCGGCGAACTTGTTCCATGGACAGATTGCAAGACAGTCGTCGCACCCGAACACGCGGTTGCCGATGGCTTGGCGGTATTCATGGGGAATTGGTCCCGCGTACTCGATGGTGAGGTAGGCGATACAGCGCCTCGCATCGAGCTGATACGGCGCGGGAAACGCATCGGTGGGGCAGATGTCTAGACACGCCCGGCATGAGCCGCAGTGATCGCCTTCCGCTTCATCGGCCTCGATTTCCGTAGCGCTGAGAATGGCGCCGAGCAGGAGCCAAGACCCATGTTCGCGCGACACGAGGTTCGTGTGCTTGCCCTGCCAGCCGAGCCCAGCGCGCTGCGCCAGCGGCTTTTCCATCAGCGGCGCCGTGTCGACGAACACCTTTACTTCCGACTGCGTTTCCGACGCGATCCATTGCGCAAGCTGCTTCAACCGACCCTTGATGACATCGTGATAGTCGCGCCGCGTCGCGTAGCTCGCGATCGCAGCGTGCGATTTTTCGTAAAGCCGTTCGAGCGGATCGACGGCGGGGCCATAGCTCACCCCGACCATGATCGCGCTTTTCGCATCTGCCCACATAGCCGTCGGATGAGAACGCCGGCGCGCCTCGCTCGCCATCCATGCCATGTCCCCATGACGATCGAGGGCGATGAATTGCGACAATGCTTCGCCATTGGGCCACGGCGCATCCGCCCGCGCGACGCCGACGGCGTCAAAACCGAGATCGCGCGCGCGGCGCTTCAGGTCCGCGCTCGACATCATCGCGAAGCGACGGCGAGCTGTCTCGCCTGCTGATCGGCGGCGCGCTCATCGTCGAGAACGATGACCTCATCGAAGAGCATCTGCACCACAGGATCGTCGAGATCGTAGCAGCGGTCCGGCGTCGCGAGGTGATGGCTGATGCGGTCCATTGAGGCGGCGATTTTTTCTTCGCGATCGAATGAGGGCGGATACGTATCAATTAAACGGCCAAGCTGATCAATAAGCGCGCCCCCTTCTGCTGTCGATATCCGCGCCGTTGCCGGCTCCTGACCCATCGCAGGCGTTGCGGCACGCCCACCGGCTATATGGCGGCGCATAGCGGTGGTTGACGCGTCGACCGCCTCGACGGTGAACCCGAGCGGGGGATTGTCCTGCTCGATGCACGCCTTGGTCCGTTTCGAGAGCGCGATCATGCCATCATGGGAACGCGCCACACTGCTGAGCAGGTGCGCCTGTGGGTGTGCGCCGCCAACGGCGGCGGCGCTGAGGCCGTTGATGTCGCGCCTGTGCGCGATTGGCAGGGTGATTGCGTCAATTGAGTTCAAGGCAAGGGCCTGCATGGCCTTGGAATCATTGCGCTCGAAAACAGTGAACACCGGTTGTAGCGATCAAAATGGCCGGCGATTGCGTCGATCACCGCAGGCATTCGGCGATGATGTTCCTAGAACGAGGCGGTCAGGTCCTCAAAAATGGAGAGCGTGGGCGGAGTCGGCAGCGCCGCGTAGTTTCTCGCGCCGCAGTGACCATCGCGCGCGCGCCAGCGCTCCAAGCGTGCGCTTGCAATCCACGTGCGCCGCGCCTGACGATTGCAGAGATCATCCAGCGTGTCGGGCATGGTTTCCAGAATCGCGCAGGCGTGCTGCTCGATCTGGGCGGCGCCCATGCTCCAGGCGGCGATGCCGCGGAGTTCGCGCTTCCCAGTTTCCGCCAAGGGGCCCGACGACATTTGAGCGTTGGCTGCGGATCACGCCGTCCCCGCGGCGGCGAAAGCCAGCATCAGGGCGAGGGCGAATGCCTTAAGTGTCCGCATGCCCATCCCTTGGAATTCCGGCTCCTAGTCTTCAGCCGCCTTCCGTCCCTCGGCGAAATACTCATGCCCGTGGGGTTCGGCGGAGTCGACAGGATCGGGATGGATGATGATGTCGGCGGCTTGGAATTCGGCCCGGATACGCGCCTCCGCGGCGACGATTATGGCGTGCGCGCGACGCAGCGGCAGATCTGGATCTAGGTCAGCGTGGAACTGGATATGAATGTATGGGCCCGAGGCCCGCGTCCGCAAGTCGTGCACAGCGAGCACCTCCCCCCCCTCAAGCGCGAGCGCACGGATGCGGTCTCGGTCGGCGTCCGCGAGTTCGCGGTCCATCAGGTGATCAGCCGATTGCCTCGCGACCTTCCACGCGCCCCAGGCAAGCCAGCCCGCCACGAACAGCCCTGCCAGCGCATCCGCCCAAGTCCATCCGAGAAATGCGCTCGCCGCGATGCCGATGATGACTGCGACGTTCGCAAGCAAATCTGCGGCGTAGTGCGCACGATCGCCCGCGGTGGCGACGGACCCGGTCTGGCGCACAGCGACGGTCTGGCGCCAGATCAGCGCCCCGGTGATGACAATCGACACCACCATCACAGCGATCGCGGAGAGACCGTGTTCGACGGGACGACCGTCGAGAAGCCGGCGCACCGCTTCCACCGCAATCAAGCCGCCGGAAACGGCCACCAAGCCTGCCTGGAAGAGACCCGCAAACGATTCCGCCTTGCCATGTCCAAAGCGGTGTTCCCGATCTGGCGGCGCAGCCGCGTAGCGCACCGCAAAATAGGTAAAGAGCGACGCCACCAGATCGAGCATCGAATCCGCCAGCGACGACAACATGGCCACCGACCCCGACGTGATCCACGACCAGCCTTTAAGTGCAATGAGGACCAGCGCGACGGCGACGGAGAGCTGCGCCGCGCGCCGCGTGATCGAGGCGGATTTTCGCGGGTCCGTCCGGCCCAATCCGCCGCCCGAAAAGCCGACGCCCTGTGTCTGACCCTCCACGACCAAGTGCTCCCGGCGGCGCCTGCGCCCCGCAACGAGGAATGATGAAACCGCGCGTTCCATATAGAGCGGCGCGCGCCAAAGGCGAAGCCGCGACACGGCCGCGCTTGCAAAACGCGGGAACTATTCCGCCGCCACGCCCGCCGCGTCGGAGTCATCCAGCGGATGGGACAGCCGCGTCAACATCTCCTTCGGCACGACCTGCCAAAACTCGCCCATCGACTGAGGCCAGTCGGAAAGCAACGCGCGCCCGCGTCGCGAACCCGTGCGTTCCACGTGTTCTTCGATGAGCGCCCTGAGCGTTGCCGCCCAGTGCGCCGCGCCGATGCGACGCCATGTGATCGTGTCGGGGTTGCACATCAGTCTGAAGCGATTCTCAGCGTCGTAGACGAAGGCCATGCCCCCTGTCATGCCGGCGCCGAAATTCTCGCCGACCGCGCCGAGCACGACCACTGCGCCGCCCGTCATGTACTCGCAACCATTGGCGCCGCAGCCCTCGATCACCGCCGTCGCGCCCGAGTTGCGCACGCCGAAGCGCTCTCCGGCAAGACCGGCCGCAAACAGCTTCCCGCTCGTCGCGCCGTACAAACACGTGTTGCCGATGATGGCGTTTTCCGCCGCGACTTCCGCGAACGCCGCGTCGGGGCGCAACGAAATGAGTCCGCCCGACAATCCCTTGCCGACGTAATCATTGGATTCCCCCGTCACATCTATCGCGATGCCCTGCACCATGAACGCGCCAAGCGACTGCCCGGCCGATCCGCGCAGGCGGATGGTGAGGCGCGCCTCGGGCAAACCGTGCATGCCGTAGCGCTGTACGACGGCTGAGGACGCCCGTGCACCGATGGCGCGCTGCGTGTTGCGCACCGTATAGCTG
>Ga0247843_1001297_pt1 | contig 51888 bp, 46 predicted proteins | sample LaCruzMarch2017__FD_192420 | JGI IMG/M metagenome (GOLD analysis project Ga0247843, IMG submission 192420) | Freshwater microbial communities from meromictic Lake La Cruz, Castile-La Mancha, Spain - LaCruzMarch2017_8m | ecosystem: Environmental > Aquatic > Freshwater > Lake | place: Spain...
AATCGTCGGCAGCTCGGGCGCGAAGAAGGCGCGGCTGGCGCCCGTGGTGGCCAGCGCCCGCAGCCGCCCGCTTTGCACATGCGGCCAGGCCACCGCCGCCCCATCCACCGCCATGTCGATCTGCCCGCCGATCAGGTCGGCGATCATCGGGCCCGATCCGCGATAGGGCACATGGGTCGCCGTCGCCCCGGCGGCGCCGAGGAACAGCTCCATCGAGATATGGATCGCGGTGCCGGCACCCGAGCTGCCATAATTGGCACGGCCAGGATTGGCGCGCAGCCAGGCCACCAGCTCATCCAGGCTGGCCACCGGCAGCTTGGCGGGGTTCACCACCAGCACGTTCGGCGTGACCGCGCCATTGGTCAGGAAGGCGAAGTCCCGCGCCGGGTCGAAGGGCAGGCTGCCGGCATAGAGCCAGGGGTTGAGGCCCATCGTGGTCAGGCTGACCACGCCGATCGTGTTGCCATCCGGCGCCGCGCGGGCCAGCACGCCAACCCCGATATTGGCCGCCCCGCCGGCGCGGTTCTCCACCAGCACCGGCCGGCCGAGCCGGGCCGACAGCGGCTCGGCCACCAGCCGCGCCATCATGTCGGTGGCGCCGCCCGGGGCGAAGGGCACGATGACGGTCAGCGGGCGCGCCCCCTGCGCCAGGGCGGGCGCGGGCAGCAGCAGGCCGAGCAAGGCGCGGCGTTGGAATTGGGCCATGATGATCATCCTCCCCAGGGTTCGCGCAGGATGGCGCCGATCGCCGCGATCTTCGCGGCATCCATATAGCCGTAGCGGTTGACGAAGACCCGACGGGCCGAGGCTTCCCAGGCCAGCCGGAATCGCGCCGCCACATCCTCGACCGGCCCGTAGCTGTGCGCCATGGCAAAGATCGGCGTGGTGCCCGCCGCCGCCCGCGCCGCCAGGATCTTACGCCGCTGCGCGCCCACGCCCACCGGGTGCGGCGCGTCCGGCGCCGGATAGACCAGCCGCGCCGGATCGACCGGCCCATCCGTCAGGTCCAGCGCGGCGGCCAGCGCCAGCAGCAGCGCCGGATCATCCGGCGCGCCCAGGCTGCGCGCCCAGAAGCGCAGGATCATCGGCCAATGCATGGTGTAGAGCTTGATCCCCATCGCCGGCACCAGCGGCGCCAGCAAGGCCGGGTCGAAGCCCGAGGCCCGCGCGAAAGGCGCCGGAAACCCCTGCGGCACCAGCGCGATGCGCCCGCCGCTGGCCGCGTGCAGCGCCGCCGCCGCGGTCGCGATGAAATCCGCCGCCAGAGCCGCCTTGCAGCGCGCCAAATCGGCCAGGCCCGGCCGCGCGGCGAGCCATTCGCGCGCACTTCCATCCCGCAGCAGGGCCGCCGCGCTGCCATCGCGGATCGCCGTCAGCGCGGCAAGCGCGTCGGCCCGCATGCGCGCCGTGTCGAAGCCCTGCCCCGCCGCGAAGCGCATGGCGGCGGCCGAGAAGTCGAACAGCGTCGCTTCCAGCGCATAGGGCGGGTATTCGGGCCAATCCAGCCGGATCGCATCCACATCCGGAAAAGCCTGCGCCAGGTCCGCCAGCAGCGCCGCCAGATAGTCGCGGATCGCGGGGGCGGCCAGCGAGCCATTGCCATCCACGCGCCCCGGCAGCTTCGTGCCATCGGGCAGCAGCGGCTGGTCCTCATCCGCCAGCCCGCCGCCGAACTGCACCCGGTAGCCGGGCGGGATCGCCGCCTGCACCTGCAGATGCACCGTCAGCCCGCGATCCTTGGCCGCGCGGATGGCGGCCTGGATGCGCGGCGCCTCGGCCTCGGTCAGCGCGTCCGGCGTGGCGGGGCGGTAGCGCAGCCCGACATAAAGGCGCGGGTCCGGCCGGAAGGCGGGCGCGGTGCGCACCCACAGCGCCCTTCGCCCGAACAAGGGCCGGTCGAGCAGCCGCACCTCGCCCGCGCCGCCATCGATCGGCGGCTCCCGCCCGCCCTCGCCCTCGGGGGCGGGGGCCAGCACATAGGGCGAGGTGGCCAGCGCGGTCGCGCCGGCGGCCGCCAGATTGTCCAGCACGGGCTCGATGCCCTCGGTCTGGAACCATTCCGGCATCACGGTGATGCCGAGCGTGCCCTCGCGCATTCTTTCGTCCCCCCTGCCCGCCCGAGTCAGGCGGCGTCGAGCTGCTCGGTCAGCGTCAGCCATTCCTCCTCAAGCCGCGCCACTTCGCGCTTGATGACCACCTGGCGGGTGGTGGCCCAGGTGATGTCCTCGGCCTTGCGCTTGGCATAGGTGGCGGGGTCGGCGAGGCGCTTCTCGATCAGCCCGGCTTCCAGCGCCAGCTTTTCCAGATGCTTCTCGATCTCGCGGATGCGCGCCTTGATCGGCGCCGCCTCGGCGCGCGACATCGCGCGGGCCTGGCGCGCGGTGCCGGTGGGTTTCGCATCGCCGCGCGCCGGGCCGCGGGCGCGTTCGGCCAGCAGGGCGCGATATTCCTCAAGGTCGCCCTCGAAGCCGGTCACCTGGCCATCCGCCACCAGCCAAAGCCGGTCGGCGACCAGATCAACCAGGTGCGGATCATGGGTGATCAGCAGCACCGCGCCCTGATACTCGGCCAGGGCGCGGACCAGCGCCTCGCGCGCATCAATGTCCAGATGGTTGGTCGGCTCGTCCAGGATCAGCAAATGCGGCGCATCCCGCGTGCAGAGCGCCAGCAGCAGCCGCGCCTTCTCGCCGCCCGAGCATTGCGCGACCGGCGTCTCGGCGCGTTCCACCGTCAGGCCGAAGCGGGCCAGCTGCGCGCGGCATTCGGCGACGGTGGCGCGCGGCAAGGCGCGCTGCATATGGGCCAGCGGGCTCGACGGCGCGTCCAGATCCTCCGATTGGTGCTGCGCGAAAAAACCCACGCGCAGCTTGGGCGAGCGGTGGATGCGCCCGCGCATCGGATCCAGCCGCCCGGCGATCAGCTTGGCCAGGGTGGACTTGCCATTGCCATTGGCGCCCAGCAGCGCGATCCGATCCTCCTGGTCCAGCCGCAGATCGATGCCCGACAGGATCGCCTGCCCACCATAGCCAACCGATGCACCTTCGATGGACAGCAGCGGCGGCGCCAGCTCCTCGGGCGCAGGGAAGGCGAAGCGCGTCGCGCTATCCTCGACCACCGCATCGATCACCGGCAGCTTGGCGATGGCCTTGAGGCGCGATTGCGCCTGCCGCGCCTTGGTGGCCTGGGCGCGGAAACGGTCCACGAAGGCCTGCATATGGGCGCGCTGGGCAGCGATCTTGGTGCGCGCCGCTTCCTGCTGGGCGGCGCGTTCGGTGCGCACGCGCACGAAATTCTCATAGGCGCCGGGATAGAAGGTGAGCTTGCGCTGATCGAGGTGCAGGATCCCATCCACCGCCCGGTCCAGCAGCCCGCGATCATGGCTGACCACCAGCGCCGCGCCGGCGAAGCGGGCGATCCAGCCCTCCAGCCACATGGTCGCTTCCAGATCCAGATGGTTGGTCGGCTCGTCCAGCAGCAGCAGGTCGGGGGCGGCGAACAAGGCGCGGGCCAGCGCCACGCGCATGCGCCAGCCACCGGAATAGGAGGATAGCGGCCGCGCCTGCGCCGCCGCGTCGAAGCCAAGCCCGGCCAGGATGGTGGCGGCGCGGGCCGGGCCGGTATCGGCGTCGATCGCGATCAGCCTTTCATGGATTTCGGCCTGCCGGTGGCCGTCCGCGGTCTCGATCTCGGCCAGCAGGGCCGTGCGTTCGACATCGGCTTCCAGCACGCAATCCAGCAGGCTGGTCTCGCCGCCCGGGGCTTCCTGCGCCACGATGCCAAGGCGCGCCCGGGCCGCCAGCCGCACCTGCCCGCCATCGGGCTGCCATTCGCCGGTGATCACCTTCAGCAGCGAGGATTTGCCCGCGCCGTTGCGCCCGACCAGCCCGACCTTGCGGCCGGTGTCCAGCGTGAAATCCGCCCCCTCCATCAGGGGACGCGGGCCGACGCGCAGCGTCAGGTCGCGAATGGTGAGCACGGTCATGGCGCGCAACCTGCCCGAAGCCGCGCCAGCGCGGTAGCCGGTTAACCCAATCCTCAGCCCTGCATGGCCAGTCTGCCGCCGAACCTCGCGCGGAGAAGCCGCATGCAACGCAACCGCATTCGAAACCTGGTCACCGGCGGCGCCGGCTTTTTGGGCTCGCATCTGTGCGAACGCCTGTTGGCCGCAGGCGAGGAGGTGATCTGCCTCGACAATTTCATGACCGGGTCGCGCGACAATATCCGCCATCTGGAGGGCCACCCGCATCTGGAGGTGATCCGCCACGATGTGACGCAGCCGATCGCGCTCGAAATCGACCGGATCTACAATCTGGCCTGCCCTGCCTCCCCGGTGCACTATCAGCGCAACCCGGTGCAGACGGTGCGCACCAGCGTCCATGGCGCGATCAACCTGCTGGATTTGGCGCAACGGCAGCGGGCGCGGATCCTCCAGGCCTCGACCAGCGAGGTCTATGGCGACCCCACGCTGCATCCGCAGCCCGAAAGCTACCGCGGCAACGTCAACCCGATCGGCCCCCGCGCCTGCTATGATGAGGGCAAGCGCTGCGCCGAGACCCTGTTCTTCGACTATCACCGCGAACATGGCGTGCCGATCCGCGTGGCGCGGATCTTCAACACCTATGGTCCGCGCATGCACCCGAATGATGGGCGCGTCGTGTCCAACTTCGTGGTCCAGGCGCTGCGCGGCGAGCCTTTGACCCTGTATGGCGAAGGCACCCAGACCCGCAGCTTCTGCTATGTGGATGACCTGGTGGATGGGCTTATCCGCCTGATGCGGTCGCCCGATCCTACGACAGGGCCGGTCAACCTCGGCAACCCGGCCGAATTCACCATTCGCGAATTGGCCGAGATGGTGGCGCGCCTGACCGGCAGCTGCGCCGGCTTCGTCCACCGCCCGCTGCCGCAGGACGATCCGCTGCAGCGCTGCCCGGACATCGCGCTGGCCCGCGACCTGCTGGGCTGGCGGCCGACGGTGGCGCTGGAAGCGGGGCTCCGGCGGACCATTGGCTGGTTCACCGCCGAACTCGGCCAGCCGCACGCCCCCAGGCAAACCGCCGCGGCCTGAGAGTTTGTGAAAGAATGCCCGCCAGCACCGGATTTGCCGGAACAAATCCAAGGATCTCAGCGGGCATTCTTTCGCAAGTTCGATTGATTGACAGGCTCTGAGCGCCCGGCGATGCCCCCATGACCATCGCCGAAAGCCGCCTTGCGCCCGAGCTGACCGCGCTGCGCGCCACCTTCCTGGTGGCGGCGCATCACGGGCTGGCCCTGTCGCCCGATGAGCTGCCCGCCATCGGCCAGCCGGACATGGTGCCGGCGGTGGTGGCGGCGCTGACGGCCGTGGGGCTGGAGGCGCGCGCCGTCACCGGCGGGGACTGGGCCGCGGCCACCGGGCTTGGCACCGCCTATCCCGCGCTGGCGCTGCGGCGCGACGGATCCTGGCTGATCCTGGTGCATGCGGCGGGCGAGGAAGCGATCATCCTCGACCCGGCCGCCGAGGCGGATGGCGTCAAGGCCGTGCCGGCGGCCGCGTTCATGGAAGGCTGGTCCGGCACGCTGCTGCTGGTGCGCCGCCCGCCGGAAGCCGCCCCACCGCGCTTCGGGCTGGGCTGGTTCCTGCCCGCCATCGCGGCCCAAAAACGCCTGCTGGCTGGCGTTGCCGTGGCGGCGCTGGCGGTGAACCTGATCGGCTTCGCCACCCCCCTGCTGATGCAGGTGCTGATCGACAAGGTGGTGCCGCACCAGGCCTGGAACACGCTGGTCGCGGTGATCGCGGCCTTCCTGCTGCTGACCGCCTTCGAGGCCGCCTTCGGCTGGCTGCGCGCACGACTGATGCTGCTGGCGTCCAACCGCATCGACGGGGCGCTGGGGCAGCAGACCTTTGCCCATCTGCTGGCGCTGCCCATGGCCTTCTTCGAGGCGCATCCGGCGGGCGTGCTGGTGCGCCACCTGCAACAGGCGGAGAAGCTGCGGCATTTCCTGACCGGGCGGCTGTTCCAGGTGGCGCTGGATGCGGCGCTGTTGCCGCTGCTGCTGGTGCTGCTGGCGGTCTATTCCGGCACCCTGACCCTGGTGGTGCTGGGGTTTTCGGCGGCCATCGCCCTGGTGATCGGCGCCATGGTGCCGGCCTTCCGGGCGCGGCTGAACCGGCTTTATGCCGCGGAAGCCGACCGGCAGGCGCATTTGGTGGAAACGCTGGCCGCCATGCGGGCCGTGAAGTCCCTGGCCATCGAGCCCGCGCGCGGCGCCGCCTGGGACCGCAAGCTGGCGGCCGCCCTGGTCGGCCATGATGGGGTGGGGCGCGTCGCCGCCCTCGGCAATGTCGCCACCAGCACGCTGGAACGGCTGATGCAGCTATCCGTGATGGCGGGCGGCGCCATGCTGGTCTTCTCGGGCGAGCTCTCGATGGGCGCGCTGGTCGCCTTCACCATGCTGTCCGGGCGCGTCACCGGACCCTTGGTGCAGATCGTGGCGATGATCCACGAGTATCAGGAAGCGGCGCTGTCCGTGCGGATGCTCGGCACGGTGATGGACACGCCGCCCGAACGCCCGCCCGCCCGCGCCGCCCGCCCGGCCATCCGCGGCCAACTCACCTTCCAGGGCGTGACCTTCCGCTATCCGGGCGCCGCCATGCCGGCCTTGCAGGATCTGTCCTTCACCCTGGAAGCCGGGCAGGTGATGGGCGTGGTCGGGCGCTCAGGGTCCGGCAAGACCACGGTGACGCGGCTGGTGCAGGCCATCGCCAGCCCGCAATCGGGGCTGATCCAGCTGGATGGCATCGATTTGCGCCAGATCGACCTCGGCCATCTGCGCCGGCATGTCGGCGTGGTGTTGCAAGACAATCTGCTGTTCCGCGGCACCATCCGCGAGAATATCGCCGCCGCCCGGCCCATGGCCTCGATCGAGGAGGTGGTCGCCGCGGCCCGCCTTGCCGGCGCCGAGGAATTCATCACCCGCCTGCCCGCCGGGTACGAAACCGCGGTCGAGGAAGGCGCCAGCAACTTCTCGGGCGGCCAGCGCCAGCGCCTGGCCATCGCCCGCGCCCTGATCACCCGCCCGCCGCTGCTGATCTTCGACGAGGCGACCAGCGCGCTGGATCCGGAAAGCGAGGCGATCATCCAGCAGAACCTGGCCAGCATCGCCGCCGGGCGCAGCCTGCTGATCGTGTCCCACCGGCTGGCCAGCCTGGTGGGGGCGGACCGGATACTGGTGCTGGATCGCGGCCGCGCGCTGGATTGCGCGCCGCATGCGGTGCTGCTCGACCGCTGCGAGGTCTATCGGCATCTGTGGCAGCAGCAGACGGGACATCTGCGATGATCCGCGCGGCCATCCCCTTCCAGGGCGAGCTGGCCGCCCTGCTGGCCGCGCCCCCGCCGCGCGCGCTGCTGGCCGGGCCCTGGCTGCTGGCCTTCATGCTGGCCGCGTTGCTCGGCGCCGCCGCCTGGCTGCGCACCGACATCGTGGTGACCGGCGCCGGCCGCCTGACGCCCGACGCGCCGCCCCTGTTGGTGCAGCCAATGGACCGCGCCCTGCTGCGCGAGGTGCTGGTCCGCCCGGGCGAGGTGGTGCAGGCCGGGCAGGTGCTGGCCCGCCTCGACCCCACCTTCGCCGCCGCCGACCGCGCCGCGCTGGCGGCCGAGGCGCGCAGCCTGCGCGCCCAGGCCGCGCGCCTGGCCGCCGAGCAGGCGGGCGCCCCGCCGCCGCCGGCGACCGATGCGGAAGGCCGCATGCAGGCCGCCTTGCAGGAAAGCCGCGCGGCGGCGCTGGCCGCCCGTCGTACCGCGCTGGCCGCCGAGGAAGCCGCCCTGCGGGAGGCATTGTCGGCCGGCACCGCCACCCGCGCCGCGCTGGTCCGCCAGGTGGCGACGGCCGCCGATGTGGCGGCGATGCGCGCCCGGCTGGAGACGCAGCAGCTGGGCTCCCGCCTGCAAAGCCTGGCCGCCCGTGGTTCGCTGATCGAGGCCGAGCGCGCGCTGGCCGAGGCCGAGGGCCGCGCCGCCGAACTGGCCGAACGCGCCATCGCCGCCGCCGCCGCCCGCCGCGGGCTGGAACATGAATGGCAGCGCAGCCTGGCCGAGGATGCGGCGCGCATCGCCGATGCGCTGGCCGGCGTGGAGGAACAGCTGGCCAAGGCCACCCGCCTGGATGCGCTGACCACCCTGGTGGCGCCGGCCGATGGGGTGGTGCTTGAGGTGGCGCGCCGCGGCGCGGGCGCCGTGCTGCACCCGGCCGAGGCGCTGGTCACCCTGGTGCCCGCCGGCGCGCCGATGATCGCCGAGGTGGCGTTGCGCTCGGCCGATGTCGGGCGCGTCGCGGCGGGCGACCTCGTGCGGCTGAAGGTGGATGCCTTTCCCTTCCAACGCCATGGCGCTCTGGAAGGCCGCCTGCTGTCGATCAGCCGCGACAGTTTCGACCCGCGCCTGCCGCCCGGCGCCGAGGCCGCCGCCCCACCCGCCCAGGCCATCCACCGCGCCCGCATCGCGGTGGCGCCGGGCACCCTGGCGCTGATCCCGGGCATGACGCTGACCGCCGAGATCATGGCCGGCACCCGCAGCGTGCTGGGCTTTGTGCTTGAACCGCTCGCCCGCGGCTGGAACGAGAGCCTGCGCGAGCCCTAGAGCCTGATCGCCTTTGGTGGAATCACCAAAGGCGTGAATCAGCCTCTCGGCAAAGGCTAGACTGTGATCAACCTTTGTTGATCACAGTCTAAGGCTCAGGCGATCAGCGTCGCGCGGCTGTCCAGGAATTCCTCGAAGGCGGCCAGGAAGCCGGCGCGCTCGGTGGCGCCGACGGCCAGCGAGAGCGCGATCATGCCGCGGCGCGCGATGTAGTAGCCGCGCTCCAGCAGATCGAGGAACAAAAGCTCCTTCAGCGGCTGGTTGGCGGCGGCCACGCCGGCCGCGTCGGTGGGCGGCTCAGCGCAGAAATGGAAGGCCATCATGCTGCCCTGGCCGGTGACCACCACCGGCAGGCCGCGGGCGGCGGCGGCTTCGTTCAGCGCGGCGCGCAGCGCCTCGCCCTTGGCATTGTGCGCCACCGCGACGTCGGGCGTGTAGATCTCCGACATGGCGGCGATCCCCGCCGACATGGTCAGCGTATTGTTGTTGAAGGTGCCGGCATGGGGCAGCGCATCGGCGCGGCGCGGATCGAACAGGCCCATCAGATCGGCCCGCCCGCCAAAGGCGCCGAAGCTCAGCCCGCCGCCGACATATTTGCCGAGCGTCACCAGGTCCGGCCGAATGCCCGTGGCGCCATGCAGCCCGCCAGGGGCCAGGCGGCTGGTCATGACCTCGTCGAAGATCAGCAGCGCGCCGGTCTCGCTGGCCACGTCGCGGAGCGCGGCCAGGAAGGGCGCGTTGGCGGGGATGCAGCCGCCGCCGCCCAGCATGGGCTCCAGGATGATCGCCGCCAGGTCGGCCGCATGGGCGCGGGCCAGGGCAGCGGCGCCGACGGGGTCGTTATACTCGGCCAGCACCACCCGGTGCGGCACGTTCACCGCGCTCGGGCCGGCGGCGAAGGTGAACAGGCTGCCATGGTAGCCGCCATTGAAGGCCAGGATGGTGCCGCGCCCAGTGGCGGCGCGCGCCAGCGCCAGCGCCAGCAGGTTCGCCTCGGTCCCCGAATTGCCGAAGCGCACCAGGTCGATTGCCGGGAAGCGCGCGCAGACCAGCGCCGCCAATTGCGATTCCAACGGGTTATGGGCGGTCAGGTTCACCCCCATGTCCAGCGCGCGCAAGACCGCCGCCCGGATCGCGGGGTGGGAATGGCCGAACAGGCCGGCGGTATGCTCGCCGATCATCGAGACATAGGTCAGCCCGTCGGAATCGGTGATGCGGCAGCCCTCCCCGCTTTCGGCCCGGAAGGGGAAGGGGCCGTGGAACAGCACGCTGCGCGTATTGCCGCCCGGCTGGTGGGCGGCGGCGGCCGCATGATGGGCCCGGCTGGCGGGCCGGCGCCGCACATAGGTCTCGCGCGCTTCCGCCAGCGCATCGGCCAGGGCGACGTTGCGCATCTTCCCCCCGCTCAGCGTTGCGCCGCGGCGCGGCGGTTCAGGTAGAAGGCGTAGGAGGGTGGCAGCACCTCGGCCGGCCGCTCCAGCCCCAATTCGCGGGCGGCGCGATAGGGCCAGCTGGCATCGGCAATGAATTCCCGCGCCAGCGCCACCGCATCGGCGCGGCCCTCGGCCAGGATCGCCTCGGCCAGCAGCGGTTCGGTGATTAGGCCGACCGCGATGCTAGGCAGCCCGGTGGCGCGCTTCACCGCCTCGGCCAGATGCACCTGGAACCCGTGCGGCTGCTTGGTTTGCATCAGCGACACGGGCAGGCCGATGCCGCCAGCCGAACAGTCGATCGCATCGACGCCGCGTTCCTTCAGCGCTCCCATCAGCGCCAGGCTTTCCTCAAGCTTGAGGCCGCCGGGCAGATTATCCTCCAGCGAGGCGCGATAGAGCAGCGGCATGCCATCCGGGATGGCCGCGCGCACCGCTTCGGCCACGCGCAGCGGCAGGCGCTGGCGCCGCGCCGCATCGCCGCCATAAGCATCCTCGCGCTGGTTCATCACCGGCGAGACGAATTCATGCAGCAGATAGCCATGCGCGCCATGGATCTCCACCATGTCGAAGCCGGCCGCCACGGCGCGGCGGGCGGCGGCGGCGAAGGCGGCGACGATCTCGTCCAACTCGGCTTCCGTGGCGGCGCGCGGCGCGCGCCAACCTTCGCGCATCGGGATCGGGCTCGGGCCGAGCGTTGGCCAGAAGGCGTCCGGGCCGGACTCCGGCAGCGGGCCATTGCCTTCCCAGGGGCGCTGCGTGGCGCCCTTGCCACCGGCATGGTTCAGCTGCACCGCCGAGAGCACGCCCTGCGACCGGTGAAAGTCGGTGATCGCCCGCCAGGCCGCCACCTGCTTATCGTTCCACAGGCCGGTGCAGCCATGGGTGATGCGCCCGTCGCGCATCACCGCGGTGGCTTCGGCGATCACCAGGCCGGCGCCGCTCAGCGCCAGGCGCCCATGATGGGCCAGGTGCCAGGGGCCGGGCACGCCCTCCTCGGCCAGGTACTGGCACATGGGCGCCACGATGATCCGGTTGCGCAAGCGTGCGCCGCGCCAGACGAGGGGCGTGAACAGAAGCGGCATGGGCTGGGCTGGCATCAGGTTTCCTTGCTGCATGCGCGCATTGGTTCAGGCGGCGCGCTCGACCAGGCCGAGCCGCCGCAGCAGCACGTCCCGTTGGACCGGCTTGCCGAGATAATCATCCATCCCGGCCTCCCGGCACTGGCGTTCATATTCGGGGCCGACGGCGGCGGTCAGGCCGATGATGCGCACGCGCTGGTTGGGGCCGGGGCGCGCGCGGATCAGCTCGGTCGCGCGCAGCCCGTCCATCACCGGCATCTGCATGTCCATCAGGATCACGTCGAAGGTCTCGGCGCTGGCCAGCGTCACCGCCTGCTGCCCATCGCCGGCCACCTGCACCTGGGCGCCCATGCGGCCGAGGATGGTCTTCATCACCAGCTGGTTGGTCGCATTATCCTCGACCAGCAGCACCCGCAGGCCCGTGGCCGTGGTCGCGGCCGTCATCGTCTGGCCGGCTTGCGGTGGCCCGACCGCCGCCGGGGCGGCGCGCGGCTCTCCGACGGCTGTCGGCCCGGACGCGCCGAGCAGGGTCACCAGCGCGGTGCGCAGCCGCGATGGCAGGGCAGGCTTCAGCAGCAACCCATCCGCCGCATCCGATGCCGCCGCCGCCTTGGGGTCGGTGCTGCCCGAGACGCACAGCAGCAGGCGCGGCGCGCCATAGGTCGCGGCATTGCGGCGAATGAAGCGCGCCAGCGCCAGCCCGGTGCCATCGGGCAATTGCCCATCCAGCACGGCGGCGGCGAAGGGGCGGTCGCGCGCCGCGGCGGCGCGCAGCGCGGCCAGCGCGTTGGTGCCGCTGTCCACCGTCGCGGGCTCCGCCCCCATCGCCAGCAGCTGGCGGGCCAGGATTTCGCGGTTGAGTGCCAGATCGTCCACCACCAGCACCCGCACCCCGTCCAGCCGGGCCAGTTCGGGCAGGGCCGTCTGCACGCGCCCGACGCGCACGCTGAAGCGGAAGATGCTGCCGCCGCCATTGCGCACGCCGGGCAGGCGCTGGGCGGCCTCGATGCCGCCGCCCATCTGCTCGGCCAGCTTCTTGCAGATGGCGAGGCCCAGGCCGGTGCCGCCATATTTCCGGCTGATCGAGGCGTCGGCCTGGGTGAAGCGTTCGAACAGCCGCCCGATCTTCTCGCGGTCCAGCCCGATGCCGGTATCGGTCACGCTGATGCGCAGCCGCCAATAATCCAGCTCGGCATCGGCGGCGACGGCCACCTGCACCCAGCCTGTCTCGGTGAACTTCACCGCATTGCCGACCAGGTTGAACAGCATCTGGCGGATGCGCCCCGGATCGCCCTGGACGCGGGCGGGCAGGTCCGGCGCCAGGGAGGCCAGCAGCTCCACCCCCTTGGCGGCCGCCTTCGGGCCGAACAGTTCGACGATGGTGGCGATTTCCTGCTCGATGTCGAAGGGCACATGTTCCAGCTGCAAGGCGCCGGCTTCCAGCTTGGAGAAGTCCAGGATGTCGTTCAGCACCATCATCAGATGCTCGGCCGAGCTTTGGATGGTCTCGGCATAGCGGCGTTGCAGCGGCTCAAGCCCGGTATCCAGCAGCAGGCCGGTCATGCCGATCACGCCGTTCATGGGCGTGCGGATCTCATGGCTCATCGAGGCCAGGAATTCTTCCTTGGCGCGGCTGGCGGCAATGGCGGCGCGCTCGCTTTCGGCCAGCCGCTGGCCCTGCATCTTCAGCGCCTGCGCCTGGCGCACCAGCAGCCACAGCGCGACCAGCGTCACCACCGCCGCCGCCGCCACGCCGGCCGCCAGCAGCGCGCCCAGCCGGTGCGCCGTATCCAGCGCATCGGCGCGCAGCCGCACCGCCTCCACCACGAAGGCGCCGTCGCGCGTCACCGCGAAGCTGGCCACCACATCGCGCCCATCCTGGTCGAGGCCGGACCAGGTGCCGCTTTCCCGCCGCGGCAGGAAATCGCGGAACAGCCAGGCATTGGCGTTCAGCTCGCCGACGCCGTCGACGCGGCCGTCGCTGCGGGCCAGAAGCTGGCCCTGGAAGGCGTGGATGCGGATGATCGCGCCGAAGCCATCGGCATGGCGCCGCGCCACGCCGATCAGATGGTCCGGGTTCAGGATGGCGACGACGGCGCCCAGGAATTCGCCCCGCGGCCCGCGCAGCGCGCGCGCCAGCGGAATGGAGTAGAGCCCGTTCGACTGCGCGATGGTCCGCCCCGGCGTGCCGATGAAGCGCCCCGGCTCGGGCGCGCCCAGCCGCTGGTTCACCTGGCCGAAGCGCAGCAGGCGGAACCATTCACGCTCGGCGACGCTGGCCTCGGGCAGGTTCTCGACGCTGCTGGCGATGATGAAGCCCTGCGCATCCACGAAAAGCAGCGCGCGCATCTGCGGCACGTCGCGAATCCGGTTGGTGATCTGGCGCGCCACCGTCGCCGGGTCGCTGCCCGCCAGCCGGTCGGTGGCGTCCAGCATCACCAACTCGACGGTCTGGTTGGCGCGGGAGAGCTGGTCGGCCAGCCCCCCGGCCACCCCCTGGGTCAGGCGCTCCGCCTCGGCCAGCGCATCCGTCTGTCCGCGGTGCATCAAGATGCTGTAGATGCCGATCAGGCAGAGGGCGACCAGGCCAACCGCAGCCGAGAACAGCAGCCACGGCCGCGGCTCGGCCGGGCGCGCGACCCCAAGGCCCAGCGAGCGGCGCAGTTTGTTTCGGAGATTGGTAATGTCGATCAGCATCCGTGTGGGCAGACTCTCCGAGGGCAACCGCGGCGCCGCAACCCTTGTGCCGCCATGGCGCGCCCTTTGTCTCGGGGTTTTTTTCGCCGCTGCACAGCTGGTGGCCCTCGGGATTTTCGCCAGCGCCGCGGCGCAGCCCAGCGCCGCCCGCCCGGCCGCCGGCACCATGGCCGCGATTGCCGCCCGCAGCGAGCTCAGGGTCTGCATCTGGCCGGAGTATTTTGCCATCTCCTACCGCAACCCGCGCAATGGCGAGCTGGAGGGGATCGACATCGACCTCGCCCGCGCCCTGGCGGCGCGGCTGCGCGTGGCGCTGGCTTTCGTCGAGACCAACTTCCGCGACTTCATGGACCGGATCGAGGATGGCAGCTGCGACATCGCCATGATGGGCGTCGGCGTGACCCCGGCGCGCGCCGCACGCATCGGCTTCAGCAAGCCCTACCTCGCCAGCGCGGTCTATGCCGTGACGACCCGCACCAACAGCCGCATCGGACGCTGGGCGGACATCGACACCCCCGGGACCGTGGTGGCGGTGGCGGCGGGCACGGTGATGGAGCCGCTGATGCGCGACACGCTCCGCCGGGCGCAGCTGATGGTGGTGGCGCCGCCCCGCACGCGCGAAGGCGAGATCATGTCGGGCCGCGCCGACGTGTTCATGTCCGACTACCCCTACACGCGGCGGATGATGCTGATGCATGACTGGGCGCGCGTGATCGATCCGCCGGCCCGCTTCGGCGAGACGCTGTACGCCTTCGGCCTGCCGCGCGGCGACGCCACCTGGACGGCCGAGGTGAACACCTTCCTGGAGCGCATGCGCAGCGATGGCACGCTGGCGCGGGCGGCGCAGCGCCATGGGCTGACCCCCATCCTGCTGCCGTAGCGGCAGCGCGCGATCGGTGCGATGCTTCGACCCGAATGTCCCGCACCCTCGCGGGCGTGCTGCTGCAGCTCGCCGCGCTCGCCCTGTTCGTCGCCATGGATTCGCTGCTGAAGCTGCTGGTGGCCCACCACCCGGTGCCGCAGCTGATGTTCGTGCGTTTCGTGTTCCACACGATCATGGTGGCGCTGGCCATCCGGCTGTTCACCGGCAGCCTGCCCTGGCGGTCGCGCGCGCCCGGGCTGCAGACGCTGCGCAGCGCGATCCTGGCGGTGGCCAATGCCGCGCTGTCGGTGGCGCTGATCCATGTGCCCCTGGCGGACGCCACCGCCGTTGCCTTCGCGGCCCCGGTGCTGACCGTGGCGGCGGCCGCGCTGTGGCTGGGCGAAAAAGTCTCCCCCCGGCGCTGGCTCGGGGTCGGCATCGGGCTGGCCGGCGTGCTGCTGGCGCTCCGCCCGCCCTTCCTGACCGGCGAATCGCTGCATTGGGCCATGCTGCTGCCGCTGGTCACGGCGCTGGCCAATACGGGCTATCAGTTGCTGACCCGAAGGCTGGCCACGGTGGACGATCCGCGCACCACTTTCCTGCACACCAGCGTGGCCGCGGCGGTGCTGACCAGCCTGGCGCAGCCCTTCGTCTGGCAGCCGCCCGGCCTTTGGGACTGGCCGCTCTTCGCGGCGCTGGGGCTGCTGGGCGCCGCCGGCCATTGCCTGCTGGTTCTGGCCTTCGCCCGCGCCCCGGCCAGCCTGCTGGCGCCGCTATCCTACACGCAGCTTCTCTGGGCCGGATTCGCGGGCGTTCTGCTGTTTGGCGAATGGCCGGATGCCTGGACCTTGGCTGGCGCGGCGGTGATTGCGACCGGTGGTGTTCTGGTCGCGCTGCCGGAACGCCGTGATCGTAAAGAAAAGACACTTGCGTGACATGGCGGTTCGGGCTTCACAGGCCCCGCGCCGGATCACCGGCCGCCTGCCGGGACTCCGATGAGCATCCAGACCGACACGCCTGATCGCGACCATCCGCGGACCCTGCTCGATGCCGGGTCCGTGCGCGACGCCTACCGCCGTTGGGCCGGCGTCTATGACACGGTCTTCGGCGGCGTCTCGGCCCATGGCCGCCGGCGCGCCGTGGCCGAGGTGAACCGCCTGCCGGGCACCCGCGTGCTGGAAGTGGGGGTGGGCACCGGCCTGGCCTTGCCGCGCTACCGCGCCGACAAGCGGGTGGTCGGCATCGACCTGTCGCGCGAGATGCTGGAGAAGGCGCAGGCGCGCATTTCGGCCGAGAGCCTGCGCCAGGTTGAGGGCCTGGCCGAGATGAATGCCGAGGAAATGGCCTTCGCCGACGATTCCTTCGACATCGCGGTGGCCATGTTCACCGCCAGCGTCGTGCCCGATGCGCGGCGCCTCTACGCCGAGATGTCGCGCGTGGTGCGGCCGGGCGGCCACCTGCTGTTCGTCAACCATTTCGCGGCCGAGGCCGGCCCGCGCTGGTGGCTGGAGCGCAGCATGGCGCCGCTGTCACGCCTGCTGGGCTGGCACGCCGATTTCGCGCTGCGCGACCTTCTGGACCCGGCGTCGGAGCAGGTGGAGGCGATCGAGCCCTGTCAGCCCGCCGGCCTGTTCACGCTGGTGCGGGTGCGGAACCGTCCCGGGGCGCGGTACGCGGCCGCCGCCTGACCAGCGCGGCCGCCGCCACGGCCAGCCCGCTCAGCGTGCCGATAACGCCTGCCGCGTTGAGCGATAGGTCGATTCCGAGCGCTGCCGGCACCGGGCCCGCCAGCGCATAGCCCACGGCACCGAGCGCGGCCCCAAGCGCCGCGCCGCCCAGCACCTGCACCCCGTAGCGATCCGTCAGCAGCCGGAGCGCCGCCGCCGGGCAGACCAGCAGCGCCACCACCAGGATGCTGCCCACCGCCTCGAAGGCGGCGACCGCGGCGGCGGCCACCAGCAGGGTCAGCATCATCTCGATCCGTCGCGCCGGCAGGCCGAGCGAGGCCGCGAAGGCGCGGTCGAAACAGATGATCTTGATCGGCCGCCAGCCGAACGCCACCGTCAGCCCGACCACGGAAGCGACCCCGGCCAGCAGGCCCAATTGCCGCGGCAAGCCGGCCAGTGCCGCCGGATCGGCCAGGGAGGCGAGGCCGGTCGCTTCCGCCCAGACCAGCGTTTCGATCTGGCCGAACAGCACGCAATCCAGGTCGAGATCGACGGCGCGCGCGCCCGTCACCTCCAGCAGCACCAGGCCGACCGCGAAGAAGGTGGTGAAGACGGCGCCAATCGCCGCACCCGGATCCAGCCGCGCCGCGCGGGTGACGAAGCCGATCAGCCCGACAGCCAGCAGGCCCGCCAGCAGCGCGCCGGCCAGCATGGGCAGCCCGCTGCGCGCGCCGGTGATCGCGAAGCCGAGCACGATGCCCGGCAGCACCGCGTGAGACAACGCGTCCCCCACCAACGATTCGCGTCGCAGCAGCAGGAAACTGCCCAGCAGCCCGCAGGTGCCGCCGGCCAGCAGCGCGGCGATCAGGGGCGCCAGGTCCAGCCGCAGGAAATCGACCATCATCATCGCGCGCGTCCCACCTCATGCGGGCTGGCCGGCAGGGATGAGGGCTCGGGCAGCAGGCGGGCCGCCATCTCGGGCGGCAACGCATGTTCCACCAGATCGGCCAGCCGGTCGGCCGAGGCGATGTCGGCGGCGCCTGCCGCCAGCAGATGATGCTCGACGGCGCGATGGGCGCGCACCGCCCGGCGGGCCGCGCCGGCGCCGCGCGGTGTCAGGTGCACATGGTCCTCGGCCCGCGCCAGCAGGCCGCGCCAGGCCAGCAGCCGCGCGATGCGACGCGCCTGGCCCACGCGCCAGCCGCGGGCGGCGGCGACCGCGCCGATCGGCGCCCAGCGATCGCCCGCCGTGCCCGGGCCGGCGCCTGCCGCTTCCTGCGCTTCCCAGGCGGCGCGGAGGAAATGCTCCTGCTCGGCGGCGATCCGCCGTGACAAATGCGTGGCCGCGCTGGCCAGCAGCCCGCGCTCGGGCGCCAACAGCAGCGCCAGGGTGAACAGCGCAGCGCAGGCCAGCACCACGGCGGCGCCGGTCGGCAGGTCCGGCCGGATCGCCGAGACGAAGGCGCCCGCCGCTCCGGCCAGCGCGCCGGTGGCCCCCGCCAGGGCCAGCATCCAGGGCAGCCGATGGGTCAGCAGCTTTGCCGTGGCGGCCGGCAGCACCAGCAGGGCCACCACCAGGATCAGCCCCACCGCCTGCAAGCCCGCGATGCAGACCAGCAGGATCAGCCCGAGCAGCGCCGCATCCGTCCGCCCGGCCGCGAGGCCCAGCACGCGGCCATAATCCGGGTCGAAGCACAGCAGCCGCAGCCGCTGGAACAGCACCAGCAGCGTGACCAGGCAGGCCAGCGCCACGGCCGCCGCCACCACCGCATCCTCGGCCCGCATCGCCGCCGCCTGGCCCAGGATGAATTTGGAAAGCCCCGCCTGCGCCGCGCCCGGCTGGGTTTGCAGCCAGGAGAGCAGCGCCACGCCGACGGCATAGAAGGAACTCAGCACGATCGCGATGGCCGCATCTTCAGGAACCCGCCGGGTGCGCGCCAGCGCCTGCACCGCCACCATGCCGAGCGCGCCCGCCACCGCCGCGCCCGCCAGCAGCGGCGGCAGGCTGCGCCCATCGCCGCCGAGGGTCGCCACGATCATCGCCGCGATCGCGACGCCGGGCAGCGCCGCATGGCCGACCGCGTCCGCCACCAGCGCCCTGCCGCGCAACAGCGCGAAACTGCCCACCATGCCCGAGGCAAGCCCGAGCAGCGCGCAGCCCGCGAGGACGACGGCGGTGTTGTAGGCGATCACGCCGCCCCCGTCTCGGCGGCGCGCAGGCTGGCATCGGCCAGCAGCGGCAGGCGCGCGCCATAGGTGGCGGCGATGGCCGAATCGGTGAAGACGGTGCCCACCGGGCCCGCGGCGAAGACGCGGGCGTTCAGCAGCAGCACCTGCTGGAAATAGGCGCCGACCGTGCCGAGGTCGTGATGCACCGCCACCACATGCCGGCCGCGCGCCGCCAGGTCGCGCAGCACCGCCACGATCGCCTGCTCGGTCGAGGCGTCGACGGCGGCGAAGGGTTCATCCATCAGGACAAGCTCGGCGTCCTGGGCCAGGGCGCGGGCCAGGAAGACGCGCTGCTGCTGCCCGCCGGAGAGCCGGCCGATCTGGCGCTCCGCGAAGGGCTCCATGCCCACCTGCGCCAGGGCGGCGCGCGCGGCGTCGCGGTGGCGGCGCGGCACCGGGCCCCACCAGCGCATCCGCGGGTAGCGCGCCATGCACACCACATCCAGCGCGGTGGCCGGGAAGTCCCAATCCACGCTGGCCCGCTGCGGCAGGTAGCCGACCCGGTCGCGCACCTCGTCCAGCGGGCGGCCGAAGAAGCGCGCCTCCCCGGCCAGCGCCGGCACCAGGCCAAGCGCGGCCTTCAGCAGGGTGGACTTGCCCGCGCCGTTCGGCCCGACAATGGCCGTCAGCCCCGGCGCCGCTGCCCAGGTGACATCCCACACGGCCGGTCGCTCGCCATAGGCCACCGTCATGTGGCGGATTTCGAGCGGCGCGGGGGGGCGGGAAGCGGTCGGCGGGGAGGCGGGGCCGGCACTCATCGATCAGAGCCGCCCGTTCAGGCCGCGCGGCGGCGTGCGGCCGCCGAGCGCGCGGGCGATGGTGGTGATATTGTGGTCGAGCATGCCTTCATAGGTGCCTTCATAGCTCCCCGGGCGGCCCATGGCATCGGAGAAAAGGTTGCCGCCGAGCGCCACGCGATGGCCCCGCGCGGCCGCACCCTCGATCAGCGCGCGCACCGCGCGGTCGGGCACGCTGGTTTCGGCGAAGATCGCCGGCACGCGGCGGGCGACGAGCTTGGCAACCAGCGTCTCAATGGCCGAGAGGTTGGCCTCGGCTTCGGTGGACAGGCCCTGGATGCTGTCGATCTCCAGCTCGTACCGGGCGCCGAAATAGCTGAATGCGTCATGCGCCGTGACCAGCAGGCGGGCGCCGGGGGGAATGCTGGCCAGTGCCTCGCGCGCATAGGTGTCGAGGCGGGCGCAGCTGGCCTGGAAGCGGCCGAGATTGTCGGCGACCCTTTCGCGGATATCGGGCAGCAGCGCGGCCAGGGGCGGCAGGGTGGATGCCGCCGCCTGGCCCCAAAGGGTCGGGTCCATCCACACATGCGGGTCGGCGGCGTCCGGATAGTCGGGATGGGCGCGCAGCTTGTCGCGCGGCAGGCTCTCGGCCAGCAGCGTCACCGGCTTGCCGGCACCGCGCACGCGATCCAGCACGTCGCCCATGCGCCCTTCCAGCCGGTGGCCGATGGCGAAGACGGCGTCCGCATTGAGCAGGCGGGAAATGTCGGCGCGGGTCGGGCGAAACAGATGCGGGTCCACCCCCTCGCCCACCAGGGTGGTGACGGCGATGCCGGGGCCGGCCACCGCGCGCACCGCGTCCGCCACCATGCCGACGGTGGCGACGATGCTGCGCGGGCGCGCCTGCGCGGCGGCGCCGCCGGGCAGCAGGATGGGCGCGGCCAGGACGGCGCCCAGGACCGACCGGCGGCGGATATGTGAAGAGCTGTTCATCTGTACCCCTATTGGCCTGTTCATCTGTTCATGTATTTGCTTGAAAATCAATAGCTTGACGGATAGATGCGCGGCGCTTGCCGCCCTGTCAAGCACGGCCCATGCTTGGGTCGACCAGAAAGGATCTCGGGTGGATCGAATCGGCGAGGATCAGGTGGTGGAGCTGGCGGAGATGTTCCGCCTGATGAGCGATCCGACGCGCCTCAGGATCATTCTTGCCTGTCTCGATGCGCCCGTCTCGGTGGGCGACATGGCGGATGGGCTTGGTCTGTCGGCCAGCCTTGTCTCCCACCATTTGCGACTGTTGCGCGCAGCGCGCCTGTTGCAGGCGGATCGGCGCGGCCGGCAGGTATTCTACGTTGTCGGCGACAGCCACATCCGGTCGATGCTGACCGACATGGTTGACCATGTGGCAGAGGGCGAGACCGAGGCCGAGGGCGCACCGGGCGGATAGTGGCCGCCCATCGACTTGTGCGCTGCGACATGGGCGACTAACCTGCGGCCGCTCGGGCGGCAGGCGCTGCCGGGCTGCGGGGCCGCGGGCGCCGCCGGTTGGGGAGCAGGCAAGACCATGGTGCAAGATGCCATTGGTCGCGCCAGGAGCACGGGATGCCGCAAGTGATCGCAATGTTGCAGGCAAGGCGGGGCCAGGCAAGGTGGGGCCGGGCTGCCAGCCTGGTGATGGCCGGATGCATAGCCATGGCGACGGCCCCCGCCATCGCGCAGGAAGTCGTGGGCGCCCCGGTGCCCTGGGGCATGGGGCTGCAGGCCAGCGGCGGCCCGATCAAGGACGCGATCAGCAGCTTCAACGAGCTGGTCTTCTGGCTGATGGTCGGCATCACGGTCTTCGTGGCGGCGCTGCTGGCCTATGTGGCGGTGAAGTTCAACGCCCGCGCCAACCCGAAGCCTTCGCGCAACAGCCACAACACCACGCTGGAAGTCGCCTGGACGCTGGTGCCGGTGCTGATCCTGCTGGCCATCGCCGTGCCGTCCTTCCGGCTGATCTACTACCAGGACCGGGCGGTCGACGCTGACCTGACGATCAACGTGCAGGGCCGGCAATGGTACTGGCACTATGCCTATCCGGACCAGGGCGGCTTCACCTTCGACAGCTACCCGGTGCAGCGCGAGGATATCCGCGCGGGCCAGATCGCCGGCCTGTCGGTCGACAATGCGCTGGTGATCCCGGTTGGCGCCAATGTGCGCGTGCTGACCACCGGCCAGGACGTGATCCACAGCTTCTTCGTGCCTTCGCTGGGCATCCAGAAATACACGATCCCGGGCCGCACGCTGGAAACCTGGATGCGGGCCGACAAGCCCGGCGTCTATTACGGGCAATGCAACCAGATCTGCGGCGTGAACCATTGGTTCATGCCGATCGAGGTTCGCGCCGTGCCGCGCGCCGAATTCGACGCCTGGGCCAGCCAGGCGCGCACGCGCTTCGCCGAAGGCCAGCCGCCGCTGCCTGTGCAGATGGTCGCGGCCCCCCACATGCAAACCGCCGAGGTGCGCCGCTAAGGCGCGCCTTCCCAAGCAACAGCAGAAGCGGACAACCGACATGGCGTACGCGGCAGATGCCGACCATCACGACCACAAGCCGGGTTTTGTGGCGCGGTGGCTCTACAGCACCAACCACAAGGATATCGGCACGCTCTACATCGCGCTGGCGCTGTTCGCGGCGATCATCGGCATCGGCCTGTCGCTGCTGATGCGGATGGAATTGCAGGAACCCGGCCTGCAATTCTTCGCCGACGGCCAGATGTGGAACGCCTATGTCTCGGCGCACGGGCTGATCATGGTGTTCTTCGTGATCATGCCGGCGCTGATCGGAGGCTTCGGCAACTGGTTCGTGCCGATCATGATCGGCGCGCCCGACATGGCCTTCCCGCGGCTGAACAATATCAGCTTCTGGCTGATGGTGCCGGCCTTCCTGCTGCTGACCGCCAGCCTGTTCGTGGGCGAGGGTGCGGGCGGCGGCTGGACCATCTATCCGCCGCTGACGGACAATACCTTCCACCCCTCGATGGCGATGGATCTCGCGCTGTTCGCGCTGCACCTGGCGGGCGCTTCCTCGATCCTGGGCGCGGCCAACTTCATCACCACCATCTTCAACATGCGCGCGCCGGGCATGACGCTGCACAAGATGCCGCTGTTCGTCTGGTCGATGCTGGTCACCGCCTTCCTGCTGCTGCTGGCGGTGCCGGTGCTGGCGGGCGCCATCACCATGCTGATCACCGACCGCAATTTCGGCACGGCCTTCTTCGACCCGGCCGGCGGTGGCGACCCGGTGCTGTTCCAGCATTTGTTCTGGTTCTTCGGCCACCCCGAAGTCTACATCATGATCCTGCCGGCCTTCGGCATCGTCTCCCACGTCGTGTCCACCTTCGCCCGCAAGCCGGTCTTCGGCTATCTCGGCATGGCCTACGCCATGGTCGCGATCGGCGTGGTGGGCTTCGTGGTGTGGGCGCACCACATGTTCACCTCGGGCATGGATGTCGACACGCGCGCCTACTTCATGGCGGCCACGATGATCATCGCCGTGCCGACGGGCATCAAGATCTTCTCCTGGATCGCCACCATGTGGGGCGGGTCGATGACCTTCGAGACGCCGATGCTGTTCGCCATCGGCTTCATCTTCCTGTTCACGCTGGGCGGCGTCACCGGCGTGGTACTGGCCAATGCGGGCATCACGCAGATCCTGCACAATACCTACTATGTCGTGGCGCACTTCCACTATGTGCTGTCGCTCGGCGCCGTCTTCGGCATCTACTGCGGCATCTACTATTGGCTCGGCAAGATGAGCGGCCGCCAGTATCCGGAGACGCTCGGCAAGATCCATTTCTGGCTGACCTTCGCCGGCGTGAACCTGACCTTCTTCCCGATGCACTTCCTGGGCAACCAGGGCATGCCGCGCCGCTATCCGGACTATCCGGAAGCCTTCAGCGGCTGGAACATCGTGGCCTCGGTCGGGTCCTACATCTCGGTCGCCGCCTTCCTGATGTTCTTCTACGTGCTTTACGTGACCTTCACCCGCGGGGCGAAGGTTGCACCGAACCCGTGGGGCGAAGGCGCGACGACCCTGGAGTGGCAGGTTTCCTCCCCGCCGCCCTTCCACACCTTCGATGAGCTGCCGCGCATCCGCTAGGAGCATCCATGTCTGGCGCGTCACTGCCGGGGGAGGCGCAAGCCTCCCCCCTTTCCATGTCCGAACCGCGCGACTTCCTGGCGCTGCTGAAGCCGCGCGTCATGTCGCTGGTGGTCTTCACCGGGCTGGTCGGGCTGCTCGCGGCACCCACCACGCTGCACCCGGTGCTGGCGGCGGCGGCCATCCTCAGCATCGCGGTGGGCGCCGGCGCGGCGGGCGCGATCAACATGTGGTTCGACCGGGACATCGATGCCCGCATGCGCCGCACGGCGCGCCGCCCCATTCCGGCCGGCCGGATCGAGCCTGGTGACGCGCTGGCCTTCGGCCTGCTGCTGGCCATCGCATCGGTGCTGGTGCTGGGGCTGGCAACCAATTGGGTCGCGGCCGGATGGCTCGCCTTCACCATCTTCTTCTATGTCGTCATCTACACCATGTGGCTGAAGCGCCGGACCGCGCAGAACATCGTGATCGGCGGCGCCGCCGGCGCCTTCCCGCCGGTGATCGGCTGGGCCGCCGCCACCGGCGACACGGCGCTGCTGCCCTGGCTGATGTTCGCGATGATCTTCGTCTGGACACCGCCGCATTTCTGGGCGCTCGCGCTCTGGACCCATGGCGATTATGCGCGTGCCGGCGTGCCGATGCTTCCCGTGACGCATGGCGCCCGCGCCACGCGCTGGCAGATCCTGGCCTATACGGCGGCGCTGTTCCCTGTGGCGCTGACGCCCTGGCTGCTGGGCGAGGCCAGCATCGTCTACGGCATCGTCGCGACCCTGCTCGGCGGCGGCTTCCTGCTGCATGCGGTGCGCGTACTGCGTGAGGCGCAGGCCGAGGATGGCCGCAGCCTGGCCAATGACGCGGCGGCGCGACGTTGTTTTGCCTTCTCCATCCTCTATCTGTTCGCTATCTTCGGTGCGCTGGGCGCCGATATCCTGTGGATTGCGCGATGACGCCGGAAGAACGCGCGATTTTCGATCGCAAGCGCCGCGCCCGGAACTGGGCGATCATGGCTGCCCTGCTCGGCCTCGTGGCGCTGTTCTACCTGATCGCAACCGCGCGGCTGCTGCGCCTCTGACATGGCACAGAGCCCGGAACTCGTCCGCCGCAACCGCCGCACCATGATGGGTGCCATGGGCTTTGTCGGCTTCATGGTGGGCCTGAGCTTCGCCGCGGTACCGCTCTACGACCTTTTCTGCCGCGTCACGGGCTTCAACGGCACGCCGATGGTGGGCACCGGCCCCGCGCCGGGTTCCGCCGCGGGGGCTCCGCGCATCACCATCCGCTTCAATGCCAATACCCAGCCCAACCTGCCCTGGCGCTTCACCCCGGCGCAGCCCGCGACGGAACTCGCACTCGGCGAGGAAGGGCTCGGCTTCTATGTGGCGGTGAACCTGTCGGACGCGCCGGCCACCGGTATCTCCACCTACAATGTGACACCCGAGGTTGTCGGAAAATATTTCCACAAGACCGCCTGCTTCTGCTTCGAGGAACAGACGCTGGCGCCGGGCCAGCAGGTGGACATGCCGCTGGCCTTCTGGGTGGACCCGGCCATCGCGACGGATCCGAACACACGCGGCATCCGCACCATCACGGTGAACTACACCTTCTTCCGCAGCCTCAAGGATGCCGAGCGGGCCGGCGCGCTCGCCGCCGCCGGGCCGCATGTCGGCCGCGCCAATCGGTAACACGACGCTCGCTTGAAATTCTGGTCGAACCGCGCCACATCCTCCGCAGATGAAATCCCGGTAAGGAATCGGTCTGCAGCCAGAGGGGCTGCGCCGCGGCCGCCGGTCAGACGAGGATGAGTGAAAGCCATGACGGACGAGGAACGCCGCATCATTGCCAGCTATGTGGAGCGGGTGAGCGGCGCGGCCAACGCGGCGCCGGCGCGCCCGGCCTCGCCCTGGGGCGCCTTTGGCGGCCAGCAGCAGCCGGCCGCCCAGCCCCTGCCGCCCGTTGACCGCGAGGCGGATGCGCTGATCGGCGAGCTGTTCGCGCGCTATCCGGAAGCGCGCTATCGCATCACCCAGACCGCCTTCGTGCAGGAGCACGCGCTGGTCGAGATGCAGAACCGCATCCAGCAGCTGGAGTGGGAGCTGGAAAGCGCGCAGGGCCAGGCGCAGGCGGCACAGAACAAGGGCGGCCTGTTCGGCATGTTTGGCGGCAACCGCCAGGCGCCGCCGATGCGCCCGCGCCCGCAGCCGCAATATCCGGCCAACTACAACCCGGCCGCGATGCAGCGCAGCGGCCCGGGCTTCCTGGGCACCGCGATGATGACGGCGGTCGGCGTGGCCGGCGGCCTGCTGCTGGGCAATGCGCTGATGTCGGCCTTCTCGGGCGGCGCGGCCGAGGCGGCGACGCCCGATGCTGGCGGGTTCGGCCAGGATGCGGTGCCGACCTCCAGCGGCTATGGCGGCAGCCATGATGCCGGTGCCGCGGCAGACGATGCCGGCGCCTATGATGATGGCGGCTACGAGGAAGAGATCTGAGACCAGCCAGGGCTGGCGCGACCGCCCAGGTCGCGCCAACCTTGCCTGATGCATATTGTGATCATCGGCGCCGGCATTGTCGGCGCCTGCACTGCCCTGGAATCGCTCTCGCGCGGCTTCCAGGTGACCATCGTCGAGCCGGGTGATCCGGGCGGCGAACAGGCGGCCAGTTATGGCAATGGCTGCTGGCTGAGCCCCGCCTCGGTCATCCCTCCCGCGACGCCAGGGCTTTGGAAACGGCTGCCGGGCTTTCTGCTCGACCCGCTGGGCCCGCTCTCCATCCGCTGGACCGCCCTGCCCCAGCTGGCGCCCTGGCTGCTGCGCTACCTGCTGGCCGGCTGGACCGAGGCGCGCGTGGCCCGCACGGCCCGGGCGCTCCGCGCCTTGCTGGCCGACGCGCCCGTGCAGCACAAGGCACTGGCCGAACGCGCCGGCGTTGGCGCGCTGATCGAGCAGCGCGGCTTTGCCTATGTCTATGAAACCCGCGCGCAATTCACGGCGGAGGCGATGGCCTGGCGCATCCGCGCCGCGGTCGGCGTGACCTGGCGCGAGCTCGACAGCAACGATCTGCGCCAGCGCGAGCCGCATCTCGACCGGCGCTATGGCTTCGGCGTGCTGGTCGAGGATGGCGGCCATTGCCGGGATCCGGGCCGCTACGTGGCCGCGCTGGTGGACCAGGCGGTGGCCGAGGGCGCCACGCTGCGCCGCGCCCGCGCCACGGGCTTCCGCGCGGATGCCGGGCGCCTTGCCGCGGTTCGGCTGGAGGATGGCGCCGAGATCCTCTGCGACCGCGCGGTCATTGCCGCTGGCATTCATTCCCGCTCGCTGGCCGCCGCGGCCGGCACCAGAGTGCCGCTGGAAAGCGAGCGCGGCTACCACGCGATGATCGAGGCACCGCCCGTCGGGCCGCGCACGCCGCTGATGCCGGTGGATGGCAAGATGTCGCTCACCATGACCGATCGCGGCCTGCGCTGTTCGGGCCAGGTCGAGATGGCCGGCGTGGCGGCGCCGCCCGATTGGCGGCGCGCCGCGATCCTGCGCGACCATCTGCTGCGCAGCTTCCCTGGCCTGCCACGCGACCTGCCCGCCGAGCGGGTTAGGTTCTGGATGGGCCATCGCCCGTCGATGCCCGATGGGCTGCCCTGCATCGGCTGGTCCCCCGGCCTGCCGCAGGTGATGTTTGCCTTCGGCCACGGGCATGTGGGGCTGGCCGCGGCGCCGGCCACGGCGCGCCTGGTCAGTGCCCTGCTGGCCGGCCTGTCACCTGTGATCGACGCGGCACCCTATCAGCCATCGCGATTCTGAGGTTGCTTTTCCACTAGTTTTCGTTTCCGGTCGGTGCCACATTGGATTTTGGCGGCCTTTCATCGTGACAGGCCGTGTCGATAGCTACGGATTGCAGATCATCGTGTTTCCCGACAATGAACAGGGCGGCGGTTCCGTCGAGGCCGAAGTCAAGTGGTACAACGCCCGCAAGGGCTTTGGCTTCGTCCTCGGACCGGATGGACAGGACGTCTTCTTCCACGCCTCGGCCCTGACCGAGGCCGGAATCGAGCCGCCGGACACCGGCGACAAGCTCACCTGCGAGATCGGCTCCGATCGGCAGGGCCGTCGCCTGGTGACGCGGATCTACTCCGTCACCAAGGGAACCGGCGGGGGCGGTGGCGCGCCCGGCGGCGACCGTCCGCGCGGGGGCTTCGGCGATCGCCCGCCCCGTCGTGATTTCGGCGGCCCCGGCGGCGGTGGCGGTGGCTTCGGCGACCGTCCCCCGCGTCGCGACTTCGGCGGTGGCGGTGGCGGTGGTGGCGGCTTTGGCGACCGTCCCCCGCGCCGTGACTTCGGCGGTGGCGGCTTCGGCGGTGGCGGCGGTGGCTTCGGCGACCGTCCCCCGCGGCGTGATTTCGGCGGCGGCGGCCCGGGCGGCGGCGGCGGCTTCGGCGCCCCGCGCAGCGGCGGCTTCGGCGATCGCGCCCCCCCGCGCCGTGACTTTGCGCGCGACGAAGGTGGGCCGACCTATTCCGTGTCGGGCACGGTCAAGTGGTTCGACCAGGTCCGTGGCTTCGGCTTCGTCACCCCGGACGATGGCGGGCAGGATGTGTTCCTGCACTCCTCCGTGCTGCAGCGCGCGGGCCGACAGGATGTCCAGCAGGGCGAAAAGGTCGCGCTCGATGTGCGTGACGGCCAGCGCGGCCGCCAGGCCGTTGGCATGAAGGAATAGCAGCCCGCCACAGCGGGTTGCCGGGGCGCGTCGGCTTGGCCGGCGCGCCCTTTTCTATGTTCCCCCTGAGGGGCCGGCGATTGCAGGCTTCGCAGGGCGCGTTAACCGGTTCTTCGGCATATCGCTTCCGCAACTCTTTGCCGTTTACATCCGATTAACCACGCCGAGCCAATTCTCGCGCCACACGCCAAGCGAGGAGCGGACCATGCCTGCGAGCACACAAGATCCCCGGGCTGCCTTCCAAGCGGCCCTGCCGCAGCTCTGGCCGCTGTCTCGGTTCGGTGCCGCAACCGCCTGGGCGGCGCGTCTGGTCGCCCGTGCCACCCCGACCGACATGCCCGAGCGCCGGGCGCAAGGCAGCCTCGTCATCGCGATTGCCGGCATCGTGGCCGTGGCGGCGGAACGCGCGCGCGTCAGCGGCGACCTGCCGGCCCTGCGCGACGCGATCGACCGGGCGCTGGGCGGCAGCGACCTCAGTACCGACCCGCGCGAGCAGGCGCAGCCCTTCCTGCCGCCCATCGCCGACGCCAGTGCCGGCGAGGCTGCCGCCTTGATGGCTCTGATGACCCGTGCCTCCGGCTCGGTCCACAGCAGCCTGGCCTGAACCTCAGCTGCGCCAGGTTTCCCTGGCACGACAAAGCTTCGGGCCCGACGCCCGATCAGCCGACCAGGGGCTGATCGGACGCCGCCACCGATCAGGCCAGGTCGAACCGATCGGCGTTCATCACCTTCACCCAGGCCGCGACGAAGTCCGACACGAACTTCGCCTCATTCCCGGCCTCGGCATACACTTCCGACACCGCCCGCAGCTGTGAGTTGGACCCGAACAGCAGGTCCACCCGCGTGCCGGTCCACACCAGCGCACCGCTGGTCCGGTCGCGGCCCTCGAAGGCCTCGGCCGTCTCGTCCGTCGGCGCCCAGCTGGTGGCCATGTCCAGCAGGTTGACGAAGAAGTCGGTGCTCAGCGTGCCAACGCGCTGCGTCAGCACCCCATGCGGCGAACCGCCATGGTTGGCGCCGAGCACCCGCAGGCCACCGACCAGCACCGTCATCTCCGGCGCCGTCAGGCCGAGAAGCTGCGCGCGATCCACCAGCTGCTCCTCGGCCGAAACCGTGAAGCGGCCGGCGCGGTAGTTGCGGAAGCCATCGGCCTCCGGCTCCAGCACCGCGAAGGACGCCGCATCGGTCTGCGCTTCGGTGGCGTCCGTCCGGCCCGGCGCGAAGGGCACCGTGACCTTGTGGCCCGCCGCCGCCGCGGCGGCCTCGATGCCCGCGCCGCCCGCCAGCACGATCAGGTCGGCCAGCGACACCTGCTTGCCGTCCGTGGCCGAGGCGTTGAAGCGCGCCTGGATGTCGCCCAGGACACCCAGCACATGGGCCAGCTGCTCCGGCTGGTTCACCGCCCAATCCTTCTGCGGGCTCAGGCGGATGCGCGCGCCATTGGCGCCGCCCCGCTTGTCCGACCCGCGGAAGGTGGAGGCCGAGGCCCAGGCCGTGCCGACCAGCGCGGCAACGCCAAGGCCCGAGGCCAGGATCATGCCCTTCAGCGCCGCCACGTCGCCATCATCGACCAGCTTGTGCGTCACCGCCGGCACCGGATCCTGCCAGATCAGATCCTCGGCGGGGACCATGCTGCCGAGGTAGCGAACCTTCGGCCCCATGTCGCGGTGCGTCAGCTTGAACCAGGCGCGGGCGAAAGCGTCGGCGAACTGGTCGGGGTTCTTGTGGAACCGCTCGCTGATCGCGCGATAGGCCGGGTCAACCTTCATCGCCATGTCGGCCGTGGTCATGATTGGCGCATGGCGCTTGTCCGGGTCATGCGCGTCCGGCACCAGCGTGTGCGCTGCCTTGTCGGTCGGGATCCACTGCCAGGCGCCGGCGGGGCTCTTGGTCAGTTCCCACTCATAGCCGAGCAGCATGTCGAAATAGCCATTGTCCCAGCGCGTCGGGTTCGGCGTCCAGGCACCCTCGATGCCCGAGGTGATGGCATCGCCCGCCACGCCGCTGCGGAAGCTGCTTTTCCAACCAAGGCCCATCATCTCCAGCGGCGCGCCCTCCGGCTCCGGGCCGACATGGGCGGCATCGCCCGCGCCATGGCACTTGCCGAAGGTGTGGCCGCCGGCGGCCAGCGCCACCGTCTCCTCATCGCCCATCGCCATGCGGGCGAAGGTCTCGCGAATATCGCGCGCCGAGGCGGCGGGGTCGGGCGTGCCGTTCGGGCCCTGCGGATTGACGTAGATCAGGCCCATCTGCACGGCGGCCAGCGGGTTCTCCAGCTGCCGGTCGCCGGAATAGCGCTTATCGTCCAGCCACACATCCTCGGTGCCCCAGTAGATGTCTTCCTCGGGCTCCCAGATGTCCACCCGGCCGCCACCGAAGCCGAACGGCTTCAGGCCCATATTCTCGATCGCGCAATTGCCGGCGAAGACGAACAGGTCGGCCCAGCTCAGCGCGCTGCCATATTTCTGCTTGACCGGCCACAGCAGGCGCCGCGCCTTGTCCAGATTGCCATTGTCCGGCCAGCTATTCTCGGGCGCGAAGCGATGCGCGCCATTGCCCGCGCCGCCGCGGCCATCGGCCGTGCGATAGGTGCCGGCGGCGTGCCAGGCCATGCGGATGAAGAAGGGGCCGTAATTGCCATAATCGGCCGGCCACCAGGGCTTGGAATCGGTCAGGACCTTGAAGATGTCCTGCTTGAGTGCCTCAAGGTCGAACGTCTTGAACCGCTCGGCATAGGAAAAGCCGGTGCCCATCGGGTTCGACTTGCTGGAATGCTGGGCCAGGATGCGCAGGTTCAGCGCATTCGGCCACCAATCCCGGTTCGAGCGCGTGCTGAAGCGGGCGGGGGTGGGCTTACCGTGCAGAACCGGGCACTTCCCGGCGCCTTGGCTTTGTCCGTCCATGATGCGTCTCCGACCTGTTGACTGCCGGGAGTGAGATGTCCCAGCCATTCGCCATCCTACAGGGTCCGGCGCGCCCCGCCAAAGTGACACTCTCTATCAGGACAATAGATTTTGCCTATCGCCCAAAGCCAATCACCCCAAAACCATCAATCCTGCGGCATGCCCTGCGGCACGATGGTCTTCACCAGGCTGGCGTCCAGCGCCTCATAGCTGTGGTAGCCGATCGTCTCGTAGAGCTCGGCGCGGGTCTGCATGGCGCCGAGATGCTTGTGCGTGCCGCCATCGGTGCGGATCGCGGCATACAAATTCTCCATGGCCTTGTTGGCCACCCGCATGTGGCTGACCGGCCAGATCACCATGGCGTAGCCCAGCTCCTGGAATTCCTCGGCGGTCAGGAAGGGGGTGCGGCCGAATTCGGTCATGTTGGCCAGCAGCTTCACACCGGGCATACGGCGGGCGAATTCGGCGAACATCTCGCGCGAGTGCAGCGCCTCGGGGAAGATCGCGTCGGCGCCGGCCTCCAGGTAAAGCTTGGCGCGGTCCACCGCCGCATCCATGCCCTCGCTGGCCACCGCGTCGGTCCGCGCGATGACATACAGGTTGCGGCGGGCCTTGCGCGCCGCCGCAACCTTGGCGGCCATGTCGCGCCCATCGGCCAGCTTCTTGTCGTTCAGATGGCCGCACTTCTTGGGCAGCAGCTGGTCTTCCAGATGCACGGCGCCGGCGCCCGATTCCTCGAAGGCGCGGACCATGTGCATCACGTTCAGCGCCTCGCCATAGCCGGTATCGCCATCGACCAGCATGGGCAGCGCCGCGGCGCGCGCCACCTGGCGGACATAGAAGCACACCTCATCCACGGTGATCATGCCAAGGTCGGGCAGGCCCATGGTGGCCGACATGGCGGCACCCGACATGTACAGCGCCTCGAACCCCGCCTTCTTCGCCAGCAGCGCCGCGATGCCGGTATGGGCGCCGGGCAGCTGCAGGATCTGCGGCCGTTCGAGCAACGCGCGGAAACGCTGCCCGGCGGGCGCTTCGGGAAGGTCGGCGGCGATGACGTAGGGCATGGCGGCGCTCCGCAGGAGAGAATTGCCCGAGCTTAGCCCGGTCGGCGAGGATGCGGAATGCGCCGAGCGCTGTCAGCCGAACGGCGACAGATCCCCAAGCCCCGGCAGGACCAAACCGCCACCCGGTGCCGCGTCAACCGCATTGGTATCGCGCGGTTCCTCGCGCTCGACGGCGAACTGGATGGCGCCCGCCGCCAGCCGCGCCCGCGGATCGACCGTCACATCGCCTTCGGCGCGAAGCTCAAGCATGGCCGGGGAACCGAACAGCAGGACCGTGCCGACCAGGTCGCCGGCCGCGTCCAGCAGCAGGAACCGCATGATCCCGGCCGGCGCCACGGCGACGCGGATCGACCCCGCGCCGGCATCGATCACCACATGGTCGGCCCCGTCCACCGCCGCGCGATCGCGCCCACCTGCTGGGCCGAACAGGAACAGATCCGCCCCGGCCCCGCCAAACAGCCGGTCATCGCCCGCCCCGCCCGACAGCGTGTCGGCCCCCGCCCCGCCGCGCAGGGAATCCGCGCCCGCCCCGCCCATGAGCAGATCGTCGCCATTCGCACCCGCCAGGGACGCATCGCCCGGCCCCGCCCGCAGCGTGTCGTCACCACCCCGGGCGAGGATCGTCCCGCCCGCCGGCTCGGCCAGAACCAGATCATCGGCACGGCCCGTGCCGACCAGGAGGAAGCTCGGTGGGACGATCTGCATGGCGAGAAGCCTGGCCGGCTGGAGCGCCGGCTCGCAAGCGGGAAAAGGTGACAATCCGGTTGCTCAGAGACCGTTTGAGAATGCCGGCGGCTGAGGATCCGCCGGGCACTTTTCGTGCCTGCCAGGCGCCGGGCGCCGCCGATGCTGGTTGCATCGGCAAGCCCGGCAACGAAGCAGGCGCGGAAAAGGCCCGCGGAGCCGACCCGTCCGGTGTTCTCAAACGGTCTCTGAGAGCCTGTCAATCAATCGAACTTGCAAAAGAATGCCCGCTGACATCACTGAATTTCTTCCGGAAAATCCGGTGCGGCGGGCATTCTTTCACAAACACTCAAGTGAAGAACAGGAAGGTCACCAGCACGAACAGCGGCAACAGGAACAAAGCGGCCCAGGCGCAATAGCCGAAGAAGCTTGGCATGCGCACGCCATTCTCCTCGACGATCGCCTTCACCATGAAGTTCGGCGCATTGCCGATATAGCTGTTGGCCCCCATGAACACGGCGCCGCAGGAAATCGCCGCCAGCGTCAGCGCCCCCTGCGTCATCAGATAGGCCGGGTCGCCGCCGGCCAGCTCGAAGAACACGATGTAGGTCGGCGCATTGTCGAGAAAGCTGGAAAGCAGGCCGGTCATCCAGAAGTAGATCCAAGGCACCGGCTGCCCGCTCGGGTCGGAGATCAGCGCCACCAGCGGCGCCGCCGCCCCATCCAGCCCGGCGCGCAGAATGGCCAGCACCGGCGCCATGGTGATGAAGATGGCGGCGAACAGCTTGGCTACCTCCAGGATGGCGCCCCAGGCAAAGCCATTTTCCTGGCGCAGCCTGGCGCTGGTCAGGATCAGGGACAGGCCGGTGATCACCAGGAACAGCGCGCAGCCGATCACGCGTTCAATCTCGATCGACTGGCCGAGCACGTACATCTTCCCGAGCTTCACATAACCCATGGCGATCACCACGGCGACGATGGCGCCGACCAGCGCCATGTTCACGGTGCCTTCCAGGCGCAGCGGTTCCTTCGCTCCGGTGTCAGGCGGCACGGGTTTCTCACGGTTCCAGGCCAGCGTGTCGAGCAGCCAGTAGATCGCCAGCAGGATCACCGCGCAGACCAGAAATTCGCCGAACATGTGGGTGGTCGGCCAAAAAAAGGGCACGCCCCGCAGGAAGCCCAGATACAGCGGTGGATCGCCGACGGGCGTCAGGCTGCCGCCGATATTGGCGACCAGGAAGATGAAGAAGACGAAGGTGTGGGTCTTCTGCTTGCGGAAGGCGTTGGCCCGCAGCACCGGGCGGATCAGCAGCATGGCCGCGCCGGTGGTGCCCATCAGGCTGGCAAGCACCGTGCCGATCGCCAGCAGCGCCGTATTGGTGGCCGGCGTGCCGACCAGGCTGCCCTTCAGCAGCACGCCCCCGCCGGCCGTGTACAGCGCCAGCAGCAGCGCGATGAAGGGGATGTATTCCAGCACCAGCACATGGGCCAGCTCATACCAGGCGGCACCAAGCCCGAAGACCAGGGCGAAGGGGAGCAGGAAGGCCACCGCCCAGCCCGCCGCGATCTTCCCGTAATGCGCGTGCCAGAGATGCCCGGCGACCAGCGGCAACAGCGCGATGGAGAGCAGCACGCCCACGAAGGGCACCGCCCAGGCCAGCGACAGATTGGCCCCGGAAACGCCGCCCGCGGCCTCGGCCGCGCCCGGCAGCGCCATCAGCGACCCCGTCACCGCGGCCCGCCAGCCCCATACCCGCCCCATGCCATCCCCCGATACGATTTCCATGACCCTTAGCGTGGCGCCGAGCCCCGGTCACGGGGGGCGGGCCTTCCCCATCGGCGCGCCGCACACTAAAGGACGGCGCGAAGTCCCCGGAGATACGTTCCATGGAAATGCTCGGCGAGCGCCGGATCAATGCATCGCGCGACCAGGTCTGGGCCGCGCTCAACGACCCCGCCGTCCTGCAAGCGGCGATTCCCGGCTGCGAGGTGGTGGAGCGCACCGGTGACGATAGCTTCAGCGCCCGCGTGGCCCTGAAGCTCGGCCCGATGGCGGCGCGCTTCACCGGCAAGGTGAACCTGTCCAACATCGTCGCACCGGAAAGCTACACGATCACCGGCGAAGGCCAGGGCGGCGCGATGGGCTTCGCCAAGGGGGCCGCCAATGTCGCGCTGACGCCCGACGGGCCGGACTGGACCGTGCTGCGCTACAGCGTGAACGCCCAGGTCGGCGGCAAGATGGCGCAGCTCGGCGCCCGGCTCATCGACAGCACCGCCAAATCCATGGCCGACCAGTTCTTCGACCGTTTCGCCGCCCAGCTGACGCCGGCCGCGCCCCCGCCCCCGCCCGCCGCCGTCGAGGCGCCGGCCAAGCCGCCCGGCCCGGACATCTACCAGCAGGCTGCGCGCTGGCTGTTCCAGCCGATCATGGGCTTCCCGCCGCAGGTGCTGTTCGGCGCCGGCGCCATGGCGGTGATCCTGCTGCTCATGTTCGCGATGGGCTGAGAGTTTGTGGATTAATGCCCGGCGGCGCCATCACTGCAGGAGAAAATCCAATGATATCAACGGGCGTTAAGGCACAAACTCGTTTTTTTTCCGGGCTCTGAAGCGCATGGCCCCTTCCTCCGTCGCGGAGACGGAAGCGCTGCTGGCCGCGGGCGGCTATGTGGCGGACCGGCGGCTGGCCACCACCATCCACCTGGCACTCCGGCTCGGCCGGCCGATCTTCCTGGAAGGCGAGCCGGGCACGGGCAAGACCGAGATCGCCAAGGTGCTGGCCGCGCAGCTGCCCCGCCGGCTGGTGCGGCTGCAATGCTATGACGGCATGGATCTGGCCTCGGCCGCCTATGAATGGGACCATGCGCGCCAGCTGATGGCGATCCGCCTGGCGGAGGCCAGCGGCACCGCCGCCGATCGCGCCGCGCTGGAACAGGGCCTCTATGACCGCCGCTTCCTCCAGCCCCGCCCCCTGCTGGCGGCGCTGGAGGGCGCGCCCGCCATCCTGCTGATCGACGAGCTGGACCGCGCCGACGAACCCTTCGAGGCCTTCCTGTTGGAAGTGCTGGCGGATTTCCAGCTGACGGTGCCCGAACTCGGCACCATCCGCGCCGAGACGCCGCCGGTGGTGGTCATCACCTCCAACCGCACGCGTGAGGTGCATGACGCGATCCGCCGCCGCTGCCTCTATCATTGGGTGGACTATCCCGATGCGGCGCGGGAGCGGGCGATCCTGGCCATGCGCGCCCCCGGCCTGCCGGCGAGGCTCTCGGCGCAGGTTGTGTCCTTCGTGCAGGCGCTGCGCGCGGCCGATACCTTCAAGCCGCCGGGTGTCGCCGAGACCATCGACTGGGCCATGGCGCTGTCGGCACTCGACGCCACCGAACTGGAACCGGCGCTGGTGGATGCGACGCTCGGCGCGCTGCTGAAGTACCAGGATGACATTGCCAAGATCCAGGGCGCCGAGGCGGCGCGGCTGGTGACCGAGGCAAAGGCTGCGCCCGCGTGATCCCGCCGCGGGCGGCCCTGGCGCTTCCCCCGCAAGGCCCGGCAAAGGGCGCGTTGGCCGCCAACCTGCTGGCCTTCTGCCGGCTGCTGCGCCGCGCCGGCCTGCCGGTCGGCCCTGGCGAGATGCTGCTGGCCGGCGCAGCACTCGGCTGCGTCGAGATCGGCGACCGGGTGCAGGTGCATGCCGCGCTGCGCGCCACGCTGGTGCATCGGCACGAGCACTTCCTGATCTTCGACCAGGCCTTCCGCATCTTCTGGCGCGACCCGGACGCCGCCGCCCATGCCCAGGCCATGGCGCTGCTGGATGGCATGAAGGAACCGCAAAAACCCGGCGCCGCCGCCCGCCGCATGGCCGAAGCGATGCAGGGCGACCGCCCCCCGCCCCCGCCCCGGCCGGAACCGCCGGCCGAACAGATCGACATGAGCTTCACCGCCAGCGCCCGCGAGCAATTGCAGGCGATGGATTTCGAGGCGATGTCGGCCGCCGAGATCGCCGCCGCCAAGCAGGCGATCCGCCGCCTGACCCTGCCGCTGGACGCCCGCCCGACGCGGCGCTTCCGCCCCTGGCATGCCGGCCGCCAGCATGATCTGCGCGCCACGCTGCGCCACAGCCTGCGCCAGGGCGGCGCGGTGCTGGACATTGCCCGCCGCCAGCGCGTGACCCGCCCGCCGCCTTTGGTGGCGCTGTGCGACATTTCGGGCAGCATGGCGCGCTATGCGCAGATCCTGGTGCATTTCCTGCACGCGGTGGCGAATGACCGGGACCGGGTGAGCATCTTCCTGTTCGGCACGCGGCTGACCAACGTCACCCGCCAGCTGCGCGCCCGCGACCCGGAACTGGCCTTCGAGATGGTGGGCCGCGCCGTGCCCGACTGGTCGGGCGGCACCCGCATCGGCGAGGCGCTGGGCCGCTTCAACCAGGATTGGTCCCGCCGCGTGCTGGGCCAGGGCGCGGTGGTGCTGCTGATCACCGATGGGCTGGAGCGCGACGATGCCGCGGCGCTGGGGGCCGCCACCGAAAGGCTGGCCAAAAGCTGCCGCCGGCTGATCTGGCTCAATCCGCTGTTGCGCTACGCCGGCTTCCAGCCCAAATCCCAGGGCATCCGCGCGATGCTGCCGCATGTCCACGAGTTCCGCCCGGTCCACAACCTGGCGAGCCTGGCGGATTTGGTGGCGGCCCTGTCCGATCCGCGCGCGGGACGGAGACACGCATGAGCGCCGAGTCCGAGGACATGCTGGCCATCGCCGCCGCCTGGGCAGCCGAGGGCGAACAGGTGGCGATCGCCACCGTGGTGGAGACCTGGGGCAGCTCGCCCCGCCCGCCCGGCTCGCGCCTGGTGCTGACCGCCAGCGGGCGGATGCAGGGCAGCGTCTCGGGCGGCTGCATCGAGGGTGCCGTCGCCGACGCGGCGCGCGAGACGATGGCCAGCGGCCGGCCCCAATTGCTCGATTTCGGCATCAGCGATGAACGCGCCTGGGAAGTGGGGCTGGCCTGCGGCGGCAAGCTCAGCGTTTTCGTGGAACGGCTGGCGTGACGCCCGCCACCCTCGCGCGGCTGCTGGCGGCGCGTGCCGAACGGCGGCCGGTGGCGCTGCTGACGCGCCTTGCCGATGGCGCGCAGCTGATCGCGCCCGATGATGCGCCGGAGCCTTCGCTGGCCGCGGCCGTCACGCTGGCGCTGGCGGAAGACAAGGCGCGGATCGAGGCAGGCTGGTTCATCCAACCCCAAAGCCCGCCGCTGCGCCTGCTGATCGTGGGCGCGGTGCATATCGCGCAGGCGCTGGCGCCGATGGGTGCCGCCGCCGGCTTCGCGGTGACGGTGATCGACCCGCGCCGCGCCTTCGCCACCGAGGAGCGCCTCGGTGCGGCCGTGACCATCAACGGCGACTGGCCGGATGAGGCGATGGCGGCGCTGGCGCCCGATATGCGCAGCGCCGTGGTGACGCTGACCCATGATCCGAAGCTGGACGACCCGGCGCTGCTTGTGGCGCTGCGCAGCCCGGCCTTCTACGTCGGCGCGCTCGGCAGCCGGCGGACCCATGCGAAGCGCGTGGCCCGCCTGACCGAGGCCGGCCTGACCACAGCCGAGATCGCGCGCATCCGTGCCCCCGTCGGCCTCGACATCGGCGCGATCACCGCGGCCGAGATCGCGGTCTCGATCATCGCCGACATCGTCCAGGCGCGGCGGCGCCCCGCACCATGATCTTCGGGCCCACGCCGCTGGAGGAAGCGGGCGGCGCGATCCTGGCCCATACGCTGCGCCTGCGCGGGCGCGTCCTGAAGAAGGGCACCGTGCTGGATGCCCCGGCGCTGGCCGCCCTGGCCGAGGCCGGGCAGCGCGAGGTCATCGCCGCGCGCCTGGAAGCCGGCGACGTGCCGGAAGATGAGGCGGCGGAGCGGCTGGCCGGCGCGCTGCTGCCCCCCCTCATGGCTCGCTCCCGCGCAGCCACCGGCCGGGTGAACCTGCTGGCCGAGGCGGCGGGCCTGTTCACCGTCGATGCCGCGTTGATCGACCGCATCAACGCCATCGACGAAAGCCTGACCATCGCGACGCTTGCCAGCCACACGGTGGTGTCCGCGCGCGAGATGCTGGCCACCATCAAGGTGATCCCCTTCGCCGTGCCCGGGACGGTGCTGGCGGTGGCCGAGGCGCTGGCCCGCGCCACGCCAGGGGGGCTCGCCATCCATCCGCTGCGACCGCTGTCGGTCGGGTTGGTGCTGACGGAACTGCCCGGCATCAAGGAAAGCGTCATGGAGGGCGCGGTGGAGGCGACCGAGGGGCGCGTGCGTGCCCTGATGGGCACGCTGCTGCCGCCCGAGCGCGTCCGCCATGAGGAAGCGCCGGTGGCCGAGGCTTTGGCCCGGCTGAAGCGCGCCGGGGCGCAATTGCTGCTGGTGGCCGGCGCCTCGGCCGTGGTGGATCGGCGGGATGTGGCGCCGGCGGCGATCGTGCGGGCCGGCGGCGTGATCGAGCATTTCGGCATGCCGGTGGATCCGGGGAACCTGCTCTGCCTTGGCCGGCTGGCCGGCGTGCCGGCGCTGGTGCTGCCCGGCTGCGCCCGCAGCCCGAAGCTCAACGGCTTCGACTGGGTGCTGGAACGCCTGTTCGCCGGCCTGCCGCTTGGCGGGCGCGAGGTGATGCGCATGGGGGTCGGCGGCCTGCTCAAGGAAATCGAGGTGCGGCCCCTGCCCCGCGCCGAGGCGCCGCGCACCCCGCCGCCCGCGCTGGCCCCGCGCCGCGCCCGGCAGGTGGCGGCCTTGGTGCTGGCGGCCGGCCGTTCGCGCCGGATGGCGCCGCTGAACAAGCTGCTGGTCACCGACAAGGCGGGCGTGCCGATGATCGTGCGCGTGGTCGACCAGGTGCTGGCCAGCCGCGCACGCCCGGTGATCGTGGTGACGGGGCATGAGCGGGAACGGGTGGAGGAAGCGCTGGCCGGCCGGCCGGTGATCTTCGCCCATGCCGATGACTATGCCGAGGGGCTCTCCGCCTCGCTCAAGGCCGGGCTGGCCGCGGTACCGCCAACGGCCGAGGCGGTGATGGTGTGCCTGGGCGACATGCCGCTGGTCACCCAGGCGATGATGGAACGCATCATCGGCACCTTCGACCCCGAGGAGGGGCGCGCGATCGTGCAGCCCACCTTCCGCGGCAAGCAGGGCAACCCGATGCTCTGGGCGCGGGAATTCCTGCCGGAGATGCTGACCATCACCGGCGATATCGGCGCGCGCCACCTGGCCGCCCGCCACGCCGCCCGCCTGGCGGAGGTCGAGATGGCCGACGACGCCGTGCTGCGGGATTTCGACACCACCGAATCGCTCCGCGGGGCGCCGGGCTTCGAGCGCTGACGCGAAAGCGTCACCAGGGTTTCACGCCCCCGACCAAATAATTCGATTAACATGGAACTATGGAATTGAGGCAGGCGGCCGAGGCCTTCGCGGCGCTCGGCCAGGAAACCCGTCTGGATCTGCTCCGCATCCTGCTTGCCGCCGGGCCTTCGGGCCTGCCGGCGGGCGAGGTGGCGGCGCGGCTCGGCGTGCCGGGCTCCACGCTCTCCTTCCATCTGCGGGCGCTGGAGCAGGCGGGGCTGATCGCACCCACGCGCCAGGGCCGCAGCCTGATCTACGCGGCGCAGGTGGCGCGGCTGCGGGGGCTGCTCGCCTTTCTGGCGGCCGGCTGCTGCAACGGCGATGCCACGCGCTGCGGGGACCTGGCCACCCTGTTCGACACCATGCCGGAGGAAGCCATGAGCGAACCTGCCTTCAACGTGCTGTTCCTGTGCACCCACAATTCCGCCCGCTCCATCATCGCCGAGGCGGTGCTGACCAAGCTCGGCGGCGGGCGCTTCCGCGCCTATTCGGCCGGCTCCCACCCTTCGCCCGAGGGCCCTGTGCCGGAAGTGCTGTCGCAGCTGCGCGCGCTGGGGCACGATGTGTCCGGGCTGGCCAGCAAATCCTGGGACCGGTTCATGCAACCCGGCGCCCCGCGCATGGATTTCGTGATCACGCTGTGCGACATCCTGGCCGGCCAGACCTGCCCCGATTTCGGCGCGACCCAGGTCACCGCCGCCTGGCCGCTGCCGGACCCGGCGAAATTCTCAGGCTCGCCGGCCGAGCGGGCGACGCTGCTGAACGAGCTTTATGCCGGCCTGCATCGCCGGCTCGGTATCTTCGTGGCGCTGCCGATGGCGGCGCTGGATCGCATGGCGCTGAAGGCGCGGCTCGATGAGCTGGCGCATCCGATGGCGCCGACCGCCTGATCAAGGGACCAGATTCTATGCGCGTGGGCATCAATGGCATGGGCCGCATCGGGCGGCTGGCGTTGCGGGCGGCGATGGGTGCCGCGGACCGGCAGGCGGAGGATCCGCGCGCCGGCAACCGGCTCGACATCGTCCATCTGAACGAGGTGAAGGGCGGCGCCGCCGCCACCGCGCATCTGCTGGAGTTTGACAGCGTGCAGGGCCGCTGGCGCGCCGGCATCGCGGCCGAGCCACCGGGCGCGATCCACATCGGCGACCGGCACCTGACCTTCTCCGACCATGCGACGCCGGGCGCGGTGCCCTGGGGCGACCTTGGCGTGGATCTGGTGCTGGAATGCACCGGCAAGTTCCTGACGCCCGAGGCGCTGCAAGGCCATCTGGATGCCGGGGCCAGGCGCGTGATCGTGGCGGCGCCGGTCAAGGATCACCGGGTGCTGAACGTGGTGGTTGGCGTGAACGAGCATTTGTACGATCCGGCGCTTCACCCGATCGTCACCGCGGCCTCCTGCACCACCAACTGCCTGGCGCCGGTGGTGAAGGTGGTGCATGAGGCGATCGGGATCCGGCACGGCCAGATCACCACCATCCATGATCCGACCAACACCAATGTGGTGGTCGATGCGCCGCACAAGGATCTGCGGCGCGCCCGATCGGCCATGCTGTCGCTCTCGCCCACCACAACGGGCAGCGCGACCGCGATCGCGCTGATCTACCCCGAGCTGAAGGGCAAGCTGAACGGCCATGCGGTGCGGGCGCCGGTGCTGAACGCGTCGCTGACCGATTGCGTCTTCGAGATGGCCCGCCCGACCAGCCCGGAGGAGGTGAACGCCCTGTTCGCCGCCGCCGCCGCCGGGCCGCTGGCCGGCATTCTGGGCTTCGAGACGCGGCCGCTGGTCAGCGCCGACTATGCTCGCGACACGCGCAGTTCCATCGTCGATGCGCCCTCCACCATGGTCACCGACGAGACGCTGCTGAAGATCTACGCCTGGTACGACAATGAGATGGGCTATGCCTGCCGCATGGTCGACCTGGCCTGCCATATGCAGGCAACCGGCCTGTGAGCGCAGGGGCGGTTGCCGCGCCGGGGGGACAGCGCACCTATCTGATCGTGACGCTGGCCTATTGGGGCTTCACGCTCACCGATGGCGCGCTGCGCATGCTGGTGCTGCTGCACTTCTTCCGGCTGGGCTACAGCCCCTTCACGCTCGCCTTCCTGTTCCTGCTCTATGAGGCGGCGGGCATCGGCGCCAATCTGATCGGCGGCTGGCTGGCCACGCGCTTCGGCATCGCCCGGATGCTGGCGGTGGGGCTCGCCACGCAGATCCTGGGGTTCGTGCTGCTCTCGGCCGTCTCGCCCGATTGGGGCGCGGTGCTGTCGGTGGCCTGGGTGGTGGTGGCGCAGGGCATCTGCGGCGTGGCCAAGGACCTGACCAAGACGGCCAGCAAAAGCGCCATCAAGCTGGTGGCGCCGGACAGCAGCGGCACCCTGTTCAAATGGGTGGCCTTCTTCACGGGTTCCAAGAACGCGATGAAGGGGGTGGGCTTCTTCCTGGGTGGCGTTCTGCTCGAGGCCTTGGGCTTTGCCGGCGCGCTGTGGGCCATGGCGGCGGCGCTGGCCTTGGTGTTGCTGGGCGTGGTGCTGGCGGTGCCGCCGCTGATGGGCCGTGCCAAGGCGTCGCGGTCAGCGCGGGAATTGTTCGGCAAGAGCCGCGGCGTGAACCTGCTGGCGGCGGCGCGCATCTTCCTGTTCGGCGCGCGCGACATCTGGTTCGTGGTGGGCCTGCCGGTGTTTCTCTACGCCAGCGGCTGGACCTTCACCCAGGTGGGCGGCTTCCTGGCCTTCTGGACCATTGGCTATGGCGTGGTGCAGGCCGCCGCCCCCGCCCTGGTGCGGCGAAGCGAGGATGGTCTTGCCACCGAGGTGCCGGCGGCGCGCCTTTGGTCGGCCTTGCTGGCGCTGGTGCCGGCGCTGCTGGCGGCCGGGATGCTGGGGGGCCTGCCGCGGCCCGACCTCTTCGTGCCGCTCGGCCTTTGCCTGTTCGGCTTTGTCTTTGCCGTGAACTCCTCGGTCCATTCCTACCTGGTGCTGGCCTATGCCGGCAGCGAGAAGGCGGCGGAGGATGTGGGTTTCTACTATGCCGCCAACGCGGCGGGGCGTTTCGCCGGGACGCTGGCCTCGGGGTTGCTCTACGCGCTGGCAGGGCTGCCGGGCTGCCTGATCGGTGCGGCGCTCATGCTGGCGGTCTGTTGGCTGGTGACGCTGGCCCTGCCGACGCAGCGAAGCTAAGCACGCGGAGTTACGCGCCGATCCATGCATGGAGCGCATGGCGGGCAGCGGCTTTTCACCCGACAACCGGGCGCAACAACGGACTATCTTTACTGCGTTGCAGCGGTGACGCTGCTTCAGGGTCCCTCGGGGCACTTCCCCGATCCCCTTCGTCTCCCAGACGTGAAGCCTCCCTGTTTGACTTGCCCCGCCAGCCCTTGGTTGGCGGGGCATTCTTTTTGGGGCGGTCGGCAAGACCATGCAGCGACCGGAAGGCCCGTCGCGCCGCTACCGCTTCTGCTGCGCCAACCGAAGGGCGCCGATGGCCTGAGCCGCGACCCGCGCCACATCCTGGGCGCTGACCGTTGGCGGCACGCCGACGGGATAGCGGCCCGATGTGAGCATCAGCGGCGTTGCCGCCGGCAGGAAGGCCTCGTTCACCCGCCTGACCATGGCCTCATTGTTGGCGGTGAAGGCGGCGAACGCCTCGGGCGACACATGCAGCGGCGGCGCCTCGACGACCGGGGGGCCGTTCAGCAGGGCATTCATCACCAGCCGGGACACGACGGGCGCGCGGGGCAGTGCGTTCAGTTCCAGCATCAGGGTCAGCTCGGCCAGGTTGGGCGTGCGATTGACCACCCCCCCCGCATCCGCAGGGGGGATCTTCCTGGGCAGTTCGGGATTGATGATCGCCAGTAATCCAGGAAACAGGGCGCGCCGTTCGGCGTCATAGAGTCGGGTGTGCAGGCGTTCGCGACCGACGGCGTTGGCGAACGCCTCAAGCTGGGCCGCCCAGTTGACCTGGGCGGCGGCCACCCATGGGTCGATCGTGCGGCGATCCTCATCGAGCCGTTCCAGCGCGCCGGACTTCGCGAACTGGGCGAAGGCAGAGACCACGACGTCCAGCACATGGCGCAGGTAGAAGATGATATGCACCTGGCCGCCGCGTGCATCGATCAAGCGGATCAACTCCGCCAGCGGCCGTTGCCGGGCGGCCTGCATCCCTTCGGAGGAAAAAAGCAGGTCGCGTCCATCGGCGGCGCGAAAGGCTGCATCGAGGAACGCCTCGGTCTCCGCGGGGGTCCAGCCGGCACGCTGCTTGTTCTTGCTCAGGAAGCGCGACAGTGGCGCGCCATTGCCAGAACTCACTTCGCCGGCCTGGGCGCGGGCTTCCGCGATGTCGGACGATTGCGGATAGAACAGGCCGGCAGCCGCCAGGATCGGCCGATGCAGCGCCAGTGACGCCTGGATGGCCGATGTGCCGGTCTTGCCGGCGCCCATGTGCAGGAAGACGCGTGTCATGTGCAGGGCCTCAGATCATTGGTCACGACCACGTCGCGGATGTGGGTGCGGATGAAGCGGGTCTCGGCGGCATTTGCTTCCGCGATCGCCGTCAGCGCCTCCTCATAGTCGGGCTGTTCGGCCGCCCGCTGGATGTTCGGATTGTCGAGCGCATCCGCCTTGTTCCGGCGCGGGATGGCTGCCGGCCGGGGCAGGCCGCTGATCGCCGACACCGCATCGACGAAGCCTTCCAGCTTCTCCATCGGCGCCAGGATGTAGTTGCCCTCGCGCAGCGCGGCCAGGGCGCGGTTCGGGTTGGTGGTGTTGAACACGTAGCGGAGCTGGTCGTTGATGTAGCGCGTTCGGAACATGCCGGGCATGGTGATCGCCTGCAGCAGCGTCCGGTCGGAAAGCTCCTCCCGCATTGGGTGCCCTTCGAAGCGGCGGGAGAAATCATAGCCGGATACGGCGCGCTTCACGGGATCGCGAAAGACCGAGAGGTAGATGCGCCGGCGCGCGATGTTCGGGTTCATCATCGGATGACCGCGAAGCACATGGCCGCCCAGCAGCAGAAGGCGATTGTAGAAGGCTGGATCGGCCCACGCCTTCTCGTTCTCGGGCGTCGGCCTGAGCTCCTCCGCCTTGGTGACGAAGTGGTGGTGGGGGCCGAACATTTCGGCCAGCACGGCGCGCAGAGAGGATCCCGCAGTCTTTGGGATGTGCAGGAACAGGAAAAGCGGCACCAAGGCAGCCGGCACGGGGCCGATCTCCAGCGGCGGCAGGGCAGCGCGGCTCAACCCACCCTCCGGAGCCAGAGCGACGAGCCGACATTTTCGGCATGGCAGGGTGAGGCCTCGCCCAGCGCCCGGCCCAGCCGCGTGCGCAACAAGCTGGCCCAGAATTCGATACGGAAGCTTTGATTGAACATCAGGAAGGCACGCACCGCATAGGCCTCATTCCAGGAGTAGTTCCGACCCATGATCCACAGATCGGGATACTCGAATGGGAACGGACAGTCGTGAAAGTGCACCAGAACCCCGGCCGGAACGCGCGGCAGCCAGGTGAAGATCTCGTGGTGCACGTCGCTTCCGGTCTTCAGGACATGCGTGCTGTCGATCAACAGGAAATCACCGGGGGCGAGCCGCGCGACGCCCTCCTCCGCCGACACGTCCTGGACGGGCTTCTCGATCAGCTCGACCCGCGCGGCATCCCCGTCGCGCAGCAGGCTTTTCAGCAGATCCGGATAGGGCTCGACACAGCGCATGGTGAAAGGATCAAGCGCCAACCTCTCGGCGAAGTCGAGCGCGGCAGCGGTCGAGAAGCCGGAGCCGACCTCGAGGATGCGCTTCGGCCGATGCTCGCGCATCATCAGGAACAGGCTGGCCGCATCGCCCGCCGGGAAGGGCGAGCCCTCAAGCATGAAGCGCCGGTCCGGGTCACGTGCGCGCGGGAGGTCGAGCGCGCCCAGAGCGGCCGTGTGGCGCGCCCAGAGCGCCTCCATCGCGGGCAGGTCAGTCGCGATGCCGGCCAATCCGTCGAGGCCCGCGGCGCGATGTTTCATGACATAACCATGAACGCTCGTGGGGTCGACCACCGGGGAATAATAGTGCCCGGCCGGCCAAAAGCTTGGCACGCCCCGCGTGCGGGCACAGATCGGGCTTTCTCCAAAACGACGAACCAGTTCGGCCGGCGTTTCGGCCCTTGCATGACGGGTCCAGACTGCCAATTCCGGCGCCGTCGGCGGGCGCCGCAGCAGCGCCGCAAACAGGCTTCGGACAAGCGCTTCGGCGGCGTCCGCCACCGGCTCCACACCTGCACCCATTGGCTCGTCTCCAGACCACCACGCGCGATTAACGGCAAGCGCACGAGGCTGTCAATGCTGCGTCGCGCCTGGACAGAGCAAAAAAATACAGATAACTCCCGCTCGTCGAACGATGTGGAGAAGGTCATGAGTGAGGCAGGCACAAGCTTCCTGGCGCGGCCGTTCCGGGAGATGGTGTTGAGCGGCCAGTGCGGGCCCTTGCTGGAAGGCCGCGTGAGCGTTCCGCGGGAGTTCTTCGCTGAGTTGCTGTCGCCCATGCTCTCGCGCATCCGCTTCGACGTCGCCTTCTATCGCCGGACTTACGTTGACTTGGCGCAGGCGGAATCGCGCGGCGTGATTGCCGACCTCCGGACGCACTACATGCAGTTCGGCTTCTTCGAGAACCGCCTGCCCTGCTTCGTCGAGGTTGATGGCGCATTTTACGCGCGGGAATATCCGGACGTCGCCAGCGCGATCGTCGAAAACCGCACGCCATCGGCGCAGGCGCATTTCGATCTGATCGGCTTCAGCGAAGGCCGCTTGCCGCGGCGCGGCTGGAAGTTCGCCGATCTGATGGCGGGTTGATCCCACAGACCGGGGAAGGTCGATCGCAGGCGATGGCAGACATGACAGGTGGCGTGGTGGAGGTTGATCTCGGCGAGGCGCCACTTGCTGTCGTCTTTGCGGAAGCTGCGCTTCAGAGCAGCACGCATCTCAACCTGGTGCGTGACGGGCGCATCGCGTTGCACATCAAGTACCTGCCGATGCGTGGCGGGTTCGTGCTGAATGACATGCGGGGCGATGCCTGGGGGGCGGAAGCTTTCCTCGGCTGCCTGCGCGTGCCCGGCGGGACCGGCATCCGCGTTGCCCTGACGCTCGGCGAGGATGGCCTCTCGGTTGATGCGCCCGGCAGCGATCCCCTGATCCTCGGCGACCGGTTCGACCTTGGCGGCCGGCTGAAGGCGGATGTGCCACCCACCATCACCGTGGCCAGCGTCGAAGCCGAAGGCGGTGCCTCGGTGCCCGCCGCACCGCTGCGGGTGCAGACGGCCGAGGCGGCCGGCATCGCCATCGGCATGGATGCGGCGATCGGCAGCAGCAGCGCCTTCTATCTCGAAGGCTGGGTGGATGACCGGCGCGCGCCGCTGACCGGCGTCGGCATGGTGGATTTCTCCACGGGGCTGCGGGCGCAACTGCCCTTCGGGCGGATCCGGCGCAACGATGTCGATGAGCATCTGCGCGTGTCCAAGCCGGGCGAGTTCGGCTTCTGGGCGGTCGGCCTGGGTGGCCTGGCGCAGATGGAATCGGGCGCCATGTCGCTGCAATTCGCCGATGGTGCCTCGGTGCCCATCACGCTCGGCCCGCGCACCCGGCAGGGCGAGGCGGAATTCTTCGAATTCCTGCTGGCGCAATATGGCCGCCGGCAGATCCTGGGGAACATCCACGCCCGCTCCTTCGCCGAGATGGGCGCCGGCTATGGCGAGGTGATCGGCAAGCTCTATCGCCAGATCGCCGCGACCCGGCGCGTGTCGCTGCGGGCCGAATTCGGCGCGCCGGGCACCACGCCCGATCTCAGCCTGATCTGCGTGCTCTATGGCTTCCCCGACTTCCTCTATCTGCTGGTGTCGCAGTTCGCCCGCTTCGGGCCGCTCGACGGGCTTGAATTCATTTTCGTGAACAACAGCCCGGAGATGGAGGAGGTGCTGCTGCGCGATGCCGAGCTCGCCTCCTTCGTGTTCGGCGCGAATATCCGCCTGATCGGCCTCAACCAGAATTGCGGCTTCAGCCACGCCAACAATGTGGGCGTCGAAGCCGCCCGCGCGCGCACCGTCGCCATCGTCAACCCCGATGTCTTCCCGCGCCACGCGGCGGCGCTCGACCATCTGCGGGCCATGGCGGCCACCTCGCTCGGCCCCGATATCGTCGGCGGCAAGCTCTACTATGCCGATGGCAGCGTGATGCATGAGGGCATGTATTTCGACCAGGACCGTCGCCTGTCGGTGCTTTGCGGCACGCCGGTCTGGACCGTCGAGCATTTCCGCAAGGGCTTTGCGGATACCGCGCCCGAGACGGTGCGCGAGGTGCCGGCGCTGACCGGCGCGATGATGATCCTGGAACGCGCCACCTTCCAGAAGCTTGGCGGCTTCAGCCGCAGCTTCGTCTTCGGCCATTATGAGGATGCCGATCTGTGCCTGCGGGTGCGGGATGCGGGCGGGCGCGTGTTGCTGGATCCGGCCCTTGCCTATTGGCACTATGAGGGCATGGGCTCGATCAAGAAGCCGGAGCATGTCGGCTCCAACCTCTACAATCGATGGTATTTCTCGCGCTTGTGGGGCCGTCGCCTCGCGGAGAGCCGCAATGTCTGACAGCCCGCGGATCCTGTTTGTCAGCCTGTTCCATCCCGAACTCGTGCGCGGTGGGGCGCAGCAGACCGCCTATGAGCTGTTCCTCGGCGCGCGAGAGGCGGGGCTCGACGCCACCTTCCTCGCCTCCTGCGAACCGAAGACGGCGCCGGCGCTGTTCAAGCCCGGCGCCATCGTGACCGGCTTCGACGGACGCCCGAACGAGTACCTGTTCCTGTCGGACAGTTTCGAGCATCGCTGGTACCGCAACCTCAATCCCCGCGCGCTGCGCTGGTTCGCGGAATTCCTGCGCGACACCAAGCCGGATGTGGTGCATTTCCACCACTTCATGACGCTCGGCCTCGACCTGTTCCTGGTGGCGCGGCGCGTGCTGCCCGAGGCGAAGCTGGTACTCACGCTTCATGAGTTCCTCGGCATCTGCAAGGCCGATGGCCACATGATCCGGCGCAACGACCGCACGCTGTGCAACCGCGCCTCGGCGGTGCGCTGCCACCAATGCTTCCCCGACATCTCGCCCGAGATGTTCCAGCTTCGTGAAGATTGGGTGAAGCACGGCTATTCGGTGTTCGATGCCTTCATCGCGCCGACCGATTTCGTGCGCCGCCGCTATCGCGACTGGGGCCTGCCGGCCGAGAAGCTGCATGTGGTGACCAATGCCCAGGCCGACTATGCCAAGCGCGACTTCCGCGTGCCCTTCCTGCGCACCGATGCACCCTCGGCGCTCAACCGCTTCGGCTTCTTCGGCCAGCTGGTCGACATCAAGGGTCTCGGCGTGGTGTTCGACGCGCTGGAGCTTTACGCCAAGACGCATGAGACGCCGATCACCCTCGACATCAACGGCGCCAACCTGAACTTCGCCAGCGAAGCCTTCCGCGAGCGCTTCAACAGCTTCATGGCGAAGGCCAAGGAGCTGGAGCCGGTGGTGAAGGTGAACCTCATGGGCGCCTATTCCATGAGCGACCTGCCCACCCGCATGGCGCGCATCGACTGGGCGATCATCCCCTCCATCTGGTGGGAGATCTTCGCGCTGGTGCTCTCCGAGGCGTGGATGTTCCGCAAGCCGCCGCTGGTCAGCAACATTGGCGGCGTGGGCGAACGCGTCCGCCATGAGGTGGACGGGCTGCTGTTCGACGTCGGCGATCCGGTCAGCCTGATGAACACCATCCATCGCTGCGTGAGCGAACCGGGCTTGCATGGCCGCCTGGCCGCGGCCTCGCCCGGCGTGCCGCCGGTGATCGACAGTGTGCGCAGCCATTGCGCCGTCTATGGCTGGCCTGACGCCATTCCGGACCAGAGCGCGGCGGCGTGAAGCCCGACTGCATTCTGCATATCGGGCACACGAAGACCGGTTCGACATCCATCCAAAATGTCTGCGGCACGGAACGTGCCGCGCTGCAAGCCGCCGGGATCTGCTATCCCAAGAGTCCCGGATGGAGCAACCACGCGCTGCTGCCCGCCTCCTCCGCGGTGCCGGCGCTCCAGGATCGCGGCATCCATCCCGCCTTCTGGGGCGGCCTGCCGCCGGCCGAGCGGATCGCCCGCTTCCTGGCCGATGACTTCCCGGCGGAAATGTCGGCGCTGCCCGCCGGCACCCGGCTGGTGCTGTTCTCCTCCGAGCAATGCATCCACATGCTGCCCGACCCGGCTTCCGTGGCGCGGCTGCGCGACCTGATCGCGCCCCATGTCGGGCGGATCCGCGTGGTGGTCTATCTGCGCCGCCAGGATGAGCATGTGGCCAGCGCCTACACGCAGATGCTGCGCGATGGCGTGATCGCCAGGCCATCCTTGCCGGAAGGCGGGCCGAAGCAGCTGTTCATGTACGACTATGCCGGCCTGCTGGCGCGCTGGGCCGAAGTGTTCGGGCATGCGGCGATGGTGCCCCGGCTGTTCGGCCGCGACACGCTGGTGCAGGGCGATGCGATCGACGATCTGCTGACCCTGGCCGGCGCGCCCGGCCTGATCCCGGCCGACCATCCGCAGCGTGAATCCAACCCTTCGGCGGACGCGCAAGGCCAGGCGGTGATGGTCGGCGCGGCCGCCGCCATGGCCGGGATCGGCCAGGCGGCCAGCCTGGCCGACCCGGTCTGGCGCCACCTGATGGAACTGATCACCGAAGCCCGCCCCGGCCGGGGCTGGCGCCCGGCCCCCGCCGCGGCGCGCGCCTTCATGGACCGCTTCGCCGAGGGCAATGAGTGGATCCGCAGGAACTGGTTCCCGGAACGCCCGAGCCTGTTCGCGCCGATCGCCGATGGCGCCGCGGGGTCAACGCCCTTCCCCGAGGGCGATGCGTTGGCGGGCCCGGCGCTGGACATGCTGGCGCGCGTGGCCGCGCTGGCGCTGCGCGCGCATGTCGCGCAGCTGGTGGAGGGCGCCCGGCTGGAGGCGCATCACGGCAATATGCCGGCCGCCACGCGGATGCTGATGCGCGCAATCGCGGCCGATGAGGCTGCGCCCTTGCCGCGGCTGCGCCTGGCGGCGCTGCTGATCCGGGATCGCAAGCTGGCCCCGGCCGCCCAGCACCTGGCAGTGGCAACAGCGCGCCTGCCGGCAGACGATGCCGAGCTTGTTCGCGTGCACGCTTTGCTGGCGCGCGCACAGACGACGCCGCGCGCCCCGGCGACGAGGGCGAAGGGCTGAGAGCCTGACCCAAAAGTGCTTGGCGCGGCTCGGCGCGGGATGATTCATCTGTTTGCACAACAGCTTTGTGGTGCCCGTAGATGTGGACCGACGAACACCGGGCGACGTACCGGCAGTCGGGCGGCGCCTTTCCCAGCAACCTGACGGATGCGCAGTGGGCGCGGTTCGGGCCGTTGATCCCGCCCGCCAAGCCGGGCAGTCGGCCCCGCAAGACCGACATGCGCGCGGCCATGGATGCGCTGTTCTACCTGCTGCGGACCGGCTGCCCGTGGCGGTATCTGCCGGGCGCGCCGTTCCCGCCGCGCTCGACGGTCTACAACATCTTCCGCCAGTTCCAGCGTGACGGCGTGGCCATGCTGACCGCGTCTTGGGGAAGCCGGTGTCGTCGATGATCCAGGCCTGGATTTGGCCATGCTGCTGGATGGCAGGCAGGACCTGGGCGCGGACAGCGGTCAGCATCGCGG
>Ga0247843_1001298_pt1 | contig 51870 bp, 49 predicted proteins | sample LaCruzMarch2017__FD_192420 | JGI IMG/M metagenome (GOLD analysis project Ga0247843, IMG submission 192420) | Freshwater microbial communities from meromictic Lake La Cruz, Castile-La Mancha, Spain - LaCruzMarch2017_8m | ecosystem: Environmental > Aquatic > Freshwater > Lake | place: Spain...
AGGCTTGGGTGCAGGCTTGGGTGTCCTCGGGCGGGAACCAACAACCGAATCACGGGGCTTTGGCTGAATCACGACAGTCGGCGCTGAGGAAGGGCGGAAACTCTCAGGAATGTTTACAGGGAACTGCAAAGAATTCGGCACGAGATTCGCCTGCTCGATGCTTCCCGTCGCTCCCACCACGTTTTCGAACTCGTCCACGGCAACGAACGACGCCCCCGGCGCAAGGATGTTGCGGCGACAGGCAAGCTCGACCGCTTCGGCCTCGAAGCCTTCGTCGATCAGGGCCTCCACCTCGAACTTACTGGCCAGCACCGATGCCGCAGGGCCTTGCATCGACCGGACCGGAAAAGACTGGCGGACCGTGCTACCGTCCGACCGTTCCAAGTCGACCTCAATCGACTGCGGGATGCCGGTCCCGCCTTGATGGCGGAACGCGACCAGCGCCGACTGACCGTTCCTCAGGGCGGGTGGGCAGCCGAGCAGCTTCCACTCCCCCACGGGCCGGATGCGGTGGATCGACGGTGCCAGCAGCGACTCCATCAGGTAGCGAACCTTCTCCGCCAAATCCTGTCCCGGCGAAGCTAGGCTGCTGGTGCCGTGAGTGCGGCGCGCGATCTTCCGCAGCACGCCCTCGTTGACATTCGAGTCGATCCCGAAGGTGTGCACTTCCACTCCGCCATCGCGGGCGATGCGGGTCGCCCGGTCCTCGTCAGCGAACCGGCCGTCAGTAATAAGCACGATCACCGGGCGCCGCCGATGGGCCGCTTCCTCAACCACGGTCGAGAAGGCTTCGGTGAATTTGGTGCCGCCGCTGGGATGATGGGAGCGGAGTCGGTCCAGCACCTCGTTCCGCGTCGCGGCATCGGCCGTCCGCCAACCGTCGCTACGATCCCGCAGCATTTCATCGAAAAGCTTGATGCTGAAGCGATCCGACGGCCGGAGCAGGCCGAGAGCCAGCTCCATGGCCTCCAGCAATCCGATCCAGTTCCCCCATTTCATGCTGCCCGAAGAGTCCAGAAGGAAAAGGATCTCACGCCCCTCCGGCTCCTTCTCCGCGGCCTCTGAAGCAGTCAAGGAACAGAGCACATGCTCCGGATCCCCGGGGGACATCAGGGCAGTGGTGGCCGCCGCCGTTGTCCAGGTCAGCACGAAGTCACGATCCGGACACTCTACATCACCGGAAAGCATCACCGCGATGATCCCACCGGAATTCACCTGGTCGATCCCGTGGCTCGGGCTCTCCAAGCCGCTCGCTCCTTCAAGCCTGCCGGCACAGTAAAAGACCGCCGCGGCCGAATGCCCCGCATCGATCCGGGCGCGCGCCAGGCGTCCTGCATCCGGAACCAAGTCGGTGCCCCCGTCGCCGCCCAACGCCTTGCCGGGCACGTAGCGGCTGCCCGGGCAGACTGGAATCCGCAGTTCACGAGTGGAGCCATGGCCACCCAGCGGCAAGGCATAGGAGAAATCGATCCGGATCGCATCGCCCGGCTGAACGTTGCCGAGGCTCAGCTCGAAAAGATTGTCGCGCAGGCCCTCGACCAGCGCCGCCCGCTTGCCGCCGCGCCGGGCCTTGTCATAGCTCGCCCTTGCCTCCGCGGCAGGCTTCACCCGGGCCTCCACCCGCCGGTCGCCGATCGTCATCACGCATTGATGGACCGCCGCGTCGGATGGCAGCGGAAAGGCGTAGACCACATCGACCGCGTTCGGTCCGTCGTGCTCGAATTCCTGCTGCAAGCAGACCTGCGCACAATCGCCGGCGATCTCGAAGCGGACGTCAACCGCCCTCAAAGGCAACGGAACCCGTCCCCCCTTTTCCAGCAGGGCGGCGAGTCCGGGGGGCAGAAAACCTTTGGAGCGGGAAAACTTGGCGGCGGATTTCTTCATTCGAAACGGGAGTATAACAGTTTTTCTAATTCGATCAGGACGGCGGGCGGAACATTCCGCCCCAATGGGCTCACGAGGATGAAGTCCTCGCCTATTCGCCACGACGGGCACTTCCGCGCCGGCTCCGGGTTCGCAGGCGCGCGGAGCGTCGCCAGCACCTGTTCCCTTAGCGCCCGCAGCGCCTCCTCATCCTTACCCCGCAGGCTCTCGGCCACTTCCGCCAGGGTCGCCCCCGCCATTTGCAGAGCCCGGCAAACGAGGATCTGCTCGTAATGGAGCCCGCCCCATACCGCGCCCGGCCCGTGCCCCTCGGGCGGAGAAACCACCCCGGCCTGCCGCAGGAACCGCACGACCCGCTCGTCGAGATGCTGATTCGTCCGCCCGTCGGGCAAACGGTCCAAGCCCGCCTGCGCCAAATCATGGCGGGCTTTCTCAACAAGTCGTCTCAAGTTCACGGGTGCAATTGCGACACCAAGAAGGAACAGCATCAACACTAAATGTTTCTTTTTTGCGTGACAAATTCCGGGTAACCGATTAGCACCATTCGCACGCCGCACCCAAATCGACTCTCCGACGCTCTTTCTTTCAAAGTGACCCTACGCGAACTCCAATCCCCACGAATCCAAGCCCTGCATTCCCAGGCGCGAGTCCTCCTTTGCAGAATCCCGGGAGCGGAGGGAAACCTCGCCGCGGACCTCGCCACCATCGAAGAAGCAGGGGTTGATCTCATTCTCTGCCTCGTCCGCGAAGGAGAACTGGGCAACTACGGCAGGGCCGTGGGCGATGCCGACCGCTGGCGCTTCCGCTGGCACCATTGTCCGACCCCGGCCAGTTGCGATGAAGCTTCCGCACCCGCCCTCCGAGCGGCGCTGGAGGAAGCCATCTCGACCCTGAAGGAAGGCCGGACCCTTCTGATCCATTGCCAGTATGGCCAGGTCCGGACCGGCTGCGCCGCCGCGGCGCTGCTCGTCTTCCTTGGGGCCAGCCCGCAGGAAGCGACCAACGCGGTCGAAACCGCCGGCTCCTTCCCGTTCCAGGACGGTCCCCTCGACCTTTTCGACTGCCTGTGCGAGTCCGCCGCGCTTCCATGAAATCGCCCCTCCCTACCATGGATCTCCTCAACACCCTGCCCGGCCGAATACGTCCCCACCTTCTCTTTCGAGTCGGGGGCGTAGCTCAGAGCCGGTGAGAGCGCCCGCCTTATAAGCGGGAGGACGTGGGTTCGACACCCACCGCCCCTACCACTCGAAAGATTCCGAAAATCTCTTATCTCCCCCTGCGCTTGTCCCACCCCCGTTCGTAGTTTCCCGCCGTTCCTGTCTCCAACCCATGGGCTTTTACTACCGCAAATCCGTCAACATCGGTCCCTTCCGGATCAATCTCAGCCAGAAAGGTGTGGGCTATTCGGTGGGCACCCGTGGATTTCGCGTCGGAACAAGCGCCCGTGGACGGCGCTACACCAATCTCAGCGTCCCGGGAAGTGGCCTCGGCTACCGTAGCGGCTGCCTCGTCCTGATCGCAGCCCTCCCCGCGGGCCTCGCCACCGCGCTCTGGATCGCGCGCTCGCTGGCCTGAGTTCCAAATCCCCTTCCCGACCCATGACGATTTCCTGGAAACGTACGCTCCGAACGCCCTCCTCCGAACGCTTCCTCGCCCAGCGGAACGGCGAGGATGTCGCCGCCATTGATCTGCACTACCTGGCGAATGCCAGTGTCGCCGGCACGGTGATCCTCCTCAAAAGCTCCGGACTCCGGGAGCAGGATCTGCAGGAACTGCTTTCGGCCTTTGACGACGAATTCCTGCCCGACGTCGATCTGGAGCACGGCAACCTCACCTACACGGTGGTGATCGGCGAGTGTATCGGGAATTGGGAAGCCTCCACCGAAGAATCCGGCAGCACCCCGGCCGCAGCGCGCCCATGACGAGGAACCACCGGGACTCCCAGCTCTGGCAACGGGTGATCGCCCAGTTCCGCCTCGGCACCAAGACCAGCCATGGCCCGCGCCACTGGCTCACCGTTCTCCGCAACGGACTCTACCTCTGCCAGCACCATCCGGCCGAGATTGAGGTCGTCCGCCTCTTCGCTCTGTTTCATGACTCCTGCCGTCACAATGAATACGGCGACCCCCAGCACGGCCCGCGCGGTGCCGAACTCGCCATCGCGTTCCGCAAAGTCGGCCACTTCGAGCTGGATGATTTCCGCATGGATCTCCTGACCACCGCCTGCCGCATCCACAACGGAGGCGCGGTCCAGAGCGATCCCACCCTCGCGGTCTGCCTCGATGCGGACCGCCTCGACCTCGGCCGTGTCGGCATCACCCCGGATCCCGAGCGACTCTCCACGACGACCGCCCGGCGAATAGCACGGGAAGGGCTCTGGAGCGAACTCGCCCGGAACTTGGAGTCGAAGGCCTCCTGACAGTTTCCGGCCGGTTCCATCCTCCCGGCCCTGACTGCTGTGCCACTCCGTCGGATTCCATGCCGACGCAGCACGAACGCGCATGGCCGTGCCGCGGCTCCGAGACGCCGCCAAGGGGACTACCGGGATCCCGCGACCGGTTCCACCAATAGTAACACACTAGGGTAGGCTGGTGATTCCACCCCACGTCCCTACCCGCCCGTCACTTTCTCCATTCACCATATCACCTCGACCACCACCATGAAACGCCGCAATCACCGCCGCAACCACACCCTCCACAGCCCCCCAGTCTGCCCTTTCCGCCCCGGCGACAGCATCCAAGCAATCTCGATGTTCAACTGCCACGACTACGTCCGCGGCAAAACCTACACTGTCGTCAGCATCGACCCAAACGACTCCACGCTTAACGCGAAGGATTCCGGAGGCAAGGTCCACGGATGGATCCGCTGGCAAGATTGCAAGCTCGCTCACCACATCGGATGGGACTGGCTCAAGACCAAGCTCTCCACCGAAGCACTGGAACTTCTCCTCGCGTTCGATGGCCTTCAGCGCCTCCGCCTTCGCCACGATGTCGCCCTCGCCCTGATCCAGGGCATCCCTTCGCTCAAGGAACGGGTGATCGGCTGCACGGCGAAACTCGAATCCGACCTCGAGAGCACCCACTGAACCACTCACTCCCCGCTCCGGAACCAAGCACCCGCATTTCCCCATGACCACGATTCCCAATGAAGGCGCACGCATCCGCGTGATCTCGAAGAATAACTCACACCAGTATCAAGTCGGAGGCATCTACCGTGTTTGCCAAGTCGATGACGATGGCACCTTCCGCGCCGCCTCCGAAGGAGGCTGGGTCGGCGATTTCCTCCAACCGGAAGACTGCGAACTCTTCGGAATCGGCTGGGAATGGCTGCGCGATCAGCTCGACGCCCACTCGCTCGAGCTCCTCAGTGCCTTTGAAGGACTGGACAGCCTGACCATGCGGCCAGACGTGGAAGCCGCCCTGATCGCCTCCATCCCAGATCTGGAAAATGCCGTGTTCGGTGTTTTACCCGGCGTGGATGAAGCCCTGGCAGGACTGCAGAACGCTCCCGATTTCGACGCCGATAGCCTGCTCGAGGAGAACTTCATCTGAGAGCCCGGGGCCATCCCCTCAATCCAGAACTTTCAGCGCCGAAGATACGCCAACCCGCAACCCGACCCCAATCTTTCATGACCGAATCTCCCGCCTCACTGCTCGCCAAATGTGCCCACACCATCTGCCTCCGCGGCTTCTCCCCCGCCGAGCAGGAATCCGCCGCCGCCTTGCTGGGTTCGCGCGGTCACCGAGTCGTCCGCTCGCTCGGCGTCGCCCAGTTCGTGGTCACGGGACCGGACATCGAAGCGTCTCTCCTCTCCGGCATCCGATCCCGGGGGATCCAACTCGCCTCCTGGGAAGCCGTTCGCGAAGAACTCTCGCTTGCAACGGAAAGCGCGAGCACACCCGACCCCGCCGTTCCGATCTCCCGCCAACCCGTCCTCCCCATGTTCGGCAGTGAAGACGGCAAGCAGCGCTTCCTCGACCTCTGGCTGCCATCTTGCGCCCAGACCACACCCGAAGACCTCAAGCTGGTCCCTGCCGCAAGCCGCTTCGCCGGGCTCTGCTTCGACCAGCCTTTCGTCGAAACCCTGCACGCCGTGATCACCGGCACCACCCACGCGATGCCCGTGGCGCTCGAAGGCGAGACCGCCGCTTCGAAAACCACCGCCATCCTGTATCTCGCCCACCGCCTGGGCCAGGCGGTCGTGCGCCTCAACCTCAACGGCCAGACCGACGCCGGCGAACTCGTCGGCCGCTATGTGCCCGCCGAGGGAAGCTGGGCCTTCCATGAAGGAGTGCTCCCCGTGGCCATGCGCCGCGGACATTGGTTGCTGCTCGATGAGATGAATCTCGCCGAACCCCAGGTGCTCGAACGCCTCAACAGCGCCCTCGAATCGCCCGCCACCCTAGTCCTCAGCGAAGGCCCGGGCACGGTCTTCGGCCGCGGAGGCGATGTCGAACCCGCCGCGGACTTCCGCCTCCTCGCCACCCTCAACCCAGCGGAATACTCCGGACGTAGCGTATTGAGTCCGGCCTTCCGCAACCGCTGGCTGATCTGGCACCAGGCTCAGATCCCCAGCGAAGCCGACTCGCTCGCCATGTTGCGGACCCTCGTTTTCGGCACTCAACCGGTCGTCCACTGGAGAGGCCGCGCCTATCAGGCGGATCCCATCGATCCACTCTTCCCCACGCTCGCTGCGGCCGAGGAGATCGAAACCCTCCTGCCCCACCTCGCGCATTTTCACACCACGGTCGGCAAGGCCGCCGACCCCCAAGGCAGCAGCCCGGGACTCGGCCGCCACCGGCGTGAACGCGACAGTTTCACCCGCCGCAATCTCCTGGCCACCCTCCAGCTCTGGCAGTCCCAGCTTACCTCGGGCCCGACCAGTCCGCGGGAGGCCCTCGCGAACGCGGTCGAACGGATCTACACCGGCCGCTACCCCGACGCCGCCGACCGGAAGGCAATCCACTCCCACGCCCGGGCCGCCGGCCTCGCCTGAAATCCAGTCCGCCCCATCCCATCCCATCACTTCCACCTCGCCCGCCCTTGCTCGAAGAACTCCAGTCCCTCGCCGCGCTCGCCTCGTCGCAACCGGAAATCATCGTCCGCACCGGCGACGAAGGCTGCCCGTGGTCCTTCAACTGGGCCACCCGCGTGATCACCACGAATCCCGACGACCTCGCGCTGCGGCCGCCCGACTATTGCCGCGGCCTCATCCTGCACGAGTCAGCCCACGCCGCCATCACGCGTCTCGGCGACATCGTCCCGCCCGAGCGGAATACCGGTTGGCTCCGTTACCTGCTCAATGTCGTCGAGGACTGCCGGATCGAAAACTGGCTGATCCAGCGCTTCCCGGGCAGCGCTCCGTGGATCCGCCTCTACAACAACCATCTGCTCGGCCATGCGAGCCCGAGCACCGCGGCCCGCGTCGCATCAGACCCGGCGGCCGCCTTCCTCTCGGGGTTGCTCGACCGCTGGTGGAATCCCGCACCCATCCTCACGCTCCACCCAGCCGCCGACGCGGCGATCGATGGAATCTGGCCGCACTTCCAAAAGGCCGCGGCCGCGTTCCCCCCGGCAAGGGCCGAGGTTCCCGCCACGATCGCGCGCGCCTACCAACACCACCCGGTCTCGCTCTGCTACGAGTCCGCCGACCGTCACGCGCCGCCCACCCCGAAGGAACGGGAGATCCGCATGCGCCAGCACCACGCTTGGTCCCTCGTCTGGCAACACCTCGCGCCCGCTTTCCTGGAACTCCTCCAGCACCCGGACAGCGAACCCACCTGGAACGACATCAAGCTCGCCAATCGCCAGGCACAAATCAACGGCTTCGCCCAGGGAAGCACGATCGTGAACCACTCGGGTAGGCTCGATTGCGCAGGAGACGACGAAACCGAACTGTCATGCGGCGCCTCCAAGACCTACGAGGAAGCCGTCACCCGCAATGGCCGATTGATCGAAGACTGTGCCGCGGTTCTCCTGCGATTCCTCACCGGAGGATTCCGGCATCGCCGCAGCCGATTCCACAGCTCCGGCCAGCGCATCGACCTCCGCGTCGCCATGCAATGCGAAGCCGATCCCCGTCACTACGATCGCCTCTGGCAACGGACCCAACACCATCCCCAGCCCGATCCAGCGTTCGTGGTCGCGGTCGATGCCTCCGGTTCGATGCGAGGGAAAAAGTCCGCGGCCACCTTCGACGCCCTGGTCGTGATCCGCGAGATCTGCCTCCGCATCGACATTCCGCTGACCATCATTTCGTTCAATCGCAACATGAGAATCCTCCAATCCGCAGGGAGTCCCCGCGACCGGGAGATTCCCGCCAACCTCGCGGGCCTGCTCGAGCCCGTCGGGGGAACCTTCCTCTGCCCCGCCCTGCTGGCCGCGGCTGACATCCTTCGCCAATGCTCCCGGAGGCACCGTCATCTCTGGATTCTCAGCGACGGGATGACTCAGCAGGAAGAAAGGGCTCGCGCACTTCTCGACGCCATCCGCGCCGACGGGACCCGTGTCCACGGACTCGGACTCGTCAGCAAAGGCATCAGGAGGGTCATCCCGAACGCCGCGGTCCACATCAGCCCCGCCGACCTGCCCGACGTCTTCACCCGCATCCTCCAAAACCAGATCATTTCCGTACGCTGATAGAACGACTCCATCTGCACCGATGAATGAACTTCCCCTGTTGATCTAACACCTTTCCCATCATGTCACTCACCTTCCTCCACACCGCCGACTGGCAACTCGGCAAGCCCTATGCCCGCGTGACGGACGACGCCAAGCGCGCCCGGCTCCAAGCGGAACGCTTCGAATGCCTCAAGCGCATCGCCGCCGTCGTCAGCCAACATAAGGCGGCCTTCGTTCTCGTCGCCGGCGACCTCTTCGACAGCCCCAGCCCGCTGAAATCCAGCGTGGCCATGGCCTGCGAAGCCATCGGGCAGATGGGCGTGCTCGTCGTCGTCATCCCCGGGAACCACGACCACGGCGGCCCCGGCAGCCTCTGGGAACAGCCCTTCTTCCTCCAGCAACGCGACCTGCTCGCCCCCAACCTGCACGTTCTGCTCACCCCGCAGCCGCTCGTCCTCGACCAGGCCGTGATCTTCCCCGGCCCCCTGCTGCGCCGTCAGGACAATGCCGACCCCACCGCCTGGATCCGCAGCGCCTTCGACGCACCCGCCTTCCCCTCCCACCTCCCCCGCATCGTGCTCACCCACGGCAGCGTGCAAGGCTTCGAATCCACCCAGGACGACGAGGACGAGGAGAGCAAAGGCCTCAATCGCATCGACCTAGCCCGGCTACCCGATGCGGAAATCGACTACATCGCGCTCGGCGATTGGCACGGCACCAAACAGGTCGCTCCCAAGGCCTGGTATTCCGGCACCCCCGAAATCGACCGCTTCCCCAAAGGCGCAAACAACGACCCCGGCAACCTGCTCGTCGTCTCCGCCGCCCGCGGCGAAGCACCGCGGGTCCTCCAAGTGTCGACCGGCCGCTACCGCTGGAACGAGTTCACCCACCGCTTCGCCGACGACGATGGCTTCGACGCCTTCCAAAGCGCTCTCACGGCGCACATCGGCGAATGGGGCCAGGACAGCCTGCTCAAGCTCTCGCTCGACGGCATCCTCGGCATCGAGACCTCCCGCCGGCTCGCCGAGCTCATCGAAGGGCTCCACGCCCGCCTGCTCCGCTTGAAGATCGATGACCGCGTCGCCATCGCGCCGACCAGCGAGGAAATCCGCGCCCTCGCCGAGCGCCAGGCCGACCCCTTGGTCTCCGCGGTCGCTGCGAAACTCATCGCCCTCAGCAAGGGCCCCGACGCGGAAACCGCCAACCTCGCCCTCCGCCAGCTCCACACCGCCCTCCGCTAGGCGGCTTCCGACAAGGTCGGGCCGGACCGTCAGGCCGGCCCACTTCACCCTTCCTCATCCCAGCCTTCCCTCTTCCATGCGCCTTCTTTCCCTCAACGTCCGCAACTACCGCATCCACCGCGACCTCACGCTCGACTTCGACCCCTCCCGCAACCTCATCGGCGGCACCAACGAAACCGGCAAGAGCACCCTCGCCGAGGCCATCCACCGCGCCCTCTTCATGCGCCACCGTGCCGGCGGTGACTTGCTGAGCTCGATGCGATCGAAGATCCACCCGGGGAATCCCGAGGTCCGCCTTTGCTTCGAGACCGGCGGCGAGATCTGGACCATCGAAAAGCAGTTCGCCGGAACCAAGGGCACCGCCCGTCTCAGTTCCGCAAGCGGTTTCACCATCCAAGGCGATGCCGCGGAAGATAAGCTCGCGGAAATCCTCCGAAATTCCGCAGGCGTGGCCAACCGCCTCAACGATCTGACCACCCGCTGGGCGCATCTCTGGGTCTGGCAAGGCACCGCCGGCCAGAACGCCAGCACCCACGCCGCCGCCTACCGCGCCGACCTCGTCCAGCGCCTCCAGCAAGACGGACTGGCCGCCATCATGCAGTCCGCGACCGACGAGCAGATCCGCGGCAAGATCGCCGCGGACTTCCTCGAAATCTTCACTAACAACGGCAGCCGGAAGGCGAATTCGCCGCTCCACCGCGCCAGCAGCGCCCTCAGCGAGGCCCAGATCGCCCTGAGCCGCGCCCAAGATCAGCAACAACGCCTCGCTTCGGCCGTCGCCGACCAAGAGGAAGCCTCCGCCACGTTCAACGCCGCCACGGCCGCCCTGCCCGATCAGCGCGAGCAAATCGCCACGGCCGGCAGCGCCCTCGCCCAAGCCAAGGAACTCGGAGCCCGCGTCGAGAAGGAGCAACTGGTATTCCAGAACGCCCAAAATGCCAAAGACCAACTCGCCAGGGCCGACCAGCAGATCCGCGAACTCCACGCCCAGGCAGCAGCGACCCGCGAAGCGTTGATCCCCGCCGAAGCCAGGCTCTTGCACCTCGCCGAACAGGAATCCACCTCGCGCGGTGCCGCCAGCCAGGCCGAACTCGCCCACCGCGCCGTCAGCGAGGCGCTGCGCCTCGCCCGCCAACATCACGACCTCGCGACCGCCTGCGTCGCCCGCTTCGAAAAATCCGCCGCCCACCAATCCCTCGCCGCCAAGGCCGCGGAGATCGCCGAAATCCACAACACTCTCGCCACCGACCGCGAGGCCCTGTCGAAGCTCCCGGCCATCGACGCCCAGCAGCTCGACGCCCTGCGCCAGCTCGAATCCAGCGCCGCTCAGGCAGAAAGCGCCCTGAACGCCATCGCCGCCGGGATCGAACTCGTCGCTTCCGCCCAGCCCGTCCTCCTCGACGGCCAACCGCTCGCCGCCGGCCAGCCCCGAGTCATCACGGAGCCCGCCGAACTGCGGCTCGGCGATGGCACCCTGCTGCGCATCCAGCCCGGCGGCGGCAATTCCCTCGCCTCCGCCCGCCGGCAACTCGCCGAGCTCCAGGGCCAGCTCGCCGCCGCCCTCGACCGCCTCGCCATCCGCGGCATCCCCCAAGCGGCGGAAGCCGTCGCCGCCCGCCAGGTCATCGAACAACGGATCGCCAACACCGAGTCCAAGCTCCAAGCCCTCGGGGCCCGCGAGCTGCCCGATGCCCTCGCTGCGACCACGGCTGCCCTCACCGCCGCCAGCACCGAGGTCGACCAGCGCCTCGCCGTCCTCCCCGCCGGCCAGACCCCGGCCCTGCCGCAGGACCTCGATGCCGCTCAGCTCTGGCAGCGCGAGACCCGCGCCGCCTTCCAAGCCGAGGAAACCCGCGAACGCACCCTTCAAGTCGAAGCCGATGCCCGTCGCGCCAGCCACCAGCAGCACGCCCAGGACCTCCAGACCCAGCGCGAGGCCCTCGACGCCGGACGCCGGACGCTCGCGGACCAGGAAAACTCCGCCCGCATCCTCGAACAGAACCACGGCGACACCGCCCAGCGCGCCGCCGCGCTCGAAGCCGCCGTCATGGCAGCCGACAGCGCCCGCAGCGCTGTCGAGACCACCCGCGCCGCGCTCGCCGAGCTGAATCCCGACACCCTTCAGCGCGAACTCGAGCGCCTCCAGCGGGTCCTCACCCAGACCGAACAGAAGCAACGCGATGCCGAAACCCGCCTCGCCGTCGCCCGCAACACCCTCACCCTCGACGGCTCCACCGACCCGGATGCCGAGCTTCTCCAAGCCAAGGTCCGCCACGCCCTTGCCGCCGAGGCGAAGGACCGCGAACAACGCCACGCCGACTCCATCAGCCTGCTCCACCGCCTGTTCCAGGAATCCCAGAGCGCCATCAGCGAAAGCGTCACCCAGCCTATCGCAGACCGAGTCACCGGCTACCTCGAGTGCCTCTTCGGCCGCGGCGTCCGGGTGAAGGTCGACCTCGCCAGCGCCGCCAGCGCCTCGCTCGAACTCACCCGCCCGGACACCCCCAGCTTCGACTTCGATTCCCTCAGCGGCGGTGCCAAGGAACAGGTGGCCACCGCCGTCCGACTCGCCACAGCCGAGATCCTCGCCGCCGACCACGACGGCTGCCTGCCCCTCGTCCTCGACGATGCCTTCGCCTACGCCGACAACGACCGCATCCAGGCCCTGCAATCCATGCTCGACCTCGCCGCCGTCCGCGGCCTCCAGGTGATCGTCCTCACCTGCACCCCCGACCAATACACCGGCCTCGGGGCCCACGACACCCGGCTCAAGCCTCACCTCTGGAATGGCAACCAGGCCCTCCCCGCACTTCCGTCCGCCGATGAAGGTGACGAGGACGAAACCGAAGACGCGAATCCCGGCCCACCCGCCAACACCGCGCCCCCCGGCATCTCGATCCCACTCTCCGACGAAGCCGAAGCCAGCCTTCTCGCCGCCCTCCAATCCTCCGGCGGCAGGGCCGGCAACCTGTCCCTCCGCACCGCCCTCGGCTGGGACGAGGCCAGCTACGAACAGATTAAAGCCTCCCTGATGGATAAATCCCTCATCACCCCCGGCCGCGGCCGCGGCGGCAGCGTCATCCTCGTCCCACAGCCCTGACCTCTCCCATAGCCTTCAATAAAAAATCCTCAATCCGCCATCCGAGCCGTTCCATCCCAAGGCCCAGGGTTGGCCGCCACGCGGCCTACCCCGGGGTATGAATCCCCGAGCGGGAAATCCCCGTCACACCGGCAGCCTTCGAGCTCCATCGTCCCATCCAGCATCCATGCCTCAATACCGCGGAGCCGGCATCCTCTTCATCAACGCCACAGCCCCTCGCCGGCACCACCTTCTACTCGCCCGCAGGAAATCCGGCATCTGGAGCATACCGGGCGGCGGAAGCTCGCGCCACGACAGCGACGCCGCAGCAACCGCTTGGCGAGAGAGTCACGAGGAGTTCGGTCCTCCGCAGGACCATGGCCGAGTCCTCTTCACCCAGCGCTATCCCTTCGCCCTGTTCGGATTCGACTGGACCACCCTCGTCGTCGAGCTCCCAGCCATCCCTGCCCCCTCGCTCTTCCCTTCACCCCACGCCCGCGACTTCCTCAGCGAATTCACCGAAGCCCGCTGGTTCCCCATCACCCGGCTCCCGAAACGCACCCACCCCCTGCTCTACCCCATTCTCTTTCGCCTGCTAACTCGCCAGCTCCTCCCGGCAAAAACCGTACATCACTAACACCCGGGTCCGATCTCAAACCCCTGACCCCTGACCACCCCTTCCCATGAACCCACGACCTTCTCCTTTTCGCAACGGCTTCAACTCGCGTGAACTCCGGGACCTCTTCCAGCAGGGACTGATCCACATCGTCGCGCCCGCGGTGTATGGAAAATCCAATTTCCCGGTCGCACTCAGCCTCTGCGACCGGGCGAATCCGGCGCACATGGCCGCCTGGAGCCGCGGTCGCGAGGTCTCGGATCAATCAAACGCGGAAGGACGCTGCGTGAGTCTCTTGCCGGACCTCCCGCTCACCGCCATGCCTACCCTCCGCACCTGGTCGGACGCAGAGGGGAAGCCCATTGATACCCACCGCGCAGACATTGAAACAAATCTGTCACAGGTCCTCGAAATCCACCTCCAGTGGTTGCGCGAACTCTGGCTGAAAGAGAACCGGATGACCGTCCCGCCGATCCTTTTCGCGCTGGATCAGGACGGAACCTTCGATGTCTCGGGCACCGTCCAAGCGATCCATCGGTTCTGCCGCGAGCCCGAGCTCCAGCAGCAGCGGGAACACCCCATGAATCACGACCGCTTCGGCAGCCAGCTTCAAATCTTCATCGAAGCCCCCGGATTCGCACAGCGCCCCCGTTGAGCACTGCACCACCGCCCCCTTCCAGAAGTCCAGGAGCCGCCAACCAGGATACCGCACCACCCCGAAAAGCTGCTTCCCTGGCTCCCAACCGACAATCCAGAGAATCTCCTTCTCTTCTCCCTCTTCACTATCATCCATCTGCCCACCTTCTTCCTTGCGAAATCAGCAGCAGCCGCCAATCTGGGCCCATCTGTGTAGGCACCATCGCTCACCGTTTTGCATCCACCTTCCAATCTCGCGCTCAATTGATTAGCGGAGCGCTGCAACCATTACCCAGCGAGCACGAACAAGATTTGAATCTCGCTTCAACGGTGCCCTTGCGATGCGACCAGAAGGCACTCGACAGAACTAACATCGGACACCTGATGAAAGGCAGCTCAAGGCCGAGCGGGAAACATCTCGGGACATCGAAGATCGCCCGAAGCCTTGCCATCAGTGGCTGGTTTTTCAACAAACAACCTCCGCACTGCTAGACTCGTTCTTGCAACGCAGTGGCGGTTACCACTCCGACCGACTCCAGATCTTCCTCCAGACTTCTTTCTCACTTCATGACTCCTCAGGATCTACATTGGCGGCGTAAACTTCACGCCCTACTCCACGACAGCCCCGACAAAGCCGCGTCAATCCTCGGTCACGAAAACCGCGCAGGAATGCTGAAGGCGTTGGATTCCTTCGACAAAAGCGAGGAGTCGCAGAGACAGGCCGATTGGCAGGCATCAGCAGCTGACAGGCTCCCTTTTCCACATCCAGCTCACCTCCGCCAGGACTTTGCCGAACTGCCCTCCTTCCGGCATCCGCTCGGGCAGGCCGAACTGCCCAAGGGCAAGAACTTCGCCAGCACGGATGAAGCGTTCGAGGTCAGCCAGAAGACTCGTCCCTTCCTCATAGACAGCGAAAATCCGCGCAGCGCCTTTATCTGCGCTTGGCGCTTCTGGCGCAATTGGGCGTCTGCCGCAGACACTCGCTTCGCCTTCCTGCCAGCCGACACTAGGATCCCGGACCATACCGTCTGGCATCACATTGCCGTCACCAGCGCTTTCCAGGGCGCGCTCCCGTCGGAGGAGGACAAGGCCGCACATTCGGGGGAAGACCTCCGGCCTCGATTGCTGCTCTTCTCGATCGGACCGGTTCAGGACTTCATCGCCGCAGCCCGCTCGACCCGGGACTTGTGGAGCGGGTCCTATCTTTTGGCATGGCTTGCCAGCACCGCCCTTGCATCCATCGCCAAAGACCTCGGCCCGGATCATGTTTTGTTCCCCAATCTTCTGGGGCAGCCCATAATCGACCATCATTTGGGCGATCCTGTGTTCGACCACGTCACCTTCGCGGAGAAGCCGATTTCAGATGGCCTCGGCTACCGCACCAACCTCGTCCAACTCGGCAAGCTGCTGACCCCCTCGCTCCCGAACCGCTTCCTCGCACTGTTGCCGGCACGCATTCCGGGTCAGGAATGGACGGCAGAGGATTACGCGTGGCATCTTGCGGAAGACCTCCGCGACCAATTGCAGTCGATCGCGGATTCCGTCCGAGATTGCCTGTCCGCCCAAGCGTCAGGCGGGATCTACGAGTTCGATCCCGAGTCCTTCGACCATCAGGTCGCCAAACTCCTCGACATCCATTGGCAGCTTCTTCCCCTGCCCGATACCCTTGATGAACTGATCGGGACGGATGGATCGCTTGAGAAGTTCCTCCCGCCGGAAAGCGCGGAGGTTCAATACACTCCCCGCCGATCCATTCGCTCCATCCTCGACATGGTGGAAGAAACCAAGCCGCACCGCGACGGACGATACTTTACCAAGGAAGGCAAGCTCAACCAGAGCAGCGTCGGCTGGGGCCTTCTGAATGCCGCCATTGCCTGGCTGCATGACGGAACGAAATCCCTCCGCGGCTTTGAAGGCTGGCGGGAAGGCCGGTGGAATTCGGGCGAGGAATTCAACAAAGATGCGCTCAATGGCAAGGAAGAGGCCGTGCTGCGAGTGACATCCTCCAAGGACAGGGTCGAAGCGTTCTGCAAGTCAAAGCTCCAAATGAGCCAAGGCACCCTCAAGTCCGGCGAAAGACTGGGGGCTTCGACCCTCATCAAGCGCCTCTGGCATGAGAAGTGGCTCAACAATGAGCTCGGAGTTAACGCTTCGCGGCTCCGCAAGGCGATGCCCATGCCGAACACCCGCTCGGTCGCGGGTGGCCGCCCGTTTGCCCAGGATCTGTCGGATGCAGAAAGCCCCGCGGACGAGAGCGATGCGTCAGACGTAACCGACAAAAAGGAGAACTACTTTGCGATCCTCGCCCTCGACGGGGATCAGATGGGCAAGTGGATCTCAGGATCCCATGAGAAAACTCCTCGAGTCAGGGATTCGCTCTCGCCCAAGGCCATCGAATACTTTGAAGCGAACGCCTGCGACTTCCTTGCCGCCCCGCGCTCGATCACGCCGTCATGGCATCTTCAGTTCTCGGAAGCACTTGGGAATTTCGCGCTCCATGCCGTCCAGCGGGTCGTCGAATCCTTCAATGGACGCCTGATCTATGCCGGTGGTGACGATGTCCTCGCGATGCTCCCCGCGAGAGAGGCGATCCCATGCGCCCGCGCCCTTCGCGCCGCCTTCCGGGGTGAATCCTCGCTGAACGAACTGGCGCTCGGAAGGATTGCAGGAATCGCGGAGCAGCGCTGTTCCGATCGCAAGACTCCCCTCTTCGCCATCCAGCACCCGGGCTTCCTCCAGCTTGCTCCGAACCCTCGCGACGTGGATGGCCTGCTCTCTGATCCCGTGACCTTCCCCGTCTTACTGCCCGGGCCGGCAACGGATGTCTCGGTGGGCATCGCGATGGCCCACTTCAAGGCTCCGCTTCAAGATGTCGTCCGCGCTGCGCAGAAGGCGGAAAAACGGGCCAAGAACGAACTCGGCCGCGCCGCGCTTGCCGTCACCCTCTTCAAACGCTCCGGCGAAACCCTAGAGTGGGGCTGCAAATGGGCCGCCGACCCGGATAACCCGGACTCCGGAGACTCCGCCGGTTACCGCTTGCTCCATGCCCTGCTGGAAGCCTTGGATTCCAAGGGACCTTTGAACTTCCGCTTTCCCCACAAGCTGGAAGCCCTGCTCAATGTCTACCTGCCGACATCTGACAAAGTTCAAAGCGACCCGGCGTTCGAGCAATCGTTCGAGGAAGTGCTCAACCTCGAACTGGACCACTGCCTAATGCGCAACGAGGGCGGGAAACTCGACGAGGCGTCCCGCAGCATGTTTGCCGCCTACTGGAAAGAAACCCCGGGGGAGAACTTCAAAGAGCGCCTGACGGCGTTGATTAACCTCCTCAGAACCGCCGCTTGGGCCCGCTCCCGCGAAAAATCCGATACCACCCAACCTGCCTGAACCATGTCCCACCACACCCTCGAACTCACGCCGTCCGATCTCATCTTTTTCAGGGATGGCAGGCCGATGGAAGGCTCCGCCACTGGCAATGGCGCCGCTTGGCCCCTGCCGAACGTCTTGTCGTCGGCGATCCATCATGCGCTTCGGCGCGCCGCACATCGCGATGTCCACGGCCATACCCCAAAGCGCAGCGGGCAGATCCTGGCCGCTTCCCGCGAACGCCAGTTCGGATCCCTCCAGTCCGCAGGGCCGTTTCCGGTGGACGAAGCGGGTCGCTGGCTCTTTCCGAGGCCTGCCGACGCGCAGTCCGCAAGATCCGCAAAAACAACCCATCGCCCGGTGGCGGCGCGGATTGCGGGGGCTGTTTCGAGCTTACCGGGAGATCTCAAGCCCGTAGTGGCCGCTATCCCTCCGTCCAAAGATACTCCCGAGCCCTGGATTAGCTGCGAGGCTTTCGAAGCCTATCTTCGCGGAAGCGATCCAGAGGGCTCCGGGCATTTCCTCAAGGACGAGCGACTCTTCGGAGCGGAACACCACATCGGGATTGGAATCGATCCCTTCAGCGGCACGCAGGATGGCGAGCAATTCTACTCAGCAGCCTACCTCCGCCTCCGTGAGAACGTCAGGCTGGGACTTGTCGCCGCGTGCATGGACAAGGGCAGGGAAGGAAAAGCAGCCGACACGGACCTCATCGCCGCCACATTCCCCAACTCCGGCCGCAAAACCAGTATTCTCGCGGGCGGCCAACAGAGGACCTGCTCGGTCACCCGTCACACCCCGGGACGCCTTCCTCTCCCTGTCGCACCCGACATCCATGGCACACGGGTTCGCTGGACCCTGCTCACCCCCGCCATCTTCCCGAAGATTCCGGAAAACCGGGAAAAGCAGGTCGTACGTCACAGCGGGGGCTGGCTGCCCACATGGATCGATTCCGGGATGGGAATCCAACTCAAGGATTCCGAGGCATCTTGCCGCCAACCGGGCGAAGGACGTGAGGCATGGCGGCGGCGCGTCGCAGGCCTCCCGGCGATCCAAGCCAGACTGGTCGCCGCCGTGATTCCGAAGCCGATTCCCGTGACGGGATGGGCTCTGCACGACACCGATGATTCCAACGGCCGGCTCTCCGCTGCCGGAGGTGCACGCGCCACCCATCTCGCCGTGCCGGCGGGTGCGGTCTACTACTTCGAGTGCGAGACCGAAGCCGGGGCCAAGGCGCTTGCCGCTGCCCTGAACTGGCATGGAACGACCCAAGGGTCCTCCATTGAGAACCGCCGCTCCACCCTGGTGGGCGAGAAGGGCTTCGGCCTCGGCGTTTGCTCCAACTGGTCTTTCCATAATTCCGACATCCGCGAACATCTCCGGGCCTAACAACCGGCTTACCCATCGAGAAACTTCAAACCTCAAGCACCTACCCCATGACCTCCAAAGTCCTCTACTTGTTCACCCGCACGCCCCTCCATGTAGGAGCGGGAGCCAGCGTCGGCGCCATCGACCAACCCGTCCAACGCGAGCGGCATACCGGATTTCCGGTCATTCCGGGCAGCTCCATCAAGGGTGTCCTTCGTGATCACTTGAAAGGCATCGGCGAGGACGCAACCGACACGCTCTTCGGCAAGGGCAGTGACGGCAAGGATGCTGCAGCTGGCCACATCAGCTTTGGCGAAGCAAGACTTGTCGCTTTCCCGGTCCGCTCCGCCAAAGGGGCGTTTGCCCTCGCTGTATCGCCCATCACACTGAGCCGCCTTGCGCGCGATGCCGGTTGGGAACTGGAGATTCCACCGTCTCCGGGCGACATGAAGTGCGCTTCCGGCACCAAGCTCGTGATCGAACGTGGCGGCAAAAAGGGCGTGGTGCTCGAAGAATACGCCTTCGAGGTGAGCGGCTCGTTTCCTGAAGCTTGGGAGCAAAAGCTCTCTTCGCTCTTGTCCGACGCCGTGCTCTCTTCAGCGGGGGGGCGCTTCGTCCTGCTCTCCGATGGCGACCTCTCCCACTTCGCCGTCAACGCCTGTCAGGTGAACCAGCACGTTCGCATCGATGACGAAACCGGCACCGCGGATGACGGTGGCCTCTTCAACGAAGAAACCGTGCCTTCCGAGACCCTCTTCTACGCCCCGTTCACCGCCTTGCGTGAATCGGCGAAGGAAAACGCTGTCTTCGAGGCGCTCGGCAAGGAGCAGCTCATTCAATTTGGCGGCGACGGCACCACCGGTCTCGGCTTCTGCACCGCAAAACTCGCGTAACCTTCAACCGGGCCCGACCATGCAAAACCTCGAACAAATCCGCGCTCGAAACGTGCTTGCCTTCGCAAAATCCGGAACCATCTCGGGAGACAAGGGAGGTGAGGTGATAAAAAAGATTCCCCCGCTGATCCTCAATCACGGTTTGCTTGCCACCGCCGCCTACTCGTTCACCGAGAAAGAAGGTTGGCAGCTCACTTTCGACGCGATCGCACGCCACCTCGCTGATCCTGACGTGGCCATCCTTCCTTCGGCCGTCAAGGACCGGCAGACGATGATGGACGAACTAACGAAGAAATCCACCACCAGCGAGGTCCTGAAGAATGCCACCGCCGAAACCATGGCGTGGCTGCAATACGCCCGCCGCTTCGTGAAGAAGGAAGATCGCAACCACAATCGCCCATGAGCGCAGCCACCATCCCCATGGCCGGTGATGTCGCTGAACTCGTCGGCCCGGTCGCACAGCATGTCGAAAACCGGAGCCTGCTGCTCGACAAGTTCGTCTTTCACAAGAAGTGGCCGGTCGTCGAGGAACAGACCCGGCGTGGCCGCGACTACGTCAAGTGGGACGAGGCATCACGCTGGAGCTTCATGCGAATCGCCGACGGTGCGGATCAGATTCTCCGGAAAGAAGCCGCCGAGAAGAGCCGCAGGGCCCAAGGCAACAACGTCGAGCCGGAGAATCGCGATCGCTTCCAGGCAGAATCGCGGATCGCGGAGGCACTGGCAAATGTGAAGTGGGATAGCAAGGAACTCGCGGCACTACGCGCCAGCCACACCCGCCGGTTCATCGATCTCTTTCGTTCCGCCCGCGGTGACCAGGCTGCGATTACCATCGGCCAGTTGGAGGGTCGCCTCGCGATCAATCTCGCCGACAGCCTGATCCAGAACGCCGGAATCTGCTTGGACCGCCTCTTTGGGCTCCCTTACATCCCTGGTTCCGCCGTGAAGGGCGCATGCCGGCATGCCGCCCTGGAAGAACTGAAGACGGCGGAGGGTGCACAAAAGGAAGCAGTCTTCACCCAGTTCCGTGCCGTTTTCGGAACGGCAGACAATGATTTCAGCAAGGGCGATCTGAAGCCCTTGCGCCATTTGCTCGGGCAAAGCTCGGAGGACCAGAAGGGAGCGATCAGCTTTCTGCCGGCCTATCCTGTGAACGACGCAAAGGTCGTGGTCGATCTGACCAACGTCCATTACCCGGACTACTATCAGCGAGGACGCACGGAGGACCAGTCGAGGGAGAATCCCAGACCTAACCCTTTTCCTGCCGTCGAGATCGGGGCGCAATTCGCCTTTTGCCTGGTGCTCAATGGCGTCAACGAGGACAAGAATCTTCTCGAGGTGGCCAAGCGCTGGCTTGAGTCCGCACTCACCATCCGTGGCCTTGGCGCAAAGACTGCCGCAGGTTACGGCTGGTTTTCGATCCGCCCCGATGTTCTCGAGAAACTACATTCCGAAGCTGCGGCGGAACGTAAAGTCGCGTCCGAACGTGAGCAGGCTGCCAAGCTGGAGCCCTCGGCAGAAATCTCCGCGCAACTTGCTTCAATGAAGCCTAACGATCTTGCCTGCGTGCTGAATGGATATGTTTATGAATCCCAGTGGCCGAAGGATTCTTCGCTGCTCTTCGAACTGACCCTTTTTGAGTTCATCAAGACCGAGAGAGCTGACCTCGGGGAGGGAAAGAAAGGCAAAAAGGCAATGATCAATCTTGCTCAAAAACTTAACCGTCCGCATCCATGATAAGCTACAGCATCACCTTCCTCACCCCGTTGTTCAGCAAGGGCAGCTATGACAATCGGCCGGAAGTCCGCCCCGCGTCGATCCGGGGCCAGTTGCACTGGTGGTTCCGCGCCCTGGGAGGAAGCCACAACGACGAGAAATCCATCTTCGGAGGAGTCCACGGGGGGGCTACCGCGAGCAAGATCGTTGTCCGGGTGGGAAACCTGCAGGGTCAATCCGCCGAGGTGGCCACCTTGCCCCATAAACAGGGAGGCCAATCTAGCCCCAAGTGGGCCTACAAACCCGGTGCCAGCTTCGACCTTCACGTGCTGGAACGTCTCGGCGGGCTTCAGGCGAACCACCGCCCCGCCTTCGAGCGCACCTTGGAAACTTGGCTCCTGCTGGGCACACTCGGACTCCGCGCCACACGTGCAGCGGGTAGCTTCGCCTGGCAACCCCTCACGGCAGAAGGTGTCGCCATGCCTCAATCGCTGGACGAATGGAGGTCACGATGCAAGGACTTGCTCCGCAACGCACCGCTCAAACTGCACTTGGTTGCCGAAGACTTCGACTCGGCGGAGGACGCAAGGCGTATCGTTTCGGATACCATCGGCGGACGGGATGACCACCAGGGTGAGGATTCTCTCGCCCGGATCAACTACCCGCTTGGTAGGATTGGTCGGGGTGTTCGCAAGACTTCGCCACTTCGCTTCCGGATCATCCGGGTTGAAAACAAGTTTCACATCGCCGCCGTGTGGGATGATCGAACCGCCGTCACCGGCAATCGCCCGGGCGACCTGAACGCGGTCATCCAGCATCTCGTGGCCAAGGACAAGAAGATCGGGAGATTGCTTGCAGGCTTCCAGTGAGCTCCCGGCTGCCACCGCACTCGAAATTCTGACGCAGGTCCTATCCTGAATGCCCATCCTCCTCGTCTCCCTCGGCACATCGCCGGCCATCGTTCCGGAGGCCTTCCTGCTTCCCGGCGTGGAATTCAGTGCCGTCCATGTGCTGACCACGGAGTCCACCCCGGTGGAGTTCGTGACGGACTGGTTCCACCAGCATGCCCCCGACATCACCCTGACGGTTTCCCGGGTCCTCGGATTCACCGACTTCCGCTCCGAGGAGGATCATTTCCGCTTCGAGGAGGTGCTTTACCGATGGTGGCTGGAGAAGGCCGGACCTGCGGGCCATCCCCACGTATGCCTGTCCGGCGGCTTCAAGACGATGAGCGCGGCGATGCAGAAAGCAGCGACGGTCCTGAGTGCTGCGGAGGTATTTCACGTCCTTTGCGACCTATCGAAACAGCCGGGGACAGCCGAGGAGATCGAGGCGGCCCGGGAAGGCGGGAATCTTCATTGGATCCGCCTAGGCTCCGAGTCCGGATGGCCGCAGTTCGCCCATCCGGATGCCGGACGGGATTTTCCGCTCACGGTCGAGTCGATCACGGGCTGTGTGAGCGGTGTTCGTGCCGGGGACGATTCCTTCCGCCGCCGCTTGAACGAAGTCGTCGAGCGAAGCCAAAACATCGCTGGAGCTTGGAACCGGATTTCCGATCTTCCTTTCCCGGCGCTGGCGACCTTGCCCGCCGCGGTTCTCGACTGGCTCGACGAGGCGCTGGATCCCGTCAACGACCACGCATGGCTCCTCGATCTGCCGAAAGTCGACCTCCATTGCCACCTCGGCGGCTTCGCGACAGAAGGCTCGCTGCTGCATGATGTTAGGCAGGCGGCAAGTGCCCCCGGGAAGCTGGAGAACCGATCAGAACCCGAGCAGCTCGATGGTTGGCCGCTGCCGGGTGCCCCCATTGGTCTGGAAGCCTACCGGCGACGGGGAGATGCCAGCGGCTCCGCCCTGTTGAAGGATTCCGGCTGCCTGAAACGCCACATCGAACTGCTTTACGCTCATTTCCAGGAGCAGAACTTGATCTACGCCGAAGTCCGCTGCTCGCCCGCAAACTACTCCGGCCATGGCAGGTCGTCCTGGGACATCCTCTCAGAGATCCGCTGGCACTTCGAGCGTTGCCGGAACGATGCTGACGCCGCCGGACGGCCCGCCCCTTTGGTGAATCTGATCGTTATCGCCACGCGCCAGCCCGGCGGTGACTTCAGGACCGGTATTTCGCGGCACCTCGCGCTCGCCGCCACGGCGTTCGAGCATTGGACCGATGATTCGAAACCTCGTGTGGTCGGAGTCGATCTGGCGGGGTTTGAAAACCGAGACACTCGCGCCCACTACTTCCGGGATGACTTCACCGCCGCCCTTCGCCTCGGCATGGGCATCACCATCCACGCGGGAGAGAACGACGACGCAGAAGGCATATGGTCCGCGATTCTTGATCTCAATGCCCGTCGCCTCGGTCATGCCCTTCACCTCGACGCATCTCCCACATTGCTACGCACCGTCGCGGACCGGCGCATCGGCATCGAAATGTGCCCCTATGCCAACCAGCAAATCTTGGGATTCCCGCTGGACCGCGCAGTGCCGTCACCGAGTGCTTCCAACTACCCCCTTCTCACCTACCTAAGTGCAGGCGTAGCCGTCACCGTCAACACTGACAACATCGGCATTTCCGCAGCATCACTCACCGAGAATTTCCTTCTCCTACCGCGTCTTTGCCCGGGCATCCGCCGGGTCGATGTGCTGCAACTCCTTCGTAACGCGGTAGATCAGGCATTCCTCACTTCCACCCAGAAAAACCAGCTGCTCGCGCAGATGACCATCCCTGACCGCTGATTTCCTTATGCACCTTCTCCAGCTCGCAGGCGGCCAGGCATGGCCCAATCTCCTCGCCATTCTAGCTCTAAGGCCCACCAGCGTGACGTATCTGACGAGTTCGGATCCCGAGCAGGACTACCGCCGTGGCATCGAGGCGATTCACGACGCCTGCCGTTCATTGGGTGTCACGGTTGATCACAGGATCATTTCCACCCCTGAAAAAGAGCCTACCACTGACGAGTGCCGCGAGAGCCTCAAAACCTTGGTCCCGGACTGCATCAATCTCACCGGTGGGACGAAGCCAATGAGTCTCGCGGCTTACGATATCGCCACAAGCAAGGGGATCCCGTCTTTTTACCTCGATACACGCCGCAAAGACAGTCCGGCCGAATCGGTCAATCCACAGGCAGCCAGCCTCCGAGACCGGATCAACGAGGCATTTCCTAACATCGTTGCAAGCCTCAAGGTTCAGATTGCGTTGAAGGCGAACGGATTCCCGATTCCCACGCATTTCAAGACACCACCCGAGCACTGGATCCGTTTCGCCGTTCGGGCCGCCCAGCTGCGACAAAGCCTGCAAGCCGACCTCGAGATCGCCCAAGCCATCGGCCAGCTCCGCGCGCAACTCATGGGCAACGGATCGGACATGCCGAAGAAGGGAGCTCTCCGAAGAGTGCTCCAGATCCCCATCACCGCCACCACCGCTTCTCACTGGCACCAATACCTCCTCGCAGCGAGCGATGAAGGCATCCTACAGCTCACGGACACCACGACGGCCGACCGTCAGGAGTTCTTCCTTCTTCAGCACGACCCCGTCACCACTGCGGCCGATACTCTTCGCAGCTTGGCCAATGAGACGTTCAAGCTCCTTGAAGGCGTCTGGTTCGAGCTTGCCGTGCTTGATCACCTCAAGCAAAAGGCTTCGTTCAGCGATATCGCTTGGAGCGTGGAAGCGGATCATCTCCAGGATCCTGCGGCGAGCTCGCGCGGCGAAACTGACCTCGTCGCTTTCAATACCGTCGGGGGCAGCCTGCACTTCATTTCATGCAAAACAAGCGGTCCCCACCAGAGCCCGCTGGACCATATCCAAGGATTGCGGAATCGCGCCACCAAGGAAGGTGGCCAGTTTTCCAAGGCGGAGCTTTGGATCTTCCGCCCCAAAACCGAGAGTCACCGTCGGGATTTGGAAAATCACTGCAGTGAACAAAAAGTGGAGCTTCGTGTATTCGTCGAACAGCAGGCCACGCCATGACCACCACACTCGTCGCGGTCACGGGTCTCTCCCCTGCCATTGTCACGGAAACCATCTGGGCCCTCGCCACCCGTGATGGAATCATCCCGGACCGGGTCGTTCTGATCACCACTTCAAGCGGTGCCGAACTCCTCGAGAATTGCTTGTTCACACCGAGAGATGACTGGGCAGACAGCAGCGTCTGGGATTGCCTCCGCAAAAGCCTGAACGCGGGCCCGAATCAATTGATCGCCGACAGCCCGAAAGTGATCTGCATTTCAGATGGCACCAAAGGGCGGGCACTTCCGCTGGACGACATCCGTTCTCCAGCCGAGAACGAAGCCGCCGCCGAATTCATCTTTTCCCAAGTGTGGGAGGTCGTTCGCGACAAGAACCGACGACTCCACGCTTCGGTGGCAGGAGGGCGGAAAACCATGGGTGCCCTGCTTCACGCCGCGGTCTCACTCATCGGTCGCGAGGAGGACCGGATCAGCCACGTTCTCGTCAGCGCCCCATACGACACGTTGCCCGACTTCTATTTCCCGACACAACCTCTCTGTCCCCTGTTCGACCGCAGAACCGGACGCGCCCATGAGGCCTCAGATGCCGAGATCACACTCGCCGAATTGCCTTTCGTTCCTCTCCGCAACCGATTCCAGGAACTGGACGAACTCCCGGGTTCCTTCCTCACCTTACGAGATCAGTGCTCGGAAAAGCTGAAACGGGATGCGATGCGCCCCGTGCCAATCCGAATCGATCACTCCAACAACATTCTGGAGGTCGACGAGCACTCGCAAGTCGTCCGCCCGCGGGCACTCGCCATTCTACACTTCATCCTGAACTGCAATGAGAAGAACGAGGTCCCACCGGATCAGACCACGGCGGCGGAAGCATTCTGCAAGTCCGTCGCAAAGAACCCCGGCAGGTTTGGACAACCACAATTCTCTACGATTTCGGCGGAGGACTTCCGCAGGGAACTCAATCATCTCCGTGAGCTCCTCAAAGGTGACTACTGGAAGCCCGCGATCCGCACCTTGAAGCAACAGCCGTTCCGGCTCGAACTTGTGCCCCCTTGATCCTCCACACCTCCGGGCAGAAACAACATCCGCACACGAAAGGCGAAACTCACGACCCCACCCCACGATTCCGATATGCCAACAGCTTGCATCCACTATCCGGGAGCCAAAGCCGCCCTCGAATCAGAACGTCTCGTCGTCACCTACACCGATGAGGAGGGAAACGCCACAAAACGGATCATTCCTCTCCACGACTTGGAACGCCTCATCCTCTGCGAAACCGTTTCATTAACCACCCCGGCACTCGCTGAAACGCTTCGCCGGGAAATTCCGGTAAGCCTGGTGGATGCCCAGGGCCGCTTCCTCGGAGCCTTCCAACCGGCAGCTCCTCACCACGGAGCATCGCGGCTTCGTCATTATCAACGGACCCTCGAACCGGACTTTGCCCTCAAAATCGCCGGCCGCCTGATCGTTGCCAAAATCTACAACCAGCGCCGTATGGTCCAACGAGTGGCGGCGAATCGCAAAGCGGAGGACCGACCGGTGCCTCCTGGCATTCCGGCGATACTGGAGGCCCTCGACCGCTCGATGGTAGCCGCCGGTAAGGCCGAGACTATGGACTCCCTGCGCGGTCACGAAGGGATCGCCGCGGCCCGCTACTTCTCCGCCTGGGCATCCCTCCTCCCCGAGGCCTTCCCCTTCGAACGCCGCTCAACCCGCCCGCCGCTCAATCCCGTGAACGCCGTCATTTCATTCAGTGCCACCCTCCTCTACAACGAGATGCACGCCTTCCTGCACGCCCACGGGCTGGATCCCGCACTCGGCTTGCTCCATACCACCGAGAATGGCCGGTGGTCGCTTGCACTGGACCTCATGGAGCCATTCCGTCCGGTGATCGCAGAGGCACTTACCCTCGATCTCTTTTCCCACAAAATGCTCAACGCCTCTCACTTCGAGCCCCGCGATGGAGGCGTCTACCTCACTCGCGAAGGCCGTGGAAAACTGCTGCTCCAGTACGAAAAGCGGATGGAGCGTCAGTTCATGTCTGAGGCCGCCGGCCATCGCACCACTCTTCGCCAACAGATGGAAAACCACGCCACCCTGCTCAAGTCGGCCCTCGACGATACTTCCGCTTTCGAGCCCTTCCTCATGAATTGAGTAGATCGACCCGTGGCTCGAAGATTTCTTTAGCCGGAATTGCAGAACATGACCCCGAGCCGCCCCCCTGATCCAGGCCTCAAGCCACCGCATCAGCCCACAATGTCCTGGTTCGATGAAGCCTTTCCCCGCCTCCCCTACGAACGCGGCAAACAACCCGGCGCAAAAGAAATGCTGATCTTGCTCGGCTACGACATCGCCAACCAGAAGCGTCTCGCTAAGGTTGCCAAGACCTGCGAGGACTTCGGCCTGCGCGTGCAGTATTCGTTTTTCGAATGCCACCTCGACGACGATACCTTCGACACCCTTTGGCTCCGCCTGCTCGATCTCATCGACGAGTCCGAGGACCGCATCGTCGCCTATCGGATCGACGCCCGCAGCGCCCGCAACACGATGACCGCCGGTACCATGGTGTGTTCAGAGAAGGCGGTCTGCTATCTGATCTAAAGTGCTCGCGGAGAAACACGAGGGGAACACGTGACAGCTTCCCCGCCCTGGAGCGTTCTCTAGGGCGGGGCGACCGTAATCGAAGTTTTCGCCGGCCATGCGCCGTAGATTGTTGTTTCCCCGCGGGTCTCAACGCGCATTCCGCAATCTGGCCGCGGGTCGTGGTGGCACGCATCAGGTCGGGAGTTCAATTACCCGGATTCACTGGAGTTCCCGACCCAAGACGTAGATTACTCTTTAGCAGTGGGTTGCAAGATTTCAGCCTTCCTTCGAGAACTGAATGGTCTTCGGTCTTGTGGACGGTGAAGAAGCTCCCGTCCCACGGCCGTGCTTGCACATTGAAATTCAAAAGGTCTTACTCCCCGGGGTCCCGATGGGACGACCTGCCGAAAGGCATTGGTGACGTTGGATCTCAGACAAGGGCGCGGAGCTCCGCCGTCTTGTCCCGATGGGACGACCTGCCGAAAGGCATTGGTGACGATGCATTGGCGGCGGCGAGGTTGGCAGCAGTCCAGCCTGTCCCGATGGGACGACCTGCCGAAAGGCATTGGTGACGCCCGCAACCCGTCGAGCGAGTAGCCACGAGCGAAAATGTCCCGATGGGACGACCTGCCGAAAGGCATTGGTGACCCGTGACTCGATTTCGGTGGTGGTCATGGTTGGTTGGTGTCCCGATGGGACGACCTGCCGAAAGGCATTGGTGACCAGGGTGGCGCGCACTTTTTGCAGATCCCAGCGGAGGGTCCCGATGGGACGACCTGCCGAAAGGCATTGGTGACTCAGCGTCCCAGAAGATCGACTGCTCGATGGTGGGCGAGTCCCGATGGGACGACCTGCCGAAAGGCATTGGTGACGTTCACTCCGGCGAGGATAAGGATGCCGGAGATGCTGTGTCCCGATGGGACGACCTGCCGAAAGGCATTGGTGACACCGAGTGAGCGAACAGATGAGGCTCAAGGACGACGGTGGTCCCGATGGGACGACCTGCCGAAAGGCATTGGTGACGGTCCGGGGTTGAGGTGGTTGATTGCGACGAGCGCGGCGTGTCCCGATGGGACGACCTGCCGAAAGGCATTGGTGACGGCGTGAACGTAGGTGTGGCCGAAAGTGCGGGTCTTGATGTCCCGATGGGACGACCTGCCGAAAGGCATTGGTGACGACCAGGTCGAGCTGGTAATCTCGGAGGGTGATCATGGGTCCCGATGGGACGACCTGCCGAAAGGCATTGGTGACTTGGAGATCGCGGGCGAGGCGTGGTATTCGGCGTTGGTCGTCCCGATGGGACGACCTGCCGAAAGGCATTGGTGACTCGGCCTGCCGTGGATGATGTTCAGGTTTTGCATCACGTCCCGATGGGACGACCTGCCGAAAGGCATTGGTGACTTGAGTTCGTTGAGGATGTAGCGGATTCGCTCGATGCGTCCCGATGGGACGACCTGCCGAAAGGCATTGGTGACTTGCCGGTCTTGGTCGTGACCCGCTTGAGATCGGCGACGTCCCGATGGGACGACCTGCCGAAAGGCATTGGTGACATTCACTTCCCCGGAGCGGGTTGCGGTGAGGGCATTGGGTCCCGATGGGACGACCTGCCGAAAGGCATTGGTGACGGGCGGTTTTCTCGTTGAATGTTTTCATTGCACTGGGGTCCCGATGGGACGACCTGCCGAAAGGCATTGGTGACGGAAAAACTCCTCGTAAGCCTCCGCCGCGGGCTTGGAAGTCCCGATGGGACGACCTGCCGAAAGGCATTGGTGACAGGTGAGGCGGCGGGCGGAAACGTAAGCGCGGACTGGTCCCGATGGGACGACCTGCCGAAAGGCATTGGTGACGTGGATTGCGCGGCACGGCTTGTGATTCGACAAGAGGCCGGTCCCGATGGGACGACCTGCCGAAAGGCATTGGTGACTCGTCGTGCCCGGCGACGTAGTCCCGGACCGATTCGAGGTCCCGATGGGACGACCTGCCGAAAGGCATTGGTGACTGGCGGAAGTAGTCAGCGACAGCGTGCCGGGCTTCCACGTCCCGATGGGACGACCTGCCGAAAGGCATTGGTGACTGTCAGGAGCCCGAGGTTGAGTGTGACGGTTTGTTTCGTCCCGATGGGACGACCTGCCGAAAGGCATTGGTGACGTTAGCGGCGGGCGGTAGGTGTTAGGCGGTGTGGCGGGGTCCCGATGGGACGACCTGCCGAAAGGCATTGGTGACCCTGTTTTGGCTGGTTTGGTCATGGAAAAACGGATTGCGCCGTCCCGATGGGACGACCTGCCGAAAGGCATTGGTGACTCGAAGAAGCCCGCAAAGGCCAGTTCGAGCGAGTTCGTCCCGATGGGACGACCTGCCGAAAGGCATTGGTGACGGGCCGATATGACAAGTGGCCCTTGGAGTTGATCAATGTCCCGATGGGACGACCTGCCGAAAGGCATTGGTGACCCACTCTTACGTATGGCCAGTAACTCCCCTTGGATTGGCCGTCCCGATGGGACGACCTGCCGAAAGGCATTGGTGACTAGGCCTCGGGGTAGTCTTGTGAGTTACAGTCCATCCGTCCCGATGGGACGACCTGCCGAAAGGCATTGGTGACTTCGATGCTCATTGTGTTGTATTGTGTTGGTGCTGTGGTCCCGATGGGACGACCTGCCGAAAGGCATTGGTGACTCGTGGTCTTGCGACCCGTGATAGCATCAGCGGTCACTTGTCCCGATGGGACGACCTGCCGAAAGGCATTGGTGACCTGCGCGTCCAAAAGCACGCAGCTGGCCCAAAGCGGGCCGTCCCGATGGGACGACCTGCCGAAAGGCATTGGTGACCCGCGGGCTTCCCGATCGGCTTCCAGTTGCCGATGATCGTCCCGATGGGACGACCTGCCGAAAGGCATTGGTGACATTCAGCGCAAGCTGGACATGCCAGAGGCGGGCGACTTGTCCCGATGGGACGACCTGCCGAAAGGCATTGGTGACTCGCCGTCAAATCGGTGATCCGTTGCGACCGTCAGAAGGTCCCGATGGGACGACCTGCCGAAAGGCATTGGTGACGCGGCGTTGTCGATATTGTCGTTAGACATATAGTTTGTTTGTCCCGATGGGACGACCTGCCGAAAGGCATTGGTGACGCTTTCGGAGAAATTCAATGTGATGGATCCCGTGATCCCGTCCCGATGGGACGACCTGCCGAAAGGCATTGGTGACCCTCAAACTTGGCATCTGATCCTTCGACGATGGTGCCGTCCCGATGGGACGACCTGCCGAAAGGCATTGGTGACTTGTTTAGTTGTCTTGCGGCCCGTGATCGCGTCAGCGGTGTCCCGATGGGACGACCTGCCGAAAGGCATTGGTGACGACATCGGCAAGGGTGATTCCCATCTCAACAAGCTTGTCCCGATGGGACGACCTGCCGAAAGGCATTGGTGACTTGAAGGCGAAGGATGCCTTGACGGTTTGAATCGCGAGTCCCGATGGGACGACCTGCCGAAAGGCATTGGTGACATCATCCCGGTATCAATCTCCAGCTTCAGTCCCCGCGTCCCGATGGGACGACCTGCCGAAAGGCATTGGTGACACAACAATCGGATGCTGCTTCGTGGTTTTGCGACCGTCCCGATGGGACGACCTGCCGAAAGGCATTGGTGACAGAGCGTCCCAGTGGGCATCCTTTGACGCTCTCCGGTTGTCCCGATGGGACGACCTGCCGAAAGGCATTGGTGACCGGGGACTTGGCGGCAAGCTTCCGGAGCTTGCCGGTGTCCCGATGGGACGACCTGCCGAAAGGCATTGGTGACGTTGGCAAAGGTCGCGGTGTGCCAGGCACCGGCGGCAACGTCCCGATGGGACGACCTGCCGAAAGGCATTGGTGACGGGAATGGCGCGGATCATGTCCACAAAGGCCGCGACTTGTCCCGATGGGACGACCTGCCGAAAGGCATTGGTGACCGAAGCCTTCCGGCGAGGCGTCGCGGGTCGTCTTGAGGGTCCCGATGGGACGACCTGCCGAAAGGCATTGGTGACCTTCCTTGGCGGCATCAAGGGCAGCGAGGGCAGCAGCGGGTCCCGATGGGACGACCTGCCGAAAGGCATTGGTGACGTGATCGGCGTGTTCATGGCTTCAGTGTGGTTGCTGGCGTCCCGATGGGACGACCTGCCGAAAGGCATTGGTGACAGAGCTAAGCGGCGGGCCTTGTGCTTTACGCTTGAGGGTCCCGATGGGACGACCTGCCGAAAGGCATTGGTGACGTAGTAATCGATACGCTTCGCTTCGTAGCGATACCACAAGTCCCGATGGGACGACCTGCCGAAAGGCATTGGTGACCCGGCAAAGGGCGGCGAAGCCAAGTTTCCGTTTCCGTCCCGATGGGACGACCTGCCGAAAGGCATTGGTGACCGGGTGGGTCAATGTTGCGGGTAAAGGATCGTTTCGACGTGTCCCGATGGGACGACCTGCCGAAAGGCATTGGTGACAACACACGCCAAGCTGTAATGCCATGCATGAGGGGTCAGTCCCGATGGGACGACCTGCCGAAAGGCATTGGTGACTTGCGGAATTGGATGCAAGGTTAATAAGCATCCAGCGAGTCCCGATGGGACGACCTGCCGAAAGGCATTGGTGACTCAGTGGAGAGAACAGCGAGGACGGCGTTGCGGAAGGTGTCCCGATGGGACGACCTGCCGAAAGGCATTGGTGACTCGGAGGAGCCGAATTCATCGTCGTCTGCCATCTGCTCGTCCCGATGGGACGACCTGCCGAAAGGCATTGGTGACGCCAGCGGGGCGAGCAAAGCGCGCGCTTCCTCTTGTGGTCCCGATGGGACGACCTGCCGAAAGGGATTGGTGACGACAGGATGCCGGAACGCTTGTCCCGCTTGGCAGAACGGAGTCCCGATGGGACGACCTGCCGAAAGGCATTGGTGACCGCCCCTTTTCATGTGGAGCACGCCGCACCCGTAGGGGCGTCCCGATGGGACGACCTGCCGAAAGGCATTGGTGACCGACCGCGCCCCTGATGCGTCCTTCCGCGCTTTTCCAATGTCCCGATGGGACGACCTGCCGAAAGGCATTGGTGACTTCGCCTGCTCCACATACACTTTCAGGTCACCCCACTTGTCCCGATGGGACGACCTGCCGAAAGGCATTGGTGACTTAACCGCTTCGCTGTCACTCTTAAGACCGGTGATAAGGCTAGCCTTGCGAACGCCTGGCAGCCCCATTCACCGAATCACCAATCACCGCAGAGAGCCCATTCTGAAAGTGAGCCTCGACCACGCCACCTACCTCTCCGCCCGCGAAGTGCGGATTCAATGCGAAGCCGAGCTACCCGGTCTGAAAGCCCGCCGTGACAGGCTCCGAGAACATCTGGAAACATTGGACTCCACTGGAGGATGACTGAGCACCGATCCCGAACTCAGCGCCGCCCGTCTAACCACCCATCGATTCCCCACCCGCGGCGAAGCGGACTTCGCGATCGAAAATCGCCTCCGCCCGCACCATCATCCGCCATCGTCATGCTGCGCCTCTTGCCCATCCCGGAACGACCAGCCAACGGACGACTCTACCTTTGCGCCATGCCCGGCCGACGCGAGTCATTGGGAGACTTCATCGCGGCGGTGACGGCGGAACAGATCCAACACATCGTTTGCCTCGTGTCGGATGAGGAGATTGCGAAGAAATCTCCCACCTACCTTGCGGCGATCAAGAAGACGCAAATCCCAGGACTACTCTGGCGCTTCCCGATTCCCGACTGCGGCATTCCCAAAGATACGCAGGCGCTCGATCACTTGCTTGCCAAAATCCGCGAGCTTCTGGAGCAGGGCGAATCGGTCGTGGTTCATTGCGCCGGCGGCCACGGTCGGACCGGGATGGTGGCCATCCTTCTGCTCGCCCGGATGGGCGTGGAGCTGGGCGAGGCCATCAGCCGGTTAAGGATCGCGGGCTCCGGCCCGGATACGGAAGAGCAGCGGCGCTTCCTGACGGTGCACGCGAATCCTGGCCGAGCCGCGGGTGACGCCGGCGTGCCCCCTCACGATAAGTCGCACGCCGGCCGCTAGCCTCCCCCACCCCGCCCTGTTACGGCCCACCCAGTCGGGCCAGCGCCTGTGCCGCGGCGATGGCGTTCGCCCTCGTCGCGTCCAGCTCCTTCTGGATCTTCACCGCCCCGGCCGCACAGTCCTTCGCCCCCTGGATGTAGTCGCGGATTTCCTTGTCCATCACTACCCATCGCTGGGTGAACTCCTTCTTGCGCTCCGCCAGAAGCTGGCGGGCCCGATGCTCGACCGCGCCGGCCGAAGCATTCACCTGACTTGGCCGGAAGCCCCTCTCCTTGCTCTTCCGCCATTCCATCAGCCCATCGGTCAGGGCCTCGCCGAAGCCGGGAATGCCGGCGATCCGATGGGGCTCAAGATCGGCCGCGGTAGTGATCCCATGGCCCGCCAACTCCGCCACCCGCTTCGGGCCGATCCCCGGAATCTCGCCGAGGAGGATCCGGAACCTGGCGAGGTACATCCGGCGTTCGCGATCCTGCTGTGGGGATCCGACCAAGGCCGCCGCCTCTCCCCGCAGTTGTTTCTCGGCGAGCTGGACCGCCGCCTCTCCCTGCAGGTGGGTGAAATTCGCGGCGGCCGCCGCGATGCAGTCCAACCAGTCCTGCTGAACCTTTAAGAAGAGATTCAAGCGGGCCTCGAGCTCGGAAACAGCGCCTTCGAAGATCTCCTTGATGTTCTTCACCCGCGCCCGCTCGGCCAGCATCGGGGAAAGCCAGGACGCCAACCAACCAGGAGGCGTGTAGCTCCATGTCACGGGGACCACCGTTGCCGTGGGCCGATAGATCGCGGTGGGGATCGATCCCGGGCCCGCCAGGGACGCGATGAATGCGGTGATCTCCGCACCGAGATTGCCGGTCCCGGCCCCGCCGGCATGGGCATGATCCGGGATCACCACGACGCCCTCGAAGGGATCGATGTTTCCGTACTCCGGCAGCACCGCGCACCACGGACAGCTCGTCGCCGCGGAAAAATGGAAGTGGGCGGCGTGCCCCCTGCATCGCCGCAGGCTGGCCTCGGCCTTCTGCAGCGCCTGCACCCAGTCGTCTGCCGACGGCCTGCGGTCGGGCCGATCTTCCAGGAATGCCTTGAGAAAAAGCTGCTCGATCGCCGGCCCCAGATGAGCCACCGGCGGAGTCCCGACCGGCGACCGGAGCGGGATCGCGGCGTATCCCGCGTGGGCATACCAGCGGTTGCCGATGTTGTCGGGCAGTCCCGGCGCCTCGCCACGCCCGGTGAAGCGCCCCTGGAACGGATGCCGCCCCAGCATCAGGAGATGGAAAATCATGACCGCCAACCCAAAGGCGTCATGGCCCGGCAAGCGGACCGTGCGCCGGTGCCGATCCTGCTGCAATTCGGGCGCGGTCCACTCGGGAGTGACCAGCGGGCAAACCTCATGGAATCCCGCGGCCCCCAGGAGAAAGCTGTCGGAATCGATCCAGCACACCGTGGCATCCTTCCGGACCATCAGGTTCCGCCCGCTGATGTCCCCGATCACCACCTTGTGCTGATGCAAGCGGGCCGTCGCGATCGCCGCGTTCTTGGCCGCTTGCACCAGGAAGCGGAAGTCCATCCCGGGGAAATGGACCTGCCGGCTCGACACGCCGTAGAGGTTGTGGACCTCGGTGCCCTCGATCCGCTTCATCCCGAAGCCAATCGGCGGCCCGTTCGGCTTCTCGGCCACCAGACGGGTCGGCAGCGCGGCGTTGGCCCCCAGAGCGGGAGCCAGTCGCACCAATTGCTGGATCCGCGGCAGCCGCTGCAACAGCCCGCTCCGGGCGGCCGGATCGAAGATCTTGATGCAAGCGGTATCGTCGCCGGCCACCCGATAGACGGCCCCGTCCGCGCCAGCCCCAAGCCGCGCGCCCAGCAGGATCTCGCGCTTCCCGTCAAAGACCTTCACGGCAGACAGCGACGATGGAGCAGTCGTCATCGGACTTTTCGGTCACCCGGGGAGACTGCAGGAGTTGTTCGAGCGCCGCTTCGTATTCCCGCCGCCCGCACGAACGGCGGACGGTCGCGAGCCGATGGAAGAAGCCGTGGATCGGGACCTTCGCCGCCTGATCGAGGCACAAGGTTTCGACGCCGTCAGAAAAGCCGGTCAGCGATCTCAAGTCATGGGAGACCGGGATCCTCGCGAACTGGAAGTGATCCCGCCAATCGGTCTGGGTCAGGAAGAAAGTCTCGTTTCCAAACTCGCCGTTCTCCGGCCAAGTCACGCAGCCGAAGCAGCCCTCCCCGACCTCCGCGACCCAGGCACCGTCGCCAATCTGGAGCACGATCGCGGAGGAACTCCCAAGCACTGCGCCAAGGAAGGTGCAGGCCATCGACCGCTGGGCATCGAAGCCCCGCTTCAGCGCGGTCCGCTCCACCCATTCCCGCGCGCCTTCCACGGCGAAATGCCAGTCGGTCTCGGTCGATTCTTCCAGGAAGGCATCGACCGCCGCGGCTTCCGACCGGCAAGGCCCGATCAGTTCGCGCACATTCCGGACGAAACCGATGCAAGCGGCCCGAGCACCGATCCCGGAATGCTCGCAGGAGCCCGCACCATCGGCCAGCGCCAGGATCTGCACGCCGCCGAAGCTTCTGGCGATGCCGTAATCCTGGCAAGGTTCCCCGGTGGCGAAATGGCTGCTGCCCCTCACCTCGACCGACGACGCCAGCCAATGCCTCATTTCCAATGGGCGCGCGGCTTCAGACATCGATCGTCAACCAGTCGTTCGGTGCCGGCAGCGTCGCTTGACCGCCGATCTGGGACCTCGCGACGCTTTGCAGCGACCGCGTCAGCCAGAGGAAGAACTCGGAGAACTTGTGCGAATCCAGACCCCGGACCTTGGTCTGCGGGGAAAGTTCTCCGACCGTGCGCTTGTCGCCATCCTCCGTGACCAGGGGGAAGTAGGTGAACTTCCTGGCGTCCACGCCGGCGCTGATCAGGCTGACCGCGTTCCGCCACTGCTGGCTGTCGCGGTCGGTCGGCGACCCGTCGGTCATCATCACCAGCCAGGGCCGGTAATAGTTGATGCCGTGCTCTTGCAGCTTCCGCTTGCGGACCTCGATCAAGCGCACGGCCTCGCAAAGCGCCTGCCCCATCGGGGTCCCGCCGTCCGCGACCAGCGCCGTCGGATGAAACGACTGCGCGCCGGTGAAATCCGACAGCACCGTCACCTCCTCGCCGAAGGAGACCACCGCGATCTCGACCCGCTTCGCGGCCAGATCATCCGCCCGCAGCTCGTCGGAGAAGCGCTGGACCGCGGCGTTCAAGGAGTCGATCTGCCGCCCGCTCATCGAGCTGGAGCAGTCCAGAACCAGCACGCAGGGGCAGCGCTGCTCGGGGTTGTTCGCAAGCTCGATGTCGTTGAAAGCGTCGGCGGAGTAGGGTGTCTGTTCAATCATGGTTCAGGAATGGAGTTGGGGTTCGGGGAAAGCATGGGTGGCCGCGGTCCAGCACAGGGTCGGCTCGCCGCCGCGTCTGAGCTCGATGAAGCGCACGCCGGACTGTTGGAGTTCCAGCGCGACGTCCTGCGCCCGGGTCCAGTCGTCGTGGAACTCGAACATCCGCGTTCCGTCCGCCTCCTCGGCCAGCAGCAGAAAGCGGTCACCCTCACGCGGGCAGCGCATCGGGAACCCGGGCCTGACCCAGTCCAGGCGATGGCCATGGCACGAGCGAACCCTGACCCGCAGGGCGTCTTCATCGTGATCACCGAGCGCCTCAAAGGCCTCGGACGCCTCGGTGAAATTGTCGAATTCCTCCCAGGAGGTTTCGTCATCCTCGAACTCGGCCAGCAGCAGGAAGGCCGGCGGCGCGTCCGTGGCTTGAAGGCTGAACTCCGGCACAGGCAGATCCTCCCGCCGGACTGGCCGGAAGAAAGCTCCCAGCACGCAGGAAACTCCAGCGAGCTGACACCTGAGGATTTGGATTCGTGTTCTTGGCATGTGGTTTCGGGCTCCTGCAATGGTGCTCGTCGGTTCTGTTTGATTCGCTACGGTTCCAGAAGGGGTCCGAGAGGAAACCACGAAACGAGATATTTTCAAGTCCATCTTTCATCGAATCGGAAGAAAATGACCGATTTCCCAGACACGCTAACACAGTGAACTCGCGCGTTGGAATCTGATAGCTCTGGAGGCCTTCGTGCAATCTTCGGAGAATTACACACTACACGCGCGCGCGTTAGAGTTTTATTCCGAAAATACGATCTCTCCCACTTGACAGACAGTTTACAAGCGGAGTCCGCATGAATCCGTTCCACCCCGTGCCCTCCAACCCGACAAGCGGGCCAGCATGCTCAGGCGCGGTAAGCGGCGGCACCCATCCCCTCCTCCAGCCGGCGGGCGGACCACATGCAACCGCGAACTACTTCGCGCGTCCCGCGGACTTCGGCGCATCGCCTCCGGCGGGTTCGGGAAAGGTCTTGTCCGCCAGCCCGTCGAGCGCCCGAATCGCCCACTCCTCGAGCGTCTCGGCGTCGCTTTCCTTCCATGCCTTGTTCCACAGGTTGAAGCGATCCTTGCCCGGATTCAGCAACAAGGGCTGCCCGTTCAAAAGCGTGGGACCCGGCTCGGCACCGAGAGGCTCGCGCCCCTTCGAGGAGAGTTGCCCGATCGCCAGCAACTTGCGCCCGGGAATCCGGATGTTCGACGACAGCCAGTTGTCCACCGTCCGCCGCGACACGCCCAGCTGGGCACCCAGCCAATCGCGGTCATGCCCGGACTCTTTCAGCCATGCTTTGATCTCCTCCTTGGTCACGCAGCCGCGGCCGATAACCGAATCGTGCATCCTTTGCAACGCCAGCCCCAAAAGAATCATCGTTTCAGGTTGACCAAATACCCGTTTTAAGCATTTTGCACCCAACTTTTACCCGAATCCGGAATTCTCAGCCCATGACCGAATGCCTTGCCCTCGATCTGGCCCAGCTCAGCCCCCGCCTGGTACGCCTGATCGAGGTCAAAGCACGGGAGTGGGCCTGCTCGCCAGAAACCGCCGCGATCCGCTTGCTCGACCAGGCCGCGGCGAGCGCCACCCGCCAGCAAGCCGCGACCCACGTCGCGGATACCAATGCCTCTCAACTCCCGTCATCCGGCCTTTGCCCATCTAACACCCTCACCCTGACACCATGAAGATTCATTGTCCCTCCTGCAGCCAGCGCTACGACGTCCCCGAAGAGGACGCGGGCAGCACCGTCACCTGCCAGATCTGTCAGACCGATTTTCAAATCTCCCCCAAGGCCGAAAGCGAGCCCGGGCCGGCTACGGTCGGCCCGGTGCCGCAAGCACGGCCGGCATCGCCTCAACGTTCGCTCGCACAACAATGGACACCGCGACCAGGACTCTCTGGACCGCCCGTAACGACCCTATCCGGCCAGAACTCCCCGCTGCGGGTGCTGCTGAACGTCCGCCTTTTCCTTCAATGGCTTGGCGATGGGTCCCTGATCAGGAATGTCACCGCGGGCGGGTTGGCCGTGTTGGCCATCTTGGCAACTTTCGGATGCATCGGGATCTGGATCGCCAGCTTGACCCTGTTCGGCGACGCAGAAGGTATCATTGGCATCCTCGGAGTTCTGCTTTGGCTTATTTTCTTCCCCTATGCCGCTTATCTCTCGATCGGGGCGGTCCTCGTTCGAGCGAACGAGATCAGGAATCTATCCGCCAGCGACTACTCCATTTCGCCAATTCTCAACATCCTTCTCGGACTCCAGGGCGAAGTGGTCTTCATCCTGGCAATCGTCGGCAGTGTTCCGCTGACGCTTATGACCTGGGCTTTCTACGCACAGATGGCGGGAACCTTCGACCTGCCTGCCACGGACGGCTTCCTGATTGGAATCATGGTGCTGCTTGGCACGCTCGGGATCGGTTACGGGGCCTATCTCCTGTCGCGCTTCATGCAGGAGTTCCTCTTCGTCCTCCCGTCCATCGCACGAAACGTCGATCTGATGCGCAAACAGAAGTCGGACGAAAAGAAAGGAAAGCTGGATGCGGACTGAAGGAACAAACCGCTCACCCGCCTCAGAGAAGCCGGCGGGTCCGGACCTTGCCTTCCGAGCGATGACGAATCCGCGCGGCATCCTGCAAGTTCTTGTTCCTTTGCTGCTCGGCCTGGGGTGCTACATGCTCTTTCGGCCCGACTCGAAGTTCTACCTTGGCTACGGGATCCAGCTCCCGGTCGCCGCCGGCCTCGTCGCCAACCTGCCCGACGGCCTCTGGGCTTACGCATTCTGCCAAGCCCTGTTCCTGTGCCCCGGTTCACGATCGCTCCGTGACAGCCTTACCGTTGCCCTGCTGGGCACACTTTACGAACTCCTTCAAGGCGTCCTGATCCCCGGAAGCCCCTCTTCTCTCGACGTGGTCTATTACTCACTGGCGAGCATCACCGCCTTCATCCTTCAACCGAAAACGAGCACCCATGAACACTGACATCCTTTTCAAGCCCGCCGTCTGCGCCGCCTTCTCGCTGCTGGCTATCGCAAGCATCAACGAGAAGCAGGGGGAACAAGCCGAACTCGAAAGCCCGGAGACGGTGGAAGAACAGCCGACTTCACCACCAGCCGAAACTCCGGCTGCCCGGCCGGCAGCCCGCGAAACAGCATCCATCGGCGACAAGGTGCGCTTTGGAGACTCCGAGTGGGTCGTCCTGAAGGCGCAGGAGCTCGGAACAATGCTTCATGATGGAGCTTTCGAAGGAAGCCTGAAGTCCCAAGGGGGGCGATTCATCTACGTCCGCTATCAACTGACAAACCTTACCAATGAGGAGGAGCAGATCGCATTCACTCCCCAGTTGATGGACTCCAAGGGAAGGAACTACGAGGAGCATGACGAATCCTCGCTTTACCTGCCGGAAGGCGAGGATGGTCTGACGCTCACCGCATTGCCGGCCAGCTTACCGCGGACCTTTGGAGCAATCTATGAGGTTCCGCTCGACTCCGAAGGCTTGCACTTCATGACCCGTTCGTTCGCGTTCATGCGCTCCGAGCAGAAACCGGTGCGCCTCGACTTCACGCCCGCGGGACCTGCCGAGTCGGCTTTCCGTCAAGCTGTGCAGGATCTTGAGGAACAGCTCGGTGACGTTGCTTCTGGTCGCATCAGTGGACCAGGTCGGCCGATGTCCGTGGATCCGGCAGAAACCGAACAGGCAGCCAAGGAGCGAAAGTCGGAGAAGCTCGCCGAACTCAAGGGGCAACTCGCGGAGATCGAATCGACGATCGGCTCCGAGCGGGAGCGATGGCAGAACGCGCTCGATACGATCAATCGCCTCACCAACTTCAAGAAGACCCCTGTCCGCGAGGGATCTCCCCAGCATCAGCAATGTCTCAGAGCTGCCGAAATCATCCGCGACGTGGAATCCGGCGCTGCTGAATTGAAAGCGCAGAAAGCCAAACTAGAGGCAACCATCAAGGAGCTTGATCAGGTGCAATCACCTGAACCCGAAAACTCTTTAGTGGGCAAATGGATTGATAGTGAAAAACCAGGTTCGTTCTGGGAATTCAAGAAGGACCTTACTGGTGTCCGACAAGCGCCCGAACGGCGAACCTTCACGTGGAAATTGATTTCAGATGGTAAGTTTGAAATCAGTCTGGATGAAGACGACGAGTTCCCTGCCCAAGTTGTAAGCTACGAATACAATTGGAAAGGCTCCAGTCTCATTTTGTGGCCCCAAGGACTTGAGGAATACAAAACAAATTTCCGTCGAGAATGATGGCGCTTGATGCACTCAGCGGGATCAAAATCGTCCGGCAAATCGCCAAGGATTTCGACAGCCGGCCGAGGGCCAGGCAGATCGACACCGCGGCCCCGTTGTCGTGGGCGCAGGGGGCGTCGATCACGCTGTCGTAGTGCGCCCCGACCAGCAGCGGGGCGAGCGAGCGGTCCTTGCCGGGGATGACGCCGGCAAAATTGGTGAAGCGGATCCCGTCCCGCCGGTAAGGCAGGGCGAACGAAGTGCCGCGGTAGGGCCGGCAGCCGATCTCGGCCAGGCTGAGGGCGACGTAGCGCTCGGCGGTGGCGTGGCCGGGAGTGCCGACGACCCGGCCCTCGGGACGGCAGAGTTCGTAGGTGGTGCTTTTGAGGATTACGGCAAGCGATGAGGTGGTGTTCATGGTTCGTTCGGCGGCGAAAATTGCGCCTTACTATCACAGAACGCGCGCCCGCACGTGAGAGGGAGCGACCCGAAAACGGATCCAGGGGCCTCTTTCAGATCCGCTTTCCCATCCGGCCGGCCCACCGCGCGGCCTCCGCCAGCAGGGCGGACTGGGCAGCCACGGTTGCCAGCACCGGCTTCAACTCGGCTAGGTAGATCCCCAGCAGCCTCAGGGCGTCCTCGCCCATGTCCCGGCCGCCGAAGAGTTCTGCCGGTGCCGGTGAGAAATCCAGCCCCGGTTGGACGCAGGCACCTTGCAAGTCGGTGCCGATGTCGAAGCGGCTCAGAAAGAGCCGGCGGGAATCGTTCCAGGCCGCCGCGTGACCGTCGATCATCCAGGTCGGCGAACTCGACGTATCGACGTTCAGCAAGCTCATGAGCTTCTTCTCCAGGGTCCAAAGCTCGACGAGTTTCTCCTCCGGGATCTGCGCAAGCCTGAGAAAGACCACGGTCCGGAAGAACGACAGGTAGGTAGCCGGGTAGCGGTTGCCTTGGCCGAGCGGCAGTTCGAAGCGCTTGATCCAGCCGAGCAGGTAAAGCCGGTCGCGCCCGAGTTCGGCCGCGATCTCAGCGAGGGTTAGGGTCGCGACGGGCGGAGAAGTGGAGCGAAGGGGGCGGACCATGGACGATCGAGATCACTAACAATCAGATCGGCGGGCTGTCGAGGCAGGGAATCAGGACTCGACGCCGGGCATGGGACCGAGGTTCGAAAATGTCGCAGCCGTCATTGGGCGCCCAAAAGCTTTTGGGCGACGCGAACCTCGAACAGCGGCACGAAGGCACCTCGGGAGCGCTTGAAGGGCTTGCCGGGGAGCGGGACGAGTTGGCTGAGGAGGATGCGGAGACGATGGAATGCCTTTGAAACCCGCTCATAGTCCGCGGACGAAGGCGGCGGATTCCTCCACTCCCCTTTCGCGGCGAGGCTCATGAGGATACCGAGCGGGTGCTCCGGGCCGAGCTGGGCGCGCTTGGGGAACGAGTAGCTGCCGTCCTGACCAGGGGCCTTGAGGTGGATGGTCTGGTTGCCGACGATTTCCACCCGCACCTGCTCCCAGGTCAGGCCGTTTCCGGCATGGATCACGGCCCGGACTTGCTGACCGGCCGGACCGCGCGGGCGGCTGATCGCGGGGAGCGGGGCCCGGAGCGTCGCTTGGGCATCGATGGCCGCCAGTCGCTCGGAGAGATCGACGAATTCGAGGTGGTTGCGGGCACGAAGCGCCTCGATCTCCGCGGTAAACCAGCGCTTGCCGGGGAACAGCACGGTGGATTCCGAGCGGGCGGAAAGCTCGCGGAACAGCCCGTGGTAGTCGCCAAGGTGACCGGGGGGCAGAAAGAGCAGCACCGGGGTGACACGTCCGAAAGGATCCTGGCTGGAGCCGATCCGGCGGAGTGCCCCCTGGTTTTCCCAAGCTCCGTAGTCGAAGCGGAGCGCCGTCGCCAAGGCCTGGCCGATCGGTTCCCAGCTCGGCTGCATTTCGACGACTTCGGCAGCTTTGAAGGGAATCGGCGGCAGCGAGGGGTCATCGTCCACCGCGACGAAGTCCTCCTCGCCATCGACCATCAGGGCGAGACGACGAGGTGCATGGAGCGACAGATGGCGCGGGTCGATCACGGTCGATGCACTGCGTCCGCTCGGCCGGAGGAAAGCGGCGCAGGCGTTCCAATCCGCCCCGAGTTGCAGTTGCCAGTCACAAGCGGCCGAGCCCGCGGCTCCGAGCGCCTCAAGCGCTTTCCAGAAGGACGCTTTCATGGCCGTGGTTGGAAAAACCCCGGGCCTCCAGCCAGGGGGCGATGGCGTCATCAAGGTGAATCCCCGACACCTTGTCGGTCGCGGGATTGAGGATGACCGGGAACAGGCGGCGGCGAGTGGCGATCTTGAGGTCGAGCTTCGCTTCGAGCAGGGCAGCCCCCTGGAGGAGCGTCGGATTCAGGCCGGCGAGCGCTTCGAACACATTGCCATGGCAGACCGCCATCCGGCTGCCGCCGGGGAGTCCTAGCTTGAGCGAGGACAGGGCGGCGAACTGGACCCGGGCATAGGGATCGCAGGCGAGGGCCGAAGGGCCTTCCCGCAGCGGCTCCAGCGAGTAGCGATGGGCATGGGTCAGCGCGGTGGTGGATGCGTGGAAGACCGAGCCGAAAGACGCGCGGTAGAGCTCTTGGAGCCGGCGCCCGATCCCGGAAATCTGCCACTCACATGTCGAGTGGCGGTAGTGGGCGACATCCACCCGCTCCGGGCGCAGGATCTTGGACGCGGAGCAGCCGTTCTCGTCGAACACCCCGATCCGCTTGAGCAGGTCGCCATGGCGGATGACGAACGACACGCCGCCGGCTTCTTCCCGGATGTGGACGCGGCAAATGCCGGAACGGGCGTTTTGCTCGAACCAGGGCCGCAGCAAGTTTTCGAGCCTCGCGACGCGGCTGGCATCCGGCGACAGGAACCCGAGGGCCGGATTGGAGGAAAAGGATACCAGCGAGCGCCTGGCCTGGAGTGCTTGGCGGTCGAACTCACGCCACGCGATGTCCGGCGCGTGGATCAGGATCTTGACCGCGAGGTCCGCGGCGGAGTCGTCGGCTTCACGCAGGCGGGCGACTAGGTTCTCGTAGCCGTCCTCGAAATGGATCGTGGAGCCGGAATCCGACAGCAGATCGAGCAGTTCCAAGCGTTCCACGAGTTCGGCCGGGGTGGACTCGACCGGCGTGGCGATCACCGAGACCACATCATCGAGCACCGGATCCGCGGCGCGGAGGCAAGCGAGCGAAGCTCCGCGGCGGGCGAAGTAATCGGCGAAGGGAGACAGCAGGGTTTTGAGGCTGGATGGCTTGAGGTGGGACAGAACGCCGGGACGGACGATGCGGGGAATGCGGATGACGGACATGCGGGACGCGATAGGATGAATGTTCTTTTGAACACTTTTGACCCGGCTGGGAATGCCGAATTTTGAAACCGCTTTGCATCAAGCTCCACCGCCCGGAGCGATGGTTGAGAAAGCCAAAACATCCCGCGGGACAACGGGATTAGGGCCCCGGAATCGGACAGTTCCAGACCCCAGAATGGGACATTCGGATCCCAAAATAGGACATTCCAGGACCTCAAAATGGGACATTTGACCCCCAAAATCGGACATGTCCGGATGGCCGGTGAAAAAAGTCCGAAAAAACTCACCATTGCCGATCAATGGCTTGCGTGAAAATCGGACACAAAATCGGACACTTTTGGGACATGTCCGGGGAAGAGGACGACGGCGGGCCATTTGACACCCCACCGCATTCGTCCGATGCAAACCACATCCCCATCCAAGCTGTCCCTGGCGATCCGCCGGGGTAAGATCACCCGGCCGCAGAAGGCCGTCGTTTACGGACCCGAAGGCGTCGGCAAATCGACGCTGGCCGGCCGATTGCCGGAACCCGTCTTCCTCGACACCGAAGGCGGCACCCACCACCTCGACGTGGCCCGCTTCGACTCCGCGGCCACTTGGGAGGAAATCACCTCCGCCGTCGCCCAACTGTCGAAGTCGGAGCATCCGTTCAAGACCCTCGTCGTCGACACCGCCGACTGGCTGGAAAAGCGGCTGACCGAATACCTGTGCCGCAAGGCGAACAAGGAGAGCATCGAGGACTTTGGCTTTGGCAAAGGCTGGGTCATGCTGGCCGAGGAATTCGCCCGCTTCCTCCACTCGCTCGACGCCCTGCTCGAACGCGGGATGCACGTCGTGTTCCTCGCCCACGCCACGGTGCGCAAGTTCGAGGCACCGGACCAGGCGGGTAGCTACGACCGCTTCGAGTTGAAGCTCAGCAAGCAGGTGTCCCCCTTGCTCAAGGAATGGGCCGATCTGGTCCTGTTCGCCAACTACGTCACCCGAACCGTCGAGAAGGACAACGGCAAGGCGCGCGGGGTCGGCGGCAAGGAGCGCGTCCTCTTCGCCAATCACGCGGCGGCCTATGACGCGAAGAATCGCCACGGCCTGCCGGACAAGCTGGCCTTCACGGTCGAAGCGCTGGCCCCGGTGTTCGGCGGTGAGATCGCGATACCGGCAGCGAAGTCCCCTGCCCCGTCGCTCACCGACCGGATCTTCGCCGCCTTCCAGCACAAGGCCGACATGGCGAACGTCGTCGACTTCCTCGTCGAGCGCGGCCAACTCAGCTACACCGAGGAGGGCTCGCTCGAATCCATCGACAACCTGGATCCGGCCTACGCGGAGCGGATGCTCGCCGACCCGGGCCGCTTCATCGCCGCCGTGCAGGACTGGGCCGCGACCAAGGGACGGGAGGTGGCACCATGAGCGCGCTGCGACCCTCGAACCTGCCGAAGCTGGCAGTCTGCCCCTGCTACGAGAGCCATCCCGTGGTCGGCCCCGCCGCCGAGCGCGGCACCCTGCTCGATACCGCGTTCCGCGCTGAGTTGCTCGGCCTTGAAGAACGCTTCGTGATCGCCAACAAGCTGACGGCTGACGAAATCGCCGCGGTTTCCTGGTCGGTCTCGATGGTGCGGGCGATCTCCGGCCGCGAAAGGGTTCTGGCCCGCGAGGACGACTGCCGCGTGCAGATCCTCGACCTGACCGGCACCGCCGATGCCATCGTCCCGACCCGGCTCACCCACTTCGACCTGAAGACCGGGGCACGGCGGAACTACCGCGAGCAGATGGCGGCCTACGCCCTCGGTCTGATGGGAGCCTACTTTGCCGGCGAGTGGACCGCCCACCTGCTGTTCTGCGACCAGCGGGAAGTCGAGACGATCAAGTTCACCTACGAAGAGGCCCACGCCGTCGTAGACCAAGTGGTCAAGTCGTTCAACGACCCACGCAAGCAGCCAAACCCCTGCGAATACTGCGCGTGGTGCGCCAGGGCCGACACCTGCCCGGCACGACTCGCCACGGTCGGTGAAACACTGGGCGTCAGCGAGCCCGGCTTCGACTTCGATGCGATCCTCGCCGACCCGGACAAGCTCGGGGCCTTCCTGAGCGCCTGCGCGGTGGTCGAGGACTTCCACGACCGGGCCAAGAAGATCGCCAGCGAGCGGCTCAAGACCGGCGGCCGCATCCCGGGCTGGAAGCTCGCGACCCGCAAGGGCGGCGAGTTCGTCGATTGCGAAACGGTCGGCCACCACATCCAGCAGCTCGGCTTCGGCCCCGTGCTGGCGGCCTACGGAGACATCCCTGCGGCCAAGTTCCGCGATCTCTGGCGGCAGCGGATGCCCGGCGATCAAGCCTTCCCGGAGTCCTCGGTGAAAGCCGCCGCTCCCACCACCTACCTCAAGCAAACCAAGACCAATACCCACTAAGACCATGCCCTCCTACACCGCATCCACCCCGAACGAACGCCCTGACCACGTCGAAGCCGGCGACTACCAAGTCGAAGTCGTCGACGCCATCGAAACGATCAGCAAAGGCGGCCACGAGATGATCGAGCTCAAGCTCAAGACCACCGCCGGCAGCTACCTCTACGACTTCCTGGTCTTCATCCCGTCCGCCTTCTGGAAGATCGACGCCTTCCGTGCCGCCACCGGCGAGGTGGTCAGGCCCGAGGAGGACGTCGAGATCAGCGCCGATCACGTGATCGGCCGGACCGGCACCGCCCGCCTCAGCGTCGAGGAATACAACGGCAAGAAGCGCAACAAGGTCGCCGCCTGGCTCGTCGGCACCGCGAAGCCCGCCGCTCAACCCCAACCCGCACGCCGCCATGACAACGAACCGTTCTGAGACGACCGGCCTGCGTGCCTACCAGCAGAAAGCCCGGCAGGACATCCACAAGGGCTTCGAGGAGTTCAATCGCCAACTCGGCGTGCTGCCGACCGGGGCGGGTAAGACGATCCTGTTCAGCCGCCTCGCGCAGGATTACCAGCCCCGCCGGACCCTGATCCTCGCCCACCGCGAGGAACTCATCACCCAGGCCGTCGACAAGCTCCGCGTTTCCACCGGCATCGAGGCCCAGGTGGAGATGGGCGAACAGCGGGCGTCGCTCGACGCGCCGGTCGTCGTGGCCTCGGTTCAGACCCTGATGCGGACCAAGCGCCGCGAGCGCTGGCCGCGGGAGCACTTCGGACTGGTCGTCGTCGATGAAGCGCACCACGCGCTCGCCGACAGCTACCTCCACACGCTCGGGCACTTCCACGACCACGCGAAGGTGCTCGGCGTCAGTGCGACTCCTGACCGTGGCGACAAGAAGAACCTCGGCCGCTACTTCGAAAACATCGCCTGCGAGGTGACCTTGCTCGACCTCATCCACCAGGGTTGGCTCGCGCCGATCAAGGTCAAGACGATGCCGCTGGGGATGGATCTCAGCGGCGTGCGGACCACCCACGGCGACTTCAGCGCCGACGACCTCGGTCACGCGCTGGAACCCTATCTGGAGCAAATCGCCGACGTCCTGGTGGAGCACCGGCACCGCAAGACGCTGGTCTTCCTGCCCTTGATCGCGGTGTCGAAACGCTTCGCCCAGATCTGCCGCGACCGCGGCTTGCTCGCCGAGCACGTCGACGGCCAGAGCAGCGACCGGCAGGAGGTCCTCGGGCGCTTCAAGCGCGACGAAACCCGCGTCCTCTGCAACGCAATGCTGCTCACCGAAGGCTACGACGAGCCGTCGATCGACTGCGTCGTCTGCCTGCGCCCGACCAAGGTGCGGGCGCTCTATTCGCAGATCATCGGCCGCGGCACCCGGATCTGGCCGGGCAAGGATCACCTGCTCGTCCTCGATTTCCTCTGGCAGGCCGAGGAGCACCACCTGATGCGACCGGCGAACCTGATCGCCGAGGACGAAGCCGACGCGAAGGCGCTCACCGACAAGCTCGGCGGCGAGGGCGATCTCGAAGAAGCCCGGGAGAAGGTCAATGCTGACCGCACCAAGTCGCTCACCGAGCGGCTCCGCGCCAACCGGACCCGCCGCAGCAGCGTGCTCGATCCCCTGGAACTCGCCGTCTCGCTCAACGAGGCCGCGTTGGCTGACTACGCCCCGACCATGCAGTGGCAGGCGGGCGCGCCGACCGCCAAGCAACTCGATGTGCTGGCCAACTTCGGGCTGGATCCCATGGGGGTCCTGACCAAGGGCCACGCCTCGCTGATCCTCGATCGCCTGATCACCCGCCGCAAGCTGGGCCTGGCGACGCCGAAACAAGTCCGGGTCCTGCGCCGCCACGGCCACCCGCGACCGGAAACCGCAACCTTTGAGGAAGCCAAGGCCTTCCTCGACGCACGATTCTCAACCCCCTGATCCCTATGGCACGATACCGCTCCCCAGGGCTCGCCATGGCCTTGCCGCGCCGCACCCTGGAATACCTCCAACGCGGCGCGAGCGAAGGCCTGCGCAATGCCGAACTCTTCGACGCAACCTGCCAGTTCCGCGACGCCGGCCACCCGCTGGAAGACACGGAAGGTCAACTTCTCGCCCGCGCGCTGGCCGACGGGCTGACCGAGGCCGAAGCGCGGACCACCATCCGCTCGGTCTATGCCCGAACCTCGCGGGAACCTCTCGGCGCGGGCAACCCCCCGATACCCAAGGCAGCGCTTCCACCTTCACGACCCACCTCACCGCCTGCGGTCCAACGCGAGCGCTCGACGCTGGCCCTGCCGCTCCGCCTTGACGACGGCTTCGTCCACCTGATCGACGCCTGCTTCCAGCCGGGTGAATTCGTCGCCATCGCCCCCGCGGCGGAGAACGACGACGGCGAGATCGCCCCGCGCCGGGGTGTCACTCTAACAGCCGCGGAATGGAAATCGAAGGTGACAACCAAAGGCGGGATCGACCGCGTCTTCGGCACCAAGCTCGGGCTGTTCCTGCGGATCAATCCGATGGCCAAGGACGGCGCGAGAAACGAGGACGTCACGGCATTCCGCCATGTGCTGGTCGAGTTCGACCGCGACGAAACCGGCAAGCCGATCCCGAAGGAGGAGCAATACCACGCGGTGGTCGCCAGCGGGATGCCGGTGGCGGCCCTGATCGACTCCGGCAACAAGAGCCTGCACGCCTGGATCCGCGTCGATGCCCCGGACGAGACGGAATACAAGCGCCGGGTCGAGACGATCTGGAGCTGGTTTTCCGGACTCAACCTCGACCGCCAGAACCGCAATCCCTCGCGCCTGTCGCGCTGCCCGGACGGCTGGCGCACGGTCGGGGGCGAGGCGCGGCAGCAGCAACTGCTGCAGCTGCAATTCGGTGCAGCATCATGGGATGCCTGGGAATCCGCTCAAAATGCCCCGCCCGAGGACTCGTTCATCCCGGTCTCGACGCTCGCCACCTACGACACGGCCAACGATCCGAACAACGTGATCGGCCAGCGCTGGCTTTGCCGCGGTGGGTCGCTGGTGGTCGTCGGTCAGTCGGGCATCGGCAAATCCTCCCTCTGCATGCAGCTCATGATCCTGTGGGCGCTCGGACTACCGGCCTTTGCCATCAGGCCCATCGCGCAGCTGCGCTCGGTGTTGATCCAGGCTGAAAACGACGTGGGTGACCTGGCCGAAATGTATCAGGGCGTGCGGCAGGGCATGGGACTCACGCCGGAACAAGAGGTGCTGCTCGACGAACGCATCTTCATCTACCGCGACACCACCCGCACCGGGGCCGACTTCGTCGATGCCGCCTCTTCCCTAGTCGATCGCCACAAGCCCGACCTGGTGTGGGCGGACCCGCTGCTCAACTACATCGGCGACGACATTTCCGAGCAGCGCGTCATCAGCGAGTTCTGCTGCAAGTTGCTCAACGAGGTCAGTTTGCGCACCGGAGTGATCTGGTGCCTGCTCCACCACACCGGCAAGCCGTCCAAGGACCCTAAGACATCCACCCACTGGACCGCCAGTGATCTTGCCTACAGCGGCCTTGGCAGCTCGGCACTGACCAACTGGTCGCGCGAGACCGCGGTGCTGGTGCGGCTCAAGACCGCCGAGGGCGAGCCGCCGACCTTCCAGTTCAGCATGACCAAGCGCCGCAAGCGTGCCGGCCTGACCGACACCGCAGGCGAGCCAACCGACACGATCTTCCTGCGTCACGCCACGCACGGCGGCATCTGCTGGGAGCAATGTGAACCACCCGCAGCGGAGGAGGAGAAACCGGCCGGCCGCTACAAGATGGGCCGCAAGTCAGCCTTCGATTCCGAGGGGCTCAAGGCTGTTTTAGCTGCCCATGGAGGCACTCTTTCCAAAGCGAACGTGAATCAGGTCGCTGCAATAATGAAGTGCAGCCCGCGCACCATTTGGAACTGGTGGAAAAAACTTAAAACCAACGACTCATGACCTGGTGCAAAAACACATTTTGCAGCGCTGCAAAAACCAATCCTGCATCTGGTGCAAATGCTGCAATATCTCTCTCCCGTAGGGAGAGATATTGCAGTTGCACCGTGCAGCAGGGGAAAGGGTCGGAGACTGCATCGCCGGAAAAAGGAAACCGGCTTCAGGACCCACCCAGATTCTGGCCCCTGCTTGAGGACATGCCGCCGTTGTCGCATTGGCCTGACCGGAGTCTGGCATATGATGATGACCGCAGCGAAGTCCTCGCCCACATACGGGAGCGCTTCGGCGTTTCGATGGATACGGCTGGCCGGATCTTCCGCTACGCCAACTACAAGAAGGTCATCCGCTTCAACCGCGACACCCGGCTGTGGTCCGGCGTGAAAGGAGGCCAACCATGAACTCCGACGACTACGCCAAACGCCAGTCCGCCAAGGATGCCGCCTACGAGCGCGAATACCGGGCATGGATCGACTCCTTGCCTGCGGACGAACGCCGCCAGCTCGAAGCCCAAG